>Ga0247763_1000541_pt1 | contig 22494 bp, 19 predicted proteins | sample UWRJL141409B4_FD_179926 | JGI IMG/M metagenome (GOLD analysis project Ga0247763, IMG submission 179926) | Plant litter microbial communities from Arlington Agricultural Research Station in Wisconsin, United States - UWRJ-L141-409B-4 | ecosystem: Environmental > Terrestrial > Plant litter >...
AAAAAAAAAAATGGCCCCAGAGCCAACAGCCATATCCATATAACCCAATCTGCCATTCTCACAACTCGACTAGTTAGGAGGCGGCGGCAGCCATGACTACCTAACAATGTCATGTTGCATAAGTATACCAAGTTCCCTCAATGGCAGAATCTTCTACCCACCTACCAGCCCAAGCTAGAAGTCAGTCTTGTCGTTGTTGTAGTTAAAACCGTTGGCGTTATTACTCTTGCTTCAACGTTCATCATCAACAGTTTACATGTAGTTGGCAGGGGCCAAAGTTGTCGAGGCCGTGCCGTACATATCAGTGTTGCTGACTGTTGGTAATGGGTTTACCGTGGACTGGCACTTGTCACATCAATGAGGTGAGGTGAACAGGGCATCTGCGCGCTTTTGCTAGGCAAACACTGGAACCTGCATTTCAGTACCCCACGTGCATGTGCCTTTCATCGAGGACCCTACCCAGCCCCCCTGCCACATGTTTAAAAACAGCGGTGAGTTACGTGCCGCTCGCCGCCTCGAACTCCCCCCCGCCCACTTTCACTCCATTATTTCTCTTGACGCCTCACTCGCATGCATTCAATACATGTACATGTTCGTGATGGAATCGACCATGGATGACCATCTCTCCAGCCAAGAAATCCTCGACCGCATCAACGGGTACATGCACGGCCCCCTAAGCGGATTTGTCAAAAAATACTTTGGCGGCTTCAAGTTTCGATATGTTCACCAAAGTTCGGATTCGGTCCTAAAAATTCACCAAGATGCAAAAGGCCTTCTTGGTCGCTATCAAGTTCCATCAACTACTCCATTATCATTATCACCTGATGATTTCTTGCAATGGTTTTCTACTCATGCGTCGTGGTCGTCGTCGTCGTCCTCAGAGGAGAGCTTGGGCGGCCGCTGGGGCGCTCGAGGCTCGTGGGATGCACATGCAGATGAGAATGGCCATGAAAATAATGGTGTGCGACTTCTCTTGACCATACCCCCCACTTCTTCTTCCCCTACTTTCATACCGCCGGCCTCCTCTTTCAACGGACAAAAGATCAGATGGGACCATGTTCAAGTGGTTGGCCGGTTTTTTTATTGCAACGGCAGCAGCAGTTCTGTTGACTATCAGCATGGACTACTATGTCTGTATCGATCTGCAAGTAAAGTCTTTTCCAGCCAGCCTACGCGACGTTTCTTACATGGGTTTTATATACGCGGATCCCTGGTGGAATTCTGGGTCTTTGATCGATCGGGCTTGTATTGCAGTGAGGTGTTGGACATGGACAGACAAAGAGATTCTACCCAAGTCTTTGGGGGGATTCTCAACTACCGGTGGATGACGGACCAAGAACTGGGCAAGTCTGATGCCATCAAGACGGATGAGGGCGGTAACAACTATATTAACCTGGAAAGGGTTGATGATGTGGGTATGGTCATGGGTGTGAGTGAGAGTGTTTTCCCGCTGGAGAGGCTGGAGAAGCTATATCTCGAAAGTGAGCCCATGTTTTCGGGAGAACACATCGTCGGCACCGCAACTACTTGCTACCAGGCGAAAAAGCCAGATTCAGATCAATGGGATCACGTCTTCAAGTTACAGTGGCGGTTGAATCAGAGTCTCCGGGCTGGTGACCGTCCCGAGGAGGAGATTATGAAGCTCGCTCGGGAAATGGGCGTTTGGGGCGCCGTCTCTCTCGACTATTTCAAGGTAGTCGAAAGTACGGCAGACCTACGGGCTGGACTAAAGTGGGCGAATTTGAGACCCAGGAGGTTTCCCGCCACGAGGGGTGAAACAACAAAGAGCGGAAATCTGGGACAAGGGCAGAAAGTTGTGGCTTGCGAGACCACTGCGAGTTTTTATGGAGGAGGCGGACTTGCCGAGCATACCGAGGAAAAAATCGACGACTCATTGGGTTTTCGGAATCGAACTCTGGTCTACAGCGTCACCTCCCCTCTTGGCCGTCCACTGGGCAGTTTTCAATCGCTCTTGGAATTACTCCAAGTGTTTCGCGATGCTATCAAGTGTCATCGATCTCTGTGCTGCGATGCCGGAATACTCCATCAAGATGTATCTCCTGGAAATATCATCATTATCGATCCTCCCAAGGGAGAGGCTAAAGGAAAGAAACCCCGAGGGATCCTGATAGACTATGATGTCGCAGTGGTGCTCGACCAAGAAGGGTTGGGCCCAAAGGGTAGTGTTTCGGGCACGCGGCCGTTCATGGCCATTGGGGTTTTACAGAGTGAGCGCCACACTTATCGACACGATCTAGAATCCTTCCTTTACGTCTTTCTCTGGACCATCATCACGAATCACGAGGGCAGCCCACCACCGGAAAGCAAGCTTCAAGCCTGGAGTCGTGGCACTTGGGATGATGCAGCACTTCCACAACGCAAGCTGTTTGATATGAGTCTTGATGGCTTTCAATCCATCCTTGGGGAATTTAATGCAAAATACCACTCACTCAAGCCACTCGCGGAAAAACTGCGGGAGATCTTGTTTCCCCTACGTGACGACGGGGCAATCTGGACGGCGACAGACCTCTCGCATGACGGTACAGACAAGCTTTACGATGGAATTATTGGCGCTTTCGAAGATGCAATTGTATCTGAGAGTCTAAGATAGGTGGGAGCCTAGAACTACACGCTCCTTGTTTTCCAGTGGTTCGAGGATGATTCTTTGAACGTCCAAGATTCGATGACAGCCAACGAGATTCATGTTTGTATTCATCAGTCTGGGAATTGGAGCTTGTGACGCTTCCACGCTCTCTTGCGGAAAATTGTGACTCTGATATTGTACAGAGATGACTTCATATAAACCTCCTCTCCAAGCTAGTTCCTCCTAACAAGGTGCATAAAAGCAAAGCCACAAACCCAGGACCGCCAGCTGCAGATTTCCACTGTCCGATCCAGTCTGTGTTGGTAATGTCTACAAAACGCCCAAAAACGCCAGTGACATCCGAGCCATCCTAGTCATCAACCACATATCCTCGTTCAAAGTTCCTATTCGCAGTTCGATGATACCGGTAACGCCCCGCCCCAAGAAACACCGTGAGCCTCAACTCCCGAATCCCCTAAACTACATATATCCCATGTCATTCTCTAATGCATTTACCATCTACCATCTACCATCTACCACGATGCTGTCCTCTCATATTTTGATACCCTCGACGCAAGTCTCATCATGTCCCCTTGCCCTTCCCACCTGCACTTTCCCCTTCCCGTCTCTTTTCTTTCTCCTTCTCCCTTTCTCTCTGATTCTGAGTCCGAGTCTGATCCAAATACCAACTCGGCGGCTTATCATATCTTCCAGAAACCCTTGCCGTGTCGGGAATGGCCGAACCCCCCGTCATGGCCAGGACTTCTTGCTCGGCGCGAACTCGTTGGGCAATTTCTTCTTGGGCCTGACGTTTACGCTCGTCGTGTTTTTCGACGCGTTTTTTGATAAACTGAAACATGGTCTTGTTGTTCTTTTCTTGCAGACGGTTTCTGGGATTTCTTGTATTTCTTGAATTTCTTGGATGGGTGGACCCCTGGGAGAGGGAAAGGGTTGTCCTTGTCTTTGTCTTTACTGGGTGAGTTGTTGTTCTTGTTGTTCGTCGTCGAGGATGGTGATCGCGGTGGTAACGTTGCTGTTCGCAGGGATGGTTTTGGCGGCGATGAGTACGCAGGAGTAGGTTGAACGGCATGGTGGGCAAACAGTGATAAAAACCAGTGATAAATATTAAGTCTTGGACAAAACAAAGAAAGGTCAAGTCACTGAGGTGCGAGATAAAGGTTGTTCAAGCTCCTTTGTAGGAAAATTTTCAATGACAAACTTGGGTGAGAGAAACGGGATGGATGACTGTGAGCATGTTAAATGCATGTGTCCGCCTGATTACCTATATCATTCACCGGATGATGGATGATGTCGCCAAGATGTTTGCAGCGAGGGCGCCTACCGAGGTTGCCCACCAAGGTATCCAGCGGGGCAGTCATAGTTGCCGACCGAGGTCTGGTGTGTCCGGAGTACGGTGCGGTGCGATGCGGCGGGGCGGGTCATGTCATGGCTGCTGCGCCTTGGTCATCCGCTGCTGAGAAAGTGGTTGCGGCCTGCGATGGAATGAATGCGGGGAAAATGGGAAGCTGGCTCCCTCCCGACCGGTGCCGCCGCATCGGGGCTGGTTGGTTCATCGGATCGAAGTTGGGGAAATCTGGGCCGGTTAGGCTTCTTTGAGTCATTGATTCGCTAGCGCAACTGTGTCTGCGCAGTCTTTTGGTTTCATTCATTTTTGGTGAGGTTGCCCTTTGCTGGTCCAGGCCCTACAGCGCTTCCTAGACGCCAATTTCTGAGTGACACAGTAACACCTACCTAATTCAGACCATGAAACAAACCCACCTAATGGCCTGCTCTACATATTGTCCATCACCAACTTGGTCTTCAACGAATCCCTCGGAACCAACCACCCTTTCTCCTCCAACAACTCTGTAACCCTCTTTCTGATCTTGGCCCCTTCCTTTCTTTCATCCGCTTTGAAGGACATTTCCGTCACATACTCCCACTTCTCCTCCTCGTCTCCATTCTTCAACTTAATCGGCCAAACCTCCAAGGTCATCTTGACACCTTCCAGCGTACCCACCCACCGCTTTGCGTAGACGGGTCCAAAAACCCTCCCCTTCTTCAACGCCGTCGTACCAAACCCTTTGACTCCTCCATCGTCATCAAACTTATCCGGTGCTTCTTTGACCAGCATTTCCGCTATTTTTTGCGCTTCATCCGGCAAACTTGCACTCCCTACACTTCCAATCTCCACCTGTCCTTGCGCCTGTGCCACCTTTTTATCGCGACTGATTGACAATGTCATGCGTTCATAACCCCATTCCACTTGGGCTTCATATTTTGAATCGCGACCACCGCCAAAACCATCTTTATTCGCAACATCCAGCGCAGCGTTAATGTCGGCGGTATCGGCGGCGTCGTTTCCAGCAATAGTGTAGCGTTTCTTATAAGTGAGTTCGAACCCGGCTTTTCCTTGCACTTTACGAATGCGGGGGGACCAGCCTGCCGTATAAAGAGTCTTTTCCGGAGTGTCCACAAATGCGACGGTCATGGCCGTGGGCTGTGCATTGGCCGGCAGGGATAGGAGAGAAAGTAGGGAAGGGGTCGGAGAGTGGTCTTGTTGCGGCAACAGAACGAGGGTCGGGGAGAGGAGAAATTTGATCTCAAAGTCGGGGGTGAGGTTCGGTGTCTGGGGGTGTTAACTTTCTATTTCCGAAAAAAAAAAAAAAAACTGGGTGGGGGGTTGGAGTGGAATGCCTACCATGGTGATGTTTTGGTATTGATGGGGTGTGGGATTTGTGATGGAAGTAATGTCACGAGAGAAACTAAATGGAAAAATAGAGGGAAGCTGAGCACATCAGACATACATACCTAACGGGGATGACGCCCCTTCTTATGCTTCGATCCCCCACACACAAACATATCATGCAATTCCCTCCTCAACACCAGCACTTCCCCCAGCCCGACCGAAGATATCCGATCACCCGCATTTGATGTCTGGTTCAGTTCATGGTCTGGCCCGGTATGCCGTCACACGCAGAACACAAAAAAAGAAAAGAAAAACATACCAATGACACAAGCCGTTATCGTACTACCCCCTCCCTCATACGGAAAACAAGAAACAAAATTCCTCGCTTTGCATACTTACATGTACCCTACCGACATGCACATACCAGACCGGACTCTACCCAATCACACCAGGAAATGTCGTTTTTCGGGAGACGGGCCAGCGGATGTAACTCACAGAACGACCCAAGGGCTGGGCCGGGCTGAAAGGGTTTCTCCGATAACGAGTCTAGCCCACCGCATCTTCACCAATAAAAGTCAGCTGGGAGGGGTACGAGGGGGATTATGTTGCAGTTTCAGCTGGTGCAAGGACGCCACACAAAGTCACAAGTCACGCGAGTCAGCGTCATCTTGTCATTCAGCTCGTCTAAATTGTCTAAACTTTGGAGACCCTGAATTTTGTTGATTTTTAATCATTTGTGTGTCCCGTGTGGTGGCCTGATACATGTACCAGGAAAACCAGCTGGAAAACACTGCACTGTGTGTCTAGCAAGCTTCAAAACATGATCATACAATTCAAACCACTAGAGAGGTTATATAATCGTGACGGTCCTTACTGCAGCAGTAGTGGCGGGAAATATATTTCCAGGTGACTCGGAAAATCCTATCCGTTCGAAGAAACCCTCTCGGTCAGGCACCGGTGCAAGAACCAGCAGGAACTGTGGCGAGGAATCTCCCGGACTTTCCCGGCTTCCAATGAGAATACATAGCACTCTTTCCGTCAGTCGGAGACTTTCAGGATATTTCCCTGCATGATCAGCGAGGAAGGGAATGGCCAGAGGAACCCCATTACTCGCCGGCTCGAGGGAAACCTGCAAGTCGCTGCGCCGATTCCGACGTTCCGATTTCTTTCCTGGTACCACCTGGACGGTTCCCCAACAGGATGCTGCAGACATACATAGTTGTCCTGATATTGGCGTACCCAGTGGATTCCCTTGCTCGTAAATGCAAAAAGTCCCCTCTTCATGGATCTTCAGCCGAGGATCTGGTGAAAAGGGATATTCCGTAACATGCTTGTACCGAATCGAGCAAGTCGTAGCCTCATTGTAAGGTTCGCAGTTTCGAGATATCCAAGACCAGCTCGGGATCCCTGGTGCGGCTCGTACAACTTTCTTGTTGGGATAGGGTGCCCACAACAGAGCTCGGGGGAGGTCGACAGCCCACAGACCAGCAAGGTAGGTTGGCCCAGCTAGTTTCTGTATCCTCTTCGCAATACCCGCAAGCGCGATGGCACGGTCGGATTCTCTGGAGAGAAAGAGGAACGAATATTCCTCGACGATTCTCAACCAAAAGTCTAGCGCAAGTTGGGGGTCGCTTTGTCCCGAGCAGACGTCGAAGAAGACTACCTTTTTCAGACCCCCGAATCTGTACAGGGACTGAAGACTGGCCCCATCACTTTCCTGATCTGCTGTATTAGAGTTGAGGTTCCGGAGACTCAAGGAATGCGCATGGCCAATCCTAGTGCATTCGCAGAAGCAACCAGTCCTGCACTCCCAAAGCAGCTCTGATGCTGCGAAGTGCAACGTCCTCCGGGAGAGTAGCCTTTCTTGAAATACCCACGCCCTGTTGAGCAAGGGCTCGGCCTTGGTTCGAAAGTAAACCGTATCTCCCCACAGTACCTCATGACTGCGGTCATGAGAGATACGCGAATAGACTGTTTGGTCTCCGCTTGCAATCTCAACAGTGTCACCACAAGGCGATTCCAGCACCTGCTCGCCGGCGAATGACTTGAAGTTTCGAAACCCTTCACCGTGAATTCTCTTTTGGAAAAGACCGACCGACGCATTCCGCATTGCCGTTGCAGCGATGTTCAAGGTGGCATTGTGGTAGATTTCCGACATCTTGGCCGATTCAGCCATCCAGTCTTCTTGATCGTCTTGGATGATGCAAAGAGAGTCGATCCATAGGTATCGACATTCCAATGCCCTGACCAGAGTGATGACGTCCCGGAAGAGTTGAGGAAGACTGTGCCAGGCGATTCCCTGTTGACGGTAGTAGATGTTGTCGTGAGTAGTCTTTGGAAGTAATTGAGCGACCGCATGGGTCCCCCAACAGTGACTAAGGGTCATATATGGCTCCTCAAGTGGTGCTTCTTCGCCAGAAAGCGTATCGATGAGCCTGACGCCATTGTGGAGATCGAGTAATCTTTTGGGCAGGCAGTTGGAAGCCGAAGCGCACATTGGGTGGGAGGTGTCGCAGAGAGCCATCCATCTCGAAGCCAGTTCTACTGCTTGGGCGAGGGTAGGAGTAACTGGAACATGGGCTGCTGGTCCAATTGCAAGGTTTGAAACCGCATTGGCTGTTTGCGAGATCCTGGTTGATCGCAGTTAGTAGTGAAAACAGAGGCTCAAGACGAACCTGACTTACTCGTCATCTCTATAGAACTCTATCCTCGATGTAGAATCACGAACAGTCAAGCTGTGGATGTACGACTTGTCTGCGATGTCGAGAAACAGAAGGACCCTGAAGAGAACCAGACTGGATCCTGGCTGGAGGGCAAGACAAATGACGCGCTCAAAGGGTCTTGTGATCTGCGTCCACGACCTGGTTCGCTGGACATCAGGGGACTTGTCGCTGTGCCAAAAGTGGTCTATACCCCTTTGCAAAACCCGGCAGGTTGAGCAGCCGTGAGTGGCCGCGTACTGAAGCTGACGGATCCCTGTCAACCAATATCGAGCCTGTGGAGATTCCCTGCTATTGGCAGATAGGAGCTGCGGTGGAAATCTGGAATACTTTGTGTAATCGAGACCGAGACATGCGGGGCAGGCCAGACTCTGGCGGTTTGAAGCGCTGGGTGCATCGTCTGGGAGTCCCGGAATGAACATTTCGTGATGAGTGGGGTTTGGCGCGGGCATCGCAGCGTGGGGGAAACCTGGCCCACTTGACTGCTCCCGAATTCGAGAGGGAACCGACCTCAAGCACCTGCAATCCTATGAGGCAGCCGTTGATGCAATGCCAACAGCAGAAACCGCCAACGAGAAGAACCGGAATTTTTGTCGAACACCTTGGAATTCCTTTCCATTTTGCTGACAGGAAGACTACTCGGAATAATGGAGTGGCGAGAATTGGTCATCTGGCATCTGCAAACGTGTGTCTGAATGAAGCAGCAGGCGGCTTTTGTACAGATGCGCATGCTCTTTACTAACGATCTTCCCAAGCTTATGTTGCTGAGGTTGCAGCCCGAGGATTGTATTTTGTTCAACTTCTAAAAAAATGTTAGTGCGGTGCTGAGCTGTGGTATCAGGCCTAACTTTCAGAATCAGGACCATACATTTCACCTTGAGCCCTTTATGGCTGGGAAGTTGGTGTGCTACAGTCCAACCCCTGAAAGATTGTTCGCGCGGTACTTCACGGCCTGGCTGCAGCTTCCGGGCCAACCTCCCTCCGGCATTCTTTTCTATTTTTGAGGGCTCATGATGGAAATTTGAGGCCTTAAGGGGTGAATTTCAAGGCCCCGAATGTTAGAGTCAAGGCCTAAATATTCTGGCTTGACCCCTCGCAAAATAGCTTCCCAGCTGTTCATGTATTGCACAAACCCCTGCTAGATACTCACCAAGTCTCACGCTAACAATCTTTCAGGGGTTAGATTGTAAATATATATGTCCCATTTGCTAAAGGTGCGAAAGTGAATGCCGCCCTGCCACTTTGAAGTACCATGCCAGCAATCTTTGAGATCGGCCCTGGGCTGGCTTGTTGAACCGGGGCTAACTGGACGTTGGCGCGGGCAGATGCGGAGAATCTTCGTTCCAGAACCGAATCTATCCGCAGCCGCTAGATAATTATCATCTCGTCGCAAGAACAGAGTGAGGCAGAGGCAGCCCGGAATAAGGTTGTTTCTCGTGCCGCCCTCCTGCTTCGTTTCGAGATCTGGAGAGGTCTTTTGGTCGCCGGTTGGCTGCCGTGGCCAACTTTAGCCCGCTGCCCCACGTGCCGGGTGGGCCTCTTTTGCCGCCGACCTCGTCGCAATTGTTCCACGCCCAATCGCTTCTCTTCCTCCCGCCAAAGTCGAAACACTGCCAACATCAAGGCGAGTTCACATCTGTGGTCATGAGCGACCACAGCGACATATCAAGATCGCCAAGTCTCGCGACCAGCCCTGCTTCTGAGCTTCCGTTGATCGACCTGCCATTCTTTGACTGGGCGGCCTCCCCGTTGCGATTTTGCAGCGAGATCGGGGCCGACCAGCAACGCTGTTGCTTGAATGTTGATGCCGAGACAACGGGACCACAACATCTGGGTATCCTTCTGTGACCTGGCGCATCAAGGTGTCTGCGCGGCAGCTTGTACGAGCACACGCGATGATGGTGCTTCTCCTGTCACACAGCCAAAGCCGCGTTTGAGCCTTGAATGAGTCGGAGTTTGAACAGCCCGGAGCGTGAAGTCATGGGGGTTTGGGAGCCGCCTCCGATACCCTGGCCGTCTCAACGACTGGCTCAGAAGCGCCGAGCGCTTCCTTGGCCCGCGGCTACGGCCACTCGACAAAGAGGTGTCGGATGGATCATTGTGGCCTGCGACAATGGACAATGAAATGGTCATACCTATTTTGGACCCTGTTCTTATTGTTCGGCGCGTGGTCGCCCGACAACTGGCGATTGACGCGCAGTGCTCTCGCCTGATCATGTTTTGGCCGAGTCCTTTATTGGGCGGCCAGTCCCCTCCATCTCACCTATTGTTCCATTGTCTCCCTTATTCACCCTCCAAACAATAGACCACCACCCCGAGGCCGGCGGTGCGTCATGCTTGCCTTTGGTCTTTTCTTATTGTAGTTCCTTTGTCTTTTCCTTTTATTTCTTATTTTCCTCTTCAACCCTGGCGGTCCTCGAGAATCAAGCATCGACTAATCCCTCGATAATACGCAACATCACCATTTCCTTTACGAAAAACGAAAAAAAAAAAAACCCCTCGAAAATAATATCCTTGACCGGTTCAAGAACACGTCAACAACACTCTTGCTATGGAATTCGACGAAAAGCGGAGGAGGCGCCCCCCTCCCCCTCCCCCTCCACTGCCCTCCAGCTTCAAGCCTCACTCATGGGAGATGATCGATCTTCAGGACGACGCCAAGGCCGATCCAAGATTACAACCACATATCCACACAAATCCGGGCGTAACGCCTTACCTGGGGCTCAGAGCAAGGTTGTCACAGGTCTGGTTCAACCGGTGGACGGTCTTGTTGCTCCTGGTGCTGGTTCGCGTGATCCTTTTGACTGGCAGCCTCAATGATAACATCGCGAGTGCCAAGATCAAGGCTCTTTCGGCATGCACCAAGGTTGAGGATGTTGGCAGTGCCATGGCTTCCATGCCTCATTACCTCTCAGTGGGCGTCAACTCTCTCGCGGCTGATGGCATCAGCAAGACTGTCAGGGGCTTGGTCGAGGTTCTCACCTTGATCCTCAACGGAGTGCAGAATCTCATCCTCTTCGTTGTCAACCTCTACGTTGGCACCATTGTCTGTCTCATCAGCGCCCTAATTCACGGCACTTTTGACGTTGCCAATGGGGCCATCAAGGGAGTCGAGGAGAAGATGAACAGCGCAGTCGGTGCTATCACTAACGGGCTGGCCAGCGAGATCAGCACATTCGAGAATGCCCTAAAAAGTGCCTCGGACGCAATTAAGGGCATCCCCATTCCTTTCGGCAAGTCGATCCCCACTCTCGATGTTAGCGGGCGTATCAACGACTTGAAAAACGTCAAGATTGATACGAGCTCGATCACACGGGGCCTGAGCGAAATTAACAAGACGATTCCGGACTTCTCGCAAATGGAGAAGCTGGCTAACGATGCCCTGTCGATCCCCTTTGGGCTTCTCACCAAGCTGATAGACGACAAGTTTGGCAACTACACGTTTGAGGACTCGGTCTTCCCCATCGCCGAGAAGAAAGCCTTGTCGTTCTGCTCTAATAACAGCTTCCTCAATGACTTCTTCAACAACCTCGCTGGCATTGTCGCCAAGGCCAAGATCGCCTTCGCCGTCACGATTCCTATCCTCGCCATTCTCGCCATGGTTATGATGGGTTACGTTGAGATTCGCCGCTGGCGCAGGGAGAAGATGCGGTCCAAGGTATTCACTGAGCAGGGCTTTGACCCCATGGATGTCGTCTACATTGCATCCAGGCCAGTGACGGCTGGAGCCGGTATCAAGCTGGCTGCTCGCTTCAGTGGCAAGAAGAATATCATGATTCGCTGGGCCATAGCCTACGCGACTTCGCTTCCCGCCCTCTTCGTCCTGTCACTCGCCATAGCCGGATTTTTCTCTTGCTTCTGCCAATGGATTGTGCTGCGGTCTATTGAGAAAGAGGCGCCCGCGCTCACCAACCAGGTTGGCAACTTTGCTGGTGATGTGGTCAAAACACTTGCGCAGGTGTCAACCGACTGGTCCAATGGCGCCAACGGCGTCATTCTTAACCTGCAGAGTGACATCAACAACGACATGTTTGGCTGGGTGCGTAACGCCACGTCCGCTGTCAACAGCACCTTGAACACAATCGACACCGAGATCAACAAAAAGGTTAACGACATATTCGCCAACACCGTCCTCATCAACACGGCCCGCGAGATTGTCAACTGCCTTGTCGGGCGCAAGATCGATGCTGTCCAAAAAGGTCTGACATTTGTCCACGACCACGCAAAGGTGACACTTCCGCTCTTTGCCGACAACCTTTTTGTCCAGGGCGCCAACGATAGCCTGGGCAGTGACAGCAAAATGACCACGTTCCTCGCCTCGCCCTCGTCCGTCACTACTGATGAGGTCTCGGGCGCCGTCGAGGATGTCGTCACTATGCTTCACAACGGAATCATCCAGGAGGCACTCATCTCCTTGGCCTTGCTGCTCGTCTACGTCGTCGTCGTGCTCATTGGTGTCATTCGGTCTGCCATCGAGTCATTCGGGCCGGACAAGACGCGCGGTGAGGGTGGCGCACGCTACGCATTCGAGCGCAACCAATCCACCCCTGCCGTCCCGGCCTACGAAGAGGTCGTCTACGCTGGCACCGTACCCAGGGGTAAGACAGGCGTCGGGCAGTATCACAGCCACAACCGCAAGAGCAGCTATCCCGAGGTGGAGGGTGTCGATCGGTAGGACCAATCCGCTCGTCCACCGCCGGTTTACTCGCCTGTCTAGGCATTTTCTCATATTCGTATCGCTTCAAGTTCTTTAATCACCAGTCTTCTATTCGTTTCTTCTCTGCATCTTTCTGGGCGTTGGGCGTGATAGCGGGGCTGCATGGCACTGGGTTTAAAGGGCGGTTTTGCATAAGCAGATACCAATCAGACTATCATGAAGACTGTTTTTGTCGCTGGGGCAAAGGTAGCATGGCGCATCGCGGTGTTGTTAAGATGGCGGGGATTGCATCGACCTTCTTGGCAAGGGTCGGGTGTCTGTTCCGTCCCGGTTTAGGCAAGGCCGCAAAGGTGGTAAAAAGCAAAACAAACTCTCGATACCTCGTAGCGCAGTTGATTCTGCATTAGACTAGCAAAAGACCATTAATATCAGAAGTGCTTTGGAGTAATCTTGGGTCCATGTGCAGGGGTTATCGGTGAGAGTCCGCAGTAGGAAGCTCCGTCCTGCGAGCTGGGTTGCGGCGGGCCGGGATCGGGGGAGTGGCGGGGTTGCCCAATCGATGCGGGGCCCAAAATTTCAGTGACTCAAAAACACAGCGGCCCCCGTTGAATCGACAAAGGCAGCGTTCCCTGTCCGACATTCTCTCCTCCGAAGAGCCCGCGGAATAGGACCCTCTCGAGCTTCCAATTGAACCCAATTGACTTGCTCCCCACGCGCTCAACACTATGGAGGCCCTCAAGCAAACCTTCCAGCGCTGCAAGGCCCAGAACCGGGTATGCCCCGCCATCTCCCGCCAGCTTTGCGATTCCCGTTGTCCAGCGCCACACAAGGCCGTTGACGTTGCGCAGGTGTCAGGCTAGACAGACACAGCTAACTAGCTGCAGGCTGCGCTTGTAACCTATGTCACTGCTGGATTCCCCACGCCTGAGGACACACCCAATGTTCTCTTGGCCATGGAGAAGGGCGGGGCTGGTAAGTTGGGCCACCCTGTCTAGATTTTCTGCCCCAGAGCCTAATGCGCATGTGCCCTAGACATAATCGAACTCGGTGTGCCATTTACCGACCCCATCGCCGACGGACCGACCATCCAGACCTCGAACACAGTTGCCCTGAAAAATGGCGTCACGATCGAGTCCACCCTCCAGATGGTGCGGGATTCCCGTACCCGTGGCCTCAAAGCCCCTATCCTCCTCATGGGATACTACAACCCGCTGCTGAGTTACGGGGAGGAGCGCCTCCTGCAGGACTGCAAGGAGTCTGGCGTCAACGGCTTCATTGTTGTCGACCTGCCGCCTGAGGAGGCCGTGTCGTTCCGCAAGCTCTGCACTCGTGGAGGGTAAGAATCACTAGAGTCCCTGAATACATGCCACCAGCTGACTTCTTTGCCTCCAGGCTATCATATGTCCCCCTCATTGCACCCGCTACCTCTGATACCCGTATGCGCCTCCTCTGCCAGCTCGCCGACTCTTTCATCTACGTTGTATCTCGTCAGGGTGTCACTGGCGCTCTCGGTACTCTGAATGCGAACCTGCCAGAACTTTTGGCGCGTGTCAAGAAGTACAGTGGCGACAAGCCCGCGGCTGTTGGTTTTGGCGTGAGCACGCGGGACCACTTCGTCTCGGTCGCTCATATTGCCGATGGCGTTGTCGTTGGCAGCATGATCGTCACTACACTACAAAAGGCTACCAGGGGCGAGGAGGCCAAAGCTGTCCAGGATTTCTGCGCATATCTTTGCGGTCGCACCACTTCGCCAGAGGAGGAGGCCACCCGCGAGGTTGGCATCATGGAGGCCGTGTCGGCTGCGAAGGAGCCGAGTGGAGGAGCTACCGTGGACGAAATCGTGCGGGACACTGATGACCTTGTCAAGCAGCTTGCTGCGCTGCACGGAAAGATCCCAGAACGTTTTGGCGAGTTTGGTGGGCAGTACGTCCCCGAATCACTCATGGACTGTCTCTCGGAGCTGGAAGAAGGGTTCAACCAGCTCAAGGATGATCCCGCCTTTTGGGAAGAGTATCGCTCATACTACCCCTGGATGGGAAGGCCAGGCCATCTGCACAAGGCTGAACGGCTAACAGAATACGCCGGTGGTGCCAATATCTGGCTGAAGCGAGAGGATCTTAACCACACTGGGTCTCACAAGATCAACAATGCCCTCGGGCAGCTCCTTTTGGCGCGGAAGCTTGGCAAGACTAAAATCATCGCGGAGACGGGTGCGGGGCAACACGGTGTCGCGACAGCGACTGTGTGCGCAAAGTTTGGTATGGAATGCACAGTCTACATGGGCGCCGAGGATGTTCGCCGCCAGGCGCTCAACGTCTTCCGCATGAAGCTCCTCGGTGCCAAGGTTGTCGCTGTCGAGGCTGGAAGCAGGACACTCCGCGACGCAGTCAACGAGGCCCTTCGCGCCTGGGTGGTCAACCTGGAGGATACGCACTACATTATCGGGTCGGCGATTGGGCCACACCCCTTCCCCACCATTGTCCGGACGTTCCAGTCCGTCATCGGCAATGAGACAAAGGCGCAGATGCTCGAGAAGTGTGGCAAACTCCCTGATGCCGTTGTCGCCTGTGTCGGTGGTGGTAGCAATGCGGTTGGCATGTTCTACCCCTTCAGCAACGACCCCAGCGTCAAGCTGCTGGGTGTTGAAGCCGGTGGCGAGGGTGTTGATACCCCACGACACAGCGCGACCCTTACGGCTGGCACCAAGGGCGTGCTGCACGGTGTGCGCACGTATATTCTTCAAAACGAGCATGGCCAGATCGACGATACGCACTCGATCTCCGCTGGTCTGGATTACCCCGGTGTTGGGCCTGAGCTGTCCAACTGGAAGGACTCCCAGCGTGCCAAGTTCATCGCGGCCACTGATGCGCAGGCGTTTATCGGTTTCCGTTTGATGAGCCAGCTGGAAGGTATCATTCCGGCGCTGGAGTCTGCTCACGGTATTTATGGAGCCATTGAGCTGGCCAAGACGATGAAGAAGGATGAGGATATCGTCATCTGTCTCAGTGGGCGTGGTGACAAGGACGTCCAGAGCGTGGCTGATGAGTTGCCGATCCTGGGGCCCAAGATCGGCTGGGATTTGCGCTTCTAATCCGGCCAACTGGAGTGGGTGATGGATGTAGGAAGTGATGGAAAAAGTTCAACTTGAGGGTAGAGACTTGGAGTTGTACCAGATGTCCGGTCGCACTTTAGAGAATAGAACTTGTTCAAACCATATGCCCAACTCTATCCCGTGCTCTGTTGTGAAGATATGGGAGAAAAAAAGTGTATACATTGGGTACATATGGTACATGTGTCGGTGTGCAGAGTGATTTGGTCTTGGTCATGCTTTCCCTTCACTCTCAAGCCTTCTTCCCACTCGGCTCTTCTTCCTTCATGAATGGCTTCTCCGACGCACCCTCGGCCGCATCACCAAACACAAATTCCTCCTCATTTTCCAACATTTTGGTTGTCTCCTCCATCAACAACGCATCGGTCGCCTCTTCTATTTTCGCCTCCTCCACCTCCTTGAGACTCTTGCTTCCCTTCTTCGCCGCCGCTGTGGCAGGGGGCGCTACCAACCCCAACTGAATCCTCTCCGCCTTCAACTTCTTCTTGATAAAAGGCGTCTGCATCACCCGCCACCGCAACCGCCACCCCCAAGGACCCAATTCCGCGATCCGTGCGGGCTTAATCCCCAAGAGATAGGCATCTAACCCCCCGACCTTATCAATCGTTCTCAGCACCCGCGTCGTCACCCGCGTGCGCACAAACATGCCTAGAGACTCGGACCACAGTCGCTTTTGGTGAACGTTTGGCCGCCACGCCCGACGGGTCTTGATCTCATTGCGAGAGGACACTTTGTTGCCGAAACGGATCGACGCGTTCCCGTAAAGTCCCGTGTTGGATTGGTGGTACGTTTGTCGCGGCCCGAGCGGGTACGGCGGGATGAAGCGCAGAGGAGCCGAAACCGAGGGAATCGGAAGCTTGGAATTAGGAACGGGATCTTGTCGGTAGGAAAAGGACGGTGTGGTGGACAGTTGTCGGACGGGGAGGGTGAGCGTCAACGAAGGTGCAGGGACCGCTGCTGCTGCTACTCGGAGAGAGCAGGTGGGTATTCTGGGCGGCATTTTTTTCTTTTTCTTTTTGGTTGTCGGTAAGTTGAGGAGGGGGTTGGTGAGAAGCTATCAGTGGCGCATTGGCGAATTGCTTTGGTTGGCTGTTTGCCCGTCTGTCATGGTCGTGATAGGGTGGGTTGCGGTGTTGATGAGCTGGAGCTGGAGCTGGAGCTGAGCTTCAAAATTTCGGACTGGGGCGTGAAGTCACGTGCTTTCGTGTGGGGTTTCGCGACCCCAACTTTTTTTTGTGTCGGGGGACAAGGCGGGGAACACGCGATCCCCTGGGTCTGGTCAAGTCCGCAATTGATAGTTAGCTCGCGGGGTGACTCTAACATCGACAATGTTACCGCCCGTAGAGGATGCTGTCCTCCAGAACAACCCAGACTTTGCAGCCCTTTACACCACGTTAACTACAGTTATTCTCAATCCCGATGCGTCAACCAAGAATGACCCCGCCGCAAAAGAGCGGAATGCCGCGCGGGAGGTGAGTTGACAACGTGCAGCCAGCTGACAATGGAGGCTAATTTCCGTTGCGCCATCCCAGGAACTAAAGAAATACCGCCTCGAAGCCGCAAAGAACCACCTCCTAACCCACGCCATCTCAACCACACACCCTAAACCACCCGCAGACACAAAACCGGCTCCGTCGCTAGCTCGCCGCGCAAAGTCCCAAGCTCAACCTATTACTCGACAGCCCGCATCCACAGCGGAGCTCCCCCAATCTCTAATCGACCTGCTTCTCCTCCTTCCACCTTTCCTCACCAGCTCCCCGACCTATCTATCCGCCGAATCCACCGCCCTACTTCTCGCCAACCCACCCTTTTCCGAACTCCCTTCCCTCGTCCCACAACTCGCCTCGCTGGTCTCAACGGCCTTACATACCTCGGCCGTACATCTCGCTCGGATCGCCCACCCCGCCACCAACCCATCCTATGTTCACCGCTCTGTTCCTGCTCTCCCTTCCCACTTGACTAACCTATCCACCTCCGTTGCGGAACGCAAACTCGCTATAACAACCGCGCGTCTTAAGGCAGCGACGACGCTGACCTCCTTATTACAAAGCCACGCGGTGGTCCTAGGTCAGTTAATACGGATTCTGGAAGCAAAACATGGCCCGATTGCACGGTCTTTGGAGTTCCGAGCCACGGAGGTGATGTTGGCAGCACAACGGCAGGAGACAGAAGCGGAGACGGCGCTGTGGCAAGCGAGGCGGGATGTCTATACGCCAGAAGTGTCGAGGGCGTTGGGGAATTACATGTCTCACTTGAGGGATGCGAGAGGTCGGTTGGGAGAGTCGATACGTAATTTGAAGGCAGAGTTGGAAGCGTATGGGGTGGAAGGAAGAAATAGTCAGAGCCAGGGTGAAGGGAGGGGAGGGATAGCCAAGGAAAAGACGATGCGGGAGATGGCAAGGGTTTACAAAGAAATGGGTCGACAGGTGGATGAGGTCAAGGCGGATTTGGAACGGCTAGGCAGGGCGTGAGGAGCGTCAATGTCTACCGAAGTAATGCACTGGTGGCTTATTCCATCGTGATGTCGGGACAGACATGTCACCTAGATCAGAATTGCATGGCAAAACAGAAAGTATTGGGAGAGAGAACTGTTTGGGAGAAGGCTGCTTTTATACATTGTAATGGGTAATCCACGGCGTACCGTGGATACTAGAGTTCTAGTCATGCCGCTCATGGATGATTACGTAGTGTAAGTCGGCGACTGCTCGCAAATTGCTAGGACACCACCTCAGTTGCCCCTCTACCTCTAAAAAAAAAAAAAAAGTCTAGCCGGCCCTTTTGTATGTCGCGCTCTTTTGGGATCCGTACTCTTTTTGTTTTCGCATCATCCTCTCTTTATTTACTTAACCCTTAACCTTGAAGATGGACTCAGCCAGGCGGCCGACGTTCTCACTGGTAATACCGGCAACCGAGATACGGCCGTCACGGGTGGCGTAGACGCTGAACTCCTTGGCCAGCTTGTCCATCTCCTCGGGCGTCAGACCAGTGTAGGCAAACATACCAATCTGGCTGGTGATGTGGCTCCAATCGTGCTTGGAGCCCAGCTTCTCCAGCGCATCCTTGAGAAGTGCGCGCATGGTGATGATACGGTCAGCCATGCCCTTGACCTCTCCCAACCACTGGTCGTAAAGCTCAGGGGTGTTGAGGATCTCAGCGGCGATGCGCGCGCCGTGGATAGGCGGGTTCGAATACATGGGACGCACCAGGATCTTGACTTGGGAATCCACGCGCTTGGCCTCGGCCGCGTCGGCGCACACGAGAGAGAAGGCGCCGATGCGCTCGCCGTACAGACCCATGTTCTTGGCGAACGATTGGGCTAGGCAGACGTTGTGGCCCTTTTCGACAAAGTAGCGCACGGCAAACGCATCCTGGTGGATATTGCCGCTGGCGAAGCCCTGGTAGGCCATGTCGAAAAAGGAAAAGTGGCCGCGCTCCTTGACCGCCGCCTCGATTTGTTTCCACTGCTCCGGAGTGGGGTCCACGCCCGTGGGGTTATGCGCGCAGGCGTGGAAGAGGAAGATGCTCCCCTTGGGCGCGGCCTTGATGTCGGCCAGCATGCCATTAAAGTCGAGGCCAATGGTCTTCTTGTCGTAGTAGGAGTACTTCTCCACCTCGAGGCCCGAGTCCTTGAAGACGGCGGCGTGGTTGGCCCATGATGGGGTAGGGATGTAGATCTTCTTTGCGCCGGGGTAGTGACGAGCGAGGAAAGCGCCGCCGATGCGCAAAGCGCCCGTGCCGGAGATGGACTGGGTGATAGCTAGACGGCCGAGGGCGGAGCTGTACTTGCCGTAGGCGAGCACGGCAGCGGCCTTTGTGAACTCGGGCACACCCGTGATACCAGCGTATTCCTTGTTCAGGCGTGACGAAATCACCTTCTCTTCGGCCTTGCGCACCGATGGGAGCACGTACGGCTTGCCCTTGTCATCTCGATAGGCTCCGACACCTAGTGCCCCGGGCCAATGAGTCAGTCAATGTGTCTTTCGTCGCAACGAACTAGAGGGGGGCGAGGTGGGGTTTAGGTCTGGGACGAACCAAGGTTGATCTTCTTCTCGAAAGTGTCGGCCTTGAAAGCTTCCGTGATACCTGTGAACACCTCATTGTTAATAATCTCCGTGATCAGGGAGGGGGTCCTTTATTAGCGCGCATACCGAGGATGGCCTGTCAAACGGCGAGGCGCATCGAGGTTAGTGAGTGATAACATCAGGAAGGAGGCTGTCGCAAGGACCTACATCCTACAATTCATTTTGGTCAGTCAATTGGACCCGCGCAGGGTTCTAGGTTAACATACTGGAGGACCCTGGGGCACATTGGCCCAAGTGGAAGCTGCGCGGATGGCGACAAAGCGCCGAGTGCTTGCGGCTCGGCGCGAGGCAATTCTGAGCGAGGAAAGCATCTTTGCGAGTGGATCGATCAGCGGCGGATCGGCGTATGTGGGCAGAACGGTTTTTTTGTGGAGGAAAGGAAAGGTTCGGCCAGGCACGAACGATGGCGCACTTTTGACTCGACGGACCGGCAGCAACAATGGGCGCTAAATTTCACTCAGGCCAGATTCAATGGGTAACAAAAAAGATCAAATGTTTACGGTCTCGCTGGTTCTGGGGCTGCCAAGGGCGCATCGTCCCACCTGGGGGAAGTGCTGCGTCAATGGCGCACTGTGGATAGTGGGGCCCAGAAAAGTTTTTTATTTCCCGCACGGAGCTGTCAAGGTTCCTGTGCCCGTCCAATCAGCAATGGGACGCACCCTCCATCTCTACTTGCTCTCGGGATGTGCCGACGTCCTCCCAACTTTCCAAATCTGCGTCATCGGTTGAAGGCGCTCGCTCGATCGGTTTCCCCAGGACCTCGCAGGTCCCGCATGTGGGCTCATTCGAGAGTGTGGTCAGCTCTTGCCCTGTTGGTGTGGGAGTCTCCTTTTTTGCCTGCTCCAGGGCTCCTTCTAGCTTTGCAATCCTTCCTTCCAGAAGCTGAAGTTCCCGCCTCTCCTCCCGTGGCTCCTCGATAACCGGAGATGCCGCGCGCGCAGTATATCCATTGTCCGCCATCATTTCACGCATTTGATGAATGTCCCGGAGGAACCCCTTCAGCTTCGAGAGGCGGTAGTCCTGCATTCTCTCACTCGTATAACCCGGGCATATGGACTTTGGGTTAGCAAGGCGACGCTCAAGGGCCTGCTCCAGTTCCCTCAACGCCTTTTTCTCTCTTTCTCTCTCAAGCTTGAGGGTTGGGTTCCTCTCTTCCCATTGTTTTCTCTCTTCTTCTTTGCGTTTTTTTTCTTCTTCGCGGAGCTTGATGAGACGCTTTCTTTCTTCTTCCTGGAGCCTGACTTGCATCTCTGTTTTATACCTCCCCATTTTGAGACATATGCGCCTTTCTCTTTCAACATCATCGTAGCGCTTCCGGTACTTGAAACATTCTTTACGTCTGGACTCTGGCTCCCCGCACATCTTGGTAATTTCCCTCAGGCTGGCGAATAGTCCGAGTTTCCAGCCGCCTCGAGCTTCTATGGTGTAGCCATCGCGATGTGTCGTCTCGAATGCTGGTGGGTCAAGCTCTTTATCTTCCGCAGCATGCAAGCGCAAGTTGCCCTTCGCGGCTAGAGTCTCAGCCGCCTCGATAAGTTGCTCTCGGTGCGGTGAATGGCTGACGAAGCGGGGAATCATTATATTTACATCGACGGACAGCTTCCGCAGGAGCCTGTCGGGACCTCGTGTCGGAATTTCAGCCAGCATCTCGTCGAGTACACCGGTGTACCCCGTCACTCCTCTGAGATACTCGGTCTTGGCGATTTCCCGGCGGTGTGTACTGAAGTAGTGCAGCATCAGTGCAATGTCATTATTGCAGTCGACAATGGAGAGGTCCGTATACATCACGCTGTCCAAGATGGGAGGCCTATTGCATACATGTATCATGCTCATGATCTTTGCCAACTCATCATCGTGTGGAGCCCAACCCTGCCTGAAGCGGCTAGCAAGCCCAGTAAGATAGGCGCAGAAGTCTTGAAATATGGGCCAGACCGTTCGGAGAGATTCTTTCTCCAGCGAAATGGAGGCCCTCGAAGTATCGTCGCCGATCCCGTAGTCTACCAGGAGCATGTGTTCGAGGATGGGGCGAAGAACTCCAAAGGAGAACAAGTCAACACCATGCATGTTAACTTCCGGGCAAATCTTAGGTATCCTGTCTGTAGGTAGTTCAACAAAGTCCCCGCGGCACTCCTGGTCGTAGATTATGACGGCGATGGAGCCTAAAATTGGTCTTGCAAAAACGTGAGGGGTATAAAATGCCTCCAGGTCTTCAAAAGAACGTCCCAGGCGTAGCTCCCCCCCATACTTGACCAAGCCTTGTCGAAGGTACTGGAGCGCGCGAATCCATCGTGGGTTTGCTCCTTCACCTCTCAGCATGGCAAACTCGGGGTATTCGGGGCGCATCACCGGTGAAACGATGCGTGTGTACCATCGGGGGAGACAGAGTTGGTTGAGTCTCTGTATCTCTTCATCGTTCCAGATTTTGGTGCTGTCCGCTGGCTTCTTCTGTTCCGCCATGTTATCCAATAGTTCAAGGAAGACAAGTTCTATCTTTTGGGGGGGGAGGGGGAGGGAGGTCATATAGGGTGTTTGCCGTCAGGAAAATATGCTTTTTTCCGATTCATTTTCGGCCCGAACTGAAAGTCAAGTTGGTGGCGTTACTCTTGATGACCTCATGGCGTAGTATAGTATTTCTCTTGTTTCTTTTTTTTTT
>Ga0247763_1000543_pt1 | contig 22429 bp, 18 predicted proteins | sample UWRJL141409B4_FD_179926 | JGI IMG/M metagenome (GOLD analysis project Ga0247763, IMG submission 179926) | Plant litter microbial communities from Arlington Agricultural Research Station in Wisconsin, United States - UWRJ-L141-409B-4 | ecosystem: Environmental > Terrestrial > Plant litter >...
TGCAGCGCTGCTCGCACACGCTGCAGCAGCTCGAGCTCAGCGGCGAGCCCGCTCGGTGCCCGCTTCGGCGCCGGGGCGCGCGGGCGGCGGGAAGTCGCCTCGGGCTTCGAGGGAGCAGGGGCGAGCGGGCGCGGCGAGGCTGCAACGGGCGGCGGTGTCGCCGCGGCTGTAGCGTGGGGCGTCGCTGGGCGCGTCGCTGGCTCCAGCGGCACGGCGGGCTCGAGCGGCGCGGGCTCGAGCGGCGCCCGCGCATGTATCGCGGCGGGCGCCGGTGGTCGTGGAGGCGTCGGGGGCCGATCTCCGGTGGCAAACGCTGCCGCGGCGCACAGGGCGAGCACGCTCAACGGCGTACCCAGGGCGCTGACCCCCGCTTTCGCGACGACGGCCTGGGCTTTGTCGGCTGCTCCTGCCGCGTCGCCGGCGCCGTGCCGCTCCCAGTGGCACGTCACCCCCGCCGCGATCGAGGCGTCGAGCGCCGCCTTCACGCGCTCCTCGTCGTCGCGCGTCGGATCCTCCGCGTCGCGCACCTCGTCCAGGAAAGCGCGGGCCTCGGGCGACAGTCTCGCGCTCGGCATCATGGCGCCCTCCGGCGTGAGGCGGCCCGGCGCCGTGCCAGCGCGGCTTCGAAGCGCTGGCGTGCGCTGCGCAGCCGGGAATAGATCGTGTTCAGGTTCACGCCGAGCACGCTGGCGATCTCGGGCGCACTGAGCTGCTCCAGCTCGGACAGGACGAACACCTCTCGCCGCTCGTCGTCCAGCTCGCCGAGCACCTCATGCAGCAGCCGAAGCGACTCCTGAAACTCCGTCAGCCGTGCGGGGCCCGGCGCGGCACAGGCTCTCTCCTCTCCGAGCGGCTCCGCCCTCCAGCGCGTCGCGCGGCGCCGATACTCGCTCGCCACGCGCACCCCGATCGCAAAGACCCACGCCCGCACCGGCACAGCCCCGTCGAACTCGGCGAGCCGACGCTGGACGACCAGGAAGACATCCTGCGTCGCGTCGTCGAGCTGTGCCTCGGCGACCCCGAGCCGCCGCAACAGCCGCCAGACCGACCTGAAGTGCTCCCGATAGACGCTGTCGAGCGTGAGAGGCCCCTGCGCCCGCTGCGCGTCGGCCTCTAACTCAGGACATGCGACGGGTCGAGCCATGCCGTACCGCTGATAGATGGCGCGGCGCCCTCGGTTCCGTCAGGAAAACGCCCGGGACCGATGGCGGGCCAGCGACGACGGCGTGCCGAGGGCGCGTGGCTCAGAACGGCACGGCGACCCCGGCCTGAGCGCGCAGCCCGACGCCCGCCGTGCCAGAGCCGAGCACCGGCAGCAACGTCGACAGCTCCAGTCCAGGTTGCACCCGCGCGTGCGGATAGGTGAACCTCGCGCCGACTGCCGCGGCGAGCCGGGGGTCGAACCGGCGCCGTTCGCTGCGAGCTTCGCCCTCGAGCGCTTCGGCTCGCCAGTGCCGGACCACGCCGAGCTCGAGCCCCGCGCAGACCCCGAGCCATCCTCCGCTGTCGATGTCGCGGCAATAATCAAAGGCAGCCGCAGCCCGCTCGCTGCGCGTCTTCAACGAGCGCAACGGCAGCGCATCCTCTTCCTCCGCGAACGACGGCAAGCCGTACCAGAGCTGCGCGCGCCAGCTGCCGCCGCCCACACGAAGCGCGGCGCCCGCCGAGACCAACCCCGCGCTATCCCCCACGACGTCAACGCCCGTGCCGAACAAGATCGAGACTCGCGCAGCGTCCGCCCCTGCTTCCGAGCTCGGGCGCTGATCGATGGGTGTCGCCGCCTCGAGCGCCGTCGACGCCGTCGCGACGTCCGGCGCGAGCTGCTCGGCATGCGCCGATCGAGACCGGCGCAGCGTGAGCTCGTGCTCCCCGCCCATCTCGTCCGCCTCGTCCTTCTCGCCCAGCGCGCTCGTCGCCTCCGCGTCGACATCCACGAAGTTACCTGTCGAGCTCAACGCGAGCGCCGTCACGGCCACGACGGCCTCGAGCGCCTCGTCGCAATCGGCGGCCACCAGGCGCCGTTGCCCCAGCTGTCGCTCGCCCAGCGAGACCGACACCTTCGCCGTCGTACCGTTCGCCGAGTCCCGCAAGACCACGGCGATCCGCAGCTCCGGATCGATATCGCCGATCACGCCACTCGCCACGCGCGCGGCGAGCGCCGCCGAGCTCACGCTGCAGCGCGGAGAGCCGCTCGCCGTGACCGATGGCAGCGCAGCCAGCGCATCTGCCCCCAATGCATCGGCCCCTGTGGCGCCCCCGAGCGCGAGAACCGCCGCGCTCAACACCATCCGCCGCCGGGCCATCGGGCTCATCCCGCGATCCTAGCCGCCCCTCGCTCGATCGTCGAACTCGAGCGGGCCGTCGCCCGGCCCCGTTCACGAACACTTTATGCATGCCGCCGGGCCGCGCTGCTTTCACAGGCGTCGCGCCGTCTCGGGTCATGGGCTGGCCAAGCCGTGATGAAGGTCACGAGAGGCGGGAGTGCTACCGGAAGTAGTGGCCCGCCTCGAGGTCGGCGATCAATCCGGCATGGGCAGGCCGCCATCCAAGTAGGTCGCGCGTGAGCTGCGCGGACGCGGGGCCGTCGAACCCCCAAAAGCCACCGAGGAAGCCGAGGTACTCTTTGGCCTGCGCCGGCGAAATCGACAAGGTTGGAACGCCGAGGCTCGCAGAAAAGACCTCGGCCACCTTGCGAATGGGCACGCCTTCCTCGCCGACGGCGTGCAAGACAGAGCCTGCCGGTGCGGACTCGAGCGCGAGCCGGAATAGTCGCGCGGCGTCGTCGCGATGGACGGAGGGCCAGCGGTTCGAACCGTCTCCGACATAGACGGCGGCAGCCTTCTCACTCGCGCAGCGGATGGCCACGGCCATGAACCCGTTGTCGCCTTTGCCGTGAGTGGCCGGTGGAAGTCGCACGACAGACGAGCGCACGTTCCTGCCCGCAAGCGCGAGCGCATAGTCTGCGCTGGCCATCCTGCCTTTGCCACCGCTCATCGGGAGCTTGCCCTCATCGATGGCGCTCGCTCGACCATCTCGCTCTGTCGCGACGACGCCCGGTGGGAGGCCGAGCACGCCGAGGATACCGGAGGCGATGACCAAAGGCTTGCCGCTGCCGGCAAGCGCCTCGCCGACCGCCTCGATCGCTCGGCGGTCCGCCTCGGCGGCTCCAGCAAAGTCACCCGAGAAGGCGATGTCGTGCTTAAAGGCGAGATGAACTACGCCGTCCGAGGAAGCCGCTGCATCGTGAAGGAGATCGAGGTCGTCGATCGACCCGCGACGAACTTGGACGCCAGCTGCCCTGAGAGTGCCCGCCGTGCTTTCGGAACGGGCGAGCCCGATGACCTCGTGACCTGCGGCGATGAGATCGGGGACGAGCCCGCGACCGATCCAACCCGATGCTCCCGTGACGAAGACGCGCATGGACTACCTCCGAGTGCTGCAGACCGGGCTGTGAGGGCCCTTGAAGTTCACCCGCATTACTTGTACGCTCGTTCTAGTAATGTCAACCGGCAAACCTGGCAAAGACGCGACGGTAGGTCGCCCCGTTGATCACGAGCGGCGCGCCGAGTTGCTGGACGCGGTGGTCGACTACACGGTCGAGCACGGATTTTCCGACGTGTCGTGGCGAACCGTCGCCGCTGCGCTCGGCGTTTCACCCACGTCTCTGGTGCATCATTTCGGGGCCAAGGAGCAGATGCTCGAGGCCATCGTCTGGCGGTTGCGAGAACGCCTCCTCGTGGCGGCACGCGATGCGCTCGGCGAGCAGCCAGATCTGGCCACGCAGGCGCGCGTGGCATGGGCGATGACCTCCGACCCGCGCCGCAGCGCGGAGCTGAAGCTGTTCTTCGCCGTCTACGGGCATGCCCTTCAAGCGCCGAAGCAGTTCAGCCATTTCCTCGGGCACGTCGTCTCAGACTGGATGGCTATCCTCTGCGACGCACAAGGGCCGAAGGTGGACCCAGCCAGCGCGAAGCGCAAAGCCACATTGGTCATCGCAACGCTCCGCGGGCTGCTGCTCGACCTGTTCGCGACGGGTGAACGCGAACGGGTCCAGGAGGTCGCCGAGGAGTTCATCGCCAGCCTGGAGCACCACGCCGCGGACCGGTTGCCCTCCATGAAGCGGTGAGGAAGCCCGGTCCTGCCTTGGGTCCGAAGAACCCAGCCTCAATCATTCCGAAGTAGTGCGCGAGATAGGGGTCGAACCTACACGCCTTGCGGCGCCGGAACCTAAATCCGGTGCGTCTGCCAATTCCGCCACTCGCGCTCTCGGCGGCCCCGCCCGTTGGGGGCGCCGCGGTGTACTAGCGCCGACAGCCGAAAATGTCAGCGATTTTACCGAGGCGATGGGTCGACCCGGGGGCGGGTGGCGGGGTTCGTGGGCTCGCGCTGCCTCGGGCGCGGCGCCGAGTTGCGGGGTTTGGCGCCCGGGCGTTCGGCCCTGGTGGTGTCGGAGCTGGACGGGGGGTGGGGGTTCGTGTAGGGCGGGCCGGAGCCCCTGGAGGGCAATATGACGGATTCGAAGGATAATTTGCGGCCGCGGAGCTCGATTCTCTTGGATGGTCCGAGCCGGGCGCCGGCGCGGGCGATGCTGCACGCCATCGGGTTCAGCGACGAGGAGCTGAAGAGGCCGCTGGTGGGAGTGGCGCACTGTTGGACGGAGACGATGCCGTGCAACTTCAACCACCGCGAGCTGGCGGAGAAGGTGAAGGCGGGCGTCCGCGCGGCGGGGGGTACGCCGATGGAGTTCAACACGGTGAGCGTGAGCGACGGGGTGTCGATGGGCACTCAGGCCATGAAGGCGTCGCTGGTGAGCCGTGAGGTGATCGCCGACTCGATCGAGCTGATGGGCGTGGGCTGCATGTTCGATGCGGTCGTCGCCATCGCGAGCTGTGACAAGACGTTGCCGGGCTCGGCGATGGGAATGTTGCGCCTGAATCTGCCGTCGGTGTTGCTGTATGGCGGGTCGATCCACCCGGGGAGGCACAAGGGCATCGACATCACGATCCAGGACGTGTTCGAGGCGGTGGGGAGGCACTCGGCGAAGAAGATCGATGACGCGGAGCTGAGCGCGATCACGCACGCGGCCTGTCCGGGCGCAGGCGCCTGCGGCGGGCAATACACCGCGAACACGATGGCGATGGCGATGGAGTTCTTCGGGCTGTCGGCGATGGGGTCGGGCTCGGTGCCCGCCGTCGATCCAGACAAGCACGACGTGGCCTTCGAGGCGGGCCAGCGGGTGATGCGGCTCTTGAAGGAGGGCGTGACGCCCCGGCAGCTGATCAACCGCAAATCGTTCGAGAACGCTATCGCGGCCGTGGCGGCGACGGGCGGCTCGACGAACGCGGTGCTTCACTTCCTGGCGCTGGCGCGGGAGTTCGGAGTGGAGCTCGAGATCGACGACTTCAGCCGCATCAGCAAGCGCACGCCGATCCTGGCCGACATGAAGCCGGGCGGGCAGTACACGGCGGTCGACTATCACCACGCGGGCGGGAGCCGGGTGCTGGCGCGGCACCTGGTGGAGGCCGGGCTCATCGACGGCAGTCTGATGACGGTGAGCGGGCGCACGCTCGCGGAAGAGGGCGCGCTGGCGCAGGAGACGGCGGGCCAGAAGGTGCTGGTGTCTGCCGAGAAGCCGTTCAAGCCGACGGGTGGCCTGGTGATCCTGAAGGGGTCTCTCGCGCCCGAGGGCGCGGTGGTGAAGATGGCGGGCCACGAGCGCACGAAGCACCGCGGCCCGGCCCGGGTGTTCGAGAGCGAGGAGGACGCGTTCAAGGCGGTGGAGCAGCACGCCATCCGCGCGGGCGACGTGGTGGTGATCCGACACGAGGGGCCGCGCGGCGGCCCGGGCATGCGGGAGATGCTGGGGGTGACGGCGGCGATCGTCGGGCAAGGGCTCGGCGAGGAGGTGGCGCTGATCACGGACGGGCGCTTCAGCGGCGCGACGCGCGGGTTGATGATCGGGCACGTGGCGCCGGAGGCGGCGCTGGGTGGGCCGATCGCTGTCGTCCGCGATGGGGACACGATCAACATCGACACCGACGCCGACCGGCTCGATCTGGAGCTGGATCCGGCCGAGATCACCGCACGCCTGCGCAGCTATGTGCCGCCGCCTGCGCGGTTCAAAGTGGGGGTCTTCGCGAAGTATGCGGCGCTGGTCTCTTCGGCATCCGACGGCGCGATCACTACCCCCAAGTTCTGACCCCAGCCCGCGCTACGCTCGGCATCGCCGGTGCCTGCGCGGCCCCTGAAAGAAGCTTCGAGAATCATGGCCCCCCCGACCACCAACCTCCGCATCGACGGCGTTCGCCCGTTGCTCTCTCCCGCCATCCTGATGGAGGAGCTGCCGCTGGCGCCGGAGGGCGAGCGCACCGTCGACACGGCCCGGCGCGCGGTGAAGGACATCTTGCTCGGCACAGACGATCGCTTGCTGGTCGTGGTGGGGCCGTGCTCGATCCACGACCCGGGCGCGGCGCTGAAGTATGCCGAGCTCTTGAAGGGCGCGGCGGCGCGGCTCTCGGGGGACCTGCAGATCATCATGCGCGTGTATTTCGAGAAGCCGCGCACGACCGTCGGCTGGAAGGGGCTCATCAACGACCCCAACCTGGACGAGAGCTTCCAGATCAACAAGGGCCTGAGGCTCGGGCGCAAGCTGCTCTGTGACCTGAACGCGATGGGCGTGCCCTGCGGTTGCGAGCTGCTCGACCCGATCAGCCCGCAGTACATCTCGGGCCTGGTGAGCTGGGGCGCGATCGGCGCGCGCACGACGGAGAGCCAGGTGCACCGCGAGCTGGCCTCGGGCCTGTCGATGCCGATCGGCTTCAAGAACGGCACGGACGGCACGATCAAGATCGCGGTCGACGCGGTGATGTCGAGCGCGCGCCCGCACCACTTCCTGGGCGTGACGGAGCAGGGCCTGGCGGGCATCGTGTCGACGAAGGGCAACCCGGAGTGCCACGTGATCCTTCGCGGCGGCGCCTCGGGCCCGAACTACGACGCCGACAGCGTGAAGAAGACGGCAGACGCGCTGGAGAAGGCGGGCCTCCGGCGCGGTCTGATGGTGGACTGCAGCCACGGCAACAGCAGCAAGGACTACAAGCGCCAGCCGGTCGTGTCGTCGGCCATCGCGGAGCAGATCGCGGGCGGCTCGCGGGACATCATCGGGGTGATGATCGAGAGCAACCTGGTCGAGGGCAATCAGTCGCTCGAGCCCGGCAAGAAGCTGACCTACGGGCAGAGCATCACCGACGCCTGCATCAGCTGGGAGACGACGGTGCCGGTGCTCGAGCAGCTGGCTCAGTCGATCCGCACGCGCCGCGGGCGCTGAGCCCAGCGAACGAACGAGGGGGGGATGCTCGAACGTCGGGTGCTCGACCAGAGTGACTATCCCGCGCTGGAGGCCTTCCTCCTGCAGCGCCGCGATACGTCGATGTTCCTGCGCTCGAACGCGCTGGCGGCGGGGCTCGTCTTCGACGGGCAGCGCCTGCAGGCGACGTACGTGGGGGGCTTTCGCGGCGGGCACCTGGTGGGGGTGGCAGCCCTGTGCTGGAACGGCATGCTGCTGCTCCAGGCGCCCGAGCAGCTCGAGGACATCGTCGAGCGGGTCACGATCGATAGCCCGACGCCCGTGCGTGGCCTGTCAGGGCCAGCAGCTCAGGTGCGCGCGGCTCGCTCGGCGCTCGGGCTCGACGCTGCACCCGCTCTGCTCGAGGAGGACGAGGAGCTGTTCTCGCTGGATCTCGTCGGCTGGTCGCCGCCCGCTCGGCTCGCGCGCGAGCCGCGAGTGTCGTGCCGCGCGCCGTTGCCCTCCGAGCGCTCGCTGATGCGACAGTGGCGCTTCGCCTACGAGGTCGAGTCGCTCGGGCGCGAGCCGGACGACGACCTGGCGCGCGCGCAGTCCGACGGCTGGCTCGACGCGCAGCTCGACGACGACGTCGCCTGGGTGGCCGTCGCGGGGGGTGTGCCGGTGTCGTTCTCGGGTTTCAACGCGGTGCTGCCAGACATCGTTCAGCTGGGCGCGGTGTACACGCCGCCGGAGCATCGCGGCCACGGCTATGCGCGCGCCGCGGTCGCCCACAGCGCGCAGGTGGGCGAGGAGCGCGGCGCCACGCGCGCGGTGCTGTTCACGAAGAACCCGAGCGCGGTGAAGAGCTACGAGGCCGTCGGCTTTCGGCGCTCGGGAGACTTCGGGCTGGTGCTCTTCGCGTGAAGCTCTCGGCCAGCCCGTCGCGGGCGCGCCGCGTTGCACCCTTCCGGACCGGGCCGCGCTGCCCGCCTCGCCGGCGGGACGCTGCCAGCGCAGATCGCGTGACGGAAAGCCAGCGCGCTGGAAACTAAGAGCGGGCGCTCAGAACATCGTCGGACGAGCGATTGCTCGGTGGGACGCCCGAGGTCTATGCTCAATCCATGTGCAGGCACGGGTCAGTGGTGAATCGGCTCGGCACGCTGCTGGTGATCGGTGCGGCCGTGCTCGGTACGTCGTGCAACGTCGCCGTTGGTGGCGGCGTCGTCGCGGTGCTGGGGGGCGCGGGCTTCCTCGCGGCGCAGTGCTACGATCGCGTGCGCGTCAAGGTGCGCGACCCGCACACGGGGCAGACGACGTGCAACGCGAGCGTCTGGGTGTCGGACGCGGACGGCTCCGAGCGGCGGCTGCGTCCCTGCTACAACGCCGCGCTGACGGAAGGCACGTGGAAGCTCACGGCGCGCCACGAGGGCTACGCCCCGGCGACGACGGAGCTGACCATCCCGGATCATCCCGACGACTGCCCCCACTACACGCACACGATCGAGCTGACGCTGCGCCGCGAGGGCGAGCCATCGACGCCGCCGGTCACCACGCGCAGCGCGACGGCCTCCGGCGACGCCGCGCCAGCGCCCACCAACCCGCTCGACACGCCGCCCGCGCGCGTGGTGCCGCCGCCCATCCCGGGGGTGACGCCCGCGGCGCCAGCGCCCGGCGTGCCCACGCGCAGCTTCGCGCCCGTGGCGCCGGCCGCCCCCGCACCAGCGACGCCGCCCGCACCGGCCCCGAGCGCCCCTCCCGCACCGGGAACGCCAGCACCCGCTCCGGGAACGCCAGCACCCGCTCCGGGAACACCGCCAGCACCCGCTCCGGCGCCTTCACCGCCGCCGCCCGCGAACTAGCAACTCGAACGGCTCCCGTCCGATAAGTCCTCGTCTGCGCAAAGGCCTCGTCTCGCTCATCGAGCGGGCCGAGTCGAGCGCTCGGGGCGCCCACCCGCAATCGACCACGCTCGCCTCCTCACGGTAGGCGCGAACGTTTGCTGCGTTCTCGCAGCCCTCTCGCCACTCATGTCGCGTGCCACGCGACTCGAGCGCGCGTGCGGCGCGCGGCAACGCTCGCACTCGCGGCCAACTTTGGGTCGTCTTCTCACCGCTTGCTCGGGGGCGACGTTGCGACTCGTGTCCGGGCGCGGGCGCGGGCGCGGGCGTGCTGGCGGGCACGGGCGTGCTGGCGGGCACGGGCGTGCTGGCGCGCGGGCTCCGGTGGTGAGCGTCGCGGCCGCGCAGCGCCCGCCGTCGACCTACGCTCGCGTCGGCCCACTTGGGCGCGAACGTTTGCTGCGTATCTCGAGCCCTTGGGTCGCCCTCTCACCGCCACATGCTGGCATTGCCGCGTAGCTCGGGCGCGACTCGGGCCCGCGAACGCGGCGTACTGGTCGCGCGGCAACGCTCGGACGCTCGCGACCCACCTTTGGGTCGTCCTCTCACCGCATCATGCTGGCGTGCCCGCGCAACGGGCGGCGCGCGCAGCGACGCTCGCGCTCGCGACCCACCTTTGGGTCGTCCTCTCACCGCATCATGCTGGCGTGCCCGCGCAACGGGCGGCGCGCGCAGCGACGCTCGCGCTCGCAACCCACCTTTGGGTGGTCCTCTCACCGCATCATGCTGGCGTGCCCGCGCAACGAGCGGCGGCGCGCGGCAGCGCACCCGTGCCGGCTGGTGTGTCCCCGCCCGTTGTCTTCCCTGGCGCCCGCGGTCTTTCAAATGGCGCGTGCGGCGCGCGCGCCAACGCTCGCGATCGCAACCCACTTTGGGTCGCCTTCTCACCACGCCATGCTGGCGTGGCCGCGCGACTCGGGCGCGACCGGGCCGCGGGTGCGGCGCATCGGTCTCGCGGGCAACGGTCGCGCTCGCAACCCACTTTGGGTCGCCTTCTCACCACGCCATGCTGGCGTGACGGCGAAACTGGGGCGGGCGCGGCAACGGTCGCGCTCGCAACCCACTTTGGGTCGTCCTCTCACCGCATCATGCAGGCGTGGCCTCGCAACGGGCGGCGCGCGCGGCGCGCACCCGTGCCGGCGGGGGTGGTCCCCGCTCGCGAGGCGATGTCTTCCCCTGACGGGCGTGCGGCGCGTGCGGCGCGTGCGGCGACGCTCGGGCGCTCGCGACCCACCTTGGGTCGTCCTCTCACCGCCTGGTGCTTGGCGTGCCGCGCGACTCGGCGCGACTCGGGCCCGCGAGCGCGCGTATCCATGCTGGCGCGCCCGCGCGACTCGGGTGCGCGAACGCGGCGTGTCGGCGCGCGTGGCTACGCCTCGTGCCGGTGGGTGTCGCCGCCCGGGAACTGGGCGATGTCTTCCCCTGGCGCGCGCAGCGCGTGCGCGCGGGGGTGGACGCGCTGGAGGGGGTGGCGGCACGCGCGAGCACGCCTTTGGGGAAGACCGGGAGCGCTGGCGCTGCGCCGGCGCGAGCGAGTTGGGGCATCTAGAGCTGCCCGTCGTGTCGCACGCCGTGCCCTCCCGCGGACGGGCCTGTCGATGCCCGCCCACCTCGCCCGTGCGGGCACACAAAAATCGAACGCCGACCCCCCTCTGTGCAAAGGGGCCGGCGTTCGCGGCTACACCGTGGCGGGCGGCGCTGGCTGAGATGCCGCGGCCCGCCGAGGTCTGAGCTCAGCTGCTGGTTGCGGGCTTGGGCGCGCCGAAGATGCTGGCCGGGCGCTTCTTCTCTTTCTGCTCCTTGCGCTGCTCGCTGTACGTCGGGATGACGACGCGCTGGCGGGCGGGCAACTCGCGGCCGTCGAAGCAGGCCTGGATCTCCTCGGAGTCGAGCGTCTCCCGCTCGAGCAGGGCGTGCGCCAGGCGGTCGAGCTTGTCGCGGTTCTCTTCGAGCACCTTCACGGCGAGCGCGTACTGGTTGTCGACGATCTGGCGCAGCTCTTGATCGATCTCGCGCGCCGTCTCTTCCGAGTAGTTGTCGCGACGGGTGCCCATCTCGCGACCGAGGAACACGCTGCCCTCGCTCTCGCTGTAGCTGAGCGGGCCCATCTTCTCGCTCATGCCGAGCTCGCACACCATGGCGCGAGCCAGATTGGTCGCGCGCTTGATGTCGTCGCTCGCGCCGCTCGTGATCTCGTTGAACACGATCTTCTCGGCGGCTCGACCACCGAGCGCCATCGCGATCTTGGCGAGCGCCTGCTGCTTCGTCATCGTGTGACGGTCTTCCGTGGGCAGGAACATCGTCACGCCGAGGGCGGCGCCGCGCGGGATGATCGACACCTTGTGCACGGCGTCGTTGCCGGCGACGACCTTGCCGACCAGCGTGTGGCCCGACTCGTGCCACGCCGAGACGCGACGCTCGGCCTCGCTCATCACCAGGCTGCGACGCTCGGCGCCCATCAGCACCTTGTCTTTGGCGAGCTCGAAGTCGCCCATGCCGACGGCGTCCTTGTCTTGACGGGCGGCGAGCAGCGCTGCCTCGTTGACGAGGTTCTCGAGATCGGCGCCGACGAAGCCGGGGGTGCCCGCGGCGATCACGTCGAGCTGCACGTCGCCCGAGAGGGGCACCTTCTTGGTGTGCACGCCGAGGATGCCCTCGCGACCGCGGATGTCGGGACGCGGGACGGTGATGCGACGATCGAAGCGACCGGGGCGCAGGATGGCGGGGTCGAGCACGTCGGGGCGGTTGGTCGCCGCGATCATGATGACGCCTTCGTTCGACTCGAAGCCGTCCATCTCGACGAGGAGCTGGTTCAACGTCTGCTCGCGCTCGTCGTGGCCGCCGCCGAGGCCCGCGCCGCGGTGACGACCGACGGCGTCGATCTCGTCGATGAAGATGATGCAGGGAGCGTGCTTCTTGCCCTGCTCGAACAGGTCGCGCACGCGGCTCGCGCCGACGCCCACGAACATCTCCACGAAGTCGGAGCCGGAGATGCTGAAGAACGGAACACCCGCCTCGCCGGCGATGGCGCGCGCGAGCAGCGTCTTGCCGGTGCCGGGCGGGCCCATCATCAGCACGCCCTTGGGAATGCGGCCGCCGAGCTTCTGGAACTTCTTCGGATCCTTCAGGAACGCGATGATCTCCTCGAGATCGTCCTTCGCTTCGTCGGCGCCGGCGACGTCGGCGAACGTGATCTTGTTCTGCGACTCGTTGAGCAGGCGCGCGCGGCTCTTGCCGAAGCTCATCGCCTTGCCCCCGCCGGCCTGCAGCTGGCGCATGAACAGATAGAACATCACCAGCAGGAAGAGCATCGGCAGCAGGATCGTCAGCGTCGACGCCAGGTACGGGTTCGTGTCGTCTTCCTGGTACTCGACGCGCACGTCGTTCGCGAACAGCAGCTCTTCGACGAAGTCGCTCTCCGCGGGCCCGATCGTCACGCCGCGCTCGGGATTACCCTGCGAGCCGGGGCGCTTGATGACGAACGAGTACTCGCGATCTCGAATCTCGACGGACTCGACGTGCGGCTTGTCTTTCGACGCTTTGACGAGCTCGATGAACTCGCTGAAAGGCCGTTGCTTGCGCGGCTGCCCTGCCGGCACGAGAAATTGCCAGATGGCCAGGAACGCGACGATGAGAACGACCCAGATAAGAAGCGTCTTGTGCGGCTGCTTCACTTAGAGACCTCGATTGACCAACGAACCTTCAAGACCACTCGCCGAGGAAGCATTGGGCCGAAAAGCACAGGGCCCCCTCTGGCGGAGAATGACGAAGCGAGAATGACGAGAGAAGACTGCAGACTCTCCTCTCTGAGAATAACGGCGGCGGCGTTGCTACCGATATTGCTTTGTGTATGGAGTTAATCACTTTTGGTGGGTTTGGCACCCCTGGCCGCTTGCTTTTGTTGTAAGGGCCGGGGTTTTTTGGGGGATGGGGCAGGAGTGCCAACGACATCGGGCCGGTGCCCCCGTGCCCGACCTCTGCTACGCGCGCCTGCGTTGGAGTTGGACGCGGGCTCGCTCGAACCGAGCCTCTCATTGTCTGTCTGACTGTCCCGCTGATTGTGCCCCCATGGGATGATTTCCAGGCCACCCGCGAGCCAGACCCGCGCCGAGTCATGCTTCATTTTTCGTGCACGGCGGATTTGAGCGGTCTGACTGCGCCGCAGGGGTACGGCGTGACCCTGAGCATCTGTCACGACCACGGGATCTGCATCTGCCCACTCGTCGGCCAGATGATTGAGGTGCCTGGTGGCACCAGGCGCCATGTCCTCGAGCAGAGGAATCAACTCGTGCCGTATCCTGGTACGCAAGAAGCGAGGATTTCGATTCGAGGGATCGTTCGCGAACGCGAGCCCATGCCGCTCGAGGTGGCTCTTGATCGCGCTCAGCGGCGAGCGGATCAGCGGGCGCAGGCGCCCTGGTGACGCCGCGGGCAACACGCCGAGGCCACGCGGGCTCGCGCCGCGCAAGATGCGCAGCAGCACCGTCTCGGCGCGATCGCTCTCGTGATGGGCCGTCGCCACCCAGCGCGCACCGCGCCGCTGTCGCACGGCGTCGAGGGCTGCATAACGCGCGTCACGCGCGCGCGCCTGCAGGTTGCCTCCGTCGCTGAGCGTCAGCACCGTCCGCGAAAACTCGACGCCGAGCTCGCTCGCGAGCCGCTCGGCCAGGTCGAGCTCCGCTCCCGCTTCGGGACGCAGGCCATGATCGACGCCGTGCGCGAACAGCTCGATGCCGAGCTCGGCGCGCAGGCGCGCGAGCACATGCAGCAGCGCGATCGAGTCGCCCCCGCCCGATACGGCCACCACCACGCCGTCGCCGCGCGCGAGCGGCGTCTCTTCGCGCAGCGTGCGTGCGCTGCGGCGCAGCAGCGCCGGCGGATGCGAGCTCTCCGTCATGGGAAAGGCTGGGCGGGGGTGCCGCGGTGAAAGACGAAGTTGAAGTCGCCAGTCACGAAACTCTTCGTCTCGGCTGGATAGCTGTGGGTCGGGTTGCCGTCGGCGTCCGTGTCTGGAACGGCGTGACGTGGATCAACCACCCACGCTTCGAAGCGGCCCTCGGTGATTCGGTCGTCCGAGTTATCCTCGTTCGGATCACCACTGAACAGCTTCCGGAAACTCACCCAGCCTTCCACCGCCGAAAGCACCGCGTTCTGACTGCGGCAGCTGTTGTTCAGGTACAGGCTGAGCGTGGCCGCAGGCGGATTGGGCGACTCGGGCAGCGGGAATCCGAGCGGGCTCACGCCCACGGGCAAGCCGAGCGGGAGCTCGGTGTCGAGCCCCGAGCTGCGCACCGCCGAGACGTTGTAGACCAGCATGGTGAAGCCGTCGGAGACGAGGATGTCGCGCTCGCCGCGCTGGACGCGGATCGTGAGCGTGTCGTCGAACGGGATCGCACCGAAGAAGGTTGGCCGCAGATCGAACGGGCCCTGGTAGCAGTCGTCGACGAAGAGCATGCCGCTCTGCACGTCGCCGGTGCCCTGCCCCACCGAGCAGCCGAAGGCCGCGGCGGCCAGCAGCGCACCAGCGGCCAGCCCGGCTCGCGCGGTACGAGCGACCCCACCTCCCGCGAACGCGCTCGCGCGTCGCTTCACGGCGGGCGCAGCGTCGCTCACGCCGGCGCCCCCAGCGGCGCAGGCCCGGGGCGCGCTCCCACGGTTGCGCTCACGGGCGTCGCATCGATCGCTGTTGCATCGATGACCGGCAGCGCGGCGCCGATGGTGCCGCCGCCGAGTACGCGCTCGGCGTCGTAAAGCACCGCCACCTGCCCGGGCACCACCGCTTGCACCGGCTCGTCGAAACAGATCTCGATGCCGTTCTCGCCGAGCCGCTTCACCTCGGCGCGCTGTGGCTTGCCGCGGTAGCGCACCGCGACCTCGCAGCGCAGCGGCAGCACCACGTCGGGGGCGAGGCTCGCGTGCTCGACGCGCGCGCCGCGAGCCAGCAGGCGCTCGCGCGGACCGAGCGTGACGGCGCGGCTCTGCGGATCGACCCCGACCACGTAGGCGCGCTCGCCCGTCGCCACACCCAGGTTCTTGCGCTGGCCCAGCGTGAAGCGGTGGATGCCGGCGTGCGACCCGAGCTGGCGGCCCGCCTCGTCGACGATGGCGCCGGGGCGCACCCGATCGGGAGCGCGCGCGCTCACGAACTCGGCGTAGCGGCCCTGTTGCACGAAGCAGAGCTCCTGGCTCTCGCCCTTGTCAGCGCCAGCCAGACCCAGGCGCAGCGCCTCGGCGCGCACCTCGGCCTTGCTGGAGGTGCCGAGCGGGAACATCAGCCGCGCGAGCACCTCGGGGGGCAGCATGTGCAGGAAGTAGCTCTGGTCTTTCCCGTGATCGTGCGCGCGCAGGAGCGCGGGCGGCTCGTGCGTGGTGTCGACGCGCGCGTAGTGCCCGGTGGCCACGTAGCGAGCGCCGAGATCATCGGCGATCTGGAGCAACTCGTGCACCTTCACGCCACGGTTGCAGCTCACACACGGGCTCGGCGTGCTGCCGCTGAGGTAGGCGTCGACGAACGGCGTCACCACCGTGCGCTCGAACAGCTCACGCCGGTCGTAGGTGTAGTGGAAGATGCCGAGCCGATCCGCCACCCGCCGGGCGTCGAAGATGTCTTCAGGCGCGCAACAACGCCCGCGCACCGAGCCGTCGTCCGGGTAGTCCCAGAGATGCAGGGTGACCCCGATGACGTCGAACCCCTGTTCGACGAGACGAGCGGCCGCGACCGACGAGTCGACGCCGCCGCTCATCGCGACCACTACGCGCTGGGACATCTCCCCACAGCTTATCGCGGTTTCGAGAGCGCCACGAAACCGAATCGCGAGTTTGATGGCCCGCGGCCCGAACGTGGCTCGGAGCGACGAACCCGACCCGTCGCGAGTTGGGTCGCCCGAGCCGGGTCGAGCCCGTCCGCGCGCGCCCCACGCCTTGCGCTCGAGCGCGGGTTGGGGCCCGCGCTCCACAAAAAGCGCGCGAAACCCGCCAAGAGCCAGAAGGCTCGAGCAGACCACTCTCTTTCGGGCGCCCCCCTAAGCGTGCCCGGCGAGCCGCTTCGTGAGCCGCCCGATCGCGCGCGTATGCAAGCGGCTAGCCCACGACTTACTGAGCCCGAGCTCTGCCGCAACCTGGTCGAAACGTTCGCCCTCGAGGTAATGACGACGGATCAGCACGGCTTCTTGCTCGGGCAAGCTCTGGATGCCGCGCTCGACCAGATCGAGCAGCTGCTGCCGGCTCGACTGTTCTTCGGGTGAGAGCTGCCACGACGCGACCGCGGTGGCCGTGCCTTGTTCGTCGACGGCGGGCTCGGAGACGAGCCCCATCGCGATGGCCGTCGCCATGCCGGCGAGGTGCTCTACCAGGCGCCGCTCGCGATCGACCGCCGTTTGCCCGGGCGGAGGCTGCGCGCTCAGATCTTCTAGCGTGCCTTCCGAGAACGCCGACGCATCTTCGAACGCGCGCAGCCGCTCGTGCACGCGACGCGGCAGGTGCGACAGCTGCCGGATCCCATCGAGCATGGCGCCTCGAATGCGAAAGTTGGCGAAGGCCCGGAACGGCACGCCGCGCTCCGGATCGAAGCGCCGCGCGGCCTCGAGCAAGCCCGCCTGACCGTAGCTGATCAAGTCATCTAGCTCGGCCACGCGCCCAATGGTTCGGCGCAGCCGATAGGCGATCGGCTTGACCGCAGGCAGGCCCTCGGCAAAGCGAGCCAGTACCTCCGGCGAGTCCTTCGGCGTACCCATCCCTACATCAGAGGTTACACCGAGAGCCCGGTGAAATGCACTCCGTTTGACCAACCCTCGAGATAGGCTAGCAGCCATGATCCGTTGGGGTAGGTTCGCGGGGGCCTACGCGCTGATGGCTGCAGTCGCGCTCGCCCTGATCTGGGCGCGCGGCACGCCTCTCCTGCATCCCGCCCCGACGCCCAGCATGCTGGCGTGGGTCCTGCCATCACCAGCGGGTTGTACACTGGACTGTACACTGGACAGTGGTTCAGCCCACCTGTGGAGCCTATCGGGAGGCCTGATTTTCGGCCTGATCGTGGTCGCGCTGTCGCGGCTGACGGTGCAGCGGTTCGACTGGGCGCGGCGCCTGCACCTCGAGCTGCGGCCGTTCGCTCGCGGGCTCGACGCGACGGGCATCGTGGTGCTCGCGCTGCTCAGTTCGGCCGGGGAAGAGCTGCTGTTTCGCGGGCTGTTGCAGCCATGGATGGGCCTCGTGCCGCAGGCGCTGCTGTTCGGGCTCGTGCACCAGATGCCCGGGCCGAGCCGCTGGATCTGGGTCAGCTGGGCGCTCGCGGTCGGGCTCGTGCTGGGTGCCCTGTTCGAGGTGACCGGGTCGCTGCTCGGGCCGATCGTCGCGCACGCGCTCGTGAATGGGCTGAACCTGCATTTTCTGAAGCACCATGCGCCGAGCGCGCCCGCGAGCGGGGCGCCCGAGATGCAGGTCGGCGTCTGACGCGCGGCGGCGCTCGCCGGGAGCCGCGCGGCCGAGCCGTCACGTGGTTCTCCTCGGGCGTGGCCGGAGCTATATGAGCGCGTGTTTCGCGAGATGACAGGCGTCTGGCTGGGCCGGCGCCGCTATGCCCCGACCTATCGCCTGCAGCTCGAGCTGTTCGAGGCTCGCAAGCGCGGCGACGTCGGCGACCTGATGTTGTGCCTCGAGCACGCGCCCGTGATCACGCTCGGGCGCGGCGCCAAGGCCGAGCACCTGCTCGAGAGCCGCGACGTGCTGGCCGCCCGCGGCGTCGACGTGGAGGAGACCGATCGCGGCGGCGAGATCACGCTGCACGCGCCGGGTCAGCTCGTCGGCTACCCGATCGTGGGGCTCTCTCCCGATCGCTGCGACGTGCGCCGTTACGTGCGCGACCTGATGTCGACGATGCGCGAGCTGATCGCGCGCTACGGCATCGACGCGGGAGAGATGCCGGGCCTCGTGGGGCTCTGGGTCGACGCCGAGCGCCCCGCGCTCTGGCGCGGGCCCCCCTCTGCGCAGCAGCCCGAGGGAACCGCCGCGCAGCGCCCCGCGAAGATCGGCGCGATCGGCGTGCGCATCTCGCGCTGGGTCACCATGCACGGCTTCGCGCTCAACGTCGCGCCCGACCTGTCGCTGTTTCGTTCGATCATCCCGTGCGGCGTGACGGCGTACGGCGTGTGCTCGATGCAAAGCCTCGGCGCGGCCGTGCCCGAGGTGAGCGACCTCGCGCCGCTCGCGTGGATCCAGCTCGCGTCGCGCCTGGGGCGCGCGGCGGAGACGTTCGTGGATGCGTCCGACGTGCCGGAGCACGAGCTCGGGCGCTGGCTACTGTCGGCGGGCCGCGCCAACCGCGTCGCCTGAGCTGCGGTCGCCCGCTCTTCAGTCGGTCAACCTTGGCCTTCTGCGGGCGGTGGCCGCGTCGAGACGCTGGTGCTGCCGTCACGCCCCTGGCTGCGGGCTACCCGGCGGTACATGCGCGCGCTCGTGTTGCCGGGATCGCGATCGAGCACCGCCGCGAACTCGCGCTCGGCGGCCTCGTGGTCGCCGGTGCTCAGGTGCAGCACGCCGAGCATCAAGCGCGCCTGCAGGTATTCGGGGTTGTCTTCCTTGGCCTTCTCGAACTGCTCGCGCGCGCGGCTCCGATCGCCCGCGTCGCGATACTGCACGCCGAGGCGAGTGCGCAGGTCTGGAAAGTTTGGGCATAACGAGACGGCCTTCTCCAGCTCCTGGATGGCCTCGACCTGCATGCCCACGTCGCTGTAGGCTTGGCTGATCTCCGCGTGCATGTTCGCGATGCGGCCCTTCACGAACGTGTCGGCGGCGTCGCGTTGTTGCCCGCGGTTCTTGATCTGCCCGTAGAGTTTGCGCGCTTCGGAGTATTCGCCGAGGTCGTTCAGCGTCACCATCAGGTTCAGCTGTGCTTCGGTGTAGTTGGGGTTCAGCACGAGCGCGCGCTCGAACCAGTCGCGCGCGAGGACGAAGGCGCCCTGCGAGTGCGCGATGACCCCTAGCATGTCGAAGACGTCTGCCAGACGGTCAGTGTGCTTCGCGACCTGGCGCAAGAGCGGCTCGGCCTTGTCGTACTCGCGCTTGGCGTAATGCTCGCGACCGAGGAGCAAAAGCTGTTTGATGTGGTCGTCCATGGGTTCGTCTCCAGAAGAGAACGCTCGAGCAGACGAAAAATTGAGCCTTCGCCACACAACATCCCCTCCCCTACATCCACCGCCAGGGCCCGGCTTCGAGCCTCCCGTGCCGCCCGAGGGTGCGGTTCGGGGTGCCCGTTGCAAATTAGCAGAGCAATTCGCCGAGCAATTCACACCGCCAACCATGCGCCCCCTGGCCGCCCGGCGCTCGGGACTTGCTCCCCCGTGCGCCGGCTGCTAACCGGGCGTCTATCGTTCCTTATCCCGCGCCCCGTCCACGGCAAGTGCCTGCAGTGTTTGGGGAGTCATGTTTTGGGGAATCAATGTTCTGAGGAGTCATGTTCCGAGGAGTAGCGCTCCGAGGACATGTTGGAATAGCCCGCCGCCCCCCGTCGAGTGACGCCCGACATGAAAAGGATGGAAGAAGGCCCTGATTCCGATGAAGCCGCGTTCGCGACGAGCCGGCGTTCGGGCAATCCGGAGCCATCCCTGTGGGACTCGGATGTTTCTTCCGACGCGGCTGCCGAGTCGTCGCGCGCGGCCGCCGCGGCAGAGCGCCGCGTGGCGCGGGGCCTCAGCGCGGCGATTGCGGACACGACACGCCCGAGCGCCTCTCCAACGTCGAGCACCAGCTCTTCCTCCGAGCCCGCGTCGGCGAGCCCGCCTCCCAGCCGTCCCCCGCGCAGCAGTCCGCCCGCGCCGAGCGCACCGCGCGCGAGCGGCATCCCGCTGCCCGTCGGGCTCCTCGGCAAGAGCCGGGCGAGCCGCACGGGGCTGACGCCGCAGCCCGGCGCCGCGGAGGTGGCGAGCGGCGCCGATGCCGCGAGCGACTCGCCGTCGGATGGCATGCGCGGAGCGCGCGAGATCGTGCCGTCGGGGGAGACGAGCGCGAGCAGCGCGGCGATCGCTCGCGTGCTCGCGCGGCGAGCACGCGCAGCTGGTTCGGCGGCGAACGCGGCCGAGTCGAGCCTGGCGCGCGCAGACGCGGCGAGCGCCGCTCGGCGGCGGGCACGCTTGAACAGCTCCCCGCCCGGCCCTGTCGTGGCAGATGCGCCTTCGCGCGGAGCTCTCGCCGAGGGCGCGGAGCGACCCGGAGGGGCCTCCGCGGCTGAAGCAGCCGTGACGAGCGCGACGGCGAGCCCCGCTCCCGACGCTCCCGGCGATCGCCGCGAACCAGCCGACACGGCGAACACGCCAGCACCCGACACAGTGGCGAGCCCTCCGCCGGCACCCAAGACTGCGTCGAGCCCTCCACCGGCACCCAAGACTGCGTCGAGCCCTCCACCGGCACCCAAGACTGCGTCGAGCCCTCCACCGGCACCCAAGACTGCGTCGAGCCCTCCGCCGGCGCCCACGCGGGTCGTGGCGAAGATCATCGACCCGTCGGTGCGCGACGACGGGCGTGGCGACCCGCATTTTTCGCTCGAGCCGCGCCGCGAGTCGGTGAGTCGGGAGCCGCGCGTGACCGGCGCGCCGCATCCGGTGCGGCAGCGCCTCATGGCGCGCGCGCGGGCTGCCCTGGATGCCGTCGAGCCGGAGGCGAACGCGCGGGCGCGCAGCAGCGCGCCCGCGACCGACGACGAGTGGTTCGGCGGCGAGGCGGCGCCGAAGGCGGACGAGGGCGACGGGCTGGGCTTCGAGTCGGTGCCCGACGTCGCAGACGATCTGGATCTGATCGGCGCGCCCGAGCGGCCTCGGCCCGAGCGGACGCCGCGCGTGGCTTCAGCGTTGCCGGGGCCCACGGTGCTGCTGCTCGGCACGCTGGCGGGGCTCGCCGCGATCGGGCTCTTGTTCTTCGGGTTGATGCGCTTCGATCCGCACGCGCCGCTGCGCACGCACGAGCCGCCGGTCGCGGAGGCGCCGCTGCCCCCCGCTCCGGAGGCGCCCCCGCCCGAGCCCGTCGTCGTCGGCAAGGTGCAGCGGCCGCCGCGGACGCCCGTGCCAGGCCCCTGGCGCATCGCCACCGCAGCGCCCGATCCGCGCCTCCTGCTCAAGCAGGGCAGCATGGGCAGCCACACCTTCCTCGGAGCGACCCAGCTCGCCGGCGTTGCTCTGAAGGAGGCCTATCGCGTGCTGACGGCGTTCGAGGGCATCAAGAACCTCCACCGCTGCCGACCGAAGGATTCATTCTCGGCGCTGATCGACGCGCAGACGGGGCGGCTGTCGGCGTTCGAGTATACCGCGAGCGACGAAGAGGTGTTCCAGGCGCGCGAAGGGGATGACGGCAAGCTCGTCGCTCGCAAGCTCAACCTGCAGGTCGAGCGCCACCGGGCGCAGGGCGTGCTGGTGGTCGACGGCAGCTTCGAGGACTCGGCGCGCCGCGCGGGCTTCGAGCCCGGGCTCGATACGTTCGTCAACAAGGCCCTCTCGGGCTACACGAGCACCGCCGAGCTGAAGCCGGGTGACGTGCTCGGGCTGGTGGTGCAAGAGGTGACGGCGCTCGGCGCGTTCGTGCGGTACGCGGGCGTGGAGGCGCTCGAGTATCGCCCCGTCGCCGGCGAGCCGCTGCGCATCTACTATCAGGAGCTCGACAAGAGCCGCGGCTACGTGGACTCGAAGGGGCGCGTGTTCGGCAAGAGCCGCTGGACGCGGCCGGTGCCGGGCGCCGGCGTGACGTCGCGCTTCAACCCGAAGCGCATGCACCCCATCCTCAAGCGCATCAAGCCGCACAACGGCACCGACTTCGGGTCGCCGGTGGGCACGCCGGTGGTAGCGGCCGCCGCCGGCAAGATCTCGTTCGTGGGGCGCGCGGGCCCGAACGGGAACATGATCACCATCGCGCACGACGGCGGATTCCAGACGGGCTACTCGCACCTGTCTCGCTTCGTCAAAGGGCTGAAGACGGGCGCGCGCGTGGAGCAGAAGCAGCCGATCGGCTTCGTGGGCTCGACGGGGCGTTCGACGGGTCCGCACCTGCACTTCAGCGCCAAGAAGAACGGTCGCTTCATCGATCCCGAGTCGCTCAACCTCGACGGCCTGCTGCGGCTGACCATCGATCAGCGCCTCTCGTCCGACCTGCGACGACGCTACGATCGCATGCTCGACGCGTTGAACCTGCCGACGCCTCAGCCCCCGATGCTGGCGCGCACCCAGCCCGAGCCCTCCCCGGCGTCGGCCGACCCGAGCCCCCCCTCATCGGC
>Ga0247763_1000544_pt1 | contig 22425 bp, 14 predicted proteins | sample UWRJL141409B4_FD_179926 | JGI IMG/M metagenome (GOLD analysis project Ga0247763, IMG submission 179926) | Plant litter microbial communities from Arlington Agricultural Research Station in Wisconsin, United States - UWRJ-L141-409B-4 | ecosystem: Environmental > Terrestrial > Plant litter >...
GCCCGTCGAATGCCCGACGATGTGGATCGGGCCATCGCCCTGGGCGGCGATCTCCGCCAGCGCGTCGCGCACCCGCGCCGCTCGCACGCGGATGGATGCCGTCGGCAGCGTCACCACCTCGGTGATCGAGACGCCGACACCAGCGCGCTCGAAGCAGCGCTCGAGGAGCGGGCGAATGCCAGCGAAGTAAGCGAGCTCACCGAGCGAACCGAACCCGAAGAAACCCGGAACGAGCAGGACATGGTGCGTCGGCATCGAGCGTTATTGCCCGCAACGCTCGAAGATGGCGTCGACTTCGACGTCGCATGCGTCGGAGCCCGACGCGCTCTCGGTGGTGGCGCGGCAATCGCGCGTGCGAAACCACATTGCCCCGTTCACGACCTCGATGGTCTGGCTGGGACAGGTCGCCTGAAGCAGCGCGCGGTAGGGCGTGGTGAGCTCCAGCGCGAGGCTACCTCCCGTCGCCGGACCGAGCTGACCCGTAGCGGTCAGCCGCGTCAGGTCGGGGTGCAGCACTCTGAAGTCGATCTCGAAGACGCCGTCGCTGAACGGTCGCGCCCACACCCGACACGAGATCAGCGCGTCCTGGCCGTGGACGGCGCGCGGGCCCGCGCCGTCGATGAGGGTCGCCCGGGCGCTGGTTGCGGGCAGCTGCGCCTCGAACGAGTGCGCGCACGCCGCCTCCGGCGCCGGCGCCACGACCACGCTCACGACCGCCTCGGGCAGGGTATCGTCGCCGCTCTCCACTCGAACGAATTCCTCCGCTGGCTCGCGCGGGGTGCGGCCGTGGAGCGGCAGCGGCAGCTGGGCGTCGCCGATGTCGCCGCAACCGACCACGGTCAGGCACAGGCAACCGCCCAGCGGCAGCGCCCAGCTCTCGATCTCCGTTGGCCTCATCCACACACCCCGAGGGCGAGACTATCGCCCGCGGGGCCGCGCCGCAAACCCTCGAAGCCTGTGGCGTCCGTGCGAATTGCCCTGGCGACGAGGCCGTGCGAGAAGTCGCGGCGGGCGTCCGTGCGCCCGAGCACCGAATCATGGCGACCCAATCCAGCACTTCCAGCGCCGGGCCCTCGACGCCCGGGCCGTTGCATGACGTCAGCCCCTTCATCTACGGCACCACCCGCCTCGGCGACAGCGCTCTGGCCTTCGACGAGCGTGTGCGCGTCGCGCGCGCAGCCATGGACCACGGGGTCTGGTTTCACACCAGCCACCAGTATGGCGACGCGCTGGCCGTGCTGCGCGCGGCGTTCGATCAGGATCGAGCCCGGGTCCCGCGGCTGATCTTCAAGATCGGGTGGAACAGCGTGGCAGAAGTGCGCGCCACCGTCGACAAGCTCACCCTCGCCGTCGGCATCGAGCACATGGACATCGGTCAGCTCTGCCTCGACGGCGAGCTCGCGAAGGATTTCGCGGCGGGAGGCCCGAGTGTTCGCGCGCTGCACGACCTGCGCAGCGCGGGGCGCGTCGGACGCTACGTGTTGCAAGTGTTTCCCTGGACGTCGCACGTGGCGCTCGCGGCGCTGCGCGCCGGGCACGCGCGCGGCCTGATCGACGGCTACATCTTCTATCTCAACCCGCTGCAGCGCTTCGCTACCAACCCGCTCTGGGATCTGCTGCTCGAGACCCGCTCGCCGATCATCGCGATGCGAACGGTCGCGGGCGGCAACGTGCACGATCTGCGCGACGTGCCGGGCGCCGCCTGGAAAGACTATCTGCGCGTGCGCGCGGGCGAGGTCGCGCCGCTCTTCGAGCGCGCGAACGTCGCGGCGTGGCCGGAGTTCTGCATGCGCTTCGCGCATGGTCTCCCGGGCGTCTGCGCCAGCGTGGGTTCGACGGCGCGGCTCGATCGCCTCGCCGAGCTGGTTCAGATCGGTCGCGGCCCGTTGCCCCCGCTCGACGCCGAAGTCAGCGCTGACATCGAGAAGTTACAGCGGCGCTGGTCCGACGAGCTCGACGTTCATGGGACACCCGGCTCGATGTGACGGGCTCGCCAGCCAATGGCGAGGGCCGGACGCAATGATAGCTTGCGTTCGGCACCTGGAATGTGGTGCACCGCGAAACTATGGATGGACGACAGTGGACCGCGGGGGCCGAAGATGGGCCCAAGTCGCGACGGATGAGCAGCTCGAACGGCGGCGGTGCCGAACGACCAGGAGCCGGCCCGGTGGTGTTCGGGGAGCCACTGGTGCGCCACATCTACACCGCCGATCCCTCCGCGCACGTCTTCGACGGCCGCATCTACATCTACCCCTCACATGACATCGAGGCGGGCATCACCCCGACGGACGAAGGCGACCACTTCGACATGGTCGATTACCACGTCCTGTCTCTCCCCGATTTCGGCGGACCGGTGGTCGACCACGGGCCGGTGTTGCATCTGAGAGACGTGCCGTGGGCGGAGAAGCAGCTGTGGGCCCCGGACGCCGCCGAGAAAGACGGCACGTACTACCTGTTCTTTCCCGCGAAGGATCGCGCCGGGATCTTTCGCATCGGCGTCGCCACCAGTAAGAGCCCTGCGGGGCCGTTCGTCCCGCGTCCGGAACCGATTCCAGGCAGCTACAGCATCGACCCGTGCTCCTTCATCGATCGCGACGGCACCCCGTACCTCTACTTCGGCGGTATCTGGGGCGGCCAGCTCGAGCGCTGGCAGTCGGGCTCGTATGACCCGAGCGCGCAGCCGCCGGCGGCCGATGCTCCGGCGTTGCGCCCGCGGGTGGCTCAGCTCGACGCCGAGATGCGCGGCTTTGTCGGTGGCATTCGCGAGCTCTCGATCATCGATGCCTCCGGTGCGCCGTTGCTCGCCGGTGACACCGAGCGCCGGTTCTTCGAGGCCTCGTGGATGCACGAGCACCGCGGCACCTACTACTTCTCGTACTCGACGGGCGACACCCACTTCCTCGCGTACGCCACCAGTCAGAGCCCGCTCGGGCCGTTCACCTACCGAGGGCGCTTGCTCGAGCCCGTATTGGGCTGGACGACACACCACTCGATCGTCGAGTTCCGTGGGCGCCACTTCCTGTTCTATCACGACAGCACGCTCTCGGGCGGCGTCACGCACCTGCGCTGCGTGAAGGTCGCCGAGCTCGTGCACGAGGCCGACGGCAGCCTGCGCGTCGTCGACCCGCCCGCGCGCCCGCACGCGTAGGACTCACAGCTATCCCATGCGCTGGATGCGCGCCCAGTCCTCGGCGTGCAGGAAGAGCCGCTCGAGCAGGTCTCGCTCGAGGGAGGGGCGCTCGACGCCCAGCGGATCGTGCGGGAGCTTGAGCTCGAAGCTCGGGCCCTCCGGCGGGCGCGTATGGATGTCGAGCGTGCCGCCGTGGTGGTGGACGATGAAGAAGGCAGTGAGCAGGTCGGTGTCGGTCTTGGCGGCGCCGTAGGGCGCCATCGCGAAGGGCGTGAGGAGGTTGGACACCGCTTCGCGGCTCCACTCGCCCGTCGTGCGCAGGCGCAGCCACTCGGCAGGGCTCCCCCAGACCGTCGTCCTGCCGAGGTGCTCGGCGGTGAGGGCTACGCTGCTTCCTCCGATGCGCGCCATCTGGCGCACCAGGCTCGCGAACATGCGGATCATCAGCGCGGCGTCGCAGCGCATCAGCACCGGTGCCGCCGACGCGAGCAGCGGCGGAGGGCTCACGTCGCCCGAGGTCTGCACCTGCGCATGGCCGCCGTGCAGGAGGTAGCCGAGCTCGACGTGGTCATCGAATCGGCGGCTGGGGTCGACGGTGGCCGCGCTCACGTTCTCGACCAGCGCGAGCAGGTGACGGTTCACGGCCTCGGCGTCCGCCCAGATCTCCCGCCAGTAGGCGAAGTCGGCGCTCGAACGCCCCGTGTCGTTCTCGAGATCGGCTCTGGCGAGGAACACATAGCTCTCGAGCGCAGTGAGCGCGTTGCGGACATGATGCGAGAGGCCGCGCGCGAGAACGGCGAGGCTGCGAACGCGATCGGCGACGACGACGTGCTGAAGGGTCGTGAGCTTCTCGCCGAGCAGGAGCTCGCGCTCACCGAGCAGGAGTCGATACTCCATGGCGCTGCGCAGCGAGCCGCGCAGCGCGTGCAAGTCCCACGGTTTGACCAGACACTTGTGGATGGCGGCTTCATTCACGGCTTCGACCATGGCCTCGATGTCAGCGTGACCCGCCGTCAGGATGCGCACCGTGTGCGGCATTTCACGCCGCACCTTCGTCAAGAATGCCGCGCCGCTCTCGCCGGGCAGTCGTTGTTCGGAGCACACGACGCCGATCTTCGCGGGCTGCACGCGCAACACCTCGATCGCGGCGGCGGCCGAGGGGGCCGTGATGACCCAGAACTCAGGCTCGAGCGCTGCGCGAAAATACTGACGCGCTTGCTCGTCGTCATCCACGAACAAGACGGCGAGCTGCCGGAAGGCGTGTCCTTTCATACCCGTGTCGGCTCCGAGCATCCAACGCGGACCGGAGCCGTTTTGCTGACCCTGGCGGGGGCACGCACCGTAGCGCCGCGTCCGATGAGGCGCACTAGTGTGCGCGGGAAAAGTAGCGGATGAGCCAGAGTTCGGCCCAGCCGAGCGTCGTCGCGTGCCCGCACCGCCGCCCCGGCCGAGGTGTTGCACCGTTCATTCACGCGGGCGGCCGCATCGGTCCACCGGATCACCGTCCCGCGGCAGGTTCTGCGGCTCTGCCGTCGGTACAGCTGGCCCTCGTTCATGCGATGCAACACCGGGCGCGCCGTAAGTGCGTCCCTGTCGAGCGGCACGCGCGATCGCGAAACGGGGCGTTCTGTGCGGTGCGTCGCCGCGTGGGCCGAACCTGTCGCGCGGCGCCCGTTTTCAGGGCGGCGATCTCCGGCGGAGTGAGCCACCCGGGCTGGATTCTCGCACCGACGCACGCTCACGAATCCGCCGTTTCAGCGTGTTCCCGGCGCTCGGTGCGTTCCGGACGGCCCTGTTCCGTCTCCCGCGAAACGGCGCAGCGTGGCATGAAAAGAACCGATGCCGCTCGTGTATTTGCCCGACGTCGGGGCGCCGTTCCTGTGGGGTGAGCCCATGCCGCCCGAGCTGCGGACGATCGAGGCGCGATCGGTCGCGCGCTCGGCGGCGATCGTGACACCGACGGGTCGGCGCGAAGTGACGGGGGCCGAGTTGCCACTGCTCGAGGTCGTGGCGGCGCTCGCGGTCGCTCCAGCCGACGCGCCCGAGCGGCCCGCGAGCATCGCTGCGTGGGTGATCGCGAGCAAGCTGGCGCTCGAGCTCGTCGCCCGGGAGCGCGTGGTGCCGGTGATCGAGCGGCGAGATGGGCAGCTCGAAGCCCGCTGGGCCGCGGCGCTGTCGTCCAGCGAGGACGCCGCGCATGTCGGCGCGCTGGCGCGCTGCATGCCGCCGGCGGCGCATGCCGTGCCGGTGCTCGGCGGCGCCGAGCTCGCCGTCTGGGAGCCCGAGGCGCTCTTGCGCGCGTTCATCGACGCGGTCGTCGACGCGCTGATGCGCCCCGTGCGAGGCGCACCCGGAAGCCGTCGCGGCAAGGCACCCTCCAAGCTCCCGGCATCCGCCAGCGCGAGCTGGGATCAGCGCTGGCGTGCAGCGCTCGAGGGGCCCGAGCGGCGCTTCGAACCCGCGGGATTCGCCGAGCGTTCGGTGGCGCTCGAGCTCGAGCGCTGGAGCGAGCCGGCGCGCGGCGCGCGCGATCGCCTGCGTGCATGTTTTCGGCTGGAGCTGCCGGAGGGCGGGCGCGACGAGTTCACGCTCGGCTTCCTGTTGCAGGCGCCCGACGACCCGAGCCTGCTGCTGCCGGCCTCGACGATCTGGCAGGCGACCGGGCAGCAGCTGTCCGCCTTTGGACGCGCGTTCCGCGACCCGCAGGAGTCGTTGCTGGAAGCGCTCGGGCGCGCCGCGGCGCTGTTTCCTCCGCTCGAGCGGGCGCTGCACTCGCGAGCACCCGAATCCCTGGCGCTCGACGCGCGGACGGCATGGGCCTTCCTCGGCGAGGGGGCGGCGGCGCTCGGCGCGGCCGGCTTTGGTGTGATCGTGCCGGGCGAGCTCACGGCGGCGGGGGCTCGTCGCCTGCGTCTGCGCATGCGGGTCGGAAGCTCGAAGGTGGCCGGCGCGGTCGCGGGCGCCGCGGCACTCGGCCTCGACGAGCTGCTTGCCGTCGACTGGCAAGCGGTGATCGGCGACCAGGCGCTCGACGCACGCGAGCTGTCGCTGCTGGCCGAGGCGAAGGCGCCGCTGGTGCGGTTTCGAGGCGCCTGGGTCGCCGTCGATCCCAGCGAGCTCGCCGACATCCGGCGGCGGATCGCCGGGGGGCCGGGCCGCATCACGCTGCGGGAGGCACTCGGAGCGGCGCTGGCGGGCGAGACCCGCGAGGGCCAGCTCGCGACCAGTGTGGTCGCGAGCGGTGAGTTTGCCGCGGTCCTGGAGCGCCTGCGTCAGAGCTCCGCGACCGATCTCGAGCCGCCTACGAGCCTGAACGCCGTGCTGCGGCCGTACCAGCGCCGCGGCCAGAGCTGGCTCGCGACCATGGCGTCCCTCGGGCTCGGCGCGTGCCTCGCCGACGACATGGGCCTGGGCAAGACGGTGCAGCTGCTGGCCCACCTGTTGCGGCGTCGAGCGGCCGCCCCAGGCGATGGGCGCCCCTCACTCCTGATCGCGCCGACGTCCGTCGTCGGCAACTGGGAGCGCGAGGTCGAGCGCTTCGCGCCGAGCCTCGCTCTCGCTCGGCACTACGGCGGCGAGCGCGCGCGATCGGCGGACGAGCTCACGGTTTCTCCGGGCGCGCTGGTGCTCACCAGCTATGGCCTCTTGCGTCGCGACGCTGCCCTGCTCGCCTCGGTTGACTGGGCAGCCGTCGTGCTCGACGAAGCGCAGAACATCAAGAACTCCGCCTCGGCCACGGCGCGGGCAGCGCGCGCTCTGCGTGCATCGGAGCGCTTTGCGCTGACCGGTACGCCCGTGGAAAATCGCCTGGCCGAGCTGTGGTCGATCCTCGAGTTCATCAACCCCGGCGTGCTCGGGTCGCTCGAGACGTTCCGGCGCGACTTTGCCGTTCCGATCGAGCGCTACGGGCGCGAGGCCGCCGCGGCGCGGCTGCGCCGCATGGCGAGCCCGTTCATCCTGCGGCGGCTCAAGAGCGACCCGACGATCATCGCTGACCTGCCGCCCAAGCACGAGATGAAGGTCGTGTGCACCCTGAGCCGCGAGCAGGCCACGCTGTACAAGGCAGTGGTGAACGAGGAGCTGCGGCGCATCGCATCGAGCGAGGGGATGGAGCGGCGCGGCCGTGTGCTCGCGTTGCTCACCGCCACCAAGCAAATCTGTGACCATCCGGCATTGTATCTCTCGGAGAGCGGGCCGCTCGCGCAGCGCTCGGGCAAGCTCGAGCGGCTCACCGAGATGCTCGAGGAGGCGATCGCCGCCGGAGACAAGGCCCTGATCTTCACGCAGTATCGGGAGATGGGTCAGCGCCTGGTCGCACACCTCGAGGCGACGCTCGGGAGAGAGGTCGCGTTCTTGCACGGCGGCACCTCGAAGGCTGCGCGCGACGAGCTCGTCCGTCGCTTTCAAGAGGACGAGCTCGGGCCGCGCCTGTTCGTGCTGTCGCTGAAAGCGGGCGGCACGGGCTTGACCCTCACGGCCGCGAGCCACGTTTTTCACTACGATCGCTGGTGGAACCCCGCCGTCGAGGACCAGGCCACTGACCGTGCCTATCGCATCGGCCAGCGGCGCGCGGTGCAGGTGCACAAGCTCATGTGCGCTGGCAGCGTGGAGGAGAAGATCGACGTGCTCCTGGAGAAGAAGCGCGACCTGGCAGCGAAGGTGGTGGGGGCGGGCGAGGCCTGGATCACCGAGCTCGGAGCCGATGAGCTGCGCGACCTCTTCACGCTCTCGTCCGGGGCGGTCATCGACGCCGACGACGCGCGGGAGGCGGTGGGGGCCGCCTCCGAGGCCCCCGGTGGACGGCGCAAACGCGCGCCGACGCGGCGACGCGGGGAGCGCGCGTGAGCGAGTGGGATCGCTTTGGGTGGTCGCGGGCGCCCAAGCAGCCGCCGCCCGAGCACGGCATCCGCGCCAAGAAGGCAGGCACCACCTGGTGGGGGCTGCGCTGGATCGAGGCGCTCGAGCGGGTGTTGCGCGGCGACGCGGGCCGACTCGCGCGCGGCAAGACCTACGCGCGCGCCGGGCGCACCCACGACCTCGTGGTGACTGGCGGTACCATCACCGCTCGCGTGACCGGCACGCGCCCGACGCCGTACGCCGTACGCATCGAGCTCGCTCAGCTGCCCCCCGACGCCTGGCAGGGGGCGATCGCGGGTCTGGCCGCCAAGGCGCAGTTCGCTGCGGCGCTGCTCGCGGGTCAGATGCCCGAGTCGATCGACGAGGTCTTTCGCGCCGCGGGCGCGAGCCTCTTTCCCGAGAAGCGCAGCGACCTCGCGACCAGCTGCTCCTGCCCCGACTCGGGCGACCCCTGCAAGCACGTAGCAGCCACCCACTACCTGCTCGGCGAGGCGCTCGATGGGGATCCCTTCCTCCTGTTCGAGCTCCGCGGCCGCAGCAAGGCTCGCGTGCTCGCGGACATCCGCGCCGCACGCGCGGGCGATCCGGTGGCGCCCGGCGCGAGCTCCGGGGGCGATGGCAGCGAGGCTGCCGCGGTGCCGGCCGTCACTCTCGAGGCGCTGGAGGCGAACGCTTACGATCGCCCGCGCGCCGCATGGCCCGCGCTAGAATTTTCATTCGACGCACCGAGCGCGCCAGCGGCCGTGTTGCGGCAGCTCGGTGCACCCGGCGCCTGGCGTGGGGCGGCGTCCCCCGCAGAGCTCCTGGCGCCGCTCGTGCAGCGCGCCGCCGACGCCGCACGCCGCATCGCGCTCGGCGAGCCGGAGCCTGTGGACGCGACGGTACCGCGGCTGGACAGCGACGCCGGGGTAGCGCCGATCGTCACCCCGGGCCGCGCGAGCAAGAGCGTCACGAAGAAGTCGAAGAAAAAGGCGCCGGCGAAGAAGCGGAAGAGCAGCGCGGCCCGGCCGCGGCCCGCGCGCGCCGGCAAGGCTCGCTGACGGCGCGTGACACCCCGGTTGCGCGACGGCGACCGAAGCGGAAGGCCCGACGAGCGGGGAGAGGCCGCTCGCAGTTCGGGGTTGCTGGCGCGGCGGGTCCTCGGACACGATGCTGGAGATGGGCGAACCTCAGGTCCTCGTTTTCAATGCGGGCAGCTCATCATTCAAATGCGCTCGCCTCGAGCCGGGGAGCGGGCGCGTGCTCGATGCGGCGCTCGCCGAACGGCTAGGCACTCCAGGGGCTCGGCTCACGCTGAAGCACACCGACGGCGCGCGCGAGGCCTGGGATCTACCAGGGCTCGACCACGGCGCAGCGCTGCGCCGCGTGCTCGAGCGCATCGACACCAGCGCGCTGGTCGCCGTCGGGCATCGCGTCGTGCACGGCGGCGAGGTCTTCGTGGGCAGCGTCGTCATCGACCCGCGCGCGCTCTCGACGATAGAGGAGATGCAGAGCCTCGCGCCGCTGCACAACCCCGCCAACGCGCTCGGCATTCGCGAGGGGATGCGGCTTCTCCCCGCGCTGCCGCAGGTCGCCGTGTTCGATACCGCGTTTCACCAGACGATGCCACCCGAGGCCTATCTGTATGCGCTGCCGTATGCGCTCTACGACCAGCACGCGCTGCGGCGCTACGGCTTTCATGGCTCGAGCCACCGCTACGTGGCCGGTTTGGCGGCAGAGAGGCTCGGCAAGCCGCTCGAGTCGCTGCAGCTGGTGACCGCGCACCTGGGCAACGGCTGCAGCGCATGCGCCGTACGGCACGGCAAGAGCGTCGACACGACGATGGGGCTAACCCCGCTCGAAGGTCTCGTGATGGGCACGCGCAGCGGCGACGTGGATCCCAATCTGTTCACGTTCCTGCGCGACCAGACCGGCTCGACGCTGGAGCAGACGACGCGGCTCTTGAACCATGAGAGCGGTCTGCTCGGCCTCTCTGGCGTGAGCAACGACATGCGCCGCCTCCTCGAGCTCGAGGCGGAGGGTCACGAGCGCGCGCGCCTCGCGGTGCTCGTGTTCTGCCAGCGCCTGGCGAAGGGGATCCTCGGGCTCTGCGCGGGCCTCGACGCGCTCGACGGGCTGGTCTTCACGGGCGGCATTGGCGAGAACGCGGCGCGCGTGCGCGAGCTGACGCTGGAGCGCCTGGGCGTGCTCGGCGCGCAGATCGACCGCGGGCTGAACGCCGAGCACGGCGCGGCTGCCAGCGGGCGCATCACGGCGACCGGCTCGCGGCTGCCAGCCTTCGTGGTCGCCACCAACGAAGAGCTGATCATCGCCCGCGAAACGCTGGGCTGCATCCGAGCTCGAGCGGGCACTCCGGCGCTCGCGGCGCCTGGCCCCCGTGAGGGCTGATCCGTCACCGTCAACACCGGGAGGTCATCCATGCCGCATACGCTCTTCCTCGCGCCGATCGGGAGCCGAGTCGGCCTCACGTCGGTCGCGCTCGGCCTGCTGCGCGCCCTCGACAGTCGCGGCGTCCGCGTGGCGTTCTTCAAGCCGATCGGGCAACTCTACGAGCGGGGCTCCAGCCTGGAGCGCTCCACCCACTTCGTGAGGCAGACGACGGCGCTCGAGCCGGCGACCCCGCTGCCGCTCGCGGAGGCCGAAGACCTGATCGTCAGTCACCGCAGCGACGAGCTGATGACTCGGGTGGTGGCCGACTATCACCGCTCTGCTGCCAACGCGGACCTCGTGCTGGTCGAGGGGCTCGTGCACACCCCCGACACTCCGCTCGAGGTGGAGCTCAACGAGCGGGTGATCAGGACGCTGAGCGCCGAGCTGATCCTGGTCGGGGCGCTCGGCGACGGCAGCGCGCTAGAGTTCGCCGAGCACGCGCGCCTCGCCGCGGAGCAATATTCGGGCGGGCGCTTCGAGCGCGTGCTGGGTGTCATCGCCAACCGGGTCACCGGTGCCGGGGAGGCGGCTCGGCTCGAGCTCACGCAGGCGCTGGGGCATGCGAGCGGCTCCCGGGGGCCCGGGCTGCGCCTGCTCGGGGCCATCCCCGACAATCCGGAGCTCGGCGCTTGCCGCACCGTGGACGTGATGCGGCACCTCGGCGCGGAGGTGCTGCACGAGGGTGAGCTCGCGAGGCGCCGAGTGAAGCGCTTCACGCTGCTGGCCCGCACGGTGCCGAACCTGATCCACACGCTGGCTCCCGGCAGCGTCCTCGTCACGCCGTGCGATCGCAGCGACGTGGTGCTGCTGGTGGCGATGGGGGTCATGAACGCGATCCCGATCTCCGGGCTGATCCTCACGGGCGAACGAAGCGAGCTGCCGAGCGGCGTGCTGAAACTCTGCGCGCCGGCGTTCGCCACGGGGTTACCCGTGCTGCGCGTCCCGACCACCAGCTGGGAGACGGCCCAGCTCCTGGCGCAAATGAGCCCGGAGATCCCCGCGGACGACCTCGAGCGCGTGCAGCTCGGGATGGGCTTCGTCGCCGAGCACGTCGACGCCGACTTCATTGCCCGGCACTCGGCCGCACCGGTGGAGGCCCGCATGTCGCCTGCCGCGTTCTGCCACCGCCTGACGGAGCTCGCCAAGGAGCGCACGGCGCGCATCATCCTGCCGGAAGGCAACGAGCCGCGGACGGTGCGCGCCGCGGCGATCTGCGCCGAGCGCAGCATCGCGCGCTGCGTGCTCCTGGGTGACCCGGACGAGGTGCGGCGCGTCGCCGCGGGGCTCGAGCTGAAGCTGCCGCCCAGCGTGGAGGTCATCGACCCCGCCTCGCTCCGCGAGAGCTACGTGGGCGCGCTGGTGGAAATGCGGCGCCACAAAGGCATGACGGAGAAGAACGCGGCCGAGTTGCTGGAGGACAACGTCTGGCTCGGCACGCTCATGCTGGCGCGCGGCGAGGTCGACGGCCTGGTCTCCGGCGCCGTGCACTCGACCGCAAACACCATCCGCCCTGCGCTCCAGATCATCAAGACCAAGCCCGAGGCGCGCGTGGTGTCGTCGATCTTCTTCATGTGCCTACCCGAGCAGGTGGTGGTGTACGGCGACTGCGCCGTCAATCCGGACCCCGACGTCGAGACCTTGTGCGACATCGCCATCCAGAGCGCCGACTCCGCGCGCCGCTTCGGCATCACGCCGCGCGTGGCGATGTTGAGCTATTCCACGGGTGACTCGGGATCCGGATCTGACGTCGACAAGGTGCGTGCCGCGACGCTGCTCGTCCAGAAGAGGCGCCCAGACCTCCTCGTCGACGGCCCGCTGCAGTACGACGCTGCTGCCATCGCAGAGGTGGCCGCGCAAAAGGCGCCGAACAGCCCGGTCGCAGGCCGCGCCACGGTGTTCGTGTTCCCCGATTTGAACACCGGAAACACGACTTACAAGGCTGTGCAACGCAGCGCGAACGTGGTCAGCATCGGACCCATGCTGCAGGGCATGAATCGCCCCGTGAACGACCTGTCGCGCGGCGCGCTGGTCGAAGATATCGTGTACACCATCGCCATCACGGCCGTGCAGGCCCGCAGCGAGTGAGCCACAACGCCTCGCGCGAGAGCACGGTCGCCCCGGGGTCGCGCCCGAAATCACTGCCATCGAGACGTCACCGACGGATCGGTTCGTCGCTCGTATCCTGCTCGGCATGGATCAGAAAAAAGGGGCCCGCGGGGCGTGGTTCGGGCGGTCTGGATGTGCGCTCGTGGCCTTCGTCAGCGTCTGGCTGGGCGCGTTCGGGTCGCCGCGTGAGACGTTGCGACCCGGCGAGCGTGCGGTAGCGCCTGTTGAGCCCATGCAGCTCGTGTATGCGGCCATCGCCGACGACGGCGCATTGAAGCCGCCGGCAGTCGCGGCACCGGGCGACGGGAGACTCGAGCCCAAGGCGCCTGACGCCCGCGAGTCGAAGGATGGCGCGGCACACGTCGGAGCTGGGAGTGGGAAAGACGAGCGGGTCGGGAGGCGCCTCGACTGGTTCGCGATGGGCATGTCAGCGCTGGCCGGTCTGGTCCTCTTCATCTACGGGGTGACGCAGCTCGCGAGCGGGCTCGGCGATCTGAACAGCGAGCGCATGCGGCGCGTGACCGAGCGCTTCACCGCCAATCGTCTCGCCGGCGTAGCGACGGGCTTCGTCGCCACGACCCTGCTGGAGTCATCCTCCGTCACGATCATCATGGTGATCGCGATGGTGAGCAGCGGCGTGTTGACGTTCGTGCAGTCGCTCGGCGTGGTGCTCGGCGCGAACGTCGGCACCGCGGTTGGCGCCCAGATCATAGCCCTCGATGTCGAGCGTTATGTGCCGCTGTTGATGCTCACGGGGCTGCTATTGCTGTTCGTCGGCAAATCGGACACGCGGCGCAAGCTCGGCGTCATCGTGCTCGGCTTTGGTCTGATGTTCTACGGCCTCGAGGCCATCGACGAGGCCATGAAGCCCTTGCGCAATCACCAGCCCTTCATGCACGCGATGACGACGATGGGGGAGAACCCGATCCTCGGCGCGGCATTCGGCGCGGTGTTCACCATGATCATCCAGTCTTCGTCGGCGACGGTGGCCATCATCGTCACCCTCGCCAGTTCCGGGCTCGTCTCGTTGCCAGCAGGCATCGCGATCATGCTCGGAGCGGAGATCGGAACCTGCTCCGATACGCTCATAGCCACCATCGGGCGCGGCCGACCGGCGCTGCGCACGGGCGTGTTCCACCTGGTTTTCAACCTCGCGTCGGCGTGCGTCGGGGTCGCGCTCGCGCCGCTGTTCGTCCAGTTCGTCGACAGCATCTCGGGCGGCGCCGGAGTCGGCCGCAAGATCGCGCACGCACAGATGCTCTTCAACTGCGCCGGCGTCGCCCTCGTGTTGCCGTTCCTGGCGCCGATCGCGCGCCTGCTCGAGCGAGCCATCCCCGAGCCAGCGCGCGCTGCCGCGGAGGGCGAGCAGGCGCCGACGGCGGCGCCCGCTCAGTGATCCGTCAGCGCGCGCCGAGCGCCTGGAGCACGCGCTCCCGGATCAGCGGGATGGGCGGAGCGCCGTGCGCGAGCAGGGCATCATGGAATCGAGCGAGCTCGAAGCGAGCGCCGAGGCGCTGCTCCGCCTCCGCGCGCAGCGCCAGGATCTGGAGTTTGCCGAGCGTGTACGCGAAGTATCCGGGGTCAAACGTGCCGCGCATGGCCTGCTGTCGCGCGTTGGCCTCGTCTTGCTTGCAGTCTTCGATGAAGCGGCGCTTGGCTTCTTCCACCGACATGCCCTGGACGTGGATGCCGATCGACGCGACGAAGCGGCAATCCCGGAGCAGCGCGTCGGACAGCTGCCCCAGGCGCACCTCGGGGCGGTCCGCCGAGAAACCCTCGTCCGCCATCATCTGCTCGGTGTAGTGGGCCCAGCCCTCGCCGAATGAATAGCTCCAGGACACCTTCTGCACGAAGGTCGGGGCGTTGCGCTGCCACAGGCCCTGCAGATAGTGGCCCGGGAACACCTCGTGCACGCTGGCGGACACGATCTCGCCGCGTGTCATCACATACTCCTCCTGCTCCTTCGGTGACCAGCTCGGGTCGGGCAGGGTCACGTAGAAGTAGGCGGGCAGATCGGCCCGATCGAACACGCCGCCGGGGTTCAGGAAGGCAGAGTTCCAGCGCATGAAGGGGGGCGTCTCCTTCACCTCGACGTGCGGTTCGACGGGGAGCGTCACGATGTGGCGCGCGAGCATGAACTCGCGCGCGCCGTCGACCACCTGGCGCACCTCGTTCATCAGACCGGCCGCGTTCGGCCGCGACTTCTGTACCGTCTGAGCCAGAGCCTCGTACGCGCTGCGGTTCTGGGCCAGGTCTCGTTCAGCCATCGCGGTCAGCTCCTCGAGCGGCGTCGAGAGCGCCTCTTGCGCGAGTAGCAGGTGCTGATAGCGCTCTCTGCCGAGCACGTGGCTCTGGTCTGCCCGGGGCAGCTCGACGCTCTGGAGGTGCGTCGCGATCGCGTCGGCCTCGCCGGCGACCGCGAGAGCAGCGTCTTTCGCCTCTGCTCTCACGGCAGGATCGTCGACGCCGTCGAGGAACGACTGCACCTCTCCCCTCAGGTACTGGCCAAAGCCCTTGAAGATGTCGATCGCCGTCTTCACCACGGGCTCGGGGAGGGGAGAGCGCAGGTTGCCCCGAACGTGCTGCACCTGGCCGCGCGCGGCGCGCAGATGAGCGAGCATGGCTTTGGCGCGCTCCTGCTTCGGTGCGTAGTCGCGCACGATGTATTCGTCGATGCTGAACAGCTCAGAGTAGTACGTGGGATTGCTGCGCCACGTCTCCATCTCGGTGAGCTCGAACAGGTCTTGCGCGATCATCTGCCTCAAAATCGCGCCGTCGAGCTGGGCGTCGGGGTCTGCCGCCTGGGCCGAGAGAGTCGCGACGGCGGCCTCGAGCTCGCGCAGCGTCGCGACGCGACGCTCGACGCCGCCCGCGCTGAAGTCACCGACGCGCCCATCGAACTCGTGCAGCCCGAGCGCGCGCGCTTCGTTGGGCGTGAGCGCCAGCAAGCGCCGGGCGAGCCCCTCGGCCTCGGAAGACACGGGCGATTGCGCGGCCGCCGGGGCGGGCGCTGCCGGGGTCGGAGGGCCGCCGCAGCCGCCGCTCGACAGCGCGAGCCCCAGGCCGATGCTCAGGTTCAGGCTGAAGCCGAGAGAAACGACGGCGGAACGAAGGGCGGCGCGGTGCGACATGACGCAACCGAGCTTGCCACGCGTCGTGCCGGCGCTCGACCTGTTTCGGGACTACGTTGGCCCCGGAGCAACTACTCTCGACCAGAGAGAGCTTTCCGGGGTCGCGCGAAAGGCTCGAGCGCGTTGTCGCGGGCAGCGAATCGGCGTGCTGGCGGTGTGCGAGCGCGGTAGCATCGACCTCGAATGCGCCGACGGCTCGATCGGGTTCTCGCGGTATCGATCGCTGTCTGGCTGGGCGCCTGCTCATCCTCGGAGGTGGGTACGCCCCCGGCCGGAGGCGCCGGCGGAGCGAGCCCGGTTTCGCCAGAGCCGCCCCCCGACATGTCTGCGCCAGAGCCGCCTGGAGCCGGTGGCGCTCGCGAGCCACCGGGAGGCGCCGGCGATGGCCCCACTCCGGTCGCGCTCGACGCGGGCTCCGCGCTCGACGGCGGGCTGCCGCTCGGAGCTGTAGACGCGGGCGATCCCGGGTCGCTCCCCGGGGATGCGGGCGTCGCCGGCGATGGCGGTTCTGTGCCTGTGGATCCCAGCCTCGCGCGCCTCGTCGCGCTGTCCGAGCGCCTCGCGCCGCTCGCGGAGCGTACGGTGGCTTTCTGGGTCGAGCACGGCCCCGACGCGACGTTCGGCGGCTTCCACGGCACGCTCGACCGCCTCGGCAACGCGGTCCCCACCGACAACAAGGGTCTGGTGCAGCAAGCTCGCCATCTGTGGATGCTCAGCACCTGGTACGAGCGGCGCGACCCGAGCCCCGACATCCAGGCCCTCGCCCAGCGCCAGTACGATTTCGTCGTCGATCACTTCATCGACTCGGCAGACGGCGCCTTCGTGCTGACGGTGAGCCGAGACGGCGCCCGCGTGGTCGACGCGCGCAAGCAGCTCTTCGCCGAGAGCTACGCGCTGTACGCGCTGTCGACCTACGGTCGAGTGTTCGACGAGCCCGAAGCGCTCGAGATCGCGCTCGAGCGCTTCGAGAGCATCGACGAGAGCCGGTACGATCCGCTCTTTGGCGGCTACGACCAGCGCAGCGATCCGGGCTTCAAATCGCCCGGGGCCGAGAAAGATGCGAACACGCACCTGCACCTGATGGAGGCGTTCACGGCGCTGTACGAGGCGACGGGTGACGACCTCGTGGGCGAGCGCCTGGCAGAAGTCACGGAGCTCATGGCCGACACGCTCCGTCAGGGCAGCGACTACGTACATGCGGAGTTCCTGCTGGATTGGACCCCCTTCGGCGCGGCCAGCGTGAGCTACGGGCACGACCTGGAGACAGCCTGGCTGATGCTCGAGGCGGCGCGCGTGCTCGGGCGTTCCCGCGACGCCGAGTTACGGGCTGCAGCATCGGCGATCGCTGAGCACTCGGCCTTGCGCGGCTTCGACGCGGCCCGCGGTGGCTACTTCGAGGCCGGAGTGCCAGGGGGGGCCACGACCGACGTCGACAAGGTGTGGTGGGTGCAGTTCGAAGCGCTCGCCGGGCTCTGGTGGGCCTATGCGCTCGGTGGTGATGTCGAGCAGCTCGATCGTCTGGAGCGAACGCTCGCCTGGCTGGAGGCGACGGAAGACACGCCGACCGGCGAGTGGTTCGCGATCACCAACCCCAACGGCAGCCCTGCCGGCAGCGACTACAAGGGCGACGAATGGAAGGCGAGCTATCACTCCGTGCGTTCGCTCGTCTTCGTCCGGGACTGGATCGACGCTGAACGCGCGCTGCGCTCGCGCTGAACGCGCGCGAAGACCCCGGCGCGTGGTCGTCATCCGGAGTCGTCGAGTCGGATCGCGCACGACGCGGTGACGCTTCTCACGACGATGCACGCCGGGGCGCCTGCGCCGTCGAGCGATCGGGGCATTCCGTCACGACCCACGTCGGGCGAGGCGCCGTCGTGGTCACACGCAGGTCGGCGGCCTCGACCGGACCAGCAGCGGCCAGTTCCATTGCGTTTTGGGGGGCGCGCGCATATGCCAGGGGGGGATGGATATCGACGTCACGCTACGGCAGGACGAGGTGTTGGCGCTGCTCGCCGAGGCGGCGCCGTTGCGCATCCACCTCACCGAGGGCGACGAGGATCGCCGCTATGTCGAGCTCGAGCCGCCGAGTGAGGTGACCTTCGTAGCGGGTCGAGGCGTGCGCATCGTCACGCGCGGTCGTCTCCGCCACGAGCTCGCGGGCGTCGGGCTGCCGTTCGACATCCGGCGCGTGCAGGTGCTCTTTCTTCCCGGGGTCATCAGCGGGCATCACGGCCAGCGGCTGGATTTTCGACTCGTCGTCGAATCTGCAGACCTCGAGAACGTGCCCGGTGTCGTCGAGGGCGTCGTCGTTTCGAAGGTGAACCAGGCGCTCGAGCCAGAGCGGGTTCACATGTACTGGGAGCTCGCTCAGACGCTGTCGATCAGCGTGCCGCTCCCCGAGCGCTTCGAGCCGCTCGATCGCTTCACGACGCGCGCGCTCGCCGCTCAGGTGACGGTGACCAACGAATCCCTCATCTTGCGCCTGCGCCTCGGGCTCTCGCTCACGCGCAGCCGCCCGCGCCCCAGCGATGACCGGGGCGCCGCCTCGGATGGCGGCAGCACACCAGGCAGCCCGGCGCGAGCCGGTCAACCCTAGCCGAAAGGAAAGACGCGATGGTCACCACCAACGATGCAAATTCCAGGAGCGCAGCGGCCGTGCCGACCGGCGGCGTGCAGGCCGTAGCTGCAGAGCCAGTGCCCCTGGCGCTGCGTCACTGGCTGGAACGCGCCGTCAAAGGCGCGAGCGAAGCCGTGGGGCAACGCTACTTGCATCGGCTGGGCGACGCCCGAGCACCCAGCACGCTGCGCGAGTCGATGTCGGCAGTGCCTGAACGCCTTCAGCGCGTGGCGCAGCAATCGCGACTCGTGCTCGAGTTGCTGGATGACGTGCGCAGCGGGGCCTACCGGGAGCTGCGCTGGTACTCGGTTCCGGTCGCGGCGGCGGCGCTGCTCTACACCATCAATCCGGCAGACGTGGTGCCCGACGTACTGCCTTTCCTCGGCACCATTGACGACGTCGCGCTGCTCGCGCTCGCGGTCCGTGTGCTCCGGCAAGACCTGCGCGCCTACTGCCGCTTCAAGGGCTACCCGGAAGGTCAGTACTTCGATCTGCCCTCCTGACCCGATCGGTGTCCGAGCGCGCTCGTTGCGGAATCGTTCGCGGCGAGCGCGGCGTGCTCTCGGCTCAGCTGTGTCGCGGCCTTTCGGCTCAGCCGTGTTGCCGCGCTGGCAACACCTGCGCCAGCGCGGTGGTGAGCTCCGCCATGTCGAGGGGCTTGGCGACGCAAGGCGCGCGCACCGCGTTCATGCGCTGCCTCCACTCCTGGCTGAACAGGCTTCCCGTCATGAAAACGAAGCGATGCGCCGCCGACAGCCGCTCGGTGTGGGCTGTCTCGAGCACCATCAACCCGTCCATGCCGGGCATCGCGACGTCGCACAGCACGACGTCGTAGACGCGCTTGCGCATCTCGGCGAGCGCGCTCGGACCATCGTGGACGAGCGTCACCTCTTGCTTGTCGCCGAGCAGCCGTCGCACGCTGCGAGCCACCAACGGATCGTCGTCGACCACCAGCATGCGCTTGGCGCGTGCCCAGACGTCGATGTCGTCGGGCGGCGGCAAGGTCGACGGCTGCCGGTCGGCGCAGGGCAACAGCACACGGAACTCGGTGCCGACGCCGACCTCGCTCTGCACGTGGATGCTGCCCCCGAGCGCTTCCACCAGGTCGTGGCAGATCGAGAGCCCGAGGCCCGTGCCGACGCCGACGGGCTTCGTGGTGTAGAAGAGATCGAAGATGCGATGGATGTCACCCGGCGGGATGCCGACGCCCGTGTCCTGCACGGTGACCTCGACGAAGCCTTCCGCCTCGCGACAAGAGACGCTGATGCGGTTGCTCTCGGGGTGTCCGGGCTCGACCGCCTCACGGGCGTTGACGAGCAGGTTCAGGAACACCTGCCCGAGTCGCGAGCGATTGGCTCGGACCTCGCAGGCGGGCGCGAGGTTGACGTCGAGCCGCGCGCACTCGACGATCTGGCGGCGGGCGATGTTCAGCGAGGACTCGAGCACCTCCCGCACGTCGACCCACTCGGGCTGCTCGTCGCCGACGCGCGAGAAGGTGCGCAGGTCTTTGACGACCTCCCGCACGCGCACCGCACCCTCGCGGGCTTCGTTCAAGGCGTTGAGCGCCTCTTTGTCGACGTCTTGCCGGGGAGCGCCGCTCGACAGGCTCTTCAGAGCGAAATCGAGGTTGTTCAGGATGTACGCGAGCGGGTTGTTGATTTCGTGTGCGACGCCCGCGGCCATCATGCCGACGCTCGCCAGTCGCTCGCTGCGCGCGAGGTGCGCCTCTGCCAGGCGCTTGCCCTCGTAGGCGGCTTTCAGCTCGGTGATGTCGGCGTCGGTGCCGACCATGCGCAGGGGCTCGCCGCTCGGGCTGCGGGCGACGACGCGGCCCCGATCGGCGAACCAGCGGTAATCACCCGACTTCGTGAGCAGGCGGTTTTCCGCGTATTCGATGGGGGCGTGGCCCGCGAGGCGGGATTCCAGGACGATCTCGGCGTGCGCCGCGTCGTCGGGGTGTATCAAGGCCTGCCAGGTCTCCACGCGCGCGGGCAGCTCACCCGGGCGATAGCCGAGATTCTCCAGCCACTGGTCGCTGAAAAAGACGCGTCCAGAGGCAATGTCCCAGTCCCAGAAGCCTTCGCGCGTCGACTCCAGCACGAGGCGCAGCCGCTCGGCGCTTCCCCGAGCCTCCGCGTCTGAAAGTGGATGCTGCGGCGTGAGCACCGCGGTGACGAGCGAGCCGTTGCCGAACGTGCCTTCGAGCAAGACGTCGACCCAGCGCGTCGCGCCGTCACCCCTGCCCAGGGGAGCGCTGCAGCGAGCCACTTCCCCGGCGGCGGCAGCGGACATGGCTGCGCGCAGAGCGCCGAGCGAAGCGCGGCAGTCGGGGTCGGGGGCGACCAGCTCTCCCGCCCCGAGTCGCAGCAGCTCTTCGCGCGGGATACCGAGGAGCTCTTCGGCGTGCCGGTTGGCCGAGACCACCCGATCACGCTCGACGTCGAAGACGACGAGCGCGACGGGTGCGGACCAGAGCACGCCGGCCTCGAAATGCGTGGGCTCTTCGGAGGCTGCACCGAAGCGCCAGCGCAGGCCGGTGCTACGGACGAGCGCCTCGCGGTCACCAGCCCTTGCCACACGCCGCCTCCCGCTCGAGCTCCTCGACATCGCGAGGAACCCCGAGCGGTGATGACCATCGCTCGATGCTGAAGCGGCGGGCGCCCCAGTCTCTCCTCGAACGGCGATGAGCGCCGTCGGAGCCAGAGCACATTGACCCACAGAGACCAACCCGCAGAGAACGCATTCTGGCCCCTCCTCTTAAGAAGAGGCCTATCCTGCGGCCGACAGTCGCTCGAGATCAAGTCGCAGCAGACGTCCGGGAATCGATTCGGCTACGGAACGCACCAGCACCTCGCATTCCTGGGCCATCAGGTCGAAATAGCGAGCGATGCCGAGCGATACCGCGAGCACGAGGGGTTCGAGCAGGGCATCCGGGCTCGCTCCACGCTCCATGCGTTCAACCGTCGCCCGGGCGAGATCTAATAAGTGGTCGAGCAGCCGGAGGTCGTGGTTACGAAGTGAGGCGCAACGGCGAGCCATCGCGCAGCGCAGGCTCGGGCTCGACGTGTCGCGAAGATCGCAGCAAGTAGATAGCCACTGCGCGCGCTCGATAACGGACCGCGCCTTCCGGCTGCTCGTCAGCCGCTTGATCAAACCGGGGGCGAGGTGCTCGAGCGCTGACGGAAGCACGTCGCACCAGAGCTGCAAATGCCCGTGCTCGTCGGAGAGCATCTTCATGCGCGCATCGCCGCCCATGGGATGTGAGTACTGCAGCTGGGCCGCTTGGCGCCCTCGAAGCAGCGTCAGCAAGTGGGCGTAGATGCCGCGCGCTATCGGCGGCTCGCTGTCGGCGTCGGGGACGCGAACCATCCGACCCACGCGGAGCTTGGCGAGCATCGCCCGCACCACGTCGGTCTGGTGACCATTCTGCTGCCAGAAGGCGGCGCTCACGTCGCGACCGGCGTAGGCGAAGAGGATGGCGGGGCCGCCGGGATGGCGCCGGGAGTACTCGCTGACGTCGTAGACCATGCCGTCGATCGTGACCCACAGGTTGCCTTCATCGATGTGCCGAGACAGCTCGGAGCGCGTGACCTCGCGCAGCGCCAGCTCGGATGTCGAGGCCGCCGGCGGCGAGGCTGCGTCGCCGACGCCGGCAGAGAACGGGCAGGCCGCCGCGCTGCTCTGGGCAAGGGCGTGGAACGGACAGGCTCCGCGCGCGGTCGCGGCGGGCGTCCCCTCGGTGCGCCCCGGGTCGCTCGGTGATTCCCGCGTCCTCGGGTCATGCCGGGCTGGCTCGGGTAGGTGCTGCGCGCTGGGGGAGGTCGGGCGAGCCCACGTCGAGCTGGCGGGCGGCGGCTCCCGATCGGGATAATCCGGCTCGGTCTCGAAGCGCTCTCCGCGACTCGCGTTCAGGTTCTGCGCGGCTCGCTCCCAGGTTTGACGGCTGAAGTAGCGCTCGTGACCGCTGACGGAGGCGTTTCGACCGGTGATGGTGGACACGCACAGATAGTTGAACGCCTTCGAAGCGTGCCGACCGAGCCAACCGACGGGGCCCACGTAGGCGTCGAAGACAGAGCGCACTGCCGCGCGCACTTCGGCGCCCCGGGCCGCGCGTTCGAGGACGTTCACATAGTCGATCAAGCCGATGTCGGCGA
>Ga0247763_1000545_pt1 | contig 22408 bp, 22 predicted proteins | sample UWRJL141409B4_FD_179926 | JGI IMG/M metagenome (GOLD analysis project Ga0247763, IMG submission 179926) | Plant litter microbial communities from Arlington Agricultural Research Station in Wisconsin, United States - UWRJ-L141-409B-4 | ecosystem: Environmental > Terrestrial > Plant litter >...
TTTTGCTTAGTTAGTATGACAGTTGGGGGTGGTATAAAGAGGAGTAGTACCAGAGTGTGCGAGGTATGGGAGAGTGTTGGGACGGGTGAGAGGTCTGGGATGAACGGACAAGAAGCAAGTGTTGTGGGATCGGTAGGGTTGCTTGGACCAAAAGACACTGTCCTTTTTGTAGTCGCCTGGACAGTTCTCTCTCTGCTCACTGTCTCTTCAGAATTTATGGTAAATGAAGTGGATGCCGGAGAACCGGAACAAAGCCAAGCCAAGCGCCGAAGCAGCCCACTTATACCCCCTCCTGAAACAAAGCCTCCCTCTCTCCACCGGTGTGACCGGCGGTCTCGACCTCTCCCCAACGCCACCGGTCCGTCCCATAGGCTACATCACCAACCCCTCTCCGGCGGTGTGCTTTGAATAGGTTACTACATTCGCCCGCCTTCCAATCACTACTCCCCGAAATCGCCCGTGGCGTCGAGCTGAACTTCCCCTCACAACAATTATCGCCGATACCCTGCATCCAGTCTCACCGCTTCTCTAAATAATCGACAGATACCCGTCTATCAAAACACCTAGAATCTCAGCCTTGGTATCTTAGCCCATGATGATACAACCAATGCAGTCATGCACACTAGTCCAATGCCCCCGCACCTAATGTTCACCAAATCTCCCTACTCCTCCCCTCGAATACAAAGTTGAGCGCCACCGCGACAAACAAGGCTGCGCACAGAAAGCTGGGCCCCCACTTATCGTAATACCGCGCTGCTCGCCGCGTGCGAATCGCATGACTCCGGTACAGATAGATGACAACCGAATAACACAGTGACAAAATTGCCAACAGAGTAAATGTACCCGCCGCTATAAACGACGGCCGATTTCCCTGTTTGGTACTGAAGTTGAGTAATGTCACCGCAATGGTGCCAATGTAGATCGAATACTCGAGCTGGACACATATTAGCAGTCAATCTTCCCCATCATAACATCAGACTTACCCATCCCAAAAATGTCCGCTCCGCCGCAAAGTATACCTTGGGCTCGACCCGCACCGGCACATAAATCTTTTTGCCCTTGGGCGCCTTGAACCTCTTGTTCTGGATCTCACCCGTCCCGAGCAGCGACGCCAATCTCGCGTTTCGCGGCACCTCAGTCGCCCTCGGCCGCGGCACAAGCAGCTTGGCAATGTCCACCGTCTTACGCGCAGCCGCGTCCGCCTTCATCGAAATCAACGTCTGATAATACATCCACCCACCAACCCTTCTTGCTTCTTCCAATCTGACGTCGTCTGACTCGTCGTCCGAGTCGTATAGATACGTGTCGTCCCCTGTAGGACGTTCAACCGTCTGGTCTTCGACATCTACTGCGGCCGGGCCTGCATGCCGTCCGTTTCGAGCAGCGCCCTGAGCGCTCGACTCGCCAATGCTCCCAACCGGTGTCCCCTGTGGCTCATCATCCGAATCGTAGTCATCATCCTCGTCGTCTGATGTCGATGTGGTTCCCGACTGTCCCGTCCGCTGGATGCCAAAATCGTGGCTTACTGGCTTCTTGATATCAACATCCATCTGAGGCATCCAGAAAGGAAGCAGGTGTATGCGCGCTGGAAACAGAGAAGCAACACCATGGATAAACTTGGAGAACTTGGGCACCGCCTCAACGAGGTGGCTCGAGATCAACTGCCTAACCCACTCAGGTGGTTCCTGGCCAAGCTGGGTCTGGAGTTTGACTTCGAGGACAGCGTATGGAAACCTGACAACGTCACTGGGCGGAAGCTGCGAAAATGGATAATCGATGCCGATATCCATGCGCCTCCAGTTATCGCCCGACCGCCGTGCACCGTCCAGGTTATCCTCACGGGCCATTGTCAGTTCTGTATCAAGCGAAATACGAACCCGTGCGTCGGCTGGCAGCTGGAAGGCCGTACGGTGATAAAATGACCGACAGACCGGTTTATAGCCCTTCTTCAGCACCGACCACTGAATCTCAGCTGCTAGTCTTTCGTCCTCGGCGATCGCCTTTTCCGATTTCTTTCCCTCCTTCCGCGCCTTCTCAAATATGGCCGCCGGTAGGAGCTCACCTCGTAAGTACGGGTTGACATTCTTCTCCTTGAGCGCAAAACGAGCCTTGACAGACTTCTCTCCCGTCCAATCTTCTCGGTGCGTCTTGCGCTCAACAAAGATGGTTTCGTTCTGCATACCGCCGTACCAACGCAGTCGGATGGCTTCTGCACCCTCTGTCTTCTTCAGCCGCCCTTCGTACAGCTCCCAGGTGTCGGGGTTGTCATAGTATATGGATGTGATGGCCGAATCTTGCTCTTCGAATTCTTTGCTCGCATTAAACACCAGGACTGGCAGATGTTTGAGAATGATCAGTTTGAGCTCCGTGACATTGTCCGGATGTACCCAGTACTTGGTCGTATGGCGGATGAAGTTGGCCTGGCTTCCGCCGGCCGCACTGTCACCCTTCACGGGATTTCCCCTCGTGCGGACCAGATCGTACAGCTTGGACAGCTTGACAACCGAGGCGTCGTAGTTCTCCTTGTAGAACGGCTTGGCCTTGAGGCGCGTGTCAAATACGGGCTTAAGATGCCAGCCCGTCATCTTGTCGTGCTTCTTGATGATCTTGTAGAAACCCGTGTAATTGAGCTGGACGAATTTGGCGAGGTCGTGGACGTCGGCAATGATATCACTCAAGTCCTCCTCAAGCAGCATAAACTCCTCTTCACTAGGTCCTTCGTCGCCGGGGCCACGTTCGTTGAGGCGGTTCACCACATCGCGGACCTCGCGCTCGCTGACGGCAATACGGCGCGAGATCTCCATAGCCTTGACCTGTTGCTTGGTGTGCACCTTGTCTAGCTCTGACTCGAGCTTGCTGACGAAGCGGCTCTCGTCATCTTCTGTCCACTCGCGCTTCGAGATCTTGCTAGAGCGGGAGCTGTCGGTGGCGACCGTGACAGTGACGGACCCGCTTGGTCGCTTGAGGTCGGCCTTGAGCCCATCGTAATCGATGTAGTACCATTGGTATTCGCGGATGACGCTTGATCGGAGCTGCTCGCCGAACTTCATGACTATGAGTCCGGGGCGGGCTTTCCAGTTGGGAGGGATGCTTCGGCGGGATTTCCAGGTGCGTGTCCGAGTCTTCAGGTCTTCAATTATTAGCATTACTCCGTACCAAGCTTCGACTCCGTAGCGGAGGTGGAGACGGCGAGCCCAGGCCCATCCAATGGCCTGGCACCTCTAAGCAACTTGAGCGACGAAACGAGCAGAAGTCAAAGTCCACCAAGCCAAAAGCAAGAAACATAAAACGCAGAGGTTGTGAGCGAGAGTGGTAGCGCTGGTCGTGTCTCACCTTGGTCCTTGCTAGACTCGTGTTCCTCTTCCGATAGGCCGCCTGCGATCAGCGCTGGAGCAGCACCTAGACTTTTATTATTGCAGCGGTCGGACAGTTGCTGCAACAATGGGAATTGCGACCTAACACAGCGTATGCAGAGGGCGGGGACTATAGCTGTTCCCCGAGCTGCAGTTGGGTTGATATTCCCTCGTCGCAGGGCGGCCGGGAGGTCGAACGACCTGTGACGCTCGCCTGTGCCGTCACAATGAAGGCACGTTGTTCAGGCTAGCGATGCCATTGGCGAATTGCGCAGAGCTCCCCCCTGGTCGTTATCGACATGCGACCGGGGTGCTCTGCAACACCTGCACAGGCCCGAGCTTGAGCCAGGCTGAATGACGTTGGTTCTGGGCTAACAAAAAGCATACAATTTACCCCCAGAGTTGGAAAGTCCACTGGCGGAAACTGCATGTAATACCCATGTATGCCAAAGTAAGACGGTGCCGTTTTGTCGTATCGTGCAACTACCAACTGAGGTTCGCCCTGAAGACTCAGGTCGGCAGCAAGAGATGCCTGGGCACCGAAACCGTCTTGGCGAGGTTCGAGTTCACATGGATGCTCGAGTGGGGCGCTTAAGCGTGTTGTTGCAGCCACCAGAAATTTCGTGTTGGCTTTGGGCTGACCCCTCCAAACGGTTGCTCACGAAACCAACTTGAGTTGCTTGTTGAGGGCCAGGTCAACAAGCAAAATCAACGCCTGCACCCAGGATGGCCAAGGACGACTCTATATCAGCTCGCATCTCAGTCGACTGTCCTCCTGAAACGCAGCGCATCTTGACTGCGGCATGGGCTCACGATGTCGAGGCAGTAAAAAAACTGCTTGATGCTCCTGGTAAGGCTAGCTGCCAAGACCCGCAAACAGGAGAAACACCCCTGCACGCCGCCATCCGGGCTTGTGGCCCGCCTTCGAAGGACGATACTCCAGAGGATCTCGAAGCTGCGCACAAAACAGTCTATGAGCTCTTGCTCTGGGGAGCAATCTGGAACGATGTCGACGACCGCAACGAGACTCCCGGTTGCCTAGCCCACCGTCTTCAGCGTCCAGAGCTGTACAATCTTTGCGTGGACGCTGGCGTAAGAGCTGAGATGCTCTTTGGAATTCTTGATGGTTATGAGGAGCTTGGGAGTGACGGAGAGGATGAGGATGATGATATTCCTAACGGGGATGCGGACCTGGGAGACGGTGATGAGGCACCACAGCTTGTCCCAGTCGAGTATAACAATAAGACGCCCCAGCTTGACTCGACCGAGGAGGCCCAAGAAAAGGAGGTGCCAACCTTCGAGCCGCCCAAACTTGGCCCGGACGCAGATGTAAACAGTGAGGCCTACCTCCGCTCCAAACTCACATATTCGGACGGAAAACTAGTTGACGATGCGGGAAACGGCGTGATGATGGCTTGGGAAACCGAAATTATGCACCGGAGCGCGGATGCACTGCTACCAGGGAAGGCAACCGGAAAGAGGATTCTGAACGTTGGCTTTGGCATGGGAATCATCGATACTATGTTTGCTGAGACAAAACCTTCAGTGCATCACATCATCGAGGCCCACCACGAAGTTGTAGAGCACACTTCGGCTCCCGGGTCCAAGTTTGGTTCTTCCTGGGAGGACAGTGGCCCCGAGCCCGGTGCCTTCAAGATTTGCCACGGGAAATGGCAGGATATTTGTCTTGAACTTCTCGAAGCAGGCCAGATATACGATGCCATCTATTTCGACACATTTGGCGAAGATTACTCACAACTGCGAAAGTTTTTCACCGAATTCATCCCTGGTTTACTCGACAGCGAAGGGCGGTTTGGCTTCTTCAATGGACTCGGCGCTGACCGACAGATCTGCTATGACGTGTACACCAAGGTTTCAGAAATGCATCTAGCCGATGCTGGCCTTGACGTGGACTGGACAAACATCGACATTAATATGAAGGAGCTTACCGAGGCGGGCAAAGGCGAGTGGGAGGGTGTCAAACGGCGGTACTGGACCCTTGACAGTAAGACTTCACACCGGATTCTTTTCGTGCCATCTAACATCACACAGCATACCGAATGCCAATCTGTAGTTTCCTAGGATGACACCACTCTTGACGGCCGTCTGTGTAGGCAAGCCTGAGCCCCAATTCAATGCCTCGTCGGTCATTGACCCCGCCTTCCTGTAGGCCTCAATGCAGACGACGCCCACAAATAGGGAGTAAGGAATTCACGGACAGCTGCATGAAGCAGACACGTGATCACCCAGTAGCCAGTTTCCCTCATTTATTTTTAAAGACGCTGAAGACAATGGAAACCTCGGCGTTGCCGCCTCGACGCTGCGATGTCATTCCGTCACTCCAGGTGGCAGTAGGCAAACATGACAACAACATGTGCTGAGAACATTGCTCTCCTGCGGCTTCTTGATGAACTCCCAAGCCACCCTCAAGTCAATATCCCCAGCGGCATACATATGGACGAAACAGGCCGCGCTCTTTCGTTCCAGCGCGAATTATGGCTTTCAACCACCGTTGCTTTTCTTGCCAGTGTATCCGGTGATGCCGCTCACGTCATTGCCACCTCTATTGAGGAACTTCCGGCGGGCGGTGGACTTCGGATACTTGTCGCCATCAACAAGGGTTGCCACCTGGAGGCCAAGCCAACCCTGGCTTCGATAACGACAGGCCTCGAGACAGTGTTCTCTATCCTCTCCCGAGCCGCCGTTGGTGCGTTTTGTATGGCTCTTGATATCCTCCAGGCTGACAGGAGACATCAGAAGAGGACGTTAGTTTGGAAGCTGAACTACTTGATGCTATTATCACCATGTCACGGAAGCGTATCCTGGGTCGCCTTGGGTACCGAAAGCCCAGCTCCGCACGGGGCAACGGGGGCAAGGCACCCCTCTCTAAGGTGCTGCGAGATGTTATCGCCGCGGTCCAGGCGCATTACCACGGAAGTTCAACTGACGCCGTCGAGTTCATTCGCAATGCGATGGCGCTTCAGAATCGTGCCAGCGATCAAAAGATGTCCACGACAAACAGAGTGGGGCCGCTCAGGGAACTCCTTATTGGGATCTCGGAGCTGCTCCGGGCGGTCGATATTCCGAAGCTTCTAGCGGTGATCAAGTCCAGCGACCTGGCCCCTAGTTGCCGGGACGGATTCCCTCATCGCCTCAAGAAGCTGGCAAGATACCCTAATATTTCCCGGGAGCTTCTGCACTACGCCAAGAAACTCGCTATGCTTCGGAACGTGACAGTTACAGCTGTCTCGCTCAGTCCCCAGGTATTCGCCAGCAGAGATTTTGTACCCAAAACTTGCTGTCTAGGTAGTTGTGTGGATCGGTGTCAGCGAGGACTGACTGTGCAAGTCGGGTACAAGGCCATCTGCGGAAAACTGGAAAATGAAATAGGAGTTGCCAAACAATCTTATTTAGACGGTGTCAAGGCAAACCTCACCGGGAAAATCCATGCCGAGGTGCAGATTGTGGCCCATCTTGAGCTCCACCCCCCAGCCCTCAAGCCTCGGATTGTCGCCTCCAACAAGGACGCCTGCTACCTCTGTAACCTGTTCATCCAGGTGCATGGCCAATATCACATCCCAAAAACCCATGGCAAGCTTGTAAGTCCCGACATGCCGTGTTTGTTTACAGACGGATCCCGCGGCTGATATATCCCCACAGTATTCGAGCTGGCGGATCCCCAATGTCCCCGCCCTCGCGGGTGCCCAGACCAAGCTCAACCAGGCGCTGGAAAGGCGGATTCGAGAGGCGATTAGGGTGACCATATCATCAGGTGCACCAAGAGGGAGAAACCACCCGAATGAAAGCACCGTGTTTTCTTTTGCCAGCACTATGACTGCCCCGAATCAAAGTCTGGATTCTGTCTCTGGCATTGTCACCAGGAACAACCAGACTCGGACGCGAACAGCAGTGCCTACCACTGAGATGCCCCGTGATAGCGGCTACATGTCTAACTCAGATCTTATCCAACAAACTGCGGAGGCCGAGTCGTCAAAATCGCCGACAGCTTCTCTCAGGAGTCAGCAAGTCGATCAGCCGCACAACGAGGAACCGGAATCGAGGCAGATGGGGGAAACAGAGCTTGTCAGAGATAAAACTCCAGGAGAAAACGGAGTGGCGGAGACTCCCAAAGACGATAGTCCGGGCGAAGCCGCTGTCCCTGAATTCCTGGACGCCCCCACCGCCCCTGGTCCCCAGGAGATGGCTCACTCTGCGCTGGGCTCCGTGTGTTCAGTTTCGTCACGATCCGTGCATGGTATCGAGGGGCACCTAAACCAGAGGGAATTGGCTCTCCCACACCCCACAATCCCCGCGGCATTGATCCCCGGCGCTCCCGTCCCACTCCGGGTTCCGAACACAACAGCGCCGAAAGGTGGCGAGCTTGACCACTCACCAACGCCCATCTCCGAATTGCTCATCAAAAGACAAGATGGCTGGCTTGACCACCCAGCAGCGCCCATCTTGGAGGCGCCTATCTCAGAAGGCCCGACCACCGGGTCCGCCAACACCAACCCATCCCGCCTTTTCCAGAGCATCCCGCCCGACAGCGCCGTCTGTTCAATCAACCAAATTTCCACCCTCCCCGAGTACCACTACCCTTCTGCAATATCCCCGACCATCATCCCATCCGAGACACTACTGTTCGGGAGCCAAAGTCTCTTCCGAAATTCTACATCACGATATACCGCACCACCACCACGACGATCCAAGGCCAAGACGAAGACCATCCATCTCGTTCGAGGCCAGTTCTATTCTCACCGTCTAGACATAGCGTCCCCGCGCCCGTTTTGCTACACCACAGGCCATTTAACTGTATACCCTGAGTTTGTGGACGACAAGATGACTCAGAGAAAATCGATAGGCCCAGTCGAGATGCTGATTCGCTGGTTAGATCCGGGGGACCAAGCTTCTCTGGGCGTGAGCGGGCTTTTCCCGGCCCCGAAGGTGATAGGGGTGGATTCAATTCCAGATTATACGAATTTGGACAGCGGGAGTCCAGACCAGGTGTTTGTGGCACATGGACCGGACGTGGTGGAGATGAGGGTGGTTAGGAGTTTGAGAAGGTGAAATTCCCTCTTGGAAATTTGGAGAATCGATGTCACTATCGTTGCTGGGCCTGTATATATACAACCTAACCCATGGAAAGATGGTAGTTGCTAAGGAGTTTGTACTACATCCAAACAGCCAGGGAGCTCTTTACAAGGTGTCAGCCAAGAGTATCTAGGCCCTCCTGAGCCTTTTCATCAAGCTCTGAAATTCTTTCGTTCAGCCCTTGGTGACAGGGAAAATCCCTCGGTAAACTGGCCATTGGGCTGTCTGGGGGGGTTCCTTGCGGCTGCCAAGCTGGGAAATACCACGTAACAATCTTTCAGGCTTTGAGCTGTGAGGACCACATGGAGATGGAAAAAGAGTCTTGTTAGAGCTTCATCCTGGGTGGTGAAGTTTGTGATGTATTTGCAGTTTCCTAGGTCAAGGTAGGCTTCCAGGTAAATAAGCGACTGGGGAAGAAGCTGGACCAGCAGATTCACCGGAAATTTTCTGGATGAAGGATGCCATGCATGTTGCCCGCCTTGACACGCTCCAGTGTCAAGGCAGCAATGAGCGCGGCGCCCACACCACTTCCATCTTCAGCAGCAAGGATCTCAATGGAATCCTCCTCCCTGGGATCTGCCTTCTCCGGCCAGTCCAGAATCTCACGCAGAGCTTGAGCACCACGAGCCTTGAAATGGGGGTACTTATTGAAGACGGAGCCGTCAGCTCCCACATGACATGTGTCATAACCCTTTTTTTTGCTAATAGCTGCAACACCGCATGCAGAAAGACGAGCAGCTCGGGTGCCGATGAGCTCGGCAGTCCGGCGGATGAGCTCAAGTTCTGGTCCATTGGGATTAATACCCAACTTGTTCTGGAAGAGGTCGGCGGTTTCAGACAAGTTCTCATAGGGGTCCCTGTCAAATATTAGATTCTAAAATGCCATCTCCGCTGTGGTAAACTTACTCCTCAATGGCAGAGAGGAAAGATGAGTCAAGGGTATATGCCCGCCGAAGGGCAGAAATATCCTGACCCTCAAAAAGGCGGACGTCGTGGTTGTCGTGGAGATCAACCATGATTAGGCGGAAAATCTCACCGAGGTAAAGACCCGCAATCATCTTCTCAAAGGTTTGCTGACCCGGGCGAGGAGAATCATGATCAATAATGACATCATACGGGGTTCGCGGGAGAACCTTGTGCTCGTTGTCAAACGCACCCCATTCACAGTTGATGGCCATAGGTGTCTCAGGTGGGAGTCCAAGGTGTGCCAGCTTTGGGATAGAGCCACAATCCTCCATGTAGGCCGCATTGCACCCCGTTCCAAAGATGCAGCCAATCTTCATCTTGGTGTCAGTGTAAGCCGAGGCGATAAGCGTTCCAGTGGTATCATTGATCAAAGCACTCAGCTTGATGGGAACTCCCTACTGGGTGTCAGCCAGTATCACCATCTCGAACAGTCAGTCTTACCCTCTGTGCCAACGCGGCCTCAAACATAGGAACAACATTTTGACCTTCAACGCCAGCAATATCGAAGCCTTTCGTCCACCGCTGCAAGATGCCCTCATCGATGTAATTCTGTGTCGCTGGGTAAGAAAACGTGAAGCCCAGAGGCAGCTTTTCCATCTTTGTGGTTTCTCCATGGTGGGTCTCGATAAACTGCATGAGACAGTCGGCGATGTACTCGAACAGCTCATCCGCCTCGCCAGTCTTCAACTCCTCCGGAAGTCGATACTTGGATTGGATAATGTCGAACTCCGACTTCGTCTCCGTCAGTGTGACCTGACAGACACGCAGGTTGGTTCCGCCCATGTCCAAGGCCAAAAAAGTACCTGTTTCATAGCCCGTGGGAAAAGACATGACCCATGTTGGGTTCATGGGCTGCTCAAGTGAGTCCTAGTCCAGAGCCAGACAGATGGAAACTCACGATGCTCCCCCCCCTTACGCTGAGACCTGCGAACATTAGCGTCGTCTGGTCTATCGGTGGGCATCCACTCACCCTTCTCAAGCTCATTGACGAAATGGTCGGTGATTTCCTTGAGTTTGGCTGTGTCAACGGTGAAAAGCCCCTCCAGTTTCTCAATCTGTTTGAGGAGATCCTTCGGAACGTCGACATAGGAGCCTGTCTTCATGGTTAGCTAAATGAGACTTGGGGAGACACAAGAGCCTTGCCCTTGCGGCTTGATGGGGTAGCAGTCAGGCGCGGTTGGAAGGGTTGGCTTGTTGAGAGGGGATGGAGATGGTTGGTCCACATGTTTCCAGGTAGCCTCGCCTATTGCAATATCCAAGGGCAAGGGAGTAAAACGAAGCCAGTTACACGAGGCGAGGCGCATATCCAGACAGCCCCAACGGAAAGCGATAGGAATGAAATCGGATGCGGGACAGGGTATTCTGACGGCGTACTTGGGCAGCCGAGGGTGTGATGTCACTGGCGAGATTGGCACGCGACACGCATCCGAAGGAGGGGCGGCATGTCTTTGTAGCAACCAAACCCCGCCCACAATGGGCGATCTCCAGCCGCTTGTCCGCCGGACCGGGCCAGATGTGTACAGGCTGGGTTGCAGATGAGGTGTTATCGGAAGATGCAGGTGCTTGCCCAGCCACAGCCAGGCAGTTGAGATGGGCAAGTGAGACAAGAGATCGGAAGCGGGCAACTTGGTGCGCTCGGGACTCGGAAGAGAAGGAATCGCCATGGGCGTTTATGCGCAACGTACCTGTGCCCTTCCTCGAGGGAGGCTTTTTGGGTCCAAGTCCGACCATTCTCGGCCAGCTGCAGTGCCGATGCGATGTGAGTGCCTACTAGGTTATGTTGTTTGCTGTCTCGAGCGACCTTTCCCGTAGCGATTAGAATGTCAAACGTCTTGTTCGCCCTTTCCAACTAATTCTCAAAATTCGAGCTCGAGGCCCAAAGTCGGTGACCAGTGACAGGTGTCAGATGCCCCCACCCACGCTGGGACCAGGGGATTGAGACCAAAAAGAAGTGGCGGCCAGCCAGGTGCAGGGAAAAAAACTCGGTGTCCGATGATGGAGAACCGTCTTCACCAAGGTGTGGTCCAGCAGTCATACAACCACGTCGGGGGTTGCCGCTGGGTTTCATCCGTTGTCGGTTCTATTGTCCGTGGTTCTCTACCTCGCAAATGAGCCAGACCTCTGTTCTATTTATCATCTGATGCTCCTGAGACCTTGGGCATCCCAACCGACCGAAGGATTATTCAGCCCAATCGGTATAAGGACGGAGGGTAAATGGTCCTGATTGATGGTGAGTGAGGGGCATCGGGCCTCGTCCAGGACGCCATTTTGCCCCTCATTTAAGCCCTGGTAAGACCACCTCGATAAATCTACGAATAAGAGCCAAAACCGCGGCTACCGAGTGCCTATGGCTGCAGGAATCTAGGCGTGGCCTAGAATGGTAGAGTCGGTGTACTAGAAAAACAGACATCGCCAGATATAGGATAGAGACATGCCATCGAAACCCGTCATTGAAACCCGTCATGTGGAGCTCCCCGGAGGCTCGCGCTCAAAAGGAAGGCGGTGCCAGTTTCTGCCGCCCAGGCCCGCTTCAGCTCTGGGATGACCCCACTTTGATTCTGAGCTTGGGCCATACCGACAGGGGTCTTCCAGCAACGTAAGCATTTTGGAGACAGTTCTCCGGCAGAGGCCACGGTGATTCCTCAGAAGAGGTGACGGCATTGCATTTTGCGGACGACGGCCTTCTATTCTGCTGTTTGCCCTTCTAATTGCAGACACCGTGCGTCAATTGTACATGAGCGACAGCTTTCTCTTTTTCTTTTCAAGATGAAGACGTCGGCGGTCTTCTCTGCCGCTCTCTCCTTAGCCTCCCTCTTCGCTCCGAGCTCAGCTAAGAGCACCACAACCTCAGACACATCGACCTTCAAGCCACCACAAGTCTGGAAGAACGCCAATCTCGTCCATATTATATCAGCCGAGAAGAACTATATCAAGGAGAACATCAACGTTGTCATAGAGAATATTGCGACGCGGGAGCAGAATGAATACTATCTTCCGTTTACGGCCGACCAACTGTCGCGGTTAGGCGGCGTGGAGGTGAAGGATCGCAAGGATGCTAAGGCTGGGCCTTTTCATGCTGAGGTTGTGGAGTCGGATCCTCAGAGGTTTGTTGTGGCGGGTATTGAGAGCTTCATTTTGGCTGACAATGCCCAGTGACATCCAATATCTCCGTATACAACTGCCTTCTCCCGTCAAGCCGGGTGCGCAGCAGACAATTGGCATCAGCTACTATCTCCTGAAGGCTTACAAGCCGCTACCGGCGTCGATCAAGCAGGAAGACCCTCAATTCCTGTTGCTCTCATTCTCGGCGTACTGCCCCTCGGCCTACACCACCTCGAAGCAGAAGACCGAGGTCAAGCTCCCGAGCTCAACCGTCCCCGACTATACCAAGGTCCCCGGAAGTGGCGATATCAAGGAATTCCCTCAAAAGACTGGGGCGAAACTCACTTATGGGCCGTTTGACGAAAAGCCCCCCGGCACAGTCGAGCCAGTTGAGGTGCGATTCGAGTTCAACAAACCCGTGAGCCACGTCACAAACCTGGAGCGGGATATTGAAGTCAGCCATTGGGGAGGAAACATCGCTTTTGAGGAGCGCTACACGCTGATCCACCGCGGAGCCAACCTGTCCACACTCTTCAACAGGCAAAAGTGGACGCACACAATCTACTACAACCCAGCCACATCGGCGCTTAAGGAGTTGAAGTTTCCCCTGCGTGTTGGTAGCGCCGATGCTTATTATACCGATGTCATCGGCAATGTGTCAACTTCGCGCTTCCGGAGCAACAAACGCGAGGCTGTCTTGGAGATCAAGCCGCGCTACCCTGTGTTTGGTGGCTGGAAGTATCCCTTCACGATTGGCTGGAACTCAGATGCGAAGAACTTCCTTCGCCAGACTGCTAGCGGCGGACTTGTGCTTAACGTGCCTTTCCTCGAGGGTCCGAAGCAAGCCGAGGGTATCGAGTACGAGAATGTGCAAGTCCGCGTGATTCTGCCTGAGGGTGCTGAGTACGTTGAATGAGGATTCGCAAGGCGACACATGCTAACATGAGTGCAGGAACGTCAAGTATACGACCAGGGTTCCAGCCTCGTCTATCGTATCGGGGGATGTAAAGATCCACAAGACCTTTCTTGACACGATTGGTCGCACTGTCCTCGTTATCAACGCGCGCAATCTTGTCGATGACCTCCGCGAGCGAGAACTGATTGTTTCGTACGACTACCCGCTCTCGGCGAGCCTGCGCAAGCCTCTAATTGTGTTTGTGAGCATGCTTTCTTTCTTTGCGAGCACATGGTTGTTGGGCAACCTGAACTTGAAGTTTACCAAATAAAAAACGGAGCAAGTAAATGGACGGACGAGAAATACAGGGCAGCTGTTTTTCGAGGGGTGGGAGGTTTCATTTTGTAACAAATACCTAGCTTTATGTATCATCATCGCGGCTCGGGATTTGAAAAGCAATGAGATGACGATTGGAAATACTTAGTGGTAGGGTGATAGGGTAAGACTTGGTCGAATGACCATCTAACTGAGACTTTCGAGGTTACCAAGATTCGCCAAGACTCGGGATGACGACAAAAGTGGTGCATTTAGGGTCTTGGATTCGGGGGTTGGGGTGGTGCATGATGTGTGTGGTCCCATGCGATGCCTCGGAAGATGCCTATTCGCTAAAGGTACTCGGATGACAGAAACCTGGAATGCCCAGGTGGGCTCGGGATAACTATATGAGCCTGCCCACCTCCTCCTGAGCTGTGTATCAACATGTTGCTATATCTAAAATTTGCCGATTTGTTTCTACTGCTGTCGAATTGAACCAGCGAGCGAACCTTCTTGAGAAAAGGGAAAGAAGACGAAAAGAAAGCTAATATGTGCTTCGGCAACGACCCCAACGAAAAATACTACTACCACGAGGAGGTTCTCCCCGTTCGCCGATACCACGGGCACAATCACTACGACCACCACCATCACCGACACCATGGTCACCGCCATCATCACCATCACCACTCACCCTCGTATAGCCCGAGGGCCAGCGTTACGAGTTATCGAAGTAGTGGACCGGTTGTGTATGAGCGGACGAGTAGGAGATACGTTACGGAGATGAGGTGATGGGGATTTTAATGGGCGTTGCAAGTGTATTTTTTTGCCATTTCCCGACCACGATATATATTGGGGAGGATAGCCTTGGTTCACATCTGGTTTGCTTGGCATGATATGGCATCGATCACATTGAGTTTGATAAGACGTGTGGGTTCAGATGGCGTTGAGATTCAGGGATGTTATTAGAATCATTCGTCCACTCGAAATAATAACGTTTCAAACCCCAAGTTTGACGATTCATCTCACAGGTGGGGGGAGCTGTTGGCTATTCGGGTGATGACGTCACTGCGCCTCGCCCCCATCCTCCGGCGCCATCGGCTGCAATTCTTTTGAATTAGTGTAGAAAAACTGATGGGGAATTGGCTCTGGGGCGACACGATCTGCATGGTTGCGGTACCAGACAAAGAAAACGGCGCGTTGGGGGAGATAGGGTGATGGGTTGTGACGTCGAAGTAGTCTGACCTTGTCTGGTAGGCTTTGTGTCTTGGAAGAGAAACACCAATGCACCTACCTCAAGCCTGAAATCAGCTTGACAGTCAGATCTGAAGTGCTCATAGAGAAGGCACGACACACACCATCGGTCGCCGTTAACAAGCAAATAGCAGTTCAGAGTAGCAGTAACAGATTCTCACCATGTAAGTCAAACCAAGCCAGTAACTTGCCCACCATCACCCATATTGGATGCGGCCCAGTGGTTCGCACATCTAGTACCATGACGCTCCGAAGCAATGAAAATCGCTTCTCCTTCAGCCAGTGGTACTACTGTCCCCTTGCCCTTGCTATAGAAAAGCAACCCCCTCCATCCGTCCCAAGCTAACATCCCCACCCCAGGAACCGCGCTCTCTCTATCCGGTCCTCCAACCGCTCCAGTGCCTCCTCCAGCGCAACCTCAAACACGCCGTCTTCCACCCGGCGACCCTTCAGTCTCTCCTCCCTCCGCGGAACCATGCAACCCGAGCTCTCCAAGCGTCTCTTCCGCTTAATCAAGACGGGCAACAGCCTCATCAGCGCGCACGAGAGCGCCGCCAAAGAGCGTATCTCCATGGCGACGCAGCTCTCTGAGTGGGGCGAAGCAACCGGCGACGACGCCGTCAGCGACGTAGCCGACAAGCTGGGCGTGCTTCTGGCGGAGATGGCGGAACACGAGGACGGGTATGCGCACGCGCTGGATGATGCGCGTGGGACGCTTAAGACAGTGAGAAATACGGAGAAGAGCGTGCAACCTTCGCGGGACGGGCGAGATCGGATTGCGGGGGACATCGCGAAGCTCAAGGCCAAGGAGCCGGAGAGTGCGAGGCTGGTGGTGCTGGAGCAGGAGTTGGTGAGGGCGGAGGCAGAGAACTTAGTGGCTGAGGCGCAGTTGACGAATATTGTTCGCCCTCCCCCCCTTTTTACCATTTCTGTTTTATCCCGAGAGAGAGAGAGCTTGAAAAGCTAACACGGAGTTGAGGGTATAGACTAGGCAAAAGCTCAAAGAGGCGTACCAGCATGAGTTCCTCGCCACGATCGAGCGCGCCGAAAAGCAGGCTATCCTTGCCCGCCATGGTTTAAGGCTCTTGCGGCTGCTAGATGATACCCCCGTTGTGCCGGGTAATGAGCGGCCACCGTATCATAAAACGTCACAGGCGAGACAGATCTTGAACGACGCTGAGGACGATCTGCGTGATTGGACTATGCCTGAGGATTTGTTGAGTGACGAGGAGGGTGGTGCGGGGGATGGCTTCACTGGGGGGGCCACAACACCGAAGCCGGCATCGGTGCAGAGTCAGGGCCAGGGAAGGGGGCGACAAAAGTCGCCAGATGGACAGAGCGATGAGAGACCAGCAGAAATACCTTCGTAACCGTAGACTTGCTGGGGCTGTTTTGGGGAGGTTACCAGGTAGGATAAGCACGCATATGGGAACATTGATTGTTGTGAGCTTGTCGGACTCAAATTTCCAGCGGCGGCCTGTAACTTTTGACGTGCGAACGAAGTACCTAATGAATAAATTCTGGTGCGGGGCTGGGTTTCTATTGTCGTGAAAGAAGAGACCAAATATCTTTCATATGCCTCAGTCTTGAATGAAAGAACACAAGCTCATTATCAGTGTATACAATAGACAGATAAATACCCGTTTCATAATCCTACTATTTGCCCTCAAGAGGTCCTAGCCTTCGCGTCATTGCAATCAAATACATGACATCCAGCTTATCTCATTTCGTAGAGCCCCCGTCTGAACCCTGTCTATCTCATTCTTTCATTTTCCTCAAACACGAGTAAACTTCCTTACACTCTTCCTCGCACCTTCCCCACTAATGCTCACCAACCCTTCCATCTCCAACGCCCGCATCACCTCGTTGAACTCGCCTGCGTCCACCGGGACGCCCGCCCCCTCGGCCAGCTTCCGCGACACCTCCGAGAACCGCACAGACTGCCCATTAGCCGTCAGCTCATCCAACCACCTGACCACCTCCTTCTTCATATCCTCGCGGCGTTTTCGCTCCGCCGCGCTGGTCCCCTCGGTGAGCAGGCTCATGTCAATACGGCCTTGGGAGTCTGTGGCGCTCATTTTCAGCGCGGATTTGATGAGCCGGACGGCCTCCTTTACGTCGTCACGGGAGACAACGTGCGAGAGGCGCATCTTGGCGTGGGCTTCCGAGAGACGGATCATGCTTTCGAGCTGGCGGGTGGTGGCGGTGATGCGCTTTTCGGCGGCGCGGACATCTTGGCCGAGGTTGCGCATCTCAACGTAGGATTCAACGAGCTCGCGGCCGGCGTCGGGGCTGATGGTGGGGTGGATGTTGGCGCGGGCGTAGGAAATGTAAGAGGTGAGGAACTCAATGGGCTGTGGGGGGTTAGCTTGGTTCAAGGGGGGACATGGGATAGATGAGCGGGATGATGCTTACTAAAATGTCATTAGCAGTTTGCGCCGTGTCGGGCTTGTCCTCGAGATACATCGACAGCAGGTGGCGCGCTAGCCGCGCGTCGTTTCTGTCGTCGACCCGGTCCAGAATCAGATAGACCAGATCGAAACGGGACAACAAGGTCGGAGGAAGGTCGATATTCTGAGGCACCGAGAGATCTGGGTTGTATCGACTGCCAATAGGGTTGGCGGATGCGAGGATACTTGTTCGGGCGTTGAGCGTGGTGATGATGCCCGCTTTGGCAACCGACACCGTCTGCTGCTCCATGACTTCGTGGAGGACGGACCGCGTGGACTCATTCATCTTGTCAAACTCGTCGATGCAACAAACACCACCGTCAGAAAGAACGAGAGCACCAGATTCGAGAACGAGCTGACGGGACTCGGGATCTCGCGTCACATAAGCTGTGAGACCGACGGCCGAAGAACCCTTTCCACTGGTGTAAACGCCCCGGGGCGCGATTCTGTGCACATATGACAGGATCTGTGACTTGGCAGTCGACGGATCACCGCAAAGGAGGACGTTGATGTCGCCACGGTACCGTGGGCTGCCACCCTTCTCAAAGGTCTTATTCGTGCCTCCGAATAGCTGGAGAAGGATGCCCTTCTTCACGTCGTCGGCCTCGTAGATAGAGGGAGCCAGGGACCGCGAGAGAAGATCGTAAATGTCGGGCCGAGCAGCCGTCGTCTTGATCTTCTCCTCTTCCTCAGGTGAGATCTTCTTAATCTCATCCAAGCTCTGCCCGCTCGCATGAGCCTCCTCTTCCTCTGCAAGGTCGAGAGTTGAGGGATCGATGCCCATCCTCTTCTTGTCGACCTTTTGGACGTGAACTACATCAACATACGTCTTGTGTACACTCTTCACTGTCCGCATACGCGGGTTGACTCGCACGGGGGTGACTTTGAAGATGCCGGTGAGCTCGACACGGTCACCCGCCTTGCAAAAATCCACCAGTTCGTTATATACGCACACTGAGACTGAATGCGGCGTCTGTCCGGCAGGAATCGCATCTGGCGTCTCTTGCAACTTGATGATCTGCTTATCCTCAAAAGAACAGCGATTGTGGATGATCTGCATCGAATTCTTGGACCCACAGCGAGCGCGTGGACACTCCGTCGGCTCGCGGATCTTGCCGCGGTCAAGCTGAACAGTGACCGAGTGACCGCACACGTTGCACTTGAAGAAGGCGTCTTTCATGTCGGGGATGACAGGAGTAGTCCGGATTACGAGACCTTTGATACATACAAGCTTATCCATGTCTATTCAACGTCAGTAGGAATATTGCGACCAAACCAAGAGAACATACCTGACGGGTTCAAATCACGGAGATTAGTGGTCTTATCAAGGCCCCATGGTCGAACGACAAAGTCCATTTGTGTGACCTGGTCTTCGAGGGTCGGTTGTTGGGCTTGAGATGGCCGGGGAGTGGAGGGCTCTTCGCCACGTTCAGAGCTGGGGAAAGCAATATCTGAATTCTGCGAGGCATTCGGGGCAGCGCTCTGCGAGTCCCGCTGGCTTGCCATTTCAGCTCGCGCCAGCTCGATCATGCAGTCGTGGACGCATTGATCCATGACGGGGATGATTTCACTGGGATATGCTTGAGCCTGATGCCAGAGCTTCAAGGTGCGCGGAAAAGCCTTGAGGTCGCGGAGATCCAGGTACAGCTTGTTGGTACCAAGTAGCAACATATTCTCCAACGCCTCCAAGTAGGGCTTAGACTCGGCCTCTGGATTGGCTTGAACATCGGCCTCTGTCGCGCCATCCGCCCACAGTCGGTATTTTTTGGTGAAGTTTCTGAGAAAGTCCTTGAACGAGACGAAAGAATCGTCAATGGAGATGGTGGTACCCCAGATGAGACCCTGGCTCGAGCCGCCGAGGGCATCCGCCTCAGACGTGTTGGGGTTATTATTGGTGAAGGAGGGGGCATCGGAGCCGTCCTGGACTACACGACCAGCGTCATCTAGAATGACACGGCGTGGGATCTGCCGTGGTGTGCGAAGAACGTCTGGGTTGATGTCTCCGCGCCGAGACCTGACGTTTTCGGACCTTTGGGAGCTCACAAACAAGGAGCTCTCGCTGCGCAAATCCGACTGCTGGGTTAGGCTGTGGCCTGGGCTCGAGCTGGGATCGTAGCGCAGAGGGGATGACTCTGGGACTTGTCAGCTGGGGGCACAACTGAGAGATGGCAGGACACAGTATCTCACCTCCGATCAGGCCCGCGCTAGCGCGGGGTGTTCGGTCGCCGTCGCCGCGCGGGGGGGAGCTGGGCGCATTGTTGGGCTGAACCGTGCTCTGCGTGTTGCTCATCTGGCGCAGAGGGGACGAGGGCGCTACACGACTGCCAATCGGCGAGGATCCATAGAACAGCGGGCTGGAAGCCAGTTGTGAGGCGCGGGGTCCTCGAGACTGACGGGGAGTTGCATTCGCATCGTTGGCGTTAGAGGGGCCGGCAGCGGGGCTGTCGCGTTGCGAACTGCGAGTCGAGCGGGGAGTCGCCGACTGCGAACTTCGTGTTGTCCTGCGGTTTGGTGTCGACATGTTTGCTGCTGTTGTCTAGTGGCAAACTTGACGGCGGTGAGGATGTCAAGTCGGGGCTGTTTGAGGGAATGGGGGGTTGTTTGTGAGGATGTGTGTGGGACCGTTCGGGGAGCAACCAGTGGATTGAAATTGCTATCAAAAGCCGACGCGAAACTTCGCGTCTTGAGAAAACCACTTTACACGACCGCGTCGACAGGGGTCTGTTGGCGCAGCACCCGTTTAACCCCTGCAGGCAGCGTGGTACGTACCTCGTGCCGAAGCCAGGCGGTCAGGGTGGGGCTTATCCAAGTCAAGCCACATCACCGCTGGCTTCACCCCACAGACGGAACAGCGATATCGATAGGTAGCTGTTGACGAAGGCTCCCGCCAGTCTTGACCACAGAACCCCCCTCTTCCCCAGGAATTGAACGGCCGACCTGACGAAAACAGACGGAGCTATCGCCAACATGTCGCCAGGAATGTCGCTGTATAGCGTCAACGCCATAAGTCGGTCGCCCAACTGCCCGCCCTGTGTTCTTTTTTATCCTGAGTTGCAATGCAAGTGACAGTGACGGCTAACGCAAGCGCATATAGTAATCCTCTCGAGTGATGACGGGTCGCGGATATTCTCTAAATACTACACGCCACCGCACACCGGGCAGACAACAGGTACCGGATCAAACACAGCCGCAGCCACGTCGCAGAACCCGTACCCCGACAAGGCCTCGCAGACACGGTTCGAGAAGGGCCTTCTGGCCAAGACGGCCAAACAGACGGGCGACATTCTGCTCTACGATAACCGCATCGTGCTCTACAAGATGGAACAGGACGTGGCCCTCTACGTTGTCGGCAGCATCGAGGAGAACGAGGTGCTGTTGTACAACGTGCTGCTGGCCCTGCGGGATAGCCTGCACCTCCTCTTTAAGTCAGCGACGTCCCTCCCTTCTGTTCCGGGAGTGAACAGCTCACTGACCTTTGGCAGGCAACCCGTCGACAAGCGTACAATTATTGAGAATTACGATCTGGTCGCCCTCCTCATCGACGAGCTCGTAGACGACGGCGTCATCCTCGAGACCGACCCCACCATTGTTGCCCAGCGGTGCAGCAAGGCGCCAACACAGGATGTGGTTAACCTGCGGGGCATCGATCCCTTTAGTGAGCAGGGTGTCAATAACCTGGCTCAACTAGGCAAGGCTAAGCTTACGGATTGGTTGCGGACTGGTCTGTAAAGGGGTGTGATTCGAGGTCAGGGTAGTGGTCTATCAAAAAAGGAACCTGTTCTAATGAATTCATTCATCTTGGGAAATCTGTGTCTCTAATGTTTGCGCCGCCTATGCTCTAATTTCGGATGCCGCCTTGCGAAGTCTATTCATAACCGCCGCGGCGATATCGTCCCCGTCATCCACACCTTCCACGAAGATGATATCGGTTCCCAGTCTGTCCAGTTCTCTGAGTGCCGCGAACAGCCCATGTGCCACCCCCTTCACATCGCCTCCCAAATCTACGTCTAGCACCCTTGTGTCTTGTCCACCTACCCTCCCCTCCCTCACCACTACCACTCTGTCACCTCCGATCTGCTCGCCCAGGGACACGCCACCAGCCAGGCCCCCTCCCTCAGGCCATCCCCCAGTTCTAATGAACCCAACCGTCATCCCTCTCAACGCCTCCTCCCCCCCGACTGTCCCCTTGCCCCCCTTCTCCACCAGCACGACTTTCGCCTTAGGACTGTAATGCTTATACTTCATCCCTGGCGCTCTCGGCGCCGTTCCCATGGCCTCCGCCCCATCCTTATAAGCCTTAACCACCGTTTCCCACCCAACACACCCCCTCAGCTCCTCCAAGCTCACGCCCCCTGGCCGCAACACCACCGGCGGCACACAAAGTCCATCCACCACTGTACTCTCCACGCCCACCTCACACGGTCCCCCATCCACCACAGCTTCGATGCGCCCGTCCAAATCCTCCACCACATGTCCCGCCGTCGTCGGACTCGGTCGCGTACTTGCGTTCGCACTTGGCGCCGCCAACGGCCTCCCCACAAGTTTAATGAGCGTCCTCGCCAGCTCCGAATCCGGCATGCGCGCCCCAAACGTCGTTAACCCTCCCGAGACCTCCGGCGCGAGAACGCCTTCGGGCAGAGGCAATAATATCGTCAACGGACCGGGCCAGAATTTTTTGATAAGTGGGTAATACACCTCTGGAATCTTGGACTCCCCGAGCAGAGAGGAAAGCATATCCAGATCTGCGACATGCACAATCAGGGGATTATCACTCGGCCGGCCCTTGGCGAGGTAGATTCCGCGAACGGCGGTGGAGCGGGTTGCATCGGCGCCGAGGCCGTAGACGGTTTCGGTGGGGAAGGCAACGGGAATGTCTGAAGTGCGGAGGAAGTGGGCTGCTTCCTGGAGTGAGGGGGGCAGGGATGGAGAGGGGAGCCAGGTTTGAAGGGGCGGAGAGGGGGAGGGTGACCATGTCCCAAGGCCGG
>Ga0247763_1000546_pt1 | contig 22400 bp, 18 predicted proteins | sample UWRJL141409B4_FD_179926 | JGI IMG/M metagenome (GOLD analysis project Ga0247763, IMG submission 179926) | Plant litter microbial communities from Arlington Agricultural Research Station in Wisconsin, United States - UWRJ-L141-409B-4 | ecosystem: Environmental > Terrestrial > Plant litter >...
TACCCCGACGAACGCCCCTTCATCCTCACCCGCTCGGCGTTCATCGGTACCGCGCGCCACGCCGCCGTGTGGACCGGCGACAACATCTCCAACTGGTATCATCTCCAGAAATGCATCGAGGTGAGCCTCCACCTCGCGCTCAGCGGCGTCCCGTTCAACGGCCCCGACGTGCCCGGGTTTGGCGACGACCCCGACGCCGAGCTCGCCGTCGCCTGGTACAAGGTCTGCTTTCTGTTCCCGTTCCTGCGCAACCACTCCCAGAAGTACGCTCGGCATCAGGAACCGTGGACGTTCGGCAAGAGCTCGAGCGTCATCCGTCGCTACATCCGGCTGCGCTACAAGCTCTTGCCGTATCTGTATCAGCTCTTCGTCGAGCAGGAGCGGACCGGCGCAGCGATCCTGCGCCCGCTGTTCTTCGACTTCGCCGACACGCCCGAGCTGCCACTCGGCGAGATCGCCGATCAGTTCCTGGTCGGTCCCAACATCCTGCAGGCGCCCGTCGTCGAGCCCGAGGTCCATGCCCGCCGCGTCGCGCTGCCTGATGCGAGCTGGTTCGACGCGCGCAACGGCGCCTGGCGGCGCGGCCACCGCCGCATCAGCGTTCGCCAGGCGCTGGGCGAAACGCCGCTCTACATCCGCGCGGGCAGCCTCATCCCGATGCAGGTCGGCGAGCGCCTGAACAACCGGAACGACCTGTCCGACATCGAGCTCCACATCTTTTGCCCGCCCGGGTCGACCGCGTCGCTCGACTACACGTTCGACGACGGCCACAGCCTCGCCTACCAGCGCGGCAAGCAATCGCGCGCGCGCTTCGACGCCGAAGCGAAGGGAAACACCGTGCGCGTGCGCGCCCGCGTCGACGAGCGCGGCGCCGGGCCGCTGAAGGTGCGCTTCGTGCTCCACACGCCGCTCGAGAACCTGGTCTACGACGACGGCTCGTCGCAGCGCCTTTCGCTGCGGGATGCGCGCGAGCGCCTCACGGGGGAGCCGCTCAGCGTGCGAGTGAGCCGGGTGTCGACGATCGGTGAATGATGCCTGCTGGACGCCCGGCAATCAGCGATTGGCGGCCGATAGCGTATACGGAACGTGAACGAAGGCGTAGCGCTCGGGCGGAAAGTCTTTTGTGTTGCGGGTAGCGAGGCGCAAGCCGTGCTGTCGAGCGGCGGCCGCTTGCAGAGCATCCGGCAGCTTCCAGCGGTGTTCGCGCCGCAACCTCGCGGCGAGATCCGCGATGTGCTCATCGATGACTAGCAGTCGAAACCGATTCAACAACGACAGCGCGAGCGGCACGTCGGCGCTGTCGAACCCGGTCAAGACCTCGGCGCGAGTGATGGCGGTGATCGCTGCGGCCTCGCCCACCTCGCCCAAGTACGCCGTCGCCTGGCCCACAGCGTTGAAGTGATCGATGAGGATGACGGAGTCGATGACGACGTCACCATTCATCTCTCAACCTCGTCTGATATTGGAGACCTTCTTCGCCGCGCCAAAGGCCCTGCGTTCGTCGCAAGATCTCATCGAAAGGCTGCCGCTCGAGCGACGCGCGCTCACGATACAAACGCACTGCACGCCGAACCAACTCGGTCGCCGCCGTACCCTCGCGCGCCGCCGCTGCGTCCAGCCAATCCTTGTCGGACTCATCGAGGGATATCAGAGTGCGCTTCATGATATCATGATATCACTTGGGCCTGAGTGATATCAACGAAGGCCTCCGACGTGATGGTTAAGTAATCGAAATTAAAGACTATAGATAGAAATGCAGCTGCGTCTGCAGCATCGTGGCGCGCCGCTGGCGGGCGACGAGGTCGACGCGCAGATCGAGGTGGGGCAGCAAGAACCAGTTGATGGTGCCCCAAAAACCGAGGCGGGTCTCGCCGCGGCCGGGCCCTTCGACTTCGCGATCGCGAAGTTCCAGCGCTTCCGGATCCGGGGTGCCGCGGTTCAGAACCTCGCCCGTCAGGGCGAAGTGCAGGCCTTGCAGGGGCTCGAGATCGAAGGTGCCCATGCCGACGTAACCGATACCCAAGCCGCTCCTCTTGGTCATGTCGGCCTCCGCCAGCACCACGAGCGCCTCGAACGGGACGTATCGGGCCGTTAGCCCGTGTGCGTGCCGCAACACGTCGCGCTGGAACGTCGTGATGTTGTCGCGGATGGTGAGCGGCTCCTTCTGCGCGTAGAGCAGCATGCTGCTCACGCCCACCGCCAGATCGGTGTCGAGCGAGTATTCGAGGTAGCCGCTATAACCGTAGGCGCGGAACTCCTGCGCGAGCTGGAAGTTGCCGGCAGACCCCATCAGCTCGCCTCGCAACTGGTGGTCGGAGTAGGAGAGGGCGAGCCCGTGCTGCTGGTCTGACTCGCGGTCGGTCATCGTCTCGGCGCGCACCCACATGGTGTGATCGGGCGTGCGCATACCGAACGGCAGGTTGATGCGCCCAGCGCGCAGCATCAGCTGATTCGAGAAACGATAGCCGACCCAGTGATTGCGCGAGACGGCGATGAAGCCCTCGTCCTCGATGCTGCCGGCGATCTTGGCCTTGCTCGAGTGCTCGTAGCGGTTCGACGCTCGCGAGGCGCCGACGCTCGCGGCGATCACGAAGTCGCCGATGAACCCCGCCCCGTAGAAGTCCATCTGCATCGGGAACACGCGCGGGTTATTCGTGTCGAAGTCGTAGATGCTGAGGGCACGGAAGCTGCCGCCGAGCCGGATGTTGTCGGGCTCGGGAATGCCGTACAGAAACATCGCGGCGTCGGTCGGCGTCGTTCCGCCGTACTGGCTCGTCATCAGGGTCTGACCGATGACCCGCCCCATGCCCGTGAGCGTCTCGCCGCCCATCGGGTCGACGTGACAGCCGCCGCACTCCGCGAAGCCATGCCGGATCATCCAGGCGTAGGCGTGGGCGTCTTTGGATGCGAAGCTCGCGCCCACCAGGGTGAGCAAAAAAACGACCGTGCGGAGGGCTGTGCTCACTCGCATCTCCCCGGGGTTCCGACAGGGGTCTGCCCGCTAGTTTCCATCGGCCGCCGTTGTGGCGTATCGAGGCTAAACCGTCAAATGCCTCCAGGGGATAGCGCCCTATCTCGGCCGCTTGGCCTGTGGTGTGGGTGAAACTCTACCGGAGTTGCGTTCGCCGTACCGTTCGAACAATCTACGCGCCATGTCGCGTTGGTTGCTGGTGCTGGGCTTCGGGGCGAGTGCGCTCGCGTTCGCCTGTGACGACGAGACCGTCGAAGTGGTCGAAAAAGAGGTTTGCTACAGCGGGATGCGCTGGGTCGGTGACAAGCGCGGCAGCCCGGAGATGTTTCCCGGACGTGACTGCGTCGGTTGCCACATCGAGAACGACGGCCCGCCTCTGGCACTGGGGGGGACGATCTATCCGTATGTACTCGGTCCGCAATCGCCCGGTCTCCTCGCTGCGCAGTCGGGGACCGACTGTTTTGGTGTCGAGGGCATCGAGATCGTGATCGAGGACGGCGACGGTCAGCAGTACGCGGTCACGACGAATCGTGCGGGAAACTTCTACGTCGAAGGCAACCCGGATGACTTTGCGAAACCATTTAGCGCCACCATCACCGTCATCAATCCCTTCGACGGCGACCCCATCGTCAATCCGATGAACTTCAGACCGCAATATGGCGGATGTGCGAACTGTCATAACCCCGCGGCAGAGCCGTTCACGCCGCCCGGTCTCGAACAGGGCGACGTTGACGACAGGACGGTCCAACCCGCCGCGCGAATTGGGATAAACGGTTACGGCACGGGCGAAGGTGGGTTCGATTCCATCTCCGACGAGCTCAACTACATGGGCTGCGTGGCAGACGAAAGCTTGAGGGGCGAGCGAGTGTGCGAGAATCTATTCGAAGACTATGGGCCGCCACCCGACTCGAACGTCGCGCCGTGAACCATGCCGTCTCAAAGGCGGTTCACGCCTGAATCATCGAACGGCGCAGGGGCCCTAGTGTTCCTCGGGCTCGCCATCGCCACGGGGGCCTGCGGCGGCACCACCGAGTCCGTCAGCAGCGACCTCTGCGTCTCCGGCACCCGCTGGATCGGCGGCAGCACCAGCGACCCGGAGATGTCTCCCGGTAGCGACTGCCTCCAGTGCCACGCCGAGAACGACGGCCCGCCGCTCGTTGCGGCGGGCACCGTCTACGCGGTCGCCGACAACACGAGCCAGATCGAGAACGACTGCTTCGGCCTCGAGGGGGTACAGGTCGAGCTCGAAGGCGCCGACGGCCGCCTGTTTCAGACCACCACGAACCGCGCCGGCAACTTCTACTTCGACGGCTACCCCGTCGACCTGATGAAGCCCTACGTCGCGCGCCTCAGCTACACCACCGCCGCGGGCCGCACCATCAGCCCGCAGATGGTCGTCACCGAGCCGTATTACGGCGGCTGCGCGCGCTGCCACGACAACCGCGCGGCCACCACGCCCGATCTCGACATCTCCGACCCGGGCTTCACGCGACCCGTGCAGGGCTTGTTCGTGCAAGGCGTGACCGCGCCTTAGAGCTTCTGCGCCGAGCGCGTCTGCGTATTCCACGCGGTCGCGTTCGAAACGGTCTTCTCGCCGCTGCCGAGCCCAAACGTCTCGCCGCTTTGTTGCCCGAGCGGCCGTGAGACGGCGCGGAGGAGACGCTCTCGACGTATTCGGCGCGCGCGATATATCCGCTGGCTCTGTCGCGGCCAGGTTCGCGTTCGAGTGTTTCATCCAATATTCGATCGGCTCGCTTGCGTGCGCGACGCGTGGTGCTCTCTTCATCGACATGAGGACTGCGACGGGAGCATCGCTCCCGTATCGTTGCGCGGGCAGCGCCGCTCTGGCGCTCGCGTGCAGTGACATCACGACCGAGCCGGTCACGAAGGACGTCTGCCACTCCGAGCTGCGCTGGGTTGGCGGCAAACGCGGCAGCGAAGAGATGTATCCCGGGCGCGACTGCGTGGGCTGTCACCTCGACAACGATGGCCCCGAGCTCGTGCTCGGCGGCACCGTCTACGCTTACCTCATCACCGATCGCGAGCTCCACGCCGAGCTCCAGACGGGAAAGGATTGCTTTGGGCTCGAAGGCGTCACGGTGCGCATCGAGGATGACGCGGGGCAGATGTTCGAGCTCACCACGAACCGGGCCGGCAACTTCTTCGTCGAAGGCAACCCGCGCGACTTTGCGAAGCCGTTTCGTGCCGAGGTGCTGATGGGCGACATCCAGCGCGGCATGGGCACGTCGCCGCAATACGGCGGGTGCGCGCGTTGCCACGATCCGGCGGCGCCGAGCGCGATGGAGCTCGGGCTGGCCTTCACGGTAGAGCCCGCCGACGCCGACTACCGCAACGGCACCGGGCGCATCGGCGTGCCCGACTATCGCCCGGGCGGCCCCGACGCCCCGACGGTCGAGCAGGAGCTCCTGGACATCGCGGGCATCGAGCCCTGAGCCCTGCCGCTTGCCCGCGCACATCGGTCGCTGGTCGTTCGAGTTGTCCGAAAAGCACGCGCGGAGCCTGCGCTCGCCAGGCCTTTGCCGAACTGTTCGGCAGGCCACGCTACTCGCTCGGGCTTGCGCACGGAACGCCCGCTTTGTCCGCAACCGTGCCCCACCCCGAACGATACATCGGGGCCGTTCACCGTCGTGGAGCCGCGAGAGGTCGTCGTGTTGGAAAGAGTCTGGTTGCTACAAAACGTCCGTGCGCCCCTGGTTCCGCCCTGCGCCGTGGTGCTCTACGGCCTCGGCGAGCACCCGTTCCGGCGCTGGAGCGGCGGGCGCACCAGCGCGTTTCAGCAGCTGCTCGATGCCGGCTTCACCCCGCTGCTCGCCACGGCCCTGCGCGAGGTCGCGCCGAAAGCCGAGGCCCATTTCGAGCTGCTGGTCGCGTCGGGCTGGCACCGCTTCGGCAGCGCCTTCTCCGAGGGAGTCTACCGCGTCGTCGTGGCGCAGCGCTCGGGCTCCCGCTTCGACCACCTCACGCCGCGCGAGTTCGGCGTCGCCGAGCTGGCCGCCCGCGGCTGGAAGAGCCATCGCATCGGCACCGAGCTCGCGATCGCGTCTCCCACGGTGCGTGGCGCGATCGACCGCTGCGTGCTCAAGCTCGACCTCGCGGCTTCCGTGCAGCTGCCGCTGCTGTGGTTCACGCTCGAGGCCGAGGCGCGCTGCTTCGTCGGCGCGAGCGGCTCTCGCTACCTGATGTACGAGACGCCGCTCTCACTCCTGACAGGGCCGCTCACGAACGCCGAGCGCGAGCTGGTCGAGCGCCTGCTCTGCGGCGACACGCAGCGCGCCATGGCCGATCATCGCGGCGTCTCGGTGCGCACCGTCGCCAACCAGATGTCGCGCTTGTTCGAGAAGCTCGACGTCTCGTCCCGCACCGAGCTCGTGGTGCGGCTGCTCGAGCTCGGCAGCCAGCGCTGAGCGCCGCGCGCGAGCCCTCGCCGTCGGGCCCTCGGCGGCCCCGTTGCGTGCGAAGCACGCCGGCAGCGGGCCCCGCCGCCCCGGCGTGCTCGACCGCGCCTCCCCGCGCCCCCCGAACCCGCGGCCTGCCTGGATTCCGCTGGCATCCGTCGGCCGCCGCGGCCGCGTACCGCCCACGCACAGTCGCCGCCGGCGCGTGCCGTCGCGACGGCGCCGATCCGCGTTTCCCCTTGCGCTGATGCGGCTGGCGGAGTTAGCGACGAGCGATGCTGCAGAGCTGGCGCTGGTTTGGCCCTAGAGATCCGATCTCGCTCACGAAGATCCGTCAGGCAGGTGCCACGGGCATCGTCACGGCGCTGCACGACGTCCCCGCCGGCGAGGTGTGGACCCAGGCCGCCATCGCCGAGCGCAAGCGCCTGATCGAAGACGCGGGCATGAGCTGGAGCGTGGTCGAGAGCTTGCCCGTGCCGACGGCGGTGCGCCTCGCGGAGCCGGGGTACGAAAAATACATCGAGCGCTACATCGAGTCGCTGTCGAACCTCGGCGAGCTCGGCGTCAAGCGCATCTGCTACAACTTCATGCCCGTCATCGACTGGACGCGCACCGACCTCGCCTGGCGCGCGCCCGACGGCAGCATCGCGCTGCGCTTCGAGAGCGCCGCGTGGGTCGCGTTCGACGTCTTCATCCTGAAGCGAGCGGGCGCCGAGGATGAATACGACGACGCCCAGCTCGTCGCGGGCCGCCGCCATTTCGAACAGCTCGGGGCCGAGGGGCGCGAGCGCCTGGTCCGCACGGTCGCGGCGGGCCTGCCCGGCGCCAACGAAGACGGCTACACGCTCGACGGGCTGCGCCGCGAGCTCGCGCGCTGGCAAAACGTCTCCCCCGAGGTGTTGCGCGCGCGGCTGTGCGGCTTCCTCTCGGCGGTCGTGCCGGTCTGCGAGCGCTACGACCTTCGTATGTGCATTCACCCCGACGATCCGCCGCGCCCGCTGCTGGGGCTGCCGCGCATCGCCAGCTGTCAGATGGACTTCGACGCGCTGTTCGAGGCGGTGCCGAGCCCGATCAACGGCCTCACGCTGTGCGTCGGCTCGCTCACGGCGGGCCGCCACAACGACGCCTCCGCCCTCGTGCGCCACTTCGCTCCGCGCATCCACTTCGCCCACCTGCGCAGCGTCGTGCTCGAGGAAGACGACTCCTTCGTCGAGGCCGATCATCTCCAGGGCGACGCCGACCTGGTCGATGTCGCCAAGGTGCTGGTCGAGGAAGAGCGCCGCCGCCGTGCCGCGCGCTCGGAGCACGCCGACATCGCCATGCGCCCCGATCACGGGCGCGTGCTCGAGGGCGACATCGCCGACCTGCCCGGCTATCCCTGGCTCGGGCGGCTCAAGGCGCTGGCCGAGCTGCGCGGCATGCTGCACGCGATCGAGCATTTGACGTGAGCCGAGACCGCATGAGCTCCGGCCGCAGCAGCGCAGAGAAGAACGGCAAGCCGCGTCGCGCGCTCCCCGCGAGGCGCCCTCGTGGTGCCGAGCGCCCGCCAGAGCCCGACGCCGCGGCGCGCGCTCCCCGCGAGCGCCCGCGTCGAGCCGATCCGCCTCCGCCCACGGTCGAGGGCCGCCCGGCACGCCCGCGTCCCGCTCCGGGCCCGGGCCGTCCGAGCCCGAATCGCCCGAATCCAGAGCGCCCGAGCCCGGCACGCCCCGGCGCGGAGCGCGTCGCTCCAAACCAGAAACGCCAGCGCCCCCCGCCCATCGAACCCCCCGACGAGCTGGACGAGTGGTCCACTCAACCGGTGCGCGACAACGCCGCGCGCTTCGGGCGGCGTCCGACCCGCCCTGTCGGGCTGCGTGACGAGGTCGCCCCGCGCGAAGGCGGGGGGCCTCGCCACGGCAATCGGTCGCGGCACGGCAACGGGCCGCGCGAAGACTTCGGGTTCGGGGAAGGCGCTCCCCATGACGATTCCGGGCCAGGCGGTCCGCGCCGTCCGCTCTCGCACGTGGGCGGCCGCGTCGAGCGCCTCGAGGGCCCCGGCGAGCTGCGCGCGATCATCCAGCGCGCGCTCGACATCGACCCCGAGTACGGCGTGCGCGACCACGTGCACGGCTTCCACAGTTATCCGGCGCGTCTGCACCCGGTCACGGCCGGCAACCTCGTCGAGCAGCTGTCGCCCGAGCGCGGCAGCGTGGGTGATCCGTTCTGCGGCTGCGGCACCGTGCTGGTCGAGGCGCGCCGGATGGGGCGCAAGGCGATCGGCGTCGATCTGAACCCGCTCGCGGTGCGCCTCACGCGCTTCAAGACGCAGCCTCTCGCGCCCGATCAGCGCGACGAGTTGCTGGCTGCGGCCGCGCGCGTCTCCGAGTACGCGGAAGAGCGGCGCGTGGCATCGGCCGGCCCCACCCACCGCTACGCACCCGCCGAGCGCGACGCTTTCGACGTGCACGTGCTGCTGGAGCTCGACGGCCTGGCGCACGGCATCAAACAAGAGCTGCCCGGCTGGCGGCGCCAGGCGCTCGGCCTGGCGCTCTCATCCATCTTCAGCAAGGTCGGGCGCGACAACAGCGCCGAGGGCCCGAGCAAGCGCATCGCCAGCGGCTTCACCATCCGCTTCTTCGAGGCCCGCGTCGGTGAGCTCGTGCGCCAGCTCGCCGAATACGAGGCCCTCCTGCCGAAGACCGCGCCGGGCGCGCAGGTGCGCGAGGCCGACGCGCGCCAGCTCGGCGACCTCGGCCTGAGGAACGTCGATCTCTTCGTGAGCTCGCCGCCGTACCCGGGCGTGCTCGACTACGCCGAATACCACCGCACCCGTCTCAACTGGCTCAACATCGACGCGACGGCGTTCGAGCAGCTCGAGATGGGCGCCCGCCGCCACCTTCAGCGCCTCGATCACGAAAAAGCTGCTGCCACCTGGGAGAACGACTTCGCCCAGGTGCTGCGGGCGATGCGGGCCGCGCTCGCCCCCGGCGGCCACATCGCGCTCGTGCTCGCCGACTCGCTGCTCGCCGGGCGGCCTTACCCTGCCGACGTCGTCGTCGAACGCTGCGCCAGCCGCGCGGGTCTCGAGCTGGTCGCGCGCGGCTCGCAGCGCCGCCCCCATTTCCACCGCCAGAGCTCCAAGGTGTTTGGCGACCGCGCGCGCTACGAGCACCTGCTGCTGCTCGCGCCGAGCCCAGCCTGAGCTGCTCAGCCTGAGCTGCCCACCCCGGCGTGCTCGGCCCGCGACGGGCCTGCGCGCGCCCCCCTCCCAGACGTCGTGCTCGGCGCAGCGCCTGCGCGCGCCGTGGGAGGGGAACGTGCGGCGCGAGAGCACCTTCCGCGCAGCCACCTCACGGCCGCGATGATTCGAGCCGCCGCGAGAAGGGCAGGGCGGGCCGCCCCTCTGTGTCGATCGCCCGCGCGGCTCAGCCCAGGGCGATCAGGTGCCGGAGGTGGCTCGTGATGTGCTCGGCGGAGCCGAACTCTAGGCCGAAATGTTCTTTGATCTTGGATAGATCGAAGCGACAGTCGGGCCCGGGCTCGCCCTCCGCCACCAGCTTGCTGCGCGAGTTCGTGAGACGGATGGCTTCTTCGGCGACGGCCTGCCAGGTCACGAACGGGGTAGCCAGGCCGAAGTACACCTCGCGGGAACGGTTCGAGTCGAGCACCGCCTGATACAGGCGAGCGAGGTCGCCCGCCCACACGAACTGCGTGCCGTCACCCTTCTTCAGGCGGATGTCCTCCCCCGCGAGCGCGCTCTTCACGATGGTCGCGAAGCGCTTGTCGGGCTGCATCGGGGCGCCCGGTGCGACCGGGTTGCCGAAGGTATAGCCGGGGCGAATCACGTTGCAGCGCAGGCCCGATCGGGCACCGGCGGCCATCACATAAGCCTCCGAGGCCGCCTTCGTCGCGCCGTAATAGTCGCTCGGGCGCACCGGATCGGCCTCGCTCATGCGCGACCAGAAGCCGCCGAGCGCCGCTGTCGACGACGTGTAGATGAATTGCTTCACGCCTTGTTCGACGCAGGACTGCAGCAAGAACACGGTCGCTCGCGTGTCGGTCTCCAGCATCGAGACGGGCGTGTCGCCCCAGCCGAGGGCGACGTGAACACAGGCGTCGCAGCCCGCGAGATTCTCGCGTATGATCGCGAAATCATAAAGGGATGCAGACACGCGGCGGACGCGCGGGTGGCTCGAGAGGCTCGGCGTCTTCTGGGCGTTGCGGGCGATCGCGACGAGCTCATGCCCCGCCTCGAGCAGGCGATACGCGACGTGTGAGCCGATGAAACCGGTCGCCCCGGTGATGAAGATTCGCATGGCGGGCGGCACCCTAACGAGGCCGTTGTCGCCGAAGCAAGCGCGAGTCCGAGCGGCGCTCGACGCGCAGCGCTGGCTCGGTGTCGCCGGGCCGATGCCGAGCAGCCCCTTCCGCCCGTCGCCGCCGCTGCGTGTCGTCGCTCTGCCGTGCTGTCGGCGCGCTGCTTCCGTTCCACCATGGTGCAGCGCGCGCCACCGGTCGCGCTTCGTTCGGGGTGGCCCGAGCGGGGGGGCTCTCCCACCCGCTGCAACGCGCGGCGTCGGCCCGTTCGACGTGTTCCAGCGGGCGAGTCAAAGCGCCGCGCCCGGAGCTGTTCAGCCCACGGAGCGCATCGCGTGAGCATCGAAGAATTTCGCTCGAGTGAAGTTTTGATCGACGCTGCAGCATCGTCTTCGAACAACGCGATCCACACGATCCATCGCTCGCTGCATGAACGCGATCCGCGCGATCGCGATGCTGAATGAAGATCACGGCGCGTTCGCGAACACCTCAGAGAATCAGCTGGAACGTGCACTTTCGTGTGGAGCCGGTGCAGCGGAGTTGTGTTACACCTTACTGCGTCGGTAAGACTGCCAATACCCGTGCGGTGGCTTGATTCACCCGAGCGCCTTCACCGAGCAATTCCGACTGGCAAGCGCCGAGCGGTAATGCCGAGTGAAGGTCAGATGAAGCCAGCGAGCCCGAGCAGCGACGAGCTCGAGCTCCAGGTGAATGCGAGCGCCGGCGAGAGCGGGACCAGTCGAACCAGCGACGAGAGCCCTTCAACCCGACAGGTAAATGGAATGACCGGAGTCAGCAGAGCCCCACGATCGTCAGCGAGCACTCCTTCCGTTCGCGAAGCCGGCAGCCGCCGAAGCTTTCGCGCCGGACACGGGGTCCTCGGGGCGAGTCTCGTCCTCGCCGCGTTCGCGGCCGTCGCTTGCCAGTCCGAGCTGGGCGACGGGAACGCCAGCATGGATCCGAACGGTGAGATCCCCGGTTTCTCGGGCGTTGGCCCCGGCGGAAATGTTCAACCCGGCAACAACGCTCCCGGCGGCGTCAATGCGCCGGGCGGTGACGGCGTCACCGATCCCAACAACGTCATGAACACCCAGGCTGGCCGTGACCCGACCATCACGGGAACGGGCGATACGGGGCCGCTGGTCGACGAGAACGGCATGCCGCTCCCGGTCGACCAGTTGCCAGCGTTGAGGGCCTGCAGCACTCCCGGTCCCCAGGTCCTGCGTCGCCTGAACTCGACCCAGTTCCGCAATACCCTCGGCGCGGTGTTCGGCGAGGGCAATGTTCCGGCCTCCAACCCGCTGAACGACCCGCTGACGCTCGGCTACAACGTCGACTCCGACGATCTCGTGGTCCAGGGCCTCGACGCGCAAGCGATCGGGAGCGTGGCGGAAGAGATCGCCGCTGCGGTGCGCCAGAACGGCGGCATCGCGGAGTTCGCCCAGGGCTGCACCGACCTCAACAACAACGACTGCCGCCGTGGCTTCGTGACGCGGGTCGGCGAGCGCCTGAGCCGTGAGCCCCTCGACGAGGAGCGCATCACGACCTACTCGCAGCTGTTCACCAAGACGACCGATGACGGCACGCCGCTGAACGCCAGCTTCGATGAAGGCGCCGAGCTCGTCATCCAGGCTCTCGTCCAGTCGCCCTACTCGATCTACCGCCGTGAGATCGGTGTTCAGCAGGGTGGCGAGTACGTGCTGTCGCAGTTCGAGGTGGCGAGCGAGCTCTCGTACATGCTCACGAACAGCCCGCCTGACGCGACGTTGATGGAAGCGGCGCGGGGCGGTCAGCTCGGTTCGAACGAGCAGATCCTCGCGCAGGCCGAGCGCCTGCTGGCGACGGCTCAGGCCGAAGACGTGCTGTCTGGCTTCGTCACCGCCTGGCTCGACGTCGATCGTCTGGTCGGCAAGGTCAAGGCCGGGGTCGACATCTCCGACGGCCTGCGTCAGGCGATGCTGGAAGAGACGCGGCAGCTGTTCCTCCAGGTCTTCAACGAGGGCGGCACGATCGGTGACCTGTTCAGCGCCACCTACAGCTTCATGAACCAGGAGCTCTCGAGCTTCTACGGGCTGAACCTCGCCACGGGCGCCGAGTTCCAGCAGGTCGACGTCTCGGGCGGCGTGCGCGTTCCCGGCGTGCTCGGCCACGGTTCGTACCTGGCGGCTCACGCCCTGGCAGACAACTCCTCGCCGGTGCAGCGCGCGTTCGTGGTGCGCGAGCGCCTGCTCTGCAACGAGCTGCCCGAGGTCCCGACGAACCTCGACACCAACCTCAAGCCGCAGGCGGCTGACGCGACGAGCCGCGAGCGCTACGCCGCGCACAGCTCGAACGCGGTCTGCGCCAACTGCCACGTGCTGATGGACCCGGTGGGCTTCACGTTCGAGGCCTACGACGGCTACGGTCGCTTCCGCTCCACCGAAGCAGGCAAGCCCGTCGACACCAGCGGCGGCTTGCCGCTGATGGATGAGTCCGGCCCCACCGGCCAGACCGTTACCATGGGCAGCGTGGCGGATCTCGCGAACTACCTCTCGCTCAGCGAGCAGACGCGCGCGTGCCTCGTCAACAACCTGAGCTACTACGCCTACGGCATTGCCAACGACGCGAAGTGGGCTTCGGAAGAGAAGGTTTGCACGGATCACTTCATCCGGAACGTGGCGCGCACCTCGGGCAACACGCTCAAGAGCGTCATGACCGGCATTCTGACAGCCCCGCACTTCACCCGTCGGGTCCAAGCCAAGTAATCGATTCAGGAGAAAATCGGAGTACGATGATGCGTAACTGGAACCGACGAGAGTTCACCCGCAACGTTGGCATGCTGACGTTGTTTTCTCCCTTCATCGGGATGCTCGAGCCGTCACTGGCGAAAGCGCAGACGGCAGGGCGGGCGAAGTACCTCCTGATCATCACCTCGAACGGCACCGATCCGGCGATCTGGCAGCCCTCGGGCAACACCTTGCCGCAGGCGCTCGAGCCGCTGTCTGCCATCCGCAATGACGTCATCCTGCTGAACCAGTTCGACAGCAAGGGCACGGCGGGCAACCACGGCGCGCCGGGCGCCATCTCCGCCGCGAACTACAGCCAGACCGAGTCGCTCGACTTCTTCGTCGCGAACGATCTCCGCAGCCGCGGGATCCTCACGCAGGTGCCGTCGGTCCACCTCGGCGGCGTCCGTGGGCAGATGGGCGTCAGCTTCCGTAACAACGGCCTGCAGACGCCGCAGTTCGATGTGTCCGAGGCCTTCCGCACCATCTTCGATGGCACGGCGCCGGCCCCGACGACCCCGACGAACCCGAACGAGCCAGTTCCCACCGGTCCTTCGGCGACGACCATCCGTTTGCTGCGTCGCCAGAGCGTGCTCGACGCGGTGACGGCAGACATCAGCCAGCTCGAGAGGGCGTTCAACGGTCTCGAGAAGGAGAAGCTCGAGCTGCACCTGGCGTCGATCCGCGAGCTCGAGACGCGCATCGGGCAGCAGCTGCAGATCGAGCAGGGCGCCACGGTGACGCCGCAGCCCGGTGGCTCGACGACCCCGCAGCCCACGTTCATTCAGCCCGTGTCGTGCGATCGTCCTGGTAACCTGCCGACCAACGCGCAGCCGATCGAGAACAGCGAGCTGCACGTCCAGCTGGCGACGACGGCGTTCGCGTGTGACATCACCCGCGTCGCGCACGTGGAGTTCGGCCATCACCAGAGCTGCCCGGTGAACATCACGGGCGCGCAGGGCGACTGGCACAACGACTTCATGCACGCGAGCCAGAACCGCACTCCGCTGATCAATACGGAGCGCTTCATGAGCCAGGTGATCGTCGACACCGTGGCGCGCCTCAAGGCGACGCCCGCACCCGATGGTGCGGGCACGCTGTACGATCAGACCTTCATCCTGTGGGCACGCGAGATGGGCGACGCGGTCATCCACGCGGGTAACAACATGCCGTACGTGGTCACGGGCGGCGCGGGTGGCTACCTGGCGGGTCGAGGCTCGTACCTGCAGGGTGGCGGCGCGTTCCACCTCCGCCTGCTGCTCAACGCGGCCGAGGCGATGGGCGCCACGAACACGGCCCGCTTCGGCGATCCCAACGCGAGCGGTGCAGACCGCACGCCGTTCGCTCAGATCAAGGCCTGAGCCCCGCCTCGACGGCGCTGGGCCCCGCGCGCATCACGCGGGGACGACTGCGGAGAGCCATCGGGCTCTCCGCAGGCTTTTTGTGGCATTAGGCGCCGTGGCCTGGCCCCGGGTCGCGTGAGAAACTCGTGGCATGAGCACCCGCAAGTCTGCCGCCGAGCCTGAGGTCGTCTCGCCCTTTCCTTTTCACCCGCCGTCGAACGGCGAGTTCTGCCCAGTGCCACCGACGCCCGACGCGCTGCGAGCCGAGGCGCTGTGGCGGCGTACCGCCGAAGAGAAACATCGCCGTCTCGGGATGACGCGGCGACAGTTCGCGGAGAGCGCCTGCGGTATGGCGAGCGCGCTCTGGGCGCTGAACCAGGTCGCCTGCGGATCGGACGGCAGCGACGGCGAGACCTATCAGGTCGACGACGACATGCTCGAAGATCCCGAGCGGGCGCGAACTCTGCTCAGCGGCGAAGAGTTCATCTTCGACGTGCAGACGCACTCGGCCGATCCTCTCGTGGAGTTCGATGAATCGAACCCGCCCGAGGACGCCAGCAACTTCATCAAGCAAATCTTCGTGCAGAGCGACACCACGGTCGCGTGCATCACCGGCGTGCCTGCCGTGCGCCGCCTCGGCGTCGATAACTTGAACGCGAGCCGTCAGCTTCGAGAAATCATGGATCGCCTGGCGGGGCCGAGGCTCATCTTCCACGCCAACACCGATCCAGAGAACGGCCCCGCCGAGCTCGACTACATGGCGGAGGTCGCGGCGGAGTACGACGTCTCCGCCTGGAAGACGTACCCGCACCGCACGGCGTCGCGCATGGACAGCGAAGACATCGGGCTGCCCTTCATCGAGCGAGCCCGCTCCCTCGGCGTGCGCCTGATCGCGTCCCACCGCGGCATCTCGGATGGTGGTGGATATGACAGCGCCGGCTCTCCCGCCGACGTCGTTCGCGCGGCGAAGGCGTTCTCGGACGTCAATTTCCTCATCTATCACTCGGGGTGGGAGCAGGGGCAAAACGAGGATCACGGCTACGACCCAGCGAACCCGAACCCGCTCGGTGTCGATCGGCTGATCCGCGCGCTCGAGGAGAACCAGATCGGCCCGACCGGGAACGTGTACGGCGAGCTCGGCTCGACCTGGTTCAACATCATGGGGCAGCCCGCGCAGGCCGCGCACGTGATCGGCAAGCTGCTCCTGTACCTCGGTCCCGATCGCGTGGTGTGGGGCACCGACTGCGTCTTCAACGGCATCCCGCAGACGCAGATCGAGGCGTTCCGGGCCTTCCAGATCCCCGAGGTGATGCAGGCCGAGTTCGGTTACCCCGCGATCACGGCCGAGGTGCGCGCCAAGATCTTCGGCCTGAACGGCGCCGCGGTCTACGGCGTCGATCCCAGCGCGGCGCGCTTCGCTGTCGCCAACGACGACGTCGATCGCCTGCGCACGGCTTACCTGCACGATCGGCGGCTCGTGCCCACGCCCGACCCGCGCCGGTACGAGGGCCCGCGCACGCGCCAAGCGTTCTTCGCCCACGTCGCGCGCGAGGAGCACGAGCGAGGCCTCGCTCGCGCCGTGCGCTACCGCAAGAGCTGATCGCCGCTCAGAGGGAGACGCCCGCGGCGGCGAGCTGGGTGCGCATCTGGGCGACGGTGTCGCCGCGCGGGTCGACGTGAAACGCGGTCCACCCGGCGGCGCGTGCGGCGTGCACGTTGTCTGCCAGATCGTCGAAGAAGATCACGTCGCTTGGGCGCAGCGGCGCCTGGTCGCTGGCGCCGCCCTCGGCGGCCAGCACCTCCGAGAACTTGGCATGGGCGAGCGCGTAGATGCGCGCATCGGGCTTGGCGCAGCCGAGCAGATGCGAGGCGAGCTGGTGCCGCAGGGCGGCGACCGCGGGATACTCGTTCTTGCCGTCAGCACCGACGAGGCGCACCCAGTGCGCGTGGTTGGTGTTGCTGAGGCACGCCGTTGTGATGCCAGGCAGCGCGTTGAGCGCGCACACGAAATCGAGCGCGCCGGGATAGTGCTCGAGCGTCCACGCGCTGTGGAGCCGCTCGAACTCGGACGCGCTGAACAGGCCTTCGCTGAGCGCCGCCAGCTCGGCGAAATAGGCTGCGCACTCGAGCTGACCCGACTGGTAGCGGTCGCCTGGCACGCGGCGTGCCTCGCGCCAGGCGGCGCTCGCCAGCCACTCGGGGTTTCGAACCGGCAGAGCCGCGCGTGCGCAGGCCTCGGCCCAGGTCTGGCAGATGCGCACGAGCACGCCCCCCAGGTCAAAACACACCACGCGCGCCGATGGGTTTGCCATACCAGCGAGCCTAACACGCGGCTGCGTGAGCCCAAGGGGAGGGGTGCCACGCCGCTGATTCTTTGCGGTGGCTCGAGCGCGTAACGGTGCTCGATCGCGAAGCGCCCGCGGTGGCCCGCCTCGCGGGGGTCGCGTAGGCTGTGCCGATGGCGATCCGAAAGATAGCCCAGCTCGGTGAGCCTGTCCTCCGTGTGCCCGCGCGGCCGCTCGATCCGGCAGAGATCGGCAGCGCATCCGTCCGCGCGCTCATCGCCGACATGGTGGAGACGATGCGCGACGCCGACGGAGCTGGCCTGGCGGCGCCTCAGGTGTATGAGTCGCTGCAGCTCTGTGTGATCGAGCTCGCAGACAACCCTCGCTATCCAAATCTGGAGTCCATCCCGCTCACCACGCTGATCAACCCGGTGCTCACGCCTCTCGTGGCGTCAGTCGGCGAAGAGCTGCCCGATCGCGAGGCGATGTTCGTGTACGAGGGCTGCCTCTCGGTGCCCGGCCTGCGCGGCCGGGTGCGCAGGCCACGCAAGGTCCGGGTGCAGGCGCTGGGCCCAGCGGGCGAGGCGCTCGACTTCGTCTGGGAGGGGTTTCGCGCCGCGGTCGTGCAGCACGAGGTCGATCACCTGCACGCGACGCTCTTCGTCGATCGGGCGCTGCCGGGCACGCTCACGTTCCTGCGCGAGTTCGAGCGCCACGTGCCCCAGGAGATGCGGGTGGTCGACGGCTCGACCACCCGCAGTTGACTTCGAATCTGTCGCCTCTTGCAGGGACCCCCGGCGATCTCGGGCATCTGCTATGTCGCCCTGCGCTTCCGGTCCTTACCGTAGCAGCCTACGGTTCCGGGCCGGTTCTCGGTCGACTACGCATCTGCCTCGAGCTTGCCGGGGGTTGCGATGAGGCGAGGCAGGGGGCTCAGCCTGCCTTTGGAGCCGGCGTGGTGGCTGGCGCGCTCGACACGCCGGCAGCATCGAGCAACTCCTTGGCGTGCTCCTTCGGGTTCACCTCGCGCCAGACGCGCTTGATCTTGCCGTCAGCGCCGATCAGGAAGGTGTGCCGGGCCGCGTACTGGCTGTCCTTGACGGGTACGCCGAACGCCTTCGGCACCGACTGATCTGGGTCGACGACGAGATCGAACGGCAGCTTGTGCTTCTCGATGAACGCCGTGTGCGAAGCAGCGTCTTGCATCGACACGCCGAACACCTGGATACCGGCCTTCTCGAAGGCCTCCCACTGATCGCGGATGCCTTGCGCCTCCACGGTGCAGCCGGGTGTGTCGTCCTTCGGGTAGAAGTACACGGCGATCTGCTTTCCCTTCAGGCTGTCGAGTGACACGGTCTTCCCGTCCTGCAGCGTGAACGTGACGTTGGGCGCGTCGTCGCCCTCCTTCAGCTGCGTGGTGCTGGCGGGCGTCGCCTCGGCGGCTGCCGTCGTCGTTGCGGCGGGCTTTGCCGCCTCGATCGACGCCGGTTTTGCGCTCTGAGTCACCGTTTCAGGCGCTGCCGGAGCGGGTTCTTGCTCTTTCTGACACCCAGCGGCCCCTGCGCAGAGCACCGCAACGAAACAATGAAGCCATTTGGTCTGCATGGATCGGCAATGCCTCCGGGCGTCGGAGGCGTCAAGCCGGAATCGGAGATCGTCTCGGCACCCCCCGAGCACCGCCCCCGAGCGGTGCTCGAGCATGCCCGAAGGCAGCGAGGGTCAGGCGCGTCAACCGACTCTGATTTGTGCGCGCTTGCCGGTGTATGGTCGCTGCATGGCTTCGAAACGCGCCGCCACCTCTACACCGAGTACACCGAGTACACCGAGCGCTCGCAGCTCGCGCACGACGCTGCCGGCAGATCTGTGTCAGATCAGCCAGCGCCTGTCCGACCGAGTGTCTCGGCTGAAGTTCGGCGAGCCCGTGACACACACCTACAACCCGCTGAGCTACGCCCGCGCTCCACACGAGGCCTACCTGACGAGGTTCGGCGGCGCGCCGAAAGAGGTGGTGTTGCTCGGTATGAACCCCGGGCCCTTCGGTATGGCGCAGACCGGCGTTCCCTTCGGCGATGTCTCCATGGTGCGCGACTGGCTCGGCCTCGACGGCAAGGTCGGCGAGCCCGCGCGAATGCACGACAAGCGGCCCGTGCTGGGCTTTGGTTGCGCCCGGCGCGAGGTGAGCGGCCAGCGTTTGTGGGGCTGGGCCCGCGATCGCTTCGGCACGCCCGAGCGCTTCTTCGCGCGCTTCTTCGTGGTGAATTACTGCCCGCTGGCGTTCATCGAAGCGAGCGGCAAGAACCGCACCCCCGACAAGCTACCGGCGCCGGAGCGCGAGGCGCTCTTCGCCGCCTGCGACGCCGCTCTCTCCGACGTGGTGTCTCTGCTCGGGCCGCGCCACGTGGTGGGGGTGGGGGCGTTCGCCGAGGCTCGCGCGAGCCAGGTGCTGGCGGGGCACGACGTTCAGATCTCGACCATCCTGCACCCGAGCCCCCAGAGCCCGCTCGCCAACAGCGGCTGGGCACCGCGCATCGAGGCACAGCTCGAAAGAGCGGGCATCGCCCTCTGACTCGAGCTTCGGGCTCCGCGTCGGCGTCGCCCAATCGACCCGGCCAGCGCAGGGCAGCGGCGTTGGGCAGCGGCGCCGACGCCCGCGTCCTGCCCGGTCAGCCTTTGGCGCTGCGCGATTTGGCGGGGCTGGCCGAGCAATCGCTACAGGTGCCGTAGAGCTGATGCGTGTGGCTCTGCAGCTTGAACCCGAGCTGCTCGGCGACACGCTCTTGCAGCTGCTCGATGAGCGGCTCCTCGAACTCGCGGATCTTGCCACAGCTCAGGCAGATGATGTGGTCGTGGTGCTCGTCGCTCACGTTGAGCTCGAAGCGCGTGCCCTCGTTGTCTGCGAAGCGATGCTCCTGCAGCAGGCCCGATTCCACCAGCATGCGCAAGGTGCGATAGACCGTCGCTGAACCGACGGATGCGTCTGCCTGCCTGACGTCTGCGATCAAGTCGTCTGCGGTGAAGTGTTCGCCGATCTCGAATAGACGGTCGAGGATCAGGCGGCGCTGACTCGTGGAGCGCAACCCCCGGCGCCCCATCACCGACTCGAGCTCGGCCCTCAGTCGCTTTCGCTCTCTCAACTCCGTTGCCATGGTTGACTCCGTCGCAGATGCCGTTTGCCGCCGCTGTCTGTCAATGCCGACCTCATTGCGGTCAGTCGATGACTCGGGCTACCCCTGAGCGGACAGCTGCAAGGCTCTCGACATTACAGCATATCTACGAGGGCCCCGCGGCCTTATTCTCCAGTCCGACCGAAAACTGCCTCCGCGCTGTGATTGGAGCAGCGTGATCGGTGCCAAAGGACTGGAGCAAGGGGCGGTCTGACCGGACTTCCCGGACCTCGCCGAGCGACGTGCACCCTGCGGCCCCCGGCGTCTGCCTCGACGGACCCGACCTCGGCGGATCGCCGAAGCCGGTGGGCGCCCCGCCTTGGCGCACTCCGCCCTTCGGTGGCGATCCGCCTGGGCCGCATCTGTCCTGTCTGCAGTGGCTGGGATTCGGTCCCAGTTCTGGCGCGCCGGCGCGCCCGGCCTTGGAGGCTTCGCAGTCACTCCCCCTCGCCGACCGGGCGCCCTCCGCGCGCTGCCCCGACCCCTGGAGGGGACGGTAGCGGCGGAGCTCCAGCGGCTTGGTGGATCACTTATTCGGTTGCGGCGTGATTCGCAGGTAGGGCTTGACCGCCTTGAACCCCTTCGGGAACTTCGCGCGCGCCTGCTCGTCGGAGAGCGACGGCACCACGATCACGTCCTCGCCGTCGCGCCAGTTCACGGGCGTCGCCACGCTGTGCTGGGCCGTGAGCTGGAGCGAATCGATGACGCGCAGGATCTCTTCGAAGTTGCGCCCGGTGCTCGCCGGGTAGGTGATCGTCAGCTTCACCTTCTTGTCTGGCCCGATCACGAAGACGGAGCGCACCGTCAGCGTGTTGTCTGCTTTCGGATGGATCATCCCGTAGAGCTGGGCGACGCGCCGATCGGGGTCCGCGATCAACGGATAATTGGGGCGGTGGCCCTGGGTCTCCTCGATGTCGCCCGACCACTTGCGGTGGTCGTCGACGGAGTCGACGCTGAGTGCGATCACCTTCGTGTTGCGCTTCGCGAACTCCGGCTTCAGACGAGCGACCTCACCGAGCTCGGTGGTGCACACGGGCGTGAAGTCCTTGGGGTGCGAGAACAAGACGCCCCATCCGTCACCCAGCCATTCGTGGAAGCGGATGTTGCCTTCCGTCGTCTGTGCTTCGAAGTCCGGGGCGGTATCGCCGAGTTGGATTGCCATGTTGACCTTTCGCGTTGGTCGCGCCGGTTGCATCGCCGCCGTTTCGGGGGCGTGCTCAGGCTGCGTCAGGCTCTGTTATAGGCCACGAGCGCCGGCTTTGGCTCACCCACTCCCACCGAATCTCGTCCGTCGCGTCCGCCGATGTCGTCGTCCGCCCGCCACTTCAACGGAACGGTTTCGGCGCACATCGGAGCCGGCTGTCAGGCCGTCGTGCTGGGAGCACGGCGCCTCGGTGGGTGCAGGTACGACGAACCGAGCGGCTCGTGCTGTCCGCGCCCTGCCGCTAGAGTCGCTCGTCGTGGAGAGCTCCCCCGGAACGCCTCGGATCGAACGCGGAGGTTTGGCCCTGCTCGGGCCGCTGTTGCGGGCGGCATCGTGCCAGCGCGTGCTGGTGATCACCGGGCCCGGGGCACGCCATGCGGCGCGGCTCGAGCACGAGCTCGCAGGCCTCGAGCGCCAGTCGTTCGCCGAGGCACGCCGCCACGTGCCGAGCCTGCTCGTCGAACGCGCCGCGGGCGTGCTCGGCGGCTTCGGCGCGGACGCGGTGGTGACGGTCGGCGGCGGCTCGGCGACTGGCCTCGGCAAGGCGTTGCGGCTCGAGCGGCAATTCTTCTTTGTTGCCGTGCCCACCACCTACGCCGGCTCCGAGCTCACGGATCTGTATGGGACGACGAGCGCTGCGGGCAAACGCACGGGCCGCGACGCTCGCGTGGTGCCTGACGTGGCGCTGTACGACGTCGACCTCATGCTCGACATGCCCCTCGCATTGAGCATTACCAGCCTGCTCAACGCATTTGCGCACCCGGCGAGCGCGTTGTCGACCGGCAAGCTCGACGGGGCTGGCACCGAGCGTGCCCTCGCGGCGGCCGCCGCGGTCTACTCGGCGCTGCAGCGCCTCGGCGCCGATTCCCGGGATCTGGAAGGCCGGCGAGCAGCGATCGACGGCACCGTGCTCTCGGGCACCGTCTTGCGCACGTCTGTGGTGGGCCTGCACC
>Ga0247763_1000547_pt1 | contig 22387 bp, 18 predicted proteins | sample UWRJL141409B4_FD_179926 | JGI IMG/M metagenome (GOLD analysis project Ga0247763, IMG submission 179926) | Plant litter microbial communities from Arlington Agricultural Research Station in Wisconsin, United States - UWRJ-L141-409B-4 | ecosystem: Environmental > Terrestrial > Plant litter >...
TGCCCCTCGGTGAAGAGCCGCGCGCGGATGATGCCCGACACCTGCGGCCGCACCTCCGACGTCTCGAACGCGAGCGTGCGCCCGGGCAGCTCCGTCGTCAGCTTGACCGCCTGCGCTCGCAGCGTGACCACGCCCACCTCGACCGGGGGTGGAGGCCCAGCCTGAGCCGCGCTCTTCCCTCCGCACGCGCCGAGCGCCGCAGATAGCGCCAGCGCCCGGCTCACCGAGCCTGTCCGTGAATGGACGACAGGGCGTGGCGCCGACGCGCGCGGGCGGCTCTCGAGGCGTGACATCGCAGCAGCGACGTGGGGCGTCGAGCGCGCGCTGTCAACGCTCGCCGCGCGTCCAGCGCAGCATGCGCATCAACATCTGTCGGAATTCGCAGTTCGAGTCGCAATTCGATAGCATTCCTCGTCACTCATCGCCGAGACGGCGTTAGCCATCGAACGTGGCAACGGGTCTCGACGAGGCTCGCTCCGCATTCGACGCGGGCTTCTCGTGCGCGTCGAATCGTGCGACAAAACGCCCATGAGCAAAATCATCGGCCTCTCGGGGAGCCTCAGGAAAGCCTCTTACAACGCCGCGCTGCTTCGGGCAGCGATCGAGCTCGCGCCCGCCGGGCTGACGATCGAGGCTGGGTCGATCCGCGACATCCCGCTCTATGACGGTGACGTCGAGGCGGAGTCTGGAATCCCCGCCGCCGTCGCCGAGTTGAAGGATCGGATCGCCGCGGCCGATGGCTTGCTGCTGGTGACGCCCGAATACAACGGCTCGATCCCGGGCGTGTTCAAGAACGCGATCGACTGGCTCTCGCGGCCGAGTTCGGACCTCCCGCGCGTGTTCGGCATGAAGGTCGTCGGGGTGATCGGTGCCACCCCGGGCCCCGCCGGCACGCGCCTGTCGCAGACGGCTTGGCTGCCGGTGTTGCGGCAGCTGGGGACGCACCCGTGGTTTGGAAAGTCGCTCTTCCTGGCCGGTGCCGGGCAAGCGTTCGACGAGAGCGGCAAGCTCACCGACCCGAAGCTGCAGCAGCTCTTGCGCGACTATCTCGCCGGCTTCGCGACGTTCGCCGCCGCCGCCCGCCACTCCTGAGCGCGACCCTCGCCCGTTACTCGACCGGGCGGCACAAGTCGGAGGTGGGGCCGCGCTCGAAGCCCTCGTTGCACTCGCACACCCCCATCTCCGTGCAGCGCCCCCACAGGGCCGACACGGCGGGGTCTTCATTGCAGCTCTGGTCGCTCGAGCACGGCGCGCGCTTGCCGTGCGGAGCAGCGACCGGCTGCGACGGCTCGCCGTGACCTTCGGCGGGCGCCTCGACGGCGCCAGGCGACTCGGGAGAGCTCGCCGCCTCGGCGGAGCTGCTCTGCGCGCCGGAACACGCCGCGAGGCTCAGCGCGGCGACGGAGGCTCCGAGCGCAGGTCCGAGGAGCAGCCTTGCTCGACCGAGAAGCGCGAGACCAGAACTGGCAAGAGCCGAGCCATCGGCGAAACAGCGGAGTCGAAGCATGCCCACCCTCCTTTGATTTTCGAAGTTCAGAAATGTGTGTCGGCGTCCGGCGTCGAGTCGGGGTCGGCGCGCAAGGGGCCAGCGTCGGCGCCGCCGTCGGCTTGCGCCTGCCTGAGCGAGCTCACGACGTCCGTGCGCTGGGGCAGCGCGCGCGCGTCGGGGGGCGCCGCGGCCACGGCCGGCGCAGGCGCCAGCTCGAGCGGCTGCGAGCCGCGCAGCGACTCGGCGGCCTCTCGCAGGCGGGCCGCCACACGCTCGACCGAGATCGGGCCCAGCGTGGGCGTCGCTACCATCGTGGTGCCGACGAAGCCGAGGAAGAACGCGACCGCGAGCGCCCAGCGCCAGCCATGCCGCTTCGTGGGCTGGGGGGTGCGCAGCATCGGCAGCACGCTGTCGACCTCGGTGATGGGAAAGCGCGGATCGGGGGCGCGCGGCAAGCGCGAGCTGCGCGCTCGGCGCGTGAGCTCGAGCACGGGTTCGAGCTCCGTCTTCTCCCGCGTGGCGTGCAGCACGGGCGGTGACGCCTCGTGCTCCCACAACATCGGGATGTGCCCGCACAGCCCGCGCAGCTCCTCGGCCATCACGCGCGCCGAGGCGAAGCGGTTCGCCGGGTCTTGGGCGACGGCGCGCTCGAACCAGAGGTCGAAGCCGTCGGGCACGTCGGCCAGGCTCGACGCCTGCGGATACTTGCCGCTGCAGACGGCCAGCGCGAGGCTCACCAGCGTATCGCCCTGGAACGGACGCGCACCCGTCAAGCACTCGAACGCGATGACACCGAGGCTCCACAGGTCTGCCCGATGATCGATGTGCGACGAGTTGGCGAAGTGCTCCGGGCTCATGTAGGCGGGCGTACCGAGCATCTGCCCCGCCAGCGTGCCGCCGGCTTGGATCTGCGGCCCTGCCATCCACTTCGCGATGCCGAAGTCGAGCACCTTGACGATCTCTTCGTCGTCGTTGCGCACGATCAGGATGTTGTCGGGCTTCAGGTCGCGATGGATGAGCCCCGCGTCGTGCGAGCGCCCGAGCGCCCGAGCGATCTGCGTGACGATCTGCGCCACCACCGGCGCGCGCAGGCGCTTGACGCGCGAGAGCCGCTCGGCGAGCGACTCACCGTCGAGCAGCTCCATCACGATGAAGGGCGCGCCGGTGGCCGAGTCGACCCCGTCGTCGAGCACCTGCACGACGTGAATGCTGCGCAGGCTCGCCGCCAGGCGCGCCTCACGCTGGAAACGCGCGAGCGCTGGCGAGTCGTGCACGTCGACCGCGTTCATGAGCTTGATGGCGACCGGCGACTGCCAGCCCATCCGCTCCGCGCGCCACACCGACCCCATCCCCCCTCGGCCGAGCAGGGATATGAGCCGATACTTGCCTGCCAGGATCGTCCCGGCCGTCACGCGCCCACTCATCTAACGACCCTTACGGCGCACCCGGAAGTAAGGCGTTGCCCCGGTGGTAGCTTAGGTGAAGAGCGATTGCTTTCGCTTCGTTTCGACTCGCTCGGGGCGCCGCGGGTCGACGCGCGGCGTCGCGGTTGGGGGCGAGAGTCCAGAGAGCTACATCGACTGTCACCGAAGGGGACGCCCGAAAATGGGCAGGGCGCGCCCGACCGGGAGCGGGGAGGGGGGGAAAGAAAAGCAAAAGACATGACGGCGGCGGGCACGGCGGTGAGTCGCGCGTTGCGCTGGACATCGAATGTAGGCCGGTGCACCGACATCGCCCGCCACCGGAGCATATCAGCTGTCCCGGTCCGGGCAATGTCGGCCCTGCCACTGCGTTTCGCCCGCCATCTTCATGAAACGACCGTCATACCGGATGACGCAAAGCCGCCTCGCGTGTCTCGATGTGTCGCGTCGGGACGGCTCCGGGTCAGCTCGGCCCAGCGGCGAAGCTCGCGTTTCACGGTGGTCGGGCGTCGGCTCCCGGCGCTGGGGCGCTCGCTCGTCATGGCCAACCTGCGTTAGACCGGTGGCCATGCAGAGCGCTCTCGCCTCGATCGACGTTCCCGCGCTGGTCCGCATCAAGCCGGGCGCGCTCGATCGCCTCGGGGTCTATTGCATACGCGCCGGCTGGTCGCACGTCGCGCTCGTGCGCAGCGCCGGCTTGCCGGAGGCGCTCATCGAGCGCACCCAGCGCGCGCTCGCGGGCGTGCAAATCGGCCTCGACTCGATCGAGTACGAGCCCTCGCTGAGCTCGGCCGCGCGCTTGCTCGCCGACTTGCCGGTCCGTGTCCGCGCGCTGGTCGCGATCGGCGGCGGGCGCGCCGTCGACCTGGCCAAGCATGTCGCGTCCATCGCGGGGCTGCCGTTCGTGGCCGTGCCGACGTCGCTCTCCCACGACGGCTTCGCGAGCCCCATGGCGAGCCTGAAGACGGCGAACGGCCGGCGCTCGATCCCCTGCCGCCCGCCGGCAGCCGTGATCGTCGACACGGCGGTCTGCCTCGACGCGCCGGCCCCGCTCTGGCTGTCTGGCGTGGGCGACGTGGTCGCCAAGGTGACCGCCGTTTGCGACTGGAAGCTGGCGTTTCACGCCCGTGGCGAGCCCGTGAACGATCTCGCCGTGCTGCTCTCCGACGCGACCGTCTCGCAGCTGTCCGCGCGCCCCGTGCGCGATCTCGAGGGCACGCTGGCCCTCGCCACGGCGCTCCTGTTGAACGGCGTGGCGATGTCGATCGCTGGATCGTCGCGGCCGGCGAGCGGCAGCGAGCACCTGATCTCGCACGCGCTCGATCAGATCTCGGCGCGCCCGCGGCTGCACGGACTTCAGGTCGGGGTGGCCACGTACGTCGTGTCGCTGTTGCAAGCGCCGCTGCGCGGGCAGGGCCAGGCCCACGAGCGCGTCGCTGGCTTGCTCGACGCGAGCGGCTTCTTCGACGCGATCGCCGCCGACCCCTTCTCGCGCGCCGAGTGGCGGCGCGCCATCGAGCTCGCGCCGAGCCTGAAGCAGGACTTCTACACGATCCTCTCGGCGCGCGACGTGCTCGGCGAGTTCGAGCGGCTCGTGGTCGAAGACCCGCGGCTCGCGCGCTGCTTCATCGACTGATTCATCGACTGAGCGCCGTCCGCGGGTCTGACTCGCCCTCACCCGTCGCGCGGCGTGCGCGCCGCGGGAGGCGCGGCGCTGCCGCGCCCGGACGTCTCACCCGCCGCGCCCGGACGTCTCACCCGCCGCGCCCGGCGGGGCCCCGTTCACTTGCTGTGCTTCTCCCATTTGTATACGAGCTCGTTGCGCTGCGCGGGCGTCAGCACCTCGGCCACCGCCACGAGCGTCTCGCTGCTCTTCGCGCTCGCGCGGTCGAACAGCGCGAGCGCGCGCTGGCGCAGGGCCTCGACGCGGGCGTGGTCGATGGTGTCCTTCGAGAGCTCGGTGCGCAGCTCCGCCGCGAGCGCGCGGTGCTCGGCGCGCAGGCGAACGACCTCGGGGGCGGCGCCGCCCAGCAGCTGGTTCACGCGCGCCACCTGTGCGTCGTCCGCGTCGACGTAGTCGAGCCCGTACTCCGCGATGTCCTGCATGTGCTCACTGATCTCCGCTTCCGTCATGTTGGCGCTGCCATGCCCCGGGCCGCGGCAGGCGACCGCGAGCGGCAGGGCGAGGAGGAGCAGGCTGCTCGGACGAGTAAAGAAGGCGATCAAAGTCTGCATGTTGGTTTCTCCTGTGTGAAAGAGGGCGTCGAGCGAGCCACCCGTTCGTTGCTTCGGCGATATGGCGTGGGCACCGTCTGGGCACCCGTCGGCTCGCTCAGATAGCTTGCGCCCCTCGCCCTGAGATCGAGTCAAGCTTTCGTGAAGTTGTGTGAAGCCGTGCTAGAGCAGGGAAATGCCTGCCTTTCGTGCCGATCGCGCGGCGCTCGTTCCCGTCGCCGCAGCGCTCCTCGTCGCTTGCGTGGGGGCGTCGAGCGCTGCGAACCGCGGCGACTCGGCGGCGAACAGCCCGGTGCCGGCGCCGCGTCCCGGAGTCCTGGGCTGCGTCGAGTCGCGCGAGCTAAAAGATTTCGTGCTCGCGCTCGATGCTCGGCGCCAGGCGTCGCGCCGAGCCGCGCTCGACGCTCTCGGCTCTGCGCCGGAGGAGCGGCGTGGTGCCTTCGCCGTCGCAGGTGCGGCCGCTCTCGACCAGAGCTACGAGGCCGATGGCAAGCGCTTCGCCGTGGCCGCCGAGCTGGCGCCCCAGTTCGAGCCGCGCGTCTCCCTCGCCAAGCAAGGCCTGGTGCTACGCCGCATCGACGAACGCCCGCGCGCCCACGCCGTCGACGTGCTCGCGTGCGGGCTCGAGCGCTGCAGGCGTTCCTCCTCGGGAGCGCGCATCGAGGCGCGCCCGCTCGTGATCGAGCTCGCGTCCGGCGAGAGCTGGGGTGGCCCGCTCGCGCTCGCCTACGACTACTGGTGGGCGAGGGTGCGCTACGATCGACGCGAGCCCTGCACGGCGAGCCAGTAGCGCCCCGGGTCCGCGCGAGCCGGGGACATCTTGCCCGTTGGCGCCGGCGGCGCCGGCCTCAGCTGCGCGCTTCTTCGTCCACACCGAGCGCGACGCCGTAGTCGATCGCGTCGACGAGCGCCTTCCAGCTCGCCTCGATGATGTTCGCGTGCACGCCGACCGTGCTGAACCGCCGGCGATCCATCTCGTGCTCGATCAGCACGCGCACGCGGGCGCCCGCGCCGTCGGCGCTGTTCACCACGCGAACCTTGTAGTCGGTGAGTTGCATGCGCGACAGCGCCGGGAAGGCGCCGTCGAGCGCCTGACGCAGCGCGTGGCTCAAGGCGTCGACGGGGCCATTGCCCTCCGCGACGCACAGGCGCATCTGGCCACTGACTTCGAGCTTCACCGTCGCCTCGACGGGCGCGGCGTCAGCCCTCGTGCCGCGCGCGCCGTCGCGCGCCTGCGCCGCGGTGCCCTCGCGCGCCTGCGGCGCCGTACCGATGCCATGGACGCGGTAGTATTCGAGCCTGAACGCCGGGCGAACCAGGCCCAGATGCCGGCGCACGAGCAGGTCGAAGCTGCCGTCGGCGGCCTCGAACGAGAACCCCTCGTGCTCGAGATCCTGAACTTCGTTCAATACCGCCGCTGCGACGCCCGCGTCGCGCAAACCGGGATACTTCGTCTCGAGCTTGGCGAGCAGGCTCGAGCGCCCCGCCATCTCCGAGATCAGCACGCGGCGCAGGTTGCCGACGCTCGACGGGGGCACGTGCTCGTACGTGCGCTCGTTGCGCTGCATCGCGCTCACGTGCACGCCGCCTTTGTGCGCGAACGCCGCGGGCCCCACGAACGGCTGGTTGTCAGGCCCGAGCCGGTTGATCCGCTCCCAGACTTCGCGGCTGATTTCCGTCAGCATCGCGACCCGGCCTTCGGGCAAGCAGCGCAGGCCGAGCTTCAGCTCACAGTTTGCGATGACTTGGGTGAGATCGGCATTACCGCAGCGCTCCCCGACGCCGTTGATGGTGCCGTGCACCTGCACACAGCCTGCCTGGATCGCCGCGAGGGTGTTTGCGGTCGCCAGCCCACCGTCGTTGTGGACGTGGATTCCGAGCGCGGCGCCGGGCAGGAGCGCGCGCACCTTCTGCACCGCGGCGACGACCTGCGACGGCAGCGAGCCACCGTTGGTGTCGCACAGGATGATGCGCTCGGCGCCCGCCTCGAACGCGGCGCGCAACGTCGCGAGCGCGCAGGCCTCGTTCTCGCGCAGGCCGTCGAAGAAGTGCTCGGCGTCGTAGAACACGGGGCGCCCGGTGGCGCGGCGCAGGAACTCGATGGACTCCGCGATCATGCGCAGGTTGTCGGCTTCGGAGACGCGCAGCGCCTCGGCGATGTGCAGGTCCCAGGATTTACCGAAGATGCAGGTGACATCGGCGTCGCTGTCGGCGAGCGCCCGCAGGTTGCTGTCCTCGTCCGCGCTCACGCCGCTTCGACGCGTCGATCCAAACGCGCTCACCTTGCCGCGCGCGAGCCCGAGCCGACGCACCTCGGCAAAGTACGCTCGATCCTTCGGATTCGAGCCGGGCCAACCGCCTTCGATGTAGCGGACGCCCAGGTGGTCGAAGCGTTCGGTTAAAGCCAGTTTATCGGCGAGGCTCAAATCCACGCCGAAACCCTGAGTCCCATCGCGTAGGGTCGTGTCGTAGATTTCGAGAGTAGGCACGGCCCATTGGACTCGTTCGTCCCGTCGTCGTCAAGGAACCCCCGCCGATGTGGGGTTTCTGGTTACCGGCCTTTAAGCCGAGTGGTTCGAAACACTTGCACGCCACAGGTCGGACTGAACATGATCTCTGTGTGAGCCAAAACGTGTCGGAAAATCGCGGGGTCGCCGCACGCATAGCTCGCTTGCTGGTGCAAAAGGATCGCCCCGACGATGCCGTCGCGTTGCTGTCGGCGTGGGCGGCGCGGGGCCCGAACGATACCACCGGACAGGGGCTGCTCGCCGAGGCTCTGCGCATCAATCCGGCAGCAAAGGCAGCCCAGCAAGCCTTCGAGCGCATGGAGGGCATCACCGGCACGCACACCGAGCTCGACGCCGCCATCGAGCGTTATGACGTGGCCGAGCTCGAGCGCCTGCAGAAGGGTCTCGAGAGCCCCACCTTCAAGCGCGCACAGATCGGCTTCAACAACAACATCCGCGCCAAAGATCAGGTCTTCCACATCCAGACGGAAGACTCTGGCCTGAACAATCCTCACGTGATCACTCACCTGTTCGCCGACGGTGGGCGTGTCATCAAGAGTTACAAGCGGGTCTATGCGGCGGCCATCGACACCGAGTCGGACATCGGCGCGTATGTGCGCCAGCTGATGAAGGCACAGCACCTCGAGATGGTGTTTGCGCTGCGCGACGGCCGCTTCGACGACATCCTCGCCGGCAAGGCGATCGGCGGGCTCGAGCTGCTCGAGCACTATCCCGACGTCGACATGAGCAAGGTCGCGGGCAAGGGCCGCTCGCGCAAGGCCGATCCGGACGGTCGCGAGAAGGGCGACGAAGCGTCTCGGGCGGGGGCGCCGCCCACCATCAGCACGCCGCCCCCTCCGCCTCCGGCGGGCAGCCCGTCCGCGGTGGCCGCGTTGCCGTTGCCCGAGCCAGCGCCCGTCGCCAAGAGCGCGGCGGTGCCGCCTGCGCGCCAGCGCTCGAAGAGCGGAGTCGCGCCCGCACCGGCCGCGCCCGGCACGCGCGCTGTTCCAGAGCTGTACACGCTGCACGTGCTGCGCAGCCTGGGCGGCGGCCCCGGGCGCTACGCCGTCGGGCGGCGCGACACGGTGGTCGGCGCCGCCGGCGAGATCTCGCTGCCGGGGGAGACGTTCTGCCATCCGCGCGAGGCGATGCTCAAATATCGCGACGGGCGGCTCTTCGTCGAACGCCTCGAGGGCTACAACGGGGTGTTCCTGCGCATCCAGAAGCCCGTGGTGATGGGCTACGGGGAAGAGTTCATCGTCGGCGATCAGCTGCTGCGCGTCGAAGAGAACCCGATGAGCGACGACGCGCCCGACCCCGACCCCACTTACTTCTACTCGTCGCCCCGCTGGCCCTCGGCCTTTCGGGTGGTGCAGATCCTGGCGGGCGGCGCGCGCGGAGCCTGCCTCGTGGCGCGCGGCAGCACGCTGCAGGTCGGCTCCGTCATCGGAGACCTGATCCTGAGCGGCGACCCCCTGGTCGACGCTCAGCACTGCCTGGTGGAAGAGCAGGCTTCCAGCATCCTGCTCACCGATCTCGAGTCACGCAACGGCGTATTCGTGCGCACGCGCGGCCGCCAGGAGCTCGTGAACGGCGACGAGATCGTGATCGGGCGCACGCACCTCGTCGTCGACATCGAGCCGCCGCCCGCTCGCGAGCGGAACGCCGAGAGCTGAATACATAGTGCTGGGCACCAGCACCGAGAACTGAGACACTCACGCGGGTGAGGGCAGTGCCAGGGGTGGGGATGGGGGACAACACGTGGTCGATCAACACCCGCTCGGCCCGCGCGACCTGAGCAGCGTTCTCGCCTCGCTGCGCGAGGGAATCCAGATCATCGATCGCGAGTGGCGCTACGTGTACATGAACGCGGCCGCCTGCGAGCACAGCCGCCGCCAGCCGGGCGAGCTGATCGGGCGCACGATGCACGAGGCCTACCCCGGCATCGAGAAGACGCCGTTGTTCTCGCAGCTCGAGCGCTGCCTGGAAGACGGCGCGCCCTCGGCCATGGTGAACGAGTTCAGCTACCCCGACGGGGTGACGCGCAGCTTCGAGCTGCACATCGAGCCCTGCGACGTCGGCGTGGTGGTGCTCTCGATCGACGTCACCGAGGGCCGCAAGCTCGAGGCCCAGCTTCGCCACTCGCAGAAGATGGAGGCCGTGGGGCGCCTCGCCGGCAGCGTCGCGCACGACTTCAACAACCTGCTCTCGGTCATCCTCGGTTACAGCTCGATGCTGCTCGCCGATCTCAAGCCCGTCGACCCGATCCGCCCCGACATCGACATGATCCGCGCCGCGGGTGAGAAGGCGGCGGCGCTCACCCGGCAGCTGCTCGCGTTCAGCCGGCAGCAGGTGCTCTCGCCCCGCGTGCTCGACCTGAACGAGATCGTGCAAGACTCGGAGCGGATGCTCCGGCGCCTGCTCGGTGAAGACATCGAGCTCGTGATGCTGTACCAGCGCAATCTGTCGCCCGTGCGCGTCGATCCCGGGCAGATCGACCAGGTGGTGATGAACCTCGCGCTCAACGCGCGCGACGCGATGCCCACCGGCGGCAAGCTCACGATCGAGACGAGGGAGGTCGAGCTCGACGCCTCTTACACCGCAGACCACTTCGACGTCACCCCCGGGCCCCACGTGATGCTGGCCGTGAGCGACACCGGCATCGGCATGGACAGGGAGACGCAGACCCGCATCTTCGAGCCGTTCTTCACCACCAAGGACGTGGGCAAGGGCACGGGGCTCGGGCTCTCGACGGTGTTCGGCATCGTGCGGCAGAGCGGCGGCAACATCTGGGTGTACAGCGAGGTCGGCGGCGGCACCACGTTCAAGGTCTACCTCCCGCGCGCGCCGAACGGCCACGAGCCGGAGGCGCCGGCGTTCGTGGAGCCCGTGACGCTGCGGGGCACCGAGACCATCCTGCTCGTCGAGGACCAGGACGAGGTGCGGCGCGTCGCTCAGGAGATCCTGAGCCGACACGGCTACCACGTGATCGCCTCCCAGAACGCGGGCGAGGCCCTCCTGAGCTGCGAGCGCCACCCGCGCACCATCCACCTGCTGCTCACCGACGTGGTGATGCCGCAGATGAGCGGGCGCGAGCTCGCCGAGCGCCTGGCGAAGGTCCGCCCGGACATGAAGGTGCTCTACATGTCGGGCTACACCGACAACGCCATCGTGCACCACGGCATCCTCGACTCGGGCATCGCCTTCGTGCAAAAGCCGCTCGTGCCGGAGATGCTCGCGCGCCGCGTGCGCGAGGTGCTCGACACGGCCGCACCGCGCCGGAGCCAACCGCCGCCGGTTTGATGCCCCCACTCTGCTGATGCCCCCACTCGCCCGTCCTCGCGGTCGACGCCCCAGCTGCTGATGCCCCCACTCGCCCGTCCTCGCGGTCAACGCCCCAACGCGACGTCGAGATTGCGGGCCGCTGCGGCCGGGCGATACTCCCCCAAATCCGTGCTCGGCGCGCAGCGCGCCTGCGCGCGGATGGGGGAGATGCGCCCGTTTCATCGTGGCGAGGCATGTCCATCGATTCATCGTGCAACTCGATGAGGCGATCCAGCTGCGGACCCGTGCTAGGCTGCGCGCAGTGCCACAGCGACCAACCGATGACGCCTCCGCTCTCCGGCGGCTCGATGACATGCTGCAGCACCTTGGCGCTGCCCACGTTCCCCGTGCGCTCGATGACGAGCAGCTCGCCGAGCTCTGGTCCGAGGTTTGCCCGGAGAGCGCGGTGGGTGCAATTCGCGCGCGTTCGCGGTTGGCATACGGTGCGCGAGGGCTCCTCGTCGCACGCCCCTGGCTGCGCTCGTCGTTGGCCGAGCTCGGGCTCGATCGTATCGCCGAGGCCGTGCTGGGCGCGGGCGCGTTCCCGATCGATGCCGTCTTCCTCGACAAGCGACCCGACGCCAACTGGGCCGTGCCGGCGCACCAGGACGTGGTGGTTGCCATCCCGTCGGGTGCGATGCTCGCCGGGGTGCGCAACATCAAACATCGTCACGGTCTGAGCCATGGCGAGCCCGCCGACCATGTGCTCTCCGAGCTGGTGGCGCTGCGTGTTCACTTCGATGACGCCGGCGCCGACACCGGCGGGCTGTCGGTCGCCAGCGGCAGCCACACCCGCGGGCGGCTCTCTGCTGTGGAGATCCGGCAGCTCGCTCCCGAGTGCTACCGCTGCTACGACTGCCGCGCGGGCGATGTGCTGCTCATGAGGCCGCTCGCGGTGCACCGCTCGGGGCGGTCAGCGCTGCCCGCGAGCCGTCGCGTCCTGCACATCGTTTACGCGCCTCGCGACGGTTGGCACGCGCGCGCCGCGCGAGCACCGTCTGTCGCGCTGGAGGCGGCGCGAGGCGCGTTGGTCGCGAACAGATCATGACCGGAGTGTTCGCGACGCGCGACGAAGCGAGCATCGCGCGCGGGCCATCGCAAGATTATGGCAATCGCGGTACGCGCGGGGCGGGAGCGACCTGATAGGGTAGCGCGCACACGAGCTCTCCGTGCGCGAGAGCGGCGTCGAGGGGGAACTACGTGTTCGATGTCATCGAGCGAGGGGAAATGAAACGACAAATGGTCCTCGCGAGCCTGCTCGCCGGGCTCGTCAGCTGTTCGGTGGAGATGGGCTCGGGCGCAGAGCAGGCGGAGGATGGCTTCGGGCGCTTGGCGCAAGCCATCTCGGTCTCGCACGGTCACGGCGCCGACCCCGACCCGGAGACCCCACCGGCCATCGAGATCCCGATGCGCAGCTTCTCCAGCAATCCATCGGTAGCCGGCACCGCCACGAGCGTGACCGACGTGGGCAGCCCGAGCTACGGCGCGCTCGCCATCTTCATGGAGAAGGCCGCGGCCTACACGCGCGGCAGCGTCCGCTTCGTCATCGACAACTGGGCTCCGACGGCGCCGAGCTCCGTCATCCAGCAGGTCGGCATCGAGGGCGACGGGCGTGACGCCGCCTATGACACGGGCGGCGCGCTCGACCCGAGCTGGGGCCTGTTTTATCTGTCGATGGCTCCGTTCCATCTCGGCTACGAGCAGACGCTCGACTGGTTGTACGACGCGGGGGGCCTCGAGCTCGCTCAATCGCTGCTCGATGCGCGCGGCGCCAACGTCCAGATCATCCCGGTGCTCTCCAGCAACCCGCAGGTCGCGGGCTACTTCCGGGCGCCGATCGGCGGTGCTGCCTGCGACGGCGAGCCCGACTGCGAGGCCACCGAGGCGGTGGGCCTCGAGGGTCTGTGCAGCGCCGGCTGGTCGCTGCGCTTCTTGCCGCCGGGTCAAGACATCATCGATCGCGCCTGCGACTCGCTCGTGGCCGACGGCCGCATCGGCGAGAAGAACCTCGGCTTCGTCAGCGCCGTGCCCGGCCTGTCAAACCTCGCCGCCATCCAGTCCGGTGTCATCACCGGCTTCGAGCAGGCCTCTCCGCTGGACGACCTCGCGCTCTTCTTCCCCGAGCCTGGGCCCGCCCCCGTCGCACAGGCGCAGCAGAATCCCGGCCACAAGGGGCTTGTCTTCGTCCACTTCCCGGCCTGGCACCAGCCCTTCTTCCTCGGCTTCGTCCTGCTCGAGCAGAGCACGCTCTGGAACGGCCTCACCCGCGCGCAGCAGCGCGCCCTCGAGCGCGCCGGTCGCGACGCGCTCCGCGAGAGCTTCGCGACGAGCGGCTCGGCGCAGTGCGACAGGCTGCGCGAGATTCTCGCCTTCAATGACGACCAGGTGCAGCTCGACGCTGCGGGCACGCCGATCATCGACGCCTCCAGCGGGCAGCCCATCTCCGCCGATCTCCACCTCGCGAGCTATGGGCGCGCGGCGCTGCGCGACCTGCGGCGGGCGACCGAGGCGTTCCTCGAGTCGCTGCGGGGCGGCGAAGAGCCAACGCCAGAGCAGCTCGAGTTCCGGCGAGTGCACGACTCCGTGCTCGACTACGAGCGCCGCATCCGCTTCCGCTGGCAACCGCCGCGCTTCCCGGACCAGTGTCGCGACTAGTCACTGGAGCAGTGGCGAGGCCTCGTGAAGCCGGGATGCACAGGAAGGGCGGAAGGGCGGAAGTCATGAAGCACGGCGAAATGGTCTGAGGAGGCTCGATACTAACCCCCCAAAACCCTTCCGCTCTTCCGCCCTTCCTGTGTAGTCCGAATCATGGGCTGCCCTGGCTCGGGAGGCGAGGCAGCGCGCAACGATCGACATCGAGCCGTTGCCCGCGAGCGGCTCGGTCCCCATCACTCGAGATGACCAGCGATCCATTGCGGCGGGGGGTCAGCCACCGCTTCATCGACATCGACGGCGTCCACACGTTCTATCGCGACGCGGGAGACGCTGGCGCGCCGGTGCTGCTCTTGCCGCACGGATACCCGTGCTCGAGCTACCAGTACCGCCAGCTGATGCCGGAGCTCGCCGACAGCTGGCGGCTGGTCGCCCCCGACTTCCCGGGTTTTGGCTACAGCGCCACCCCGCCGTCCTTCGCGTACGACTTCGATGGCTACGCGCGCTTTCTCGATCGCTTCGTGAGAGCGCTCGGCATCGAGCACTTCGCCCTCTACCTGCACGACTACGGCTCGCAGATCGGCCTGCGGCTGGCGCTGCAGCAGCCCGAGCGAGTCACCGCGCTCATCATCCAGAACGGCGACATCTACGCTGACGAGCTCGGCCCCAAATACGAGGTCATCCGCCGCTACTGGTCGGCGCCAACAGCGGGCAATCGCCTCCCGCTCGAACGCGCGGTGAGCGAGGGGGGATTCCGCCACGAGTTCGTGGGTGAGGTGCCGAGCTCCGTCGCGGCCCGCGTGCCGCCCGATCTGTGGAAGCTGCACTGGCCGTTGATGGACACGCCCGAGCGGCGCGCGATCGCCCTCGACTTGATGGTTCGGCTGAAAGAGAACCTGAGCTGGTTTCCGCGCTATCAGGGCTACCTGCGCGAGCACCAGCCGCCGGCGCTCGTCCTCTGGGGTCCAGAAGATGGCTACATGCCGGAGGGCGCCGCCCGCGCCTACCTGCGCGACCTGCCGCAGGCCGAGTTGCACCTGATCCCGGGCGCGGGCCACTGGCTGCTCGAGACGCACTTCGAACGCGCGCTGCCGCTCATCCGCGGCTTCCTCGAGCGCGCGTCACGCTCGCTGAGAGCACCGAGCCCGCGCGCCGCGCGAGCCTGACGCGCGAGCGCCTCGGCGCGTCCGAGCGAGCCGCCCCGATGCGGGGTCGCGGTTCTCCGGGAGCGCCCGGAGCGAGGCCGTTTGGCATTCGCCATGAACCCGCCCCCGATCTGCGGCTCGGATGTCGAGGGCGCGCCACGGCAGCGTGATGAGGGGCTCATACGCTGGTCTCGCGATGGGAAATCGGCGACGCCGGTGGCGCTGGCTCCGGCTCTTGGGTGTGCTCGCGGCCTTTGGCTTGCTCGGGTGGACGTTTCGCGATCTCGACGTCGCGCGCGTGAGCGGGGTGATCGGGCGGGTGGGCGCGGGCAATTTGCTCTGGGTGCTGGTGCCGATGGGCTGTGCGCTCGCGGTCGAGGCGTACGGGTGGGCGTGGGCCTTTCGGCGCTTCGGGCACGAGGTGCCTTTCGTGGGCGTGTGGCGCGCGAGGGTGACGAGCGAGGCGCTGGCGCTCACGTTGCCCGCGGGCATGCTGTTCTGCGAGTCGACGAAGCCGTTCTTGCTGGCGCGTCATTGCGGGCTCGGGGCTGAGGCGAGCCTGGCCGGCATGGCGGTGCGCAAGTATCTCTTGCTGGCTTCACAGGCAGTCTACATCACGGGCTTCGCGCTGCTCGGCGCTCCGTTCCTGGCGCGCGCATCGAGCGGCATCCTCGGCGGTCCCGGGTTGACCGAGGCGCTCGTGGCGGTGGGCGGCGTGGTGTTTGCGGCGGCGATCGGCAGCGCCGCCTTCCTCAGGGATGGGCGTATCGCCGAGCGGGTCCGCGGGGCGCTGGCGCGGCTGCCGCTGCCCGCGCTGCGCGAGAGGCTCGAGCAGAGCCGCGGGCGCTTCGACCAGACCGACGGCGAGCTGCGCAAGTTCTTCGAGCGCCCGCTGCTGGGCGCCTCGTTGCCCGCGCTGCCGTTCCTCCTGGCCTGGGTGTTCGAGGCGGTCGAGACGTACCTCATCCTGCGCTTGCTCGGCGTGGACTTGCCGTTCGAGGCGGTGGCCGCGCTCGAGGTGGCGCTCTCGTTCCTGCGTCACGTGACGTTCCTCCTGCCGGCGGGGCTCGGCGTGCAGGATCTCGGCTACGTGGCGTTTCTGCGGGCGCTCGGCGCGCACGATCCGCTCACGATGGGGGCGGCGTTCGTGCTGCTCAAGCGCGCCAAGGAAGCGGCGTGGGCGCTCGTGGGGTTCTCGTTGCTCGCGTCGGATCTGCGCGCGACGGGCGCCCCGGCGCTGGCGAGCGCTCCGGTGAGTTGACGTTCGCCGCTGCGAGGCGAAGGCCGCTCGCGCGGCGGCGGGGCAGGGTGATGGCGAGCCCACTCGCAGCGCGGCGAGATGGACGGCACACGGCCCCGCCGCGGGGCCCCCTCCTCAACGCTGACCGCCGGCCAGAGCCGCGGCGGCTCGCTCGCGCCGCCGAAGCTTCGCGGCCCAGGCGCCCTCCAGCGTGTAGACGACGAGCGCGAGCCAGATCAGCGCGTAGCCGATGAGCTTCCTGCCGCCGAACGGCTCGTGCCAGAGCAGCACGCCGGACAGCAGCTGCAGGCTGGGGGAGATGTACTGCAGCACGCCCACGAGCGAGAGCGGAATGCGGCGCGCGCCCGCCGCGAACATCAGGAGCGGCACGGCGCTGAGCGGGCCCGTCAGGATCAGGAGCGCGGCCTGCCCGCCGCTGCCGAGCTGGAACCAGCTCTGCCCCTGCGCGCCGAGCCAGCCGAGGTAGGCCGCCGCGAAGGGCAGCATCAGCACCTGCTCGAGCAGCAGGCCCTCGAAGGCGTCGAGCTTGGCCTGCTTGCGCAGCGCCGCATAACTGCCGAAGCTGGCCGCGAGCGTGAGGCCCACCCACGGCAGTTGCCCGAACTGCAGCGTGAGCCAGACCACCCCGAGCGTGGCCGTCACGATCGCGAGCCGTTGCGCGGGGCGCAGCGCCTCGCGAAAGAAGAGCACGCCGAGCGAGACGCTGACGAGCGGCGTGATGAAGTAGCCGAGGCTCGCGTCGACCACGCGCTCGTGCGCCACGGCCCAGATGTAGACGAACCAGTTGACCGCGAGGAGCCCTGCGCTCAGGAACGAGCCGAGCAGCACCCGCGGCGATCGCACGCGCGCATAGAGCCGCGGCAACCAACCCTGCGCGGCGGCGATCGCCACCAGGAAAAGCGCCGACCACGCCACGCGGTCGGCGAGCACCTCGAGCGGCGGCGCGTGCAGCGCCTTGAAGTAGATGGGGAATGCGCCCCAGAGCGTGTACGCGGCCACGCTGAGCCAGATGCCTTGGCGGCGCTCGGAGTCGGCGGCGGGCAGGGCGGTGGTTTCGGGCATCGAGTGCAGCGCGGTTGCCACGTCGGGGGGCCTCGGACCAGGGCCAATCGTTCGCCAGGGCCAATTGTCGAATTGTTCGCGTGCCGGCGCTCGATCCGCCCGCAGGGAACAATTCGAGAAAGACGTCCCCTGCGGGCAAAAGGCCCCACGATTCCCCGCTGCGGGGGCGGCAGGAGCAGAAGTGCCAAGCCCCTCTCCGTGACGCTGAGAACGGTTCCGGGCTAGTCTCCGTGACGCTCGCGTGGCGCGAGCGAGATAGAACGATGAACGCCCCCGCTTTCTCTGACCCGTCTTTTCCGTCCGTTCGGCAGACCGCTATGAGCCGGCCCGCCTCTCCCCAGCGCACCTCTCCCCAGCGCACCTCTCCCCAGGGCGCCCGGGGGCTCGCCGCGCCCACCGCCCGCGGAGTCCTCGGTGCTCTCGCGCTGGCGATGAGCGTCGGCTGCAGCTCCGAGTCGAGCGATACGCCGGGCAAGGCGTGGTCGTGCAGCATCCCGGCAGAGTCTGCCGAGTCGCCCGACTTCGTGTCTCAGATCGGGTGCGAGGCAGATTTCGCGCAGCTCGCCTCCGAGCCGCTCACCTCCACGTTGCCCGGCGCGCGCTCGGTGAAGACGTCGGTCGATCGCGAGTCGGACGGCGAGCTCACGTTCCAGAACAGCACGCGCTTCCCGATCCACTGGGACTTCCTGTCCGAGAACCGCTCGGTCGCGCAGGGCCTCGGCCGCGTGCCGCCGCTCTCGGAGTTCAACCAGACGGAGTACTACTCGCCGTCGCGGCGCTTCCTGCTGGGCGCGCTCACGCACTACGAGGGGCCCGATCGCTGGGTGTACGAGATCTCGCCCTACGACACCTCCGACGCAGCGATGATCGCCGACGCCTTCGCGCGCATCCGCGAGAACACCTTCATCGGTGACCAGCTGTTCTTTCACCCGACCTCGCTCAACGTGGAGACGGTCGCCGCACAGCTGCCGAACGACGTCGGGCGGCTCACCACCGACGACCTGTTCCAGGGCATCGATTTTCAGCCGCTCAACGTGGCCGAGAGCTACGGCCGGCTGCGCTTCGTCGCCGCTGAGGATCTGGAGGCGAGCTTCATCACCTTCCGTGACATCGTGGTGCTCGACCGGGTGCCGAACGACATATCCGTCGCGCAGGGCATCATCACCGCCGAGTTCCAGACGCCTCTGTCGCACGTGAACGTGCTGTCGCAGAACCGCGGCACGCCCAACATGGCGCTGCGCGGCGCCATGGAGTCGCCCGAGCTGCGCGCGCTCGAGGGGCAGTGGGTGCGCCTCAGCGTGGGCGCGTCCGACTACGAGATCAACGCGGTCGAGCAGGCCGAGGCCGACGCCTGGTGGGACGCGAACAAGCCGCAGGGCGTGCAGGTGCCGGGCCTGAACGACACCGTCACCGACCTGCGCAACGCCAGCGAGATCGTGCCCGCCGACGTGGCGGGGGCCGATCTGCTGGCGGTGATCAAGGAGGGCACGCGCGCGTTCGGGGGCAAGGCCTCCAACTACGCCGCGCTGTCGCACGTGGAGGGCATCCGCGTGCCGCAGGCGTTCGCGGTGCCCATCTACTACTACTTGCAGTTCATGCGCGAGAACGGCTTCGATCAGCAGGTCGCTGCGCTGCTGGCAGACCCGGCCTTCACGGGTGACCCAGCCGTGCGCGATCAGAAGCTCGACGAGCTGCGTGACGCGATGGAAGTGGGCACCGTCAACCCCGCGTTCGAGGCGCTGCTCGTCGCCAAGCTCGAGGCAGACTATCCGGGCGTGCGCATGCGCTTCCGCTCCAGCACCAACGCGGAAGATCTCGACGGCTTCACGGGGGCGGGCCTATACACCTCGCGCAGCGGCGAGCTGGCAGACCCGGCCGACCCCGTGCTCGACGCCGTGCGCCGCGTGTGGGCGAGCGTCTGGTCGTTCCGCGCGTTCGAAGAGCGCAGCTATCGCAGCATCGACCACAACGCCGTCGGCATGGCCCTGCTCGTGCATCGCTCGTTCCCCGAGGAAGAGGCGAACGGCGTGGCGCTCACCAACAACCCCTTCGACAAGACGGGCATCGACCCCGCGTTTTACGTGAACGTGCAGCTGGGCGAGCTCTCGGTGGTGCAGCCCGAGCCGGGCACCAGCACCGAGGAGTTCTTGCAGTACTTCGACCTGCAGAATCAGCCCGTCAGCTACCTCAGCAACTCGAACCTCGTGCCCGCGGGCAACCGCGTGCTCCTGCCCTCGCAGGTGCAGGAGCTCGGCGTCGCGCTCGATCGCATCCGCGCCCACTTCGCGCCGGCGTACGCCGTGAGCCCGTGGTGGGCGATGGACGTGGAGTTCAAGTTCGACGCGGACGGCGACGAGGTGCCTCCCCTGTTCGTGAAGCAGGCGCGGCCGTTCGGAAACCGCTGAGCCGGGCCGATTGCGTCCCCTGGCCGCCGCGTCTATCGTCGGCGCATGCATCGAGCGCCGCTCTTCGAGCATCGTAAGAGCCAGGCCGTCCGCTTGCCGGACGCCCTGCGCTTCGACGGCACCGAGGTCTACGCCGTGAAGGTCGGCGACGCCGTGCTCTTGCTGCCGCTGACCCAGCCCTGGCGAGCGTTGCGCGAGGCGCTCGGCGCCTTCAGCGACGATTTCATGCGCGAGCGGCGGCAGCCGCTCGCCGAGCAGCGCCAGGGGCTCTCCTGAATGTATCTGCTCGACACCAACCTCTGCCTCCACATCATCGCCAAGGCGCCGCCCAGGGCGCTCGAGCGCCTGCTCGCGTGCTCGCCCGACGAGGTGGGCATCAGCGTCATCACGCTCGGAGAGCTCGTGAGCGGCGTCGCGCGCAGCCAGGCAGAGGAGAAGAACCGCAGAGCGCTCGAGCTGTTCCTGGCGGCCCTGCAGGTGGTCGAGTTCTCCGCGGAGGCGGCGCTGGCGTGGGGCGAGCTCCGCGCGCAGCTCGACTCGAAGGGCGCCGAGATGGGGGCGCTCGACGCGATGATCGCCGCGCAAGCGCTGTCGCTCGGCGCGACGCTCGCCACCAGCACCCCCAAGGCCTTCCGGCGCATCTCCGGGTTGAAGGTCGAGAACTGGGCGCGCTGAGGCCTCACTCCCGAGAAGCGCCTCAGACCCGGTCCCAGCGCTTCATACCCAGCGCGACGGGTCGCGCACGGCGGCGTCGAACCACTCGAGCTGGCTGAGGTGCCCCGCCCAGTATTCGCGCGACGCCCGGAACGGCTCACCCCACGCGAGCGCGGGCTCGACCGGCAGCATCATCGTCCAGAACGCGCGCAGGCAGCCGAGCGCGGGCACCAGCGACCACGCCGCCTCGCCGAGCGCCCCCCGCTCGTCATAACCCGCCCGAAACGCTCGCCAGTCGGGCGGCGTCTCCTCGAAGCCCATCTCGACCATGCGCCGGCGCCAGAGGCAGGCCACGTCGTACAGCGCGGGGCCGAGCCCGAGCGCCTCCAGATCGAACAGCGTCGCGGAGGTGAGGCCTGCCGCTTCGCCTGTCGCGCCTTCCGAGATGGGCGCCGCAGCTGCGCCGGAGGCCGCGCCGCCGCCCACTCGCGCGAAGCGCACGTTGGCGAGCCGCACGTCACCGTGGCAAACGCAGGGCGCGAGCTGAGCGCCCGACACCAGCGCGCTGGCGCGCGACACGATCGGCTGCAGCGTGCGCCACTGCTGCGCGTCGAGCCAGTGGCTCGCCTCGTTCAGCCGCTGGTCGAGCTTCTCGAGCGGCTCGACCCAGGGCAGCGCGTTCGCCGTCGGGCTCGGCGCCCACTCGTGCAGGGCCCGCAACGTGCCGCCGAACGCCTCGGCCTGCTCCAGGCTCGGCGCCAGCGCCTCTTCACCCGACAGCTCGGCGTAGCCGATCGCCGGACAGTCGACCCCGCGCACGCGCAGCGTCCCCGCGAACCTCCCGTCGGCCCTGGGCACCGGCAGCGGCACCGCGAGGCCCGCCGCGCGCAGCTCGCTCGCGACCTTCCCCTCGCGTTCGGTCGCCTCCAGGCCGCGCTGCATCACCCCGCCCGCGCGCAGCCACATCGCCGGCGGGCCTGGCTGCGTCGAACTCCGCTGTACCCGCAGCGCCAGCCCCGTCGTACGCGTCGCAGACCCGACCACGCGCCCGCTCGCGTCGCCGTAGGCCGCGCGCACCCAGGCCGTCGCCGCGTCGTGCTCGTCCGACTCCCTCTCTCCCGTCACCCGCTCGTCCATCGCACCCGCGGACCGCCGAGGCAACTCGCGGGGCGACAAAGCAGATCAGTCGGGCGCGACCGCGCCGATTATTCGGGCGCGACCGCGCTGATTATTCGGGCGCCACCGCGCCGAGCGCGAAGCAATAGATTCCGCCGTAGCCGCCGCCGGCACCCACCCGGAAGTCACCCGCGGGCGCGCCCGCGCCGCCGTCGATGTCAGCGCCTGGCTCGCAGCCGTTGATGGTGTGATCCTGGATCCAGTTGCGGCCGTTGTTGTTGCTGCGCGGCCACGAGTGCCCGACCGGCACCTGTCCGCCGTTGCCGAGCATGTTGCCCTCCGAGCCGCGCAGCGTGCTCGAGGTCCAGTTCTCGCAGGTGGCGATGCGGCCCTCCTCTTCGTCGTCGAAGAGGCGGCCATTCTGACCCGAGCCCGTCAGCGTGTCGTGGTTGTCGATCTGCTGGCTCGGGCGGATGTCTTCACCGTTCTCGTCGGTGAACATGTTGATCAGCTCCGCGTCGCCGCCGGGGCGCCCGTTGTTCTGCGGCAGCAAGTCTTCCGGCGTCTCTGCGAGGAGCAGACCGTTGTAGTTGTACCAGGGCCCCGACCCCACGCGATCGATCGCGTCGACCGGCGTGCTGCCGTCGAAGCCCGACGTGCTCAGGAACGCGCGCCACGTCTTGCGATCGGTCGGGCTGGCGGCGCGCGCCAGCAGGGTGCAGATCTCGTCGGCGCCGGCCAGGCCGCCCAGGTTGCCGCCGTAGCCGTCGGTCGCGCTCGGCGCGGGAGCGAACTCGCCCGCGGGCAACCCGTACATCCCCGCCTGGCTGGTGACGAAGAAGCTGAAGAAGGGCCGCTCGTCGACGACCTCGGGTTCCAGCGTACCGCCCGAGCCCGCGTCAGACGCGCTCGAGCCGCCCGAAGCACCGGAGGCGCCCGAGATGCCGCCGATATCCGGCGTGCCCTCGCTCCCGCCGCTCGCCGTCGGTGCGCCCGCGCTGCCGCCCACCGGCGCGCCGCCGCTCGCCGCGCCGCTCGAGCCGCTCGCACCAGCGGCTGCCGTCGCGCTGCCGCCCGCCCCTGCGACGCCCAGCGCCGGCGACCCCGAGCCGTCGG
>Ga0247763_1000548_pt1 | contig 22384 bp, 14 predicted proteins | sample UWRJL141409B4_FD_179926 | JGI IMG/M metagenome (GOLD analysis project Ga0247763, IMG submission 179926) | Plant litter microbial communities from Arlington Agricultural Research Station in Wisconsin, United States - UWRJ-L141-409B-4 | ecosystem: Environmental > Terrestrial > Plant litter >...
ACCGAGAGCATCTTCTTGTCGTCATCCTTTCCTCGCAGTCGAAATTCCCGCACGGCCCCCGGGCTGCATCTTCTGTGCTGGTCTCGACCTCCATGTTGTTCTGCACGCTCGATGCCACGACTGTGTCCTCCTCGTATGCCTTCTCCCTGCGAGTTTCGGCAGCTGAGAAGAGAGCGTTCAGCCGTTGGTTGTCTAGGTAGCTCCGCACTGTGTCGGCCAGGCCAGGCCGCTCCACGTCGTCGTACGTGGGCATGATGGTGTGGATGGATGATGGGCCGATGGTAGACTCCTTTGCCAGGGGTAGGGCACTGGCATTTCCGCAGAGTAACTCTTTTGTCAGCAGCATTTCCAGTCGGCGTACCGTGCCCGCGATCTTGCTCATATCCTCCGCCTTCGCACCCTCGAAGCTGGGAAGCCCCCAAAGATTGTACAGCTTCCCATGGCAGCCCCGAGTTTTGAACCCTGGCCGGAAAAGGTCGAGAAAGCTCCAGCAGAGAAAGCAGCTTCGCTTGCTGCAACCAAAATAGGGAACCATTTTCCCGCTGCCGCCGCCTCTGGTGGGCGCAGCCAAGATGTAGTGCTGTAAAAGTTGCATCTCGGCATGGACCTCCCAGGTCGGAGACCTCAGCTTGCCAAACTCCTGGAGCAACCTCGTCTTGGTCCATTTTGCCTTTCTTCCTTTGGAATCCAACAAGAGATGGATTTGGGCATCTGTCAGCGGTTGTCCCAACTGTTGAAATGTCTGAGATACACTCCATGGTTCGCTGTCAGCAGCCGAAGCCGCTTTCTTGCCCTTGATCCGCTCCAATCTCTGCTCGGCGACAGTGGTAATCTGAATGTTCGCAAAGCCCTCCAGCCTCTCTGCAGCAGCGACCAGAGTGTGGAAAGAAGTCCTAGGCCTTCCGAGAAAACCAAGAGCGGTTCTGAGGCTAGCACCAGCGGGAAAATCGAGGCTCTCGAAATCCCCAGACGGAAACATCTTGTGGATCGCGTGGGCTTGTGTAACCAGCAAATCGTTTCGGCATACCGTCGATGCATGTCGGCCAAAGACGGCGACGCACAGGTCGCTTAGCTCCGAGTCTAGAGAAGGGGCGACAGCAGCTTCTTGGACTCGTTGTCGGGCCGTGCTAGCGTGTTGTTGTTGGTATCGCTTGAGGAGCTGTCTCACCTCGACGAGGTATCCCTGGATCCTGGGTTCGTTGTGCACGACGAGTGCGGCCCAAAGCTCGTCCCTGCTCCCGTCATCCAGGGCTGCTGCAGCGATGCGTCGTAACAGCGACTGGACGCGTTCGAGGAATTCTCTGTCGGTGGGACGAAATTTATCGTTTTTGGCGACCGTGACCTTGACGCTCTCCGGACCAATGGACATGGCCGTCGCGGCGACATGTCTGCCACCTTTTTGGTTGGCCATCAATTCGGCGAGCCTGTCGAGGAATTGCCGCCGCAAGCGACCAGCTTCCAGATCTGAGGGTGGCGAGACCTTGACCGAGCTGCAGTCCGTCTCGGGGATATTGTCATCATCATGATCGTCATCGTAGCGGGTCGGCGTCTCGACTTGGCCTTGATGCCGCAATCGCAGCAACTTTGTCAAGGCTTCGAATCGGGACCTGTCGAGTCCTTGCTCTTTCCAATCAAATTTCTCGCTCATTTCTGCGGTTCGATCGTTTTCCACAGGATGGAGCCAGTATCTGCTAGTTCAGGCAGGTTCGACCGCCGTTTGATGCGTCACTGATAAGAACCGTGATTCGTAACACAAACCCCGCACCGCACACGTGGGCGCAGCTTGCTAGTTCCTGCCTTGACCAGGCTGGCCATTCACAGGCAGTGTCAGGACTCGGGTGCAAAATATCACGCCCTATGAGGGCGGTGGTTCGGCACGCCCGGACATGTGGTCAGGGCAAAAGCAAGGCACCATTGTCAACCCACAGCAGTGACAGAAACTACAAAAAGAAAAAGAAAGAAAGAAAAAAAAGCAACTCCCCGCCTGCCATGTGGCGTCAGGCTATCGGCGAGAAACGGGTACTCGGTGCAGTCTGTCATAGACGGTCGGCCGCGTAATTGCAGCGGTATGCTGGAGTGCCGGCCGATTTGCGATGGGGCATTAATATGCATCGTTTCCCTCAACGTTGCAATATGCTACGACTCATGCCTGGCAGACCGCAGCTAGTCCTAGGTAGGTACTTAGGGTTGCTCTTAACCGTGTCAAATCACTTTGGGTGTGGGGGGATAGTTCTCGGCGTCAGTACCAGATTTGAAGATACCTTAGGTATCTAGGTGGGCAATCTATCCTCCGTTTGAGTGAGGGACTGTGACCCTGCCGATGTTTACTAAGGCACTCGACCGGTTCTGCCTAGAGCCTCGCCTTGTTAATTTCTCAGCAACATGGCCGGGTGATCTAATGCGAACTGAGCCAATATAGGCAGAGAACCAATCACTTCCTAAATGCTTGCGGGATATGCCGCCAATAACGCGAAACCCAGCAATGTCGTCGTATTGTATGCACTGCCCACTCTGCAGTAACACAACAGGACGGACCATGTATCCAAGCTGGGGAATCCTACAGTCGATCAAAGATATTCTGTGCCAATGAGGCCAGTCCTAGGAGGCCCATGAGCGGACCACCCCCTCTAGAGATTTGGTGGAACGGGCTTCATTTCCATCTCCATATCTAGGCTGGTCCTTTATGAGAGTTATTTCAAGCCCCCCCACCCACCGGAAATAAGGCATACCCCAAGAGCTCTTCGCCAAGCCCCTGGCCACACCTTATAGGACCTTTGCCCAAATTATCACCATGAGCACACTTGAGTCGCTCCGTCGAGTCCCTCCTCGGTCACCACCCCCACGGCCGAGCCGAGATGAAGTCGACTATGGCAAAAGCGACATCTTGTACGACAAGAAGACGTGGAACGTTGATGACCTCAAGAAAAAGATGTAGGATTCTAACGCTTCTTTCTCACGCTTTAGCGTTGTCCGCCTCACCCACGCCAAGAATCTCGACAACCTTGTCTGGCATGAGTATCTCCAGGTCATTGTTCGAGACTCCCACACCTCCAAGCTCACCCGCATCCTCGCCGAGAGGCAAGTTGCAAACGACCATGTCCTCACCGGGATCTGGCCGGGCTGGAAGGAAGGAGATACGCCACCGGATGGCTCGGGCGATACAAGGTTTCCCCTCGCCCTGTTCACGCTGGAATTCAACTCGAATCCCGTCTCCCTCGAAACTTTTGTCGATGTACTGTCGGCGGTTCGCGCATCAAACCCGACCTACAACGTGCTGACGGCAAACTGCTACTGGTTCGCCTTAGCCACCTATGTCGTTCTGTATGCTAAGTACAAAGATACCGCGACGGAGAGACGCTGGGCCTGGTGTTTCTACCGGTTCATCCCCCCAACTTACATAACCTGGTGGGATATGGTTACTGTGCCTCTGGTGAGTGCCTACCTGGTACCTACCTGTACCTGGTACAGGCGGAAAGAAAAAAAAAAACCCTTGTCACTTGAGCTTACCTTGCAACGCGACAATCCTAGATGCAAATTGCTGCTAGTCTCTTCAAGCGCGATGATATGAAGGACAAGAAGGTAAGAACTCACTTTTACATGGCCTTTGTTGCTTTCACGGACTCGGTGCTGACTTTGTTTCTACTTTATAGAACCCCAAGTACCGCTCTGGCGGCAGTGGAGATATCGGGGACAGTTCACTTGGTGGCGGCGGGCAAACCCACAAACCAGACCCCCTTGCCGTCAAATTCTGGGCTGCCATCCAGAAGCAAATGACGCAAGAGCGTGATGGCTCCCACGATATTCCAAGCGCATGTCTCTGCCTGGGCTGCACCATTTACATTGTTAACAATAAATCTAGCTCCACAACAAGATCTTATCGAATGACCAGATTGTCGCAAAACTTTCGGTAAATCTTCAACTCATGTTGTGTGTCTTTGGCTGTTGTCTCATCACTGACCGCGTCTTAGGAACCCAATCCTCTCGTCGGCAAGCCAAACCCTGTGACGTATCCCACGCACGACATGCAGGAGGCCCATGTGAGTTTCTCATCACTTTCAATGATAATTCTAGGTCGGCCCAAAGCTCATGTCTCCATAAAAGCCGTTTGTCGACCAGGTGCATGAGATATGCCGACACTTCTCCCAAAGCCCCTCGCGAGACCATCATCTCCAACGGTCTACCGAAGAGGGATTTGATAAAGTCTTCACACCCCTCAAGGTAATTATTCTCCCTGTTCTGTAACAGCTTCAAGTATAGAGGCGATAAAGGCTAATGTTCGTGACCCTGCAACAGCCTGAGAATGTTCCGCCCGAGTTTGAACAGATACTCAGCTTGAGTCCTGGATCACGTCTCTCGGGGGAGGACTGCAACCAGTTTAACACGGCAATCAAGGCTTCTGTGGGAGCTGTCCTGACGATGCTTGATGTGGGAGAATGAATTTTCCGGCCGATTTGGTTGCCCCCAGCCAAGCATAAAGGGAAGGGGAGGGTTGCTATATCGCGCCTGCACCCCTATGTGTTTCGGATGACATAACATTCAATCATGACACGTTAATCTAGACGTCAGCAATTGCCAAACTCGTGAGGGGAGGTGCTTCTGCTGCTTTAACCTGTGGCGCAGTTAACATGCAGGTTGACGAATTGGGTGGGCTTGGCAGGGGGCGTCTGAGCTGCTGCCTGCTTGAATCAAAGTCAGCTGAAACGCCGCTCTCATTACCTTCATCATTGCCCTGCGAACTTGGACCGATACCATCCGATATCGCAACACGTAATTCCGATACCTCTTTCTCGAGAGATTTTCATAATGACTTTCACCTACAACCCCCTGGACGCGGACACCCGGGAGGTACGGCTCCTCATTGTTCATCCTGCAGCCGACCAGGCAGCTGAGCTCAACTGCACCCTCCAAACGGTTTCCCTCCTCGACCGCCCCAAGTTCTTCGCCCTCTCTTACGTCTGGGGCTCCTCGCCGCCCGCGCATCCAATCATTCTCTCCGACTCTTCGGCCATCACACCCCCAAATGCCGCGATGCTCGTCACCGACAACGTCAACGACGCCCTCAGGGAGCTACGCGGCCTGCGAACTAACATGGCCTTCTGGGTTGACGCCGTCTGCATCAACCAGTCCGACCCGGCGGAAAAGAACGTCCAGATTCCGCTCATGGGGCAGATCTACTCGCAGGCTGCCGCGGTCTTCGCGTGGCTGGGAAAAGCCAATACGAACATGCACCTGGCGCTCGACTGGGCCTCGACCTTCATGCCGGCTACCGCGTCCGATACCCCAAAGACGCCATACTGGACGGACCTGGCGGTGAAAGCGCAGGGGAGCCAGGAAGCGCGGGACCGTTTTGATGTCTCGACGCTGATGGCGTGTTTGGGACAGTGCGACATCCTGCGGCATCCGTACTGGTGCCGAATGTGGACGTTCCAGGAGTTCGAGCTCCCGCCGCGAGAGCCCATCTGCGCCATCGGCCCGAGATTCTTCTCTGCTACGCACTTTCGGGAGACGCAGAGACCGTTGAATGAGCTTCGTGAGCGAGCGCTACAGCGCCTATCAGACGGGCTGGTCGAGCGGAACCGACGCGCGGACGAGGGCCTTTCCATCGACGACGGACGGGACCCGTATCGCCAAGCGATGCGGGAGCTTCTGGAGGAGTTGGCGGGGAAGAGCAGGAGGCTCCCTGGCGGTTTAGATGTCAGGGCTCAGCGGATGAGCAATCGCCACCAGGAGCGGGCGCAGACGCTGCAGAGTCTGCTGCTTCAGACGCATGGGCGCAGGTGTAAGGACGCGAGGGACAGGGTTTATGCGCTGTATGGCCTGGATCCCGCGGCACAGGCGGCACACCCGCCTGACTATCGCAAGACCAAGGAGGATGTGATGCTCGAAACGATCGAGTACCTTGTCAACTCGGACGTAGCGGGGCTCTCCGCCTTCGTGGTACACGGGCTGTCCGAGGATCGTCTTCAGAGGTCCGACCAGCTGTCGTGGATGATCGACTTCTCCAGGGGCGCGGTCGACGACAAAGAGCCGATACGGTTTCTGCTCTATCCGCCGGTGACGAGGGCGTTAGAAAATCGCTTCGACATCAACAAGAGGGCGCGTATAGATCTCGACTCGAAGACTCTGACAGTCTGGGCACTGGGTCTTGGGCGCGTGCAAGCAAAGATCAATTTCGGTCCAAACAAGATGGAGGTTCTCGCCACGCTTGCCCGCCTCTTTGGATTTATGACGGACAACGCGACCATGGCTGGAGGACCTATGCCTCAAGTGTTTCTGGAGAGAAGTCTTCAGCCCAGGATGGCAAGGCTGTGCGCGGTTCACCATTCTCAGAACGTCGAGTTTCCAACGGAGCAGATCATCAGTGCGTACGATCACATCTTTCGGGTGTTGAAAGATAGTCCGGAGGTGCGGTGGGCAGTGACGACGTGTTACGGGGTCGTTAGTGCCGCGGTTGCGAATCTCGTGGGAATGGCCATGTTTATCACCTCCAAGGGCGTGCTCGGGCTCTGCGACGAGCTAATCGAGTTGGGGGACGAAGTTGCAATGTCTCCGCGTGTGGCGGTGACTCTGGTTTTCAGAGACTATGGAAATCAAGGAAGCGGTGCTGAGGCTGTCTGTCGGATGGTTGGAGCGGCTCACTGCGATACGGTGACGGGGGGAGAGTTTTTTGATCAGGGTTTCGTAGAGAGCTTGGCAGAAGAAGAGCTCCGCGAATATAATGTTATTTGAGAAAAAGTAGTTGTAATCTTTCAAAAGAAGACGACGCGGTTGCGGGCTCGCCGCGAGTCCATTAGCACATGTAACTCTGCTCTGCCAAAAACTCTTCAGATCTAGTCTACTTCCGTTTGAAGACGCTATCAGACCTCTCAATTCGGCGAGCCATACATTGCGCGAGTAACGGTATGGGTAGCGAGAACAACAGCAGTAACGACTGCCTTGGGCCCGAACCAATCCGATAACGTGCCCTAAAATCGCTGGGACGGTTCTGCTCGTAAGACAGTATACATCGTAATAGCCTCATCACTGGCCGTCCTCTAAGTCTCCCTCATCCGCCGCAAGATGTCCTCTTACTCTTCCTAGGCTTTGCGAATAACTTAAATCCTACTTTTTTGCAATTTCCTCCTCTCGTATCGTGACTTAAACCTGAAGCTCCAACCCGTTGATCCGAGACTTTAAGCCACCTAGGTTGTTCTCGATAGATAGCCTACCTGCTTGCTGCTCTGATCTCTCTAATTCATACAGGGCCTTTAGTACGGCATTTTCTGCCTCTAGCTGTATGATCCGCTGTTGAAGTCGGATGACTGTCTCTTTATACCGCCGCGCCCCGGCTTCTAGCTGCTCCAATGCCTCTTCCCTTCCTCCAACAAGACACTGAATGTCCTGAGACATCTGTTGAAGCTTTTAATACTTCTCTTGCATCGCGGCTCTTGTTTCGGGAAGCAGGCTCTGTCTCGACCCTGATACTGACTGCTGCGGCATCAGAGCTTGCACTTTAGGAGCCACTGCCCGCCGCAACGCGGCGTAGATGGTTGCTATTATTTCCAAAAATTCGGCGTTCTTGGCTTCGTTCTACGCCCCCTGCTCGTGCATCTTTCTTGACCAGAGGGGTCATTGATGAAGGTCTCTAGTTCGTTAAGGATGTAGAGATGGGTTTAGTTCTTATCGTTTATTAACTCATGCATTACTTGGCGGTTAGTACTAATGAAGTAAGTTATTACCCTAGGGATATTTATAGTAGCTGAATGTTTCGGGATTATTTATACATAAAGGTATTAGTTAAATCATAGATACGTCTTAATAATAATCTAGTCCTAACTTAAGGAATCTATAACTTGAATAATTATCTGGTCTCTCTAATAGCATTGTCGCCATACACGGCTTCGATGACTACCGTAATAAGTCATAGACCGCTGATAATGACGTCTACTGGCTCTACGATCTCCTGCCATAAGACATCCCTTACGCCTGCATTTTCTGCCGGGGATACGACGCTAATACCCGTAACACTCCCGCATTAGCTACTAATACCTCTACGACTATGCACGCAACCTTATATCTCATCTACGCTTAAGCAGGACCCAAACCAAATATAAACATTCAACCTTGCCATCATTTCAAGTGCACCTCTTCAATGAACATGGTAGGTGGTAGGCAATCAACATAACGAGGACTATGAGGGTTGCCATGATATGGAACGTTACCGATCCTATCTCAGATCCTACAAATCCCAGCGCGGAGCTGAGCCGCACAATGTGACCAGACTTGAACCGGAACCGCGGTTATAGTGATGACAATTGTACACAAGCCACCGGCAGATTAACCGTGAGTCCGCGCCCAGCCATCGGTTAAAGAAGTCATGCCCTACCAATCACCTTCCCAGTGGGGCACAGTAACACCTCGCTAGCTCCTCCCAATGCTCAGGCAATATATTTCATCAGAGTGAGTGTGAACTCTGCGTGAGGCGACCCGGTACAAGCCACAGTCTAGTGCTCGCTAGGCAGGGGACACGAGCAAAACCCACAAATTGTTTCGCAGAAACGACGATAGTTGAAGATCCTTCACGCATTCGGGTTCGGACTTGAATTATAGCGGTTGCAGAGAGTAAATCATGACGGGAAAAGATAAATAGAGCGTGGATCGCCGGCTTTTAGACTTGGATCTATCATCATCAACCCGAACACTCACTTGCTGTCACCAAGAAGCGTCATTCGTTCCTCCAATTTTTTTGGTCACATTTCTAATATCTAATTCTGTCAATAATTCTTAATTTTGCCACCACCAAAATGCACTTCACTCCGGCAATCATCTTTCTGGGTACCGTGGCCCTGGCTGCTGCTGCTCCCCTTGACACTCCCAACCACCCACCCGTGATCAAGTCCAAGGCTTTCCGCCTTGTGGTCAACGTAACCGACCTATCAACGGATATCTCCCCACCCGTGCACGGCACCGAGATATTCCCCTACTTTGTCAACTCAGCCCTCATCCGGGCCGGCGTAGCCCAATCCGGCGCCGGGTCTGTATTTTTGCAGTTCCCGGACCCGACCCCACAATCACCCATGTGGGCACCGTTTGGTGCCCAGCTCATCACCCAACAAGGCGGACCCGACAACATTCTCGGCCTAACGCAAAACTACCCTCCCATTCTCGACCCGACCGACTTTTATGATAACCAGCCCAACCCCATGACCTTTACCCCGGGTCAGGGAACCAAAAGCGTCCAGCTCACTACGGGCGGGTATTATTCCTATGTCCGTCCACGCGAAATGTCCGGTGGACTGGGGGATTTCGCCATTTGTGACTCAGATTTGGGCGGGGCAGACCATCATGGAAACCCGCGACGGATGCGCACTCTGGATTTCTTCAACCTGAGCCTCAACGACAAGGGGGATTTCGCCGTCCATGTGCCAAAGGGCTGCACCAAGGTGAAATTGGTTGCGCAATGTGATGTTCTTCGACAAGTCCCCGAGAACTCGGCAGCAGCGCCTTTCCACAAAGCAGCGCAGGAAGTGCGGTGTTATGAGAATGTCATGAAGATCGATTGGGGTAGATATAATTTCGAGATGTAGGCGTGTGCGTGCGTGTTTAATTCGCGGCGCAGGAGAACGCGACTTAGTTACCTACCTATCTAGAATAGAAGGGTAAAGGGAGTTTTGAAGTAGGTACCTAGGTAATATTCACATAATTAACAGAGATGTCAAGAGACGCTAATCATCAACAATAGCGAGTTTATGAGTGGAAAATTACAGCAAGTAGCTCCATGTCAAAAAATAGATGACAAACTTGACAACATAGTACACGCATTTAACCTTAAAAATTTAAGGGAATCCACGTTCCTGAAGCAAACCCCTTCCTTAATTCCTTAACAGACCGGCATGGCACAAACCCATTTCCTCGACCAGTTACACTTCTCCTGGAACAGCCCAACCCACAAATCACAAGTGAAGGTCGAAAGATCTGGATAGCATTCCCCGTACTTCTTGCCCGGATTGGCGCCGCTATGCCAAACCTCCCATCTATCCCCCTTTTTGTAGAAATCGAGGGGTTTTCCGCAGAGATTCTTTGCGTGGAAATAATTGTCCGGAAGCGTATGGTACGACAGAACCTGGTTGTTCTGAAGCCAGTTGCATCCGTAGTTTTGTGACGGCATCAGGTTGGCAATGCTGTACCGGTCCGACTCATGCCACTTTGCGGGACCTCCACCGCTCTTTTGGCGTTTTTCAAGGTTGAGTTCAATATCAGCGGCTTCACCGTCGGGACCGATTTCAAAAGCCCGAGCATCGGATTGGTGACCGCCGGTCGCGAGATCAAAGCGGGAGAGGGACCCGCGTTTGGAAAATTCCTTCTCAATGCAGTTGCCCGTGAGGATGTGGAAGTCGGCCGTGACAGCCGTGATGAGCAGGCTTGTCACCGCGGTGAGGACGGTTGAGACGCGCATATTGACGATGATAAACGGGGGGATTTCTGGCTTGATTGATGTTAGGGAGTGGAGTGGAGGGTCTCCAAGATGTGAAGGATGGGCGGTGATCTGTTGATGACCTTCCAGTTCTGCTTGAGAGCAGATGTTTTGCCTTTTTATTTGCAGCAGCCGCAGTCCAGTCTGTGTACCCGCATCACTCCAATGAGGTTGAAGAAATGACTGATTGATCTCCCCGAGCGCATATCCCTGCACTTTGATCACAGAACAACAACGATGGGTCCATGTCAGCTCAGAGTATGATTGCGGAGAACAACCCTCTCTCAGAATCACGTGCGAAAGACCTACCTATGAAATTTCCAAGGTCCGTTTTCGTTCACCGTTGTGTTCCACTCACTGGAGTCCCCTGTGATTTTTCCTTGGAGAGAGTAGGGATCAGAAGAAATGATTCGACTAGCCAAGACCCAGTTTGGCGGCCCATCAGCAGGCAGCCGTTAAAGCAGCGAGTCAAGGTGGCACCCTCAAGGATTTTCAGCCTCTCAGCCCCGTTTCTAGCCAAGACAATGTTACACGAACCCATTTCTCGGGCGCAGCCGACCCCCGCTTGGCTTCTCTTGGTATTTTTGGGTAACTTTTGCTTGGCTTTTTCTTGTTTTCACCTTCCGGATCGGTATCTGGCCAAGCTAACCTAAACATGGCCTCGGGATACGAGTCGCGGTTTCGGGACACAAGAAGAGACGCGGCAAGGACGTCTTATTTAGATACAGCCCCTGGTGTCCGGCTGACAAACTTTGTGCAATTGTTTAATCTTGCTGCGCGACATGCCTTCTTGACTCGGGGTGCAACCGAGTTCCAGCTGGGTTCATCACTCGACAAGCCAGGGCGATGAGCAACAGATAGGGGTTAGTTGGTTGGCAAGTTGGGTATGCACCCCACGCAACTGGATTCAATGGCTTTCTTTCTTCTTTTTTTCTTTTCTCTTTTTTTCTTTTCTCTTTTTTTACTCGATAGCAGTCCTTCTATTGTACAATACACTTGACCCGAGGGCAGAACAATGTACAACTGCCAATGCCAAGCAGTATCGGGATGGCGTCGGTATCTTTGAAGCATGTAGACATTGGAGAACTGGAAAGCTCGAGTATTGTAATGCCAGTAGTATATTTTAACATCCGGGGTAAGCTAAATCAGAATCACTTTCATTGTCCGGTTCTACTAATCACGATCACATATTCTTTGTTCGCATACAAAGCAATTTTTTGCTGATAGTGGTCACATGACATGATGTCCGTCCTCACATATCTCTGGGCGTTGTTGCTGTGTAGCGCTTATGGTCGGGGCTCATGTAAAGTTCCATATACGTCAGAAATGTCCCTTTCAACCCGAAACAAGAGATAGTACAGCAAAGATGGAAATGCCTGGTTAGTTGACTCAGTGTTGATGTTACTTGCTCTTCAGGCTGCTAAGTGGAAAGTAATCTGCATTATCGGTGACTGCGCGATAACAGGAAAGACACCTCTGGTTGCCAACACTACCCGAGCACAATTGCATCGTGACAGCCTCTATCAGGCCCCTCACCGAGGACGGGAACAACGAACACTAGTTGCGAGAATACATGCAGGGTGTTTGCCCCGTTACCAAACTGTGATGCCGTGGTCCGTATTCTCTCATATTATGTATGTGTCTTGTAGCCTTCCAATGACCTCCATTCGTTGGACTACTCCATTAGATCTGGGTCTGTGTTCTGGCTCGGAACTAGTAATCAGACACAACTATACAGTTCTCCTATAGGCTGGTCAAGTCCTACCCTTCTCCGATCATATATAAAAAAGTGGTAGGCGACGCTAGGACCCGGGTCACCTTTTGGATTTGTCTCAACACTGACTGACGGCAACCACCTACATACAAAAAAGCAACACCCCCACAAGGAAGCAATGCCTCGACAACCGAACGCTTCAGACCTCCCGGTCCCACAGCTCAAGGCACTCATTGAGCAACTACTCACCGAGCCCTTGAGCCAACTTGGCTCCGTCTCGCATGTGGCGGTCAAGCCCCTGACCCCATATGTCAACCGAACCCGCGAAGAGCGGCTCGTAGGAGCACGCCGACCTGATTATGCCACGCGACAATCGGGGTCCAGTGTCGAGAGGCTCTACAACTATGCCTATGCGGCGCGGGCAAATGCCTTCCGCCAACTGCATCCTACCATTCGCGGATACCGGGCGAATGCCTTGGTTCTGCTCCGCAGCTGGACTATCGAGACTGACGCTGTCAGCGACCATGTTGCCGCTATGCATGAATTGGAACTCCGAAACCATGCTATTGCTTTTGGCTTGCCTCCTCCGAGGCCGCGACAAGGCGAGTTCCGTCGCCACACAGTATCATCAGTCCGTGCCGCCCCTTACCCTGCCTCTGCCTCTGCCTCTGGATCCGCCTCTACCTCGGCGGCTCCTAGCCCCCAACCCGCAGATGAATTTGAAGACGGCGACAATACTGACTCGGCTCCCCTCTGCCCTGAACCAGCGGCTCAAGACCCCAATATCGACCCCGTCTTGCAGGATCTCAATATTGACTTGTCTCAATTCCAAGCTCAACCGAGACAGTCCTATGCCCCACCAGCCGAGTCCTACCCTTCACCGGCCCAATTCTACACTCCGCCAGCTCAGTTCTACGAGTACCCAGTCCAGGATTATAACAACGAAGAGAACCAAGAGAAAGAAGGGGGCGAATTCGCTGGACTCGTAAATTACGAGGCCTATTACAACGACAAGGGTGAGACATCCCAACAGGGTCCCGAGTAAGAGACCTGAAACCATCACTCACTTCCATCTCCCTCACCCACTTCCTAAAACACATACGGAGCAACTGAAAAAAAAAGAATGAAAAGAAAAATAGGTAACCCAAAATAAACTTGCATTTACCAAATTCCCAAAGACTCTTGCCCAAGTGAAATCCTTTGCACGCGAAAATCTTTTGCATGTGATTAATCTTTGTGACTCTAGGCACCTAACTGAGAAGCTTTGAAGTTTCTTTCGCAAAGTCCAGCATCGATTGGCTGGGTCTGTGACATCGTACTTCTTTTTCCTTTTTCCTTTTCTTCTCTTTCCTTTTTCTTTTCTTTTTGTGTTTTCTTGTTCTAGAACATATATGGTGATCGTACACAAGAATAACACGCCACTTTCATTGCCTGGCACCCAGCTTGTTGTCGTACCAGTGTTGCCCTCACACTCTTCTGGCTACGACTGCCCCAATGCTGCTGCGGACAATCAGCTCCGACCCAGGGCGTGATCGCCATCTCCCCTCCCATCTACGACGATCCGGGGTACAGCCTCCACAAGATAGATTTACCGGGTCACGGGATGACGAGGACACCCAACATCAAATGGTAACGGTCTGGTGCACGCTCGGACACCAGCGGCAGTTATTACCTTGGGTTCAATGTTAGATAAGAGGGCTCGGAACCTGACTTCCGCGCTGACACTAAATTCGAAGATTCTTTTACTCTCTTCCATGCAGGTGACAGGGGGGCTTCCGCCAACAGGAGTTCGACCTGGTAAATCTCTTGGCATTGAGCCTAATTCTCAAAAAGTGTGGCATATCCCCCCGTCGTTGGGTTCCCTCCAATCGGATCAACCATATTCTAATGGTGCTCAACCTTATGTGGCGGACCGCTCCTTTTAAAAAAGATACCAGATAAGTTAAACAGTCAGCTCACATTTCAAAATTTGGTGCCGCCCGCCGACAACTTCCGTTTTGTGTGTTCCCCACGTCCAGCCTCTTCCTAGCGGTGGTCAATACGGTGGGGTAGATATTGATCGCTGTGCATGGTGTTGGGAATTACCCGCCGCCGGGTTCAATTGTCATTTGACAGGACCCAGTGACTGGACACAGCTTCCCCGCTGCCAGGCGTACTGCGTACGTGGTTGGAACATCCACCCCTCATTGCTGCTGAACTTTGACGAAAAAAATCCCCCCTCGGGTGTGACAAAACTTTGACCGTGAACGCCACGGTATCATAGAGCGATCGAGATGCTTCGAAGCTCGTTGTTGCTCCTATTTGGAGCTCTTTTCGTCGGACAAGGTTAGCGGCCTTCCTACTTGCTCCGAAATACTACGCCCAGGTACACCCACTGCGCGTGCGAGTGCTGACAAGATATTTGATATCGTAGGTCTAGCAGCCAACGAACGAGTCTACTCAGACCCCGATACCAAGCTCAGCTTCTACCAGACGTATCAATCGTACAGGCTGGAAAACAACCGAGGAATCACTTTCCGAGTGGCTATCCCCGATGGTCAGACCAACACGAACACGGCTTTCGATCTTGTGGTGCAGCTCATCGTGCCCAACGAGGTCGGATGGTGCGGTATCGCATGGGGCGGCAGCATGAAAGAGAATCCGCTTCTCATTGTTTTTCGAAATTCCAATAACCAAGGTGTACTCGCATCCTCGCGCTGGGCAACGTATGTCTCCTCTCCTCTCTATTTACCTTTCTCTCTCGTCCATAATATGTGTGATCTGACGGGTGCTTTTTACGTAGTGGCCATGTCGCGCCGACCACCTTTTCCGGAGCGACCTATACGGTCTATAAATCGGGTACCAAAGTAAATTCGACGCATTACCAAATCACTGCAAAATGCACTGGTTGCACGAGCTGGACAAGTCAAGGGACGAGAAATACCGTCAAACCCAAGGGAGACCATCGGTTGGCGTGGGCCTATTCCTTCCAGAAACCCTCAAACCCAAGCAGTGCGACCTCGTCGATCCCGCTGCATGACACGCCGCAGTATTTCTCGCTCGATCTGGGGAAGGGGGCGAATAAGGATTTTGCGGCGCTGGTAGCGAAGCTGCAGTAGATTTATGGTCCTACCCAAGAATGTACATAGACGTTTGGCAGGTGGAGAGAGAAAGTCGCGCGGTTGCACACATGGCGACATGGGGCGAAGCGTATCTGTTGAAACCTTTGCATACAACAATCTCTCGTGCATGACTCGACCAGTGCACAACATGGGTGCTGCCATCATGGGAGACTGAAGAACAAAAAATAAAGATGAAGAAAAAAAAAGAAGAGAAAAATTGAGCACCCAATGTAATACAAGGTCCTGCCCGGATTCGAACCGGGGTTACCGGAAAGGTCTGAAATTCAGAGTCCGATGTGCTAGGCCAGCTACACTATAGAACCTTGGCTGTTGGTTTTACACTTTCCAGCCATTTACTCTAGTTCCAGTACCCCATCGACTCCAGCCAGACCTTCCCCTAAGCCCACTTCAAATGTTAGTATCGCATCACGGCCATAATACCGACTCGACAACTCTACGTGAGAATAGCTAAGTACCTATCTTCACGTGTAGAAGCAACTATCTAAAAATGCTCAGCTTACTCTCAAATGTTTCCTAGCCAAGAGTTTCGATCAGGTTGGGTCCGTTGTGTCATTGGATGTCGGGTTTCCCCGCTCTTGCACTGCCACTGCCGCCATCCAAGTCTGTCGCCTTTCCAGGCAACCGCGTTGTGGCAGCTGCATCACCGCGATTCCCTCCAGTCTCTGACTGCGTTCATCTCATCGCAAAGTGTCAAGGCGCAAGGTATTTGATGTCGCAGCACAATGAGGATCACCATGCCGGAACCCACACCGTCAGAGTCAACGAACAAGGAAACCGATGCTATTGAAGGAAATCACTCAGACGCAGTTGTGGTCATAGATGGCGGGTAAGGGCTCTCTTCCAGGTCGTCTGGTAAAATAACTGTGCTACACAACAAGAATAGGCTGACGGGGTCGAAGTGCGCACACGATGAAATATGGGCTCGGTGGCAGTCCAGGTCCTTCTCAGTTCCCTTCTATCGTCGCGCGGGTCAGACACCGACCGTGAGATATGACCCCGGAATCAAGAGAGAAAATAAGGACAGAATGCTGAACTCGGACTAAACTTCAGACCGTGCCTTTTAGGAGCCAGATACTCCCCAGACATGTACGTCGGGGATGACGTCCACGGCCATGAGAACCTCTTTGTCGTCAAGTCAACCATCACTGGTCACCAAGTTGTCGACTGGGACGACATGCAGCACTTATGGCAGCATGCGTTCAAAAAACTGGGGGTTGAACCCAGTGAGCATACCATTCTTGCGACGGCGCCAGTTGTCCGCGCAGAAAAAGAAAAGCATGTCTGCCTCGCTCAGAATCCGTCGTGTTTCACCACTAATGCTCTGTCTGTTCAATAACAGTGAAAAACTCGCAATGCTTCTCTTTGAAACCTTCACCCCTCCTCGCGCATTCATGGCTTCGCCTTCGCTGCTCTCGCTCTTGGCAACTGGTAATTCCACCGGACTTGTCGTTGACTCGGGTCACACGCACACGACTTGTGTTCCCGTCTATGGGGGATTCCCTCTTGCGCATGCTACGAGATCACTTCCGGTGGGAGGGAGAGACATTGCGTCTCATCTTGGGTCCACTTTGCAAGTCTCGCTAGCAGAGAACACGCTGTTGGATATGAAGGAGAAATTCTGTCGCGTGGCGCTAGATCAATTTCAAGCAATGAAGCAAAAGGAGTGGGAAGAACAGCAGTATACCCTACCGGATGGACAAGTTTTGAGTATCGGCATGGAGGCACTGTATGCGCCTGAGCCTCTGTTCGCGCCTTTCTTGGGTCTCGGGAGCAGCGTGTCGCGAATCATTGATCTAGTGGACAAGACGGTCCAGAACGATCTCTGGCGAGGTATTGTCTTGGTGAGTTCTCTGCATTTTTTGAATCAATCATGGCATTGCCTCCATGTCGGTTGAAACGGGGCTAACATTTGAACTCCAATGAACATCAGACTGGCGGAAATACTCTCCTCCCTGGCTTTGCGGAACGTCTTCAACGGGATCTAACGGCGTCGTCGTCACGCGGTAAACCCATCAGCGTGTCGAGTCTTCAAGACCCCAGAACAGCAGCGTGGCGTGGCGGGTCGATGCTCAGCAGTTTAAGCACTTTTCGCGACATGTGCATTCCGTATGAAGAATACGACGAGTATGGACCGGTGTTGTTGCGGCGAAAGTGTGCGGGAGTTGGCGGTTGGGGGGGGGTCTGAGAACCAAGTTTTGAGTGGTGGCTCTGATGTTATTATCCCAATCACTATCAACATTTTGTGACTCTTTTCTTCTGGAGTTGTGGATATTTAGGGTACATGTCTGGCATTGGCATTTAACGTAGACTCCACGATCTAAATTGAAAATGTCTGTCACGAGAGTGCATTTAGGAGATTGAGCTATGGGGTCTGAATAAGCAAAAACCACGATGTCACCCCAAAATCTTGCTGCCTTGCCGGTGGAGTCAGCATGTGAAAAATATTTTGGCCGCAGGTCCGCTCTCGCCAAGGCGCGATATTCAAATAGCTTCCCAGGGAAAGAAATGAAAATTACGCGAGCCACGGGGTGTGCCTCAAAATAGCAAATGTTTAGTAGTTCGTCTCCATCATATGGAGTCAATGGGTTCGATATCCGCAAAAGTGGCTCCCTCAACTGCGGACACCGACTTGATGCCAAGTGAACGAAGAGGTCTCTTCAATGTGAAATGGACTTAAATGAGTGATCAGTTCCCATCGTTTTGTTTCAGTTGACTCGAGCATCATCCCGGATCAGAGTGAAGCCAGGCAAGCAGACTGAACGCATCCGTCATGAAGAACATTCTTTCTCTCCCTGCCGTCGCCTTGTTTGGCGCGTTGGCAGCAGCAAACCCACTTGCCACAGCCGAGGACACACTCAGGATACCTGTTTCAGCCATCACTTCCAACTCCCTTTCAACCTATTCGGCTCATCCCCTGTTCGGAAAGTACCAGGCCTGGGTCTCGTCGAAACCCGACTTTGCACAGCTCCGCGGCAACGCCACTGCTGCAGCCACCCAATATCCAACCCTCGATGCCATCGAATGTACCTTCTCTAGCTGTTTCTTCCTGAGCAGTGTGGAAATCCCCACTGAGGTCCGTCCCGAGATAGCGGCTCGATCGGCCCTGTCCGCCCTCCTCGGCAAGCGCCAAAACGCCAACCAGCTCATCTCCTACACGCACTGGAAGACCTACTACCAAGGTGACGAAGGTGGGGCGGAGCACTACACGAACTGGAACCTCCTCTGCTGGCGACTCGAATATCGGTCAACGCAATTCGTGGTTCAGCATTCCTGGATCGACTCTTACGGAAGCAACGACATGGCGACTTTTATTGATATCTATGCGCATGTCCACGGACAGCATCGCCAGCTTAGACTGCAGCAGAATTACGCTTGTGCTTGGTATAGAAACCAATGCTGTACTAGCTATACCTACGTTACCAACCGAGGGTCGGGGCAGGTCACCGGTAGTACCTGGGAATGCTACCGCTCTACTCGCGCGTCGGCCTGCCAGGGTTAGGTGTTTTCAATGTGCAGTTAAGGGTTAGGAGTTAATTAGCTCGTTGCTATTTGATCGCATTGGGGCGGGCGGGTAATAAACAGAGTTGGCAAACAATTCTTTCTTTTTTTTTTTTTTTTTTTTTTTCACAAAGAAGAATTATGTTTCATGAACAATGTACAAGTCCAGTCCACAGCTTGGGCGTCCGTCATAACAAGTGATTTGACTAAGTAATCCATGGCTTCCAGCCATATACTATACGGGGTTCTCAAAAAAAAAATTGATAAGGTATTTGTCAGCAAAATTGATAAGATACGAAGACCCTGCAGCCAATCAAATCGCGTGGATTAACCTTGGCCCGTGCACCCAGTCGACTGCAGTGGGCCCAGTCAGCTACAATGGGCTGGATGAGCTGTAATGGGCCCAGTTAGGTTAGTAGGCTTCCAGCGTCTGGTTTCTGTCGTTCGTTCGCCTTTCTTCCGCTGTTAAATCTACGGAGCCCGCATCCTTACTGTCGTAATAGCTTCAAATTGCGCCCAAAATTGCCAGGAGCGGAGAGAGCGAGGCGCGCCCCAGAGCTTGCGGAGGGCTGTCGCGCCGAGAGAACGAGCGACGCCAGCAATTTTAAGAAAGTAGACCAAACTGGTTCACCGACATCCCCACTTTCTAAAACCGGGCAATCGCGTCTCCCCACCGCGCAGGTAAATCCGTCAGTTCACCCATCACAAGGCTCACTGGGTTTGATGTGAGCGCTTAAAAGTATTAAGTTCGCCAATAATATGTCATGATGTCCCTCCATCACCAATGTCAATCACGATCAAACAGATTCGCAACTCGCCACATAGAATTTGATAGGCCCCATCCAACTCGACGTCGCCCGGCCTCTCGGCCCCAAATGGCGCACCGTCAGTTTCCTCACCAGCCTAGCCTGGCTTGTGCCCATGACGGCCCTCCTCGCATTTAATTTTCGGCAAACCGTCGTCGGTGCTGGATTCCAATGTCTCTTAACCGAGTGTATCTTTCCCCTGGACGAGCAAGACTCGCAGACCGCACAGCAGACGTTGTCCCTGTTTGATCGTAACGTCGCGGGGGTTTTGCAAGTCACTGCCAAGGTGCTAGAGCTTTGGTTTCTCTCCATTGCCTGCAGCATGGTTTACAATATCTTGATTCGTCTTCTCGGGCATGGAACCCTGCCGGCGCAATAACCGCATACGTCCCCTTCCTAATCCAGAGTTGTACGCCACCGCCGTCTTCCACTTCACTCAAGGCGACAACGGCTTTCTCATGTCCGGATGGGCCTGCATGCGGGCCCTGTTCCTCCTCCTCCTCTTCCCGCGCATCATCACCGCCGGCCGGAGGTGGCACGCTAAACGCCCATCCCGCCACAGTACCAGCCGCAGGACAGCGCGCCGGCCAGGGTGAAGCTATGGCCGAGACTGAAGAACCGCATCTGCCCACGAATCCTGAGGAGATTGAGGCGCCGGTGGGCACGTTCGCCGGTGACGAGCCCGTCTCACCCGCGCCACCCAAGCCAGACGAAGGCACTGGCTTCGACTTGTTTTTTCCTGCGGTGGAGCATGGTCGCCGACGGGTTGCTGACCTCGCTGGCGGCGCTGGCCACGACAAAGTGGCAGATTTACCTAGGCATGTCTCTTGTCGCCCTGAACGACTGTGAGGAAGAGTAAAGATTTGACAGGCATAGCTGCTTTACTGCTACCGTTTGCTTCGGGCACCACTCCGGTGGCGAAGGCGTCATGTCCGACATGTGTGCCTCGTCGGACCCCGCCGACGCGCTCAACGCGATGACCCTCGTGGAAAACATTGCCGGCTTGCTGACGCAGGGCCTGTTCGGATTTGTGTTTTCCGCTCTCGCCGAGCTTGGCAAGCCTCATCTTACTTTCTTCTGCAATGCGGTGAGTTCAGCTAGTTCAGGGGTTTGGTGTTAAACTGACGTTGCGCTAGGCCGTCGCATTCTTGGCGCCGGGCGTTCTAATCCTCTCCCGCTTTCGGCCTGCCGGTAGTCGGCTCGTCGACGACTCGGAAGGTGAAGAGGAAAGTGGCGGAGAAAACACACAGCGGCGGTAGGGATTGCGTTGGGAGACTTTCGTATATTCCTGGGGATTTGCTCAGATTCTGCCAATGTTGTCCAATATTAGCGGTCGTCGCCGATGCAGGAGTTTTATCTCACAATCGATGAGCTTGTGCGGTACTGGTACCACCGTGCGGTAAACAATCATGTCCTGAAACGCGACATGCAGCTGCTGATGAGCGCGAGGCGGGACTGGTATGGCGATGGGACGGGAGTCATGTCAAGAGCTGGGTGGCGCTGTACTTTCCACGCTTCCGCTTCAAAAGCCCGGAACGGTTCTCGCCTGTGTGTGATTGGAGGAGACAAAATGCGGTTTCTACCAGCAGGCACTCACTTCCAACGGCCAACCAAATTCTCCCACCCGGGCCGACGAACGCAACATCAGCACCGTACTCTATTAAGCCCTTTTGTTTATTTAACAAATCAAGCGCATCAAAAAGCACTCGAGGCGCTGTTGTCTGAGACGAAAACCGGCTCTAGGTGAATATTTGTTTCAAGCTCGTTCGATTCTGAGAAAGGCTAGTGGCCGAGGCATGTTTTCCAACAAAGCTTTCTCGAATCGGTTGTCCAGGGTTGCATGATCTGTCGCCACATGTAGAAGATGCCGGGGCCCAGCTGTCGGATTGCACCATATACACGCCAGAATAGATCAGTCGACTATATTACGTGTGTCTGGAGATGTGTCCAGTCTCTCAAGCGTGTGTGGAAATCCCTGTTTTGATGGCCGTGCAGTGGGTCCACGCCACCGCCAAGGCGTGAGCCTCACGCCTCGCCTTGGCAGTATGGCACTGGCGCATATGGCGTATTCAACACCAGCAACTTGAAGGGGACGTCGATGGTAACAAGCTCGGTCCTCCCCACTACGGCAACCAGCTTCAAGAACAGATCCAACAGCTCGAAGCGCTTCTCCGGCCAGTCACCTGTCAGTCTGAAGCAAAGGGACTAGGTTGTGCCGTCTCCACGTTGACGGCCTGGGAGAGAAGCGGCACGCTCATGACCTGTCGCCCATTGTGGAAGCTGGATAAGCCTTACCACGTTCAGATTGCCTTTGAAGAGTCAAGTAATCAATTTCACGGGAACCAGTGGTGGGATTCTTCGACTTCTGGTCCGTTTCTCAACTTGAGTGCTTTTTCGGAACCGGTCCTTCCAAGGGTATCAGACTGTGCGAACACAGCCACTGCAGCTCGACCAGAGCTATGGCGACACTGGGCCCGTGTGTGTTCCGAGAGTCATAAACAATGCAAGCACCTTCGTCAGCACGACGGCTTCTCTCCGAAACGGCTTATCGAGATCATCCCAGACTGGAAGACTGGAAGGACATCGCCAACTTTAGGTGGAGATTGACACTGTCTACCTCCCGGTCCTATCTGACTCCCAGTCATTGCTGGGGCTCCACGCCGCATAAACGCCTCACTACAGCAGCCCTCAGCACCTTCCACGATTTCGAAAACCCGGTCTCAGAGCTCCCCAAGACATATCGAGATGCAATAAGCATTGCGCTGTCCCTGGGATTCAAACAGAAACACCG
>Ga0247763_1000549_pt1 | contig 22381 bp, 19 predicted proteins | sample UWRJL141409B4_FD_179926 | JGI IMG/M metagenome (GOLD analysis project Ga0247763, IMG submission 179926) | Plant litter microbial communities from Arlington Agricultural Research Station in Wisconsin, United States - UWRJ-L141-409B-4 | ecosystem: Environmental > Terrestrial > Plant litter >...
CCGCCTCCGCCTCTGCCCCGAACTCCAACTCCGCCTCTGCCCCCAACTCCAACTCCAACTCCGGAGAGACCGAGGAAGCGTCGAAGTCGGAGTCAACGCCGGGGTCGAAGTCAACGTCGGGGGTCGAAGTCGGCGTCTGGGTCGGGGTTAGAGCTAAAGGCAGAGGTAGAGGTCAGGGTCGAAGTTAGAGGGAGAGGGAGAGGGAGAGGGAGAGGCTCGAGCGTGGGTGTCGTGTGTGCCCACACGCGTGGGAGCACTCCCACCGCGCCAAACCCCTCCCCGCCTGGCCCCCCTCCCCGCGCCTGACGCCTCACGTGAGAAGGCCCCACCAAAACCCCCTGGAGGGCGGGGCTCTGGCGGGGCCTGGTTATGTCGGGCTCGTCGGAGACGGCCCGGTCAGTTCTCTTCGCGCTGACCGCCGAAGAGCCCCGAGCGCATCAGGAAGTACAGCAGCTGCAGGATCGCAGTGATGGCCGCCGCGACGTACGTGAGCGCCGCTGCGTTGAGCACCGCAGCCGCCCCGGGGGCCTCTGCGGGCGTGACGATGCCGAGCTCTCGCAGGGCGACGACGGCGCGCTTCGAGGCGTCGAACTCTACGGGGAGCGTTACCAGCGTGAACAGCACCGCCGCCGAGAACAGCACGATGCCGAGCACCGTGAGCGAGCTCGCCTGCACGGCGAGGCCGATGCTGGCGAGGATGACGCCGAAGTTGGAGCCGATGCTCGCCGGCCTGACCAGGAGCGATCGGAACTTCAGCGGGCCGTAGGCGTGGGCGTGCTGGATGGCGTGACCCGCTTCGTGCGCGGCGACGCCCAGCGCCGCCAGCGAGCGGCCGTGATACACGTCTTCAGACAGCCGGAGCACGCGCTGGAAGGGGTCGTAGTGGTCCGAGAGGAAGCCCTGGGTGGGCTCGATGCGGACGCCGCTCACGCCGCGCTGGCGAATCAGCTCGGCCGCGGCGTCGGCGCCCGTCATGCCGCTGCGGGCGGGAACCTCGGAGTACTTCTTGAAAGTGCTCTTGACCTTGAACTGCGCCCAGAGGCTGAGGGCGAGGCCGGGAAGAGCGAACAACAGGTACAGAGGATCGAAAAACATTGAACCTGAATTCAACTTAAGTTCGGTTCGGCGGGCATCAAGCCCCCGGATGTGCGCGACTGTGCCGTTCCGCAAACGAGCCGCAGCCGAACCGGGAGCCGTTTCAACGGCGGAGTCGGGAGGATGGCTTCCGGCGCCGCAACCTGGTAGCCGACGGCCATGTTTTGCCGCCGTATCCACCACTTGGCGAGCCCGGGCCGCGTCGCCGGGCCGCTCGGGAAAGCGCTGCTCGGGATCTCGCTGCTCGGGAGCGCCGCGCTGACCGCCTGCGGGGCCCAGACCGCGTCGGTTCCCTCGAGCACGCCCTCTGGCTCGACCGCCCCGGGCTCGACGGAGCGTCGGCCGAAGGAGCCGCTGCCCGCCGACATCGTCGCGAAGTCGGCGCTGCCGCTGCACGCGCTCGTCGCTGGCGAGCGGCTCGCCGAGCCGGAGCTGTGGGACCGCATGTCGAGCTATCGCGCGGTGTGCCTGGGCGAGCAGCACGACAGCCCGCAGCACCACTTCGCGCAGCGACGGAGCATCGAAGAGCTGGCGCGGCGCAACGCCGGCAAGCAGCGGCCGTTCGCGCTGGGCTTCGAGATGTTCCAGACGCCCTATCAGCCGGCGCTCACTCGCTTCGTCTCGGGCGCTGCATCGGAGGCCGAGTTCCTGGTGGAGTCGCGGTACGCCGAGCGCTGGGGTTTCGACTTCGCGCTCTATCGCCCGCTGCTCGAGGCGGCGCGCGAGCAGCACCTGCCAGCGCTCGCGTTGAACGCTCCGCGCGAGCTGACGCGCCAGATCAGCCGCAACGGTCTGAGCTCGCTCCCGCCGGCGGACAAAGAGCAGCTGCCGGAGCTCGACCTCGCGAACACCGAGCACCGCGCCTACTTCGACGCTGCCATGTCAGGCCACCCGATGCCCGAGGGCGCGCCTCGCATGGACGACATGTACGCGGTGCAGGTGGTCTGGGACGAGACGATGTCGGAGACCGCAGCGCGCTGGCTGAAGACGGACGGGCTCAACGGGCAGATCGTCGTCTTCGCGGGCTCGGGGCACTGTCATCGGAGCGCCATCCCGGCGCGCCTCGGGCGCCGGCTCGGCGAGCCCGTGCTGAGCGTGAGCGCGGTCGTCGCGTCGAAGCTCGCCGAGTTCGAGGACAAAGAGCGCTACGACTGGCTGCTGGTGCTGGACGACACCGCTGCCGCCGCGCCCTGAGCGCTCGGCGTCGAACGCCCGGGCTCAGAACGTCCAGTACAGATCGAGCTCGGGGATGAGCGTGCGCTGCTCGATCATGAAGTTGATGCCGGGCACGTTGAAGTTGCCGTACCCGACCCCGAGCCGGAGGTTGAAGTTCTCCCACGACCAGGCGAGCGCCGGGATCACCGAGAGGGCGTAGCGGAAGTTGACGATGCTATCGTCGCTCGCCGCCGCCACGACCTCGATGCTCGTGTAGTCGTCGGGGCGTGAGGTGAAGCTCGTCTGCCCGGCGAGCACCTGGAGGATCTGGTAACGACCGGTGACGACCAGCGCGAACGACCGCGAAACCCGGTACTGGTAGGCGAGCACGTACTGCAGGTTGCTGAGGCCGCCCTCGCCCGCCCCGCCGAGCGTGTCTTCGTCGATCTCGCCCTTCGCGCGCACGGCAGTGCCGATCAGGTTGTTGCTGATCTGGTGGTCGCCGAGCTCGAGCGTGCCCGAGAGCGTGGCGGTTCCGATGTTGAACACGGGGGCGTTCGGCCCGGTGCCGTCGAAGGACGCGGTGTCCAGGTGGAATAGCCCCCCCTCTACCGCCCATTCGGTGGGGCCCAGCGAGAGGAAGCGCCATTTGGCGAAGGCGCTCGCGGTGCGGGCCAGCCACGGCCAGATATAGGTACCGACCACGACGCGATCGGCGATGGTGGCGCTCGCCTTGTAGAGACCGAGGCGAAAGTTCTTCGGGCCTTTGAGCGTCCAGGCCGTGTCGTCGGTGATGTGGTCGTCGTCGGTGTGGTAGGCGCTGGCCGCGCTGCTCCAGCCGAGCGCGCACAGAAGGGTCGCCGCCGACAGCCGCCCGGCACGGTGGCTCGCGCCGCGAGCGCGCTGGGCACGCCGACGGGGTCCTCGCCGCGAGGCCGGCGCGCTCACGGGTCCCCCGCAGGGCGTGAGTCGCCGCATCGCAGCTCCCTGTCGCAGTCGAAGGTGCCGTTGCGGGCGCGCAGCGTGACGACATCTCCGGCACCGACCCGCGCGATGAGCGACCCGTCCTGGCGCGGGATGCGGTACTCGAGCGTTCCGTCGACGAGGCTCCGGAAGTCGAAGTCGAGCGGCAGGCGCTCGCCGTCGACGGTGGCCGCGAGGTTCAGATCGATGAGCAGAGTGCGATCGCGGAGGGCCTGGTTCGAAGGCGCGTCGCCCCAGTAGACGCGGACGGCGTCGGCGCTCGCGCCGACCCGGTCGAGCTCGATCTGTGTTTCGCCGACGCCGTAGCGACAGGCCTCGGCCGCCCCCCAGAGGAGCGGGTCGAGCCCCGACTGGCTGAAGGTGGCGGTGACGAGCAGGGCGCCGTTGGCGTCGCGGTCGGGGCGCGCCGGTAGTGCCCAGCCCGCGCACACGCGGGTGATGCGCATGTAGCCGTCGGCCTCGAAGGTGAAGTCGACCCCGCTCCCTTCGAGGTCGGATAGATCGCTCGCCTGGCTCAGGATGTCGGCCAGCACATCGACGAGTTGCTCGCGCAGCGCCGTGCGCGCGAGGAGCTCATCGATCAGCGCGATGGCGAGCGCGATCTCGCCCGAAGCGCCGGCATCGAACGCGGCATCGGGAGCCTCGTAAGCAGCGATGAGCGGGGCCATGTCGGGCGCGGCAGGTTTGTCGATGTGCGGCGTGCCGCAGCCGAGTGCTCCGAGCACGATGGCGCCGAGGTAGGCCACGCTGCCGAGCGCGACGGTGCTCGAGAACATCGGCGCCTGTACTCTTTGCATGCTCGCTACCCTGCCAGATCCAGCACGCGGGATGCACGAGCCGCGACGGCGCGTCGGCTTTTCTCCGACGCGCCGGTGCCGTCATGGTAGGCGCCATCGCAGGATGTATGGCGCGCGCGTCCGAGCTCACCTCGGAGCGGCCGTCACTGGCGGCGGCCGCTCCGATCGATGAGACGCTCGGCTACTCGAGCCGAAGGACCGAGATGCGCTGGTGCTGAACCCTCAGCAAGAACGACGGCGTGTTGGCGGCGTTGACCATCGCGTACTCGAGGCGGTACGTGCGGGTGCCGTCGGGCAGTGACAGCACGGCAGAGCCAGAGATCGGGATGACATCGCCGGCTGCGTTCAGGTTGGTGTCATCCGGGATGTCGCCGCTCGCGCCGTTTTCCACGGATGACCGCTGGCGCAGGAAGCCATACGTGGGGCCGTCGACCTCGCGCAATCGCGCGAAGAAGGGGTTGCTGCTCAGGTTCGTGCGCATCAGCTCGGAGTGCCAGGTGAGCAGATAGGTGCCCGCTTCCAGCGTCACGGTCAGCGTCGCGGGAATCGGCGTCTGCACGTAGTTCGTGCCTGCGGCGTTCGCTGCGTTCAGGCTGCTGCCCGGGATCTCCTGGTCGCTCTCGACGGTCGTGTAGAAGGTCTCGACCACACCGGGAGGGCCTTCAGGACCTTCGGGGCCTTCAGGACCTTCGGGGCCTTCAGGACCTTCGGGGCCCGTCGCGCCGGTAGCGCCCGCGAGGCCGTCGACGCCCGTCGCGCCCGCAGCCCCCGTCGCGCCCGGAGCCCCCGTCGCGCCGGTAGCGCCCGCGAGGCCGTCGGCGCCCGTCGCCCCCGGAGCTCCCGTTGCACCCGGACCCCCCGTCGCGCCGGCAGGGCCCGCTTCGCCCGTCGCCCCCGTCGCTCCGGCTAGCCCGGCAGCGCCCGGAGCACCCGTCGCGCCGGCGGGACCCGCAGCGCCGGCCTCACCGGTCGCACCTGTCGCGCCAGCTAGCCCGGCAGCGCCCGGAGCACCCGTTGCGCCGGCAGGACCCGCAGCACCGGCCTCACCCGGGGCTCCCGGAGCTCCCGTCGCGCCAGGAGCTCCCGTCGCGCCGACACCACCCGGAGCACCCGGAGCTCCCGTTGCCCCCGGAGCTCCCGTTGCGCCCGGAGCACCTGGAGCCCCCGTCGCGCCGGCGCCACCGGTCGCCCCCGGAGCGCCCGTTGCGCCGGGAGAACCCGTCGCGCCCGTCGCACCGCGGAGCCCCTGAGCGCCTGGAGCACCTTGTTGACCTTGAGGACCCTGGACCCCCTGCTGGCCCTGGGGACCCTGCGGCCCCTGCTCGCCTCTCTCCCCACGCTCGCCCCGCTCGCCTCGCTCACCGCGAGGCCCTTGGAGCCCTTGCGCCCCCTGGGGACCCTGCGCGCCCGTTGCGCCGCGCGGCCCCGTAGGACCGGGCGGACCCGGTGGCCCTTGCGGACCCGTCGCCCCCGGCGAGCCCTGGTGGCGGTCGTCTTGATCGTCGTGACACGAGTTCCACCACCAGTTGTCACACCGACGGTGGGCTTGCTCCGTCTGACCGATGTCCAGCTGCGCGAGCTCGGGTTCTTCCCCGAGCATCACGTCATCTGACCCGGCACAACCGAGCCAAGAGAGCGCCAAACTCAACCACAGACCTCTCGTATAGACCCGCATTCGATTTTCCTCCGAACGAACGTAGATTTCCGCTGCCCGGGGGCACGCCCCGCACTTCGAGCAACACAGCACTCGAACTCCCCCCGACGGTCACACCGACGACGTATCGGGTCAGCGCGTCATTCGTCCGAGCCTTCTCGAGGCCGTTGCGCGCGCTGAGCGAGTGCGTCTGAAAAAGATGGCTGACGCATTTTAACAAATCAATTTACGCGAGAATTATCCAGCATTGGTTAAGTAAGTTAGTATCTGGAAGTTGGCCTACGCGCGCCGACGCATGCGCACTTCGCTCCCGATACGCCCGTTAACGCGAACAGAGAACGCTGATGACGAGCGTCGGGCGTGTAACGTTGTAAATCAACCTCGATCGTTTCGAGGGCTAAGGTCGCTGTGACGCCGGACGAATTTTGCACGCGTTAATGCACACGTCTCCGATCGTGACGTCGTGTATCACCCATGCAACGGCCGAAGCTTAACGCAGCGGGTATTATGGAATCCCAAGGTGAACCGTGCCGTCGCGGTCAAGTCACCCGCGCCGTCGGGGTGGAGCGAGCAGTTGCCGTGAGTTGCACGATGCTACCGGAGCGTCGCTCGCAGCATCACCTCGCGCAGCGTGAATGTCAGGTCGCGCTGCGCGAACGTCCGAGCTGTACGAGCACGTCGGGGGGCGGAGCTTCCGGTTGCACGGTGACGTGACGGATACCGTGGATGGCTTCGACGCGCTGACACACGCGCTGACTCACCTCCACGCCATGATGACGCGGCGCCAAGACAACGTGCACCGTCACTGCATCGAAGCCGTCGGAGATACGCCAGGCGTGCAGATCGTGAAAGGATGCGACTCCCTCGGTCTCCCGGATCGTCTGCGCCAGCGCCGACGTGTCGAGCTCCCGCGGCGCCGACTCGAGCAGCACCAGGCTCGTCTCCTTCAGGATGCGCCAGCCGCTGTGAGCGACCAGCAGCGTGATGAGCAGAGAGAGCGCGGTGTCGGCGCGGTACTCTTGCCAGAACACGACACACACGCTCGCGATCACCGCGCCGAGCGAGCCGAGCAAGTCAGCGATGACGTGCGCGAGCGCCGCGCGCACGTTCACGCTCTGGCCACCACTCCGGTGCAACACCAGCGCCACGACCAGGTTGATGAGCAGCCCGGCGCTCGCCGTCTCGATCAAGCCGTCGGGCACGAGCACGCGCGGCTCGAACCAGCGCTGCACGGCCTCGACGCCGATCCAGATGCTGATCAGTGCGAGCACGATGCCGTTCGAGAACGCGGCGAGCACCTCGGCGCGCCGGTAGCCAAATGTCGCGCGGGCGTCGCGCGCGCGCGACGCGAAGCGCTGGGCGATCAGCGCGAACGCCAGGGCGCCGCTGTCGCTCAGCATGTGGCCCGCGTCAGCCAGCAGCGCGAGCGAGCCCGTGTACCAGCCGACGCCGGCCTCCACCAGCATGAAGCCGGCCGTCAGGACGAGACTGATGCGCAGTGCTCCGTGCGGAGACAGCGAGGAGCCGCCGTGGCCGTGAGAATGGCCGTGGCCGTGGGAATGCCCGTGCCCGTGCCCGTGTTGCGGGTGCTGATGGTGGTGGGCGTGCGCCATGCGGTGCGGATAGACTCCGGGCTGATACAACCAGGGCCTGACAGCGGCCTCGTTCTGCTATAGGCCGAGCCGAGTCGGAGAGTAAACATGACAACCAATGCAGAGCGGGTGCACCGCGAATTCGGGCAGAGCCTTTGGTACGACAACCTGGAGCGCGGCTTGTTGCGTTCCGGAGCGTTTCAGGCGTTGCTGGATGCCGGGGTGCGCGGCTGCACCAGCAACCCCACGATTTTCGAGAAGGCGATCAAGAGCTCGGCGGAGTACGAGCCCGCCCTGCGCCGGCTCGCCAGCGCGGGCGCTGCGCCGATCAGCGTCGAGGAGATCTATTACGACCTCGTGGTCGAGGACATCCAGAAGGCCGCCGACCTGCTGCGCCCGATCTACGACGCCTCGGAGGCTCGCGACGGCTACATCAGCGTCGAGGTGCAGCCCAAATACGCGGCCGACCATGGCGCGACAGTCAAGGAGGCGCTCGAGCTCGTGGCGCGCATCCAGCGCCCGAACCTGATGATCAAGGTGCCGGCGACCGAACCGGGGTTGATCGCGATCCGCACGCTGATCGGCAAGGGCGTTTCGGTCAACGTGACGCTCATCTTTGGCGTCGGCCAGTATGAAAACGTTGCCAACGCATTCATCGACGGCCTCGAGCGCGCGGCGAAAGACGGCCGCGATCTGTCGCGCATCGCGTCGGTCGCGAGCTTCTTCGTGAGCCGCCTCGACAGCGCGATCGACAAGCAGCTCGACGCCCGCATCGCCAAGGCCTCTCAGGCCGAGCGCCCCGCGCTCGAGAAGCTGCGCGGCAAGGCCGCGATCGCCAACGCGAAGCAAGCGTACGCGGCGTACGAGCGCATCTTCGGCGGTCCGCGCTTCAAGGCTCTGAAGCAAGCACAGGCGCAGCGCGTGCTCTGGGCATCGACGGGAACGAAAGACCCGGCGTACCCGGACACCCTCTATGTCGACGAGCTGATCGGGCCCAACACCGTCAACACCCTTCCCCCGGCGACGCTGGCCGCCTTCCAGGACCACGGCAAGCCCGGTCGCACCGTCGATCGCGATCTTCCCGCCGCAAATCAGGTCATCACCGATCTGGCGGCCCTCGGCATCAGTGTGCCGGAGGAGTGCGAGCGACAGCTGGCGGCGGGTGTGGCATCTTTCGCCGGCTCGCTCGACAGCCTGTTTCAGCTGCTCACCGAGCGCCGCGCCGCGTTGGCTTCGACGCCGGGCGCATCGGCGGCTCAATAGCCCTCTCAATCGCCCTCCGTGGGCCGTAGTTGCATTGAATTGGCGGCGGTCCGGTCGCATCGAACGAAAACGGCCGCACAGAAAAGGCTGGCCCGCCGCAGCCGCCGGCATCAAAGATCTTCCTATGACACGCCGACTCGAAACACGAACGGGGGCCCCCCGGGCCATCTCCTCGATCCGCTGGGTGCTCGGCTGCGGTGCGCTGCTCGGCGCGCTCGCTTGTCAAAACGGTGCAGAGCCAAAGGTGCAGAGCGAGCCGGCTCACCCTCCGAGCAGGCCGTCCGAAGGCCCCGTGGCGCCTGCAGCGCAGGCTCCTTCCGAGCCGGCCGCGCGAGTCGGCCTCGCGAAGTATGAAGAGCCGAGCCCTGTCACTCCGAGTCCTGTCACCCTGAGCGGCCCGAGCCCTGCGGCGCACGCGAAGCCCACGTCGGGAACTGGCGCAGTCGCGTCGCCCGCCGTCGGTGCGAGCGCGCCGTCACCCGCCGCCGATGCTCCGAAAGCAGCCGCTGGCCAAACGGTGCAGGGCACGGTCGTGAACGATGAAGCGTTCTCCACCTGGCTGCAGGCGGTCTCGCCGGTTCCGGCGGGGGGCCCGGCGGCGGTGGAGGCGGTGCTGGTCGCCAAGGCCGGCTATCATTGCAACGCCGAATACCCGCACAAGTTCAAGCTCGGTGCGGCGCCGGCGGGGCTCAGCTATCCAGAAGCCACCGTGAAGGGCATGCAGGTCACCGCCGAACGCAGCGTGCTGCGCATCCCGGTGGTGGCGCAGAGCGCCGGCAAGGCGACGGTCGCCGGCACGCTGCAGTTCTCGGTGTGCAACGAAGAGCGCTGCCTGGTCGAGAAGCGCGAGCTCTCGCTCAACCTCGAAGTGAAGTGAGCCAGGGGCGGGGGGGGATGCAGCGCCGAAGCACCTTGCTGCGCCGAATCATCTTGCTGCGCCATGGCCACGCCAACGACCACGCCGACGATTTCGCCCGCACCTTGAGCGTCGGGGGCCGAGCAGCGGCCTCGAGCGCTGGTGAACGGATCGCCAGCGCGGGCTGGCGGCCAGCGTATGTGCTCTCGAGCTCCGCGCCCCGCGCGCTGACCACGGCCGAGCTGGCCGCGAAGGCGGCGGGGTTCGCGGGCCGTATCGTGGCCGAGAAGAGCCTCTATCTCGCGTCCCACACGCAGTGCCTCGCAGTCCTGCGGCAAGTCCCCAAGAGCGCAGCGAGCGTGCTGCTCGTCGCTCACAACCCTGGCCTGACGCAGCTGGCTCGCGACCTGTGCGGGCACGACGGCGACCTGTCGCCGGCAGAGTTCGCCAGCGTCGAGCTGGAGCTCGACGCCTGGTCGGAGCTTTAGCGGCGCTGCCGGCGCCGCGCCGCGCTTCGTGGGGGACGGCGGAAAAATACCGACTGGTCTGTACGACGGCGGGGAGGAGCGCCCCGCGCGAGCGATCGGGACGAGCTGATCCTTGCAAAACCGGCATGAGCTCGACCGCTCGCGCGTCGGCGTACGGTAAAACCAGGGCACAGGCGCGCCGTCGCCGTCGCGGTACGCCTGCCTGTGGCGCAGGCGGAAGCCCCCCTCACACCCCGGTGCAGACGGGATCAGGGCGTCGGCTCTTTCTTCCGCATCCCTGACCCATGCTTGCTCGTCAGCGGACGATGATGCTGCTCTCGCAGCCGAACAGCACGTCGACCCGTGCCCCTTCTTCGCCGCGCACCGCCGCGCAGGCGTCGGGGCAGAGCTGGATGGTGCCGCTCTCGATGTAGAATGCGTCCGCCTGACAGTCGCTGGCGAGCCTCGCTTGGCCGAGCACCGTCGGTGCAGCGCCAGTGAAGTCATGCTCGACCGAGATCGAGACGCGATCGAGATCCAGCGTGCGCCCGGCAGGAGGCTGAGGGACTGGGAAATCGCAGGCGACGTCGCCCTGCGCGATCACGCGCCCCGCGATCTCGCGAAACACGACGTCGTAGAGCGAAGAGACGCAGATCGGAAAGCGCAGCCCGCCCGTGAGGCGGCTCAGCTCCTGGTACGTCTCGCCCGCGGTGGTGACCGTCGCACCGAGCCTAGAGCACGTGGCTGCCTCCACCGCGTCGGTGGGAAGGTACGGCTGCGTCGACGGAGTCTTCTCCGCGATGCCGACGATGCTGTGAAATACGAAGTCGGGCTGCGCCGGATCGGCGCCAAAGTGCTCGGGGGCGAGCTCGGTGAGGGCGCGCGCGAAATCGGCCGCGGGCATGTTCTCGTTGTCGTCGGTGAGCTCGAGGAACACCTTCTTGATGCCCGGGCGCAGCCATTCGGACCAACCGAGCGGCGCGTTGCCGAACTCCTCTTCGCGGTCTTCGCTGGCGAAGGGCGGCTCGTAGGTATCGAGCAGCACGTCGAACGAGTCATCGCTCTCGATGCGCGTGCTGTACTGAAAAAAGTGATCCGAGAAGCGAGGCTCGTCTGCCGTGGTGCAATCGTCGAGCCCGCTCAGCGGCTCGGTGACGCACAACATCGTCGCGGACTGGCCGAAGCCAGTCCGCGGGAAGCGGCGGTGCAGCGTGAGCACGATCATCCGATAGTCGAGCTGGCTCTGCTCGAGGATCGAGGCGAAATTCTCGTTGATGTTGCGCTCGGTCGCCGCGAGCTCGTTGCCCATGCTCGCGGAGTTGTCGACGATCACGATGATGTCGACCGGCTCCTTGGACTCGACGTTGTCGGCACGCTCGACCGCACACGCCTCACCCTCCTCGACGGGGACGAAGCTCGACTCGTCATCATCGACGAGGCCCGATACCCCCGGTTCGCCCGACGGCTCGGCGCCGCTGGGCTGCGGCATCACCTCGACCGCGGGCCCATCGTTGCTCTCGGCGCTCGGCGAGCACGCGAGCAGCGCCGCGAGCGCCACCCCAGCTCCGGCCCGCCGCGCCGCGCCGTCAATTCGAGCCTCACGTCTATTCATCGGCGCTCCCGCCTCTTTCGCTGGGGTTCATGGGGCATGCATTTCGCCGCCGGAGCGACGAAAGCCGAGTCTTTCCCGGAAACGTCCCGCTGGCAACGAGGGTTGCGCCGCTTTTCAGCGTGCGCGAAAAAAGCTATGAGAGCATCACGAGGGCGAGTTGCTGCTGCTGGACAACCCGATTCAAAATTACGCCTGGGGCTCACGCACGAGCCTGGCCAAGTTACTCGGGCACCCTCCCGCCGCTCAGCCCGAGGCCGAGCTGTGGATCGGAGCACACCCGAAAGCGTCCTCGCGCTTGAGCGATGGTCGCAGCCTGCTCGAGGCCATCCGCGCCGATCCCGCCGGCATGCTCGGCAGCGATGCCATCGCCCGCTTCGGCACGCGGCTGCCGTTCCTGCTCAAGGTGCTCGCGGTCGAGTCGCCGCTGTCACTGCAGGCGCACCCCTCGATCGAACAGGCCGCTCGCGGGTTCGCCCGAGAAGAAGGCGCTGGCGTTCCGCTGGACGCGCCCGAGCGCACCTACAAGGACGATAACCACAAGCCGGAGCTGTTGTGCGCTCTCACGCCGTTCGAGGCGCTCTCCGGTTTTCGCCCGGCGGCAGAGGCCGCCGAGCTGTTCGAGTCGCTCGGTGTGTCGAGCCTCGATCTGGCGGGCGAGCTGCGCTCGGGCGCTCCGGACGCGCTGAAGCGCGCCTTCTCCCTGCTGATGACGCTGCCCGCCGACCCGCGCGCGCGCGTCATCGCTGACGTGATCGAGCGCTGCGAGCGAGCGAGCCGGGCGAGCCCCGGGCGCTTCGCGGGCTCGATCGGCTGGGTGCTGAAGCTCGCCGCTCAGTATCCCGGTGACGTCGGCGTGGTGGCCTCGCTGCTGCTGAACCACTTGAGCCTCGCGCCGCTAGAGGCCGTCTATCTCGATGCGGGCCGGCTCCACGCCTATCTGTGCGGCACCGGCGTCGAGATCATGGCCAACTCCGACAACGTGCTGCGCGGCGGGCTCACGCCCAAGCACGTCGACGTTCCGGAGCTCACCAGCGTGCTCCTGTTCGACAGCCCGGTGATCGGCGCGAGCAGCACGCATGCCCTGCCCTCCGGTGAGGTCTGCTATGAGACGCCCGCGCCCGAGTTCCAGCTGTCACGCGTCGAGCTCGGGCCCGACGTGCGCTTTCGCAGCGAGCCTCGGGGGCCCGAGATCCTGCTGTGCGTCGAGGGGCAGGCCGCGCTCGAGCTGCTCGCGCCCGCCCCTGCCGCGCCGCGCCCGTTGCGACGCGGGCAGGCGTGCTTCTTGTCGGCGAGCTCCCCCGGCTACGAGCTGCGCGGGAGCGGGCGCGTGTTCAGGGCGACGGTGGGGGTGTCGCGGGGGTAGAGCCGCCGCGAGGGGCCGGCACGCCCGAGCTGCTCGGCGTCGGGAGCGGGGTCATGCCTGGTGCGGGCAACGGTGCTCCGCCCGGCGGCAAAAGCGGAGCGTCGCCGTTCATCGACGGGCCCGTGTCGCGGCCCGGTGCCGGCAGGTTTGGCGCGGGCGGATGCGTGTGCAGCGACCCGGGTTGTACCCCGAGTTGCTCGGCCAGGTCACGGGTGAGCTGATCTTGCTTCAATAGCCGCTGCTTCAGCGCGAACTGCGCTCGCGCGTAGGCGTCGAGCGCTGCTCGCGTCTGCGGCCCCAGCACGCCGTCGACATTGCCCTTGTAGTGGCCGAGCTCACGCAGCCGTTGCTGCAGGCGCGTCAGGCTCGCGGCGTCGAGCGACCCGAGGGCGATGACGGTCGCGTCGCTACCGAACACGCGCTGCACCTCGCTCGGATCGATCGACGACGCCTCCTTTTCGCGCGCGCCCGAGGCCGCGCCTTCGCGCGTGGGCGAGGCCGGGCTGGCCGCATGCGGGCGCGGCGCCTGCGAGGGCTTCCTCGGCGCAGGCTGCATCTGCTCCGGAATTCGGGTGTCGGGCGACCTGTCGCCGCCCAGGCCGTCGCCGCCCAGGCCGTCGCTCGGACCAGGATATTGCTCGATCTCGCTCTCGAGCTCGCGCGTCTGGTTCGATTCGTTGACGCCGCTCGAGTCTGTCTTGCTCGGCGGCAGGCTCTGTTGCGCGAGGACGGGCCCAGCAGCGAGCAGGATCGCGCTCGCGGTCAGACCCCGCCAGAATCTCGAGTGTTTCATACGCCTCTCCCTTCGCAGGTGGCCCAAGGCCAGCAGTCTCGACGAAGCTAAGGTGCAACGCGCATGCCATTGCGGCGTTCACGCGGCGCGCAGGGCCAGGCTCGCTGTCAATGTCCACCGCGCGCTACCACGATGGCAGTGCGCCTCGCCGTGGCAGCGTGCCACGAAAGTTCTGCGAGCATTCCGACCCGGTCGTGGACGCTACGGGAGCGCTTTCATCGCGAGAGGGGTGCGGCGGTAGCGGAAAAGGGCGCGGGTCAGCCGGGAGGGAAACCAGGCTGCGGCCCATGCTTGCCGCGTGCGACGGCATCGAGCCGCCGATCGATCACGAAAGGCCCGAACGGCAGCAGCGATGCCACGAAGACGGCGAGCGCCTGCGCGAGGGAGAGCGGAGCGCGCACCTTCGCGCGCCAGAGCACGATGACGAAACCGATGAACAACGCCCCGTGCGCCCAGCCCACGACCTTGACCGCGAGCGGCAAGCCCGCGAGGTACTTCAGCGGCATCGCCACCCCGAGCAATACGAGAAACGAGACCGCCTCGAGCTTGCCCACGCGCCGCAACTGGTCGATGGCCTCGACCGAGCCGCTGGCGGCCGCGCCGACCGGTGCGGCACTAGGCACGGGAGCACCCACCACGGATGTAGGAACAGGGCGGCATCGAACGACAGCGGCTCATCTACGCCGCAGCCTAATCGCTGTTTCCTTCCGGTCAAAGCCATCTCGGCGGCGAGCGTGCGAGCCTCCGCTCGAGCCGTTTGGACGCAGAAGCGCACGTTTTGGAAACAGCGCTCGAAAGCAGCCCGGGCGAGCGACGCGGGAGCGCCCACCCGGCGGGGGTGGAGCTTGCGGTCGAACGCCTGCACGCTACATTTCTCAGGAGGCCGACTCCACGAGCGTTCCTCGCTGCTTCATTCTCGCTGCTTCATTCCTCGTTGCGAGGCGAGGCGTCGAAGATCGATCTCCATCCCCCCTCGAACGTGCCGCTCACGGAAGCGTATGCCCGCGTCGCATCCTCCTCTCCACGCACCGCCCGGGCTGCCCCCATCCGCGCTCGAACCGCGCGACGACGATGCGGTCGCGTGGGGCGAAGAATCGGCGGTGTTCGAGCTGCCAGCGCTCGATGAGTCGGCGCTCGGTCCGTTCGATGATTCGCCCGCCGCATCGGCGAGCCAGGCGCCCCCCATCGACGACGTCGGGCGCATGTTCAGCAACTACCGCGCCTACGTCGCCAAGATCGGCCGCCGGATCCTCGGCCCGAGCTGCGACGTGGATGATCTGATCCAAGACGTGTTCCTCGCGACGGTGCGCGACGCTCACAAGATCAAAGACCCGGCGCGCCTCGGCTCCTGGCTCGGCACCGTCACCACGCGCATGGCCAAGCGGCGCCGGTTTCGCAGCTCGCAGTACCCCATCGCGAACGATGGCCTGGACGATCTGGCCGATCTCGCGGGCGACGACGGCCCTGGGCCGGAATCGACCGCCGATCTGTCGGGCAACATCCGTAAGCTGCTCAGCTTGCCCGATGAGCTGCGAACGCCGTGGCTGCTCAAGCACGTCGAGGGGCACACGCTCGAGGCCGTGGCCAAGCAGTGCGATTGCTCGCTGTCCACGGCAGCGCGGCGCATCCAGAGCGCGAACGACAAGCTCGGCCGGAGGCGCTGAGCGCGAGGCGACGCTCGCCGGCAACGACCGAAAAAGGCAAATCTCCCGGAATGTTGGCGCCGGCGGCGGCGAGCCCGGAGGAAGGCGCCGCGCCGAGCCCGAGGGGGCCGGGAGCTCTCCGCTCACACGCCAGCGCGTTCGCTCGGCGCGCCGACACCCTGGGCGGCGCGGGCGAACGCACCGCTCACCGCTGAAGCGAACCGCCAAATGTGCGTTTGCGTGGGAGCAGGGGAACGCGCTCCCGGGGGGTCACGAATCGCCCTGCGACCAGAGGGAGATGTCGATGTTCGTGAGCTGGACCTTCGGGAGGAAGCTGGGCGCCGGGTTCGGGATTGCAGGGGTCGTCCTCCTGGTAGTCGCCCTGTTCGGCTATCGGAGCACGCGCGACCTGATCGAAAATGAGCGCTGGGTGGCGCATACGCATGAGGTACGGAGCGTGCTCACGCGCCTCCTCGTGCTGCTCGTCGACGCGGAGACCGCGCAGCGTGGCTACATCATCGTCGGCAACGAGACCTTTCTCGAGCCCTACACACGCGCGGTGCAGGAGCTGCCCGAAGTGCTGGCCAATTTACGCCGCATGACGGCGGACAACCCGGGGCAGCAGCAGCGCCTGCAGACGGCCGCCGACGTACTCGATGAGCGGCTTCGCGTGATGAATCAGGTGATCCAGGAGCGCAAGCTGGACGGATACGCCAAGGCAGCCGCGACGGTGTCCGCGGGCCACGGCAAGCAGCTGATGGACCAGCTGCGCAGGCTGATCGATGAAGGCGACGCCGCGGAGCGCGACCTGCTCGCCAAGCGCCAGCTCGATGCAGAGAACACCGCGACGATGACGCAGGCGGTGATCCTGTGGGGCAGCCTGCTCGGCACGCTGCTGGTCGCCGCAATGGGCGCCTTCATCGCCCAGTCGCTCTCGCGCCAGGTCGCCTCAGCGGTCCAGCACATCCAGTCGTCCTCGGCCGAGCTGCAGTCGGCCGCCGGCCAGCAGGCGACCGGCGCCAAGGAGCAAGCCACGGCGATGAGCGAGATCACCACCACCATCAGCGAGCTGCTCGCGACCTCGCGCCAGATCGCGGAGAGCGCGCAGCGCGTGGCGCAGATCTCGGAGCGCACCGCGCGGGCCGCGCGCTCGGGCGACCACACCGTCGAGCGCGGCAATGAGTCGGTGTCGACCATGCGCCATCACGTCGGGCTGATAGTGAATCACATGCTCGAGCTCGGAAAGAAGTCGCAGGAGATCGGCGTCGTGCTCGACATCGTGTCGGAGCTCGCCGAGCAGACCAACATCCTGGCCATCAACGCCACCATCGAGGCCGCCGGAGCGGGCGACGCCGGCCGGCGCTTCTCCGTCGTCGCCGATGAGATCCGCAAGCTCTCGGATCGCGTCGGCGGCTCGACCAAGGAGATCCGCGGCCTGATCGACGAGGTGCGCAGCGCCGTGAACACCACCATCATGACGACCGAGACGGGGTCGAAGGCGATCGAGGCGGGCTCGAAACAGTTCGCCGAGGTGGCGAACGCCTTCAACCAGATCTCGCTGGAGGTGACGACGACGACCGAGGCCGCCAAGGAGATCGAGCTCTCGACCAAGCAGCAAGCGACGGCGGTGGAGCAGGTGAACGTCGCCATGAGCAACGTGGCTCAGGTGACCAAGGAGACGGAGGTGAGCACGACGCAGACGCAGCGCACCGCCGGCGAGCTCGCCGGACTGTCGCGGGAGCTGCTGCGCATCGTGCAGCCGAATGGGCAGCTGCCGCAGAGGCAGCTGCCGGCGTGAGCCTGTGCGCGACGCGAGCTCGGGCGCGCCGCTAGCGCGGCGTGCCTGACGACGACGCAGGAGCCTCCTGCGCGCGCGCGACGACGGCGCTCTCGCGAGCGGCGAAGCGCCCCGCGAGCCAGCCGCAGACGAGCAGCTGGATCTGGTGGTAGATCATGATCGGCAGCAGGATCAGGCTCAGGCCCGCCTGACCAGCAAACATCAGCCGCGCCATGGGCACGCCCGAGGCCAGCGTCTTCTTCGAGCCGCAGAAGACCGCGGCGATGCGTTCTTCGGTGGAGAAACCAAGCAGCAAGCACACAGCGTTCACGAGCCCGAGCAGCAGCCCGAGCAGCAACACCGAGAACGCGACCGTCGCGAGCAGCGCCCCCGCGCCGCTGCCGAACCAGACCCCCGATTGGATCGAGTCACAGAACGCGGTGTACACCAGCAGCAAGATCGTCAGCCGATCGACGACGTTGATCTTTGGCTTGTGTCTCGCCGCCCAGGCGCCGAGCAGGGGCCTCGACAGCTGCCCGAGCGCCAGCGGCAGCATCAGCCACTGCACGAGATCGAGCACGACCTCGGCGAGCGGCAGCGTGGCGCCGGTCGCACCAGCCACGACGCTCATCCAGAGCGGCGTCAGGAACACGCCGATCACGCTGGACAGCGTCGCGTTGAACACGGCCGCTGCGACGTTGCCGCGGGCGGCGGCCGTCATCGCCACCGACGAAGAGACGGTGGACGGCAGAGCGCACAGGTAGAAGATGCCGAGCGAGAGGCTCGGGTCGAGCGAGTCGCCGATCAGCGCCAGCGCCGCGAGGCCGACCAACGGGCACACCGCGTAAGTCGACAGCTGCACGACCAGGTGCAACCGCCAGAGCAGCGTCCCGGCGCGCAGGGCAGCGAACGAGAGCAACAGGCCGTGCAGGTAAAAGATCAGCGCGACGCCCAGCTTGTTCGTCAGCTCGGGGCGGAGCACCCCTCCCCTCGCGCCCGGATCGGGCAGCAACCACGCGAGCAGCACCGCCGTGAGCATGCCGGGCAAGAACCAGTCGACCCGCTTCTTGGCGGGCGCGGCTCGGGCGGGAGCTTCACTCATGGGGCCCGGAGCGTGAGCCCGTAGCCGTACGGGTACAAGGGGTCGTAGCTCGCGTCACCGACGTTGATCGGCAGCTGCTCGGTCGACCGGGGCCAGCTATGGGGCAGCTTGCCGCTGAAGTCGTCGTCGCCAAACAGCACGTCGGTGATGCCCTGCGCTTCGCTCCCGGGCAACCAGGCCGCCACGAGCGCATCGCTCAGGCGGGGTAGCTCCCCGAGCAGCACCGGGCGGCCTGTCATCAGCACCACCACCACGGGCACGCCCGCGGCCTTCACCCGTCGCACCACCTCGATCTGCTCGGCGGGCAACGCGAGCTTCGCGTCGTCGCCGCGCCCCTCGGCGTAGGGGCGCTCGCCGATCGCGACGACGGCGACGTCGGCGCCCTGCGCGCCGCTGCCGTCGAGGGAGTAGGTGACGCGCGAGCCTGGCACCACGGCGGCCTCCAGCGCCTGGCGCAGCGTGGTTCCCTGGGTGACGGCGCCGGCCTGGCCTTGCCAGCTGATGGTCCAGCCGCCGCACTGGTTGCCGAGATCGTCGGCGTGACTGCCGGCGACGTGGATCCGACGCCCGCTCTTCGCGAGGGGCAGCACGCGGCGCTCGTTCTGGAGCAGCACGAGCGACTTGCGCACCGCCTCGCGCGCCAGCAGGCGATGCGCTGGCGATCCGACCCGATCGAGGCCGCTCGGCAGCGCGAGCCGGCCTTCACTCTCGCGCGGAAAAGCGTTGGTCTCGAGGCGTCCGAGCGCGCACTTCACGGCCAGGATGCGGGCCACGGCGTCGTCGATTCGCTCCATCGGGATGCGGCTCGGCACCAGCCGCTGCAGCGTGGTGAGGAAGCCGGTGTAGACGGCCGGCGCCATGATCATATCCATGCCGGCGTTGATGGCGCTCACCAGCTGCGCGTCATAGTCGCCGGGGAGCTGTTCGACCCCGCGCCAGTCGGACACCAGAAAGCCATTGAAGCCGAGCCGCGCCTTGAGCGTGTCGTTCAGAAGCGGCCCGTGGCAGTGCATCTTAACGTCGCCGACGCTGCTGAACGACACCATGATCGAGCCGACGCCCGCCTGGATCGATTTCGCGTAGGCGGGCAGCAGGTCCCGCTCGAGCTGATCGGGAGTGAACCGAGCGTCGCCCTGATCGCGTCCGCCTTCGGTGTGCCCGTCGGCGAGGTAGTGCTTGGCGCAAGCCAGCACGCTGTCGGGGCGCTCACCGAGCCGACGCCCCTGCAGGCCGCGGATGAGCGCCGGCCCGAGCAACTCGGCCAGCTCCGCCGTCTCTCCGAACGCCTCGTAGGTGCGACCCCAGCGCTCGTCGCGTGCGCTGGCGACGACCGGCGCGAACGTCCAATCGATGCCGGTAGCGGCGAGCTCGATCGCCGTGGCCCGCCCGATGCGCGTCACCAGATCGGCGTCGCGGCTGGCGCCGAGCCCGATGTTGTGCGGGAAGATCACCGCGCCCGGCACGTTGTTGTGCCCGTGCACGCCGTCTACCCCGTAGAGCAGCGGGATCGACAGGCGCGTCGCGAGCGACTGCGCACGGAACTCCGTCGTCATGCGCGCCCAGCCGAGCGGCGTGTTGTCGGCCGGTGCCGAGCCGCCTCCGGACAGCAACGAGCCGAAGCCTCCGCCTTGCACGTCTCCGGGGCGCAGCATGCCGCGATCGGGCTGCATCATCTGGCCTGCCTTCTCGGCGAGTGTCATCTGCGCGACCAGCCCGCGAGCTCGCGCCACGCAGTCACGGCTCGGAAAACCTTCGGCGTCCGAGCTCGGCTGAAGCGTCGCCGCCGGGCCCTCGGGCAGCAAGCAGCGCATGGGGCGCGTCACCGGAGGCGGGGGCGTAAACGCCTGGGGCGCGGCGCCCGGCTGCGGCGCTGGCAGCGCGCAAGCGCTTGCCAACATCAAAAAAGGCCAGGTGAAACGACGGGGAGCGCGCATGGGAGGTGCGGGTAGCGGTGAGCGGCGCAGGCGTCAACCGGCGTCGGGGGGGCGACGGCCCCCCGGATCGACGCGTCGGCGAGTGCCCTCGAACGCCTGCCCACCCAGCGATGGCGGCGTTACCAACGCAGCAGAAGATTGCACGGTGATGGGGCGCGTGCGCGTGTCGAACGTTGGTGCCGAGCGACGTCGAGCGAACCTGTCGAGCGACCGCGTCGTCGTTTCACCTCGGGAGAGTGATCGCGGTGCAAGTCGTCGACTTCGCATGCATCACAGCGTATCGCGACGCGCCGACGGACATGCCGAACCGGCACGCGCGCATTGCTCGCCGGTCGCGACCAGCGCGTGAAGAACCAGTGCGTTGGACACCAGCGCGAGCGGCGCGGGTTGGGGCGCCCGCGCATAGAAAAAACCGCGGGTTGGGGCGCCCGCGCATAGAAACACCGCGGGTTGGGGCGCCCGCGCATAGAAACACCGCGGGTTGGGGCGCCCGCGCATAGAAACACCGCGGGTTGGGGCGCCCGCGGATAAAAGAAACTGCGAGCTCGTGCGACGGCCGCGGGAGCCGGCGGTGCGCACCAAGAGATCCAGTTCTCGGTTCATCAAAGAAACGATATGGGTGAGGGTCATGCTGAGACCCGTTTTTTCATCACCCTGCCAACCGGCGTCGCGGAAACGCAGAGGCACGAGGTGCGCGCTCATCGGCCCCGCCGTCCTCTTCGCTCTGAGCGCGGCATGCAGCCCGACGGAAACGTCGCCTCCGCCGGTCGCGCCCTCGCCACCGAGCCCTGCCGCCGAGGCGGCGCATCGCGCCGTCCTCGTCACGCCCCCCGCGCCGCGCGGCGGGCCCGACGACGCGCGCGGCGGCCGCCTCTATGACGATTGGCGCGCCGAGAAGGGGCTGAAGGAGAGCTTCCTGCCCGACCCGAGCGGCACGCGCGGGCTGGATGGCAAGGGCGGGCCCAACGGCAACGGGACGCTGGACGACGGCAGCGGGCGGCCGATCCCGAACAGCGGCCACGACTATCGCCTCAAGAACCTGTTCGGCTGGGACCTGCGGGGCGCCGAGGGCATCTACGGGGCGACGTTCCAGCGCAAGTCGTACGTGCTGAAGCACAACCTGCTCACCGACACGCGCTCCCCCGAAGAGCTCACCGCGTGGCTGGCGCGTGGTGACGAGGGCTTGCCCGCGTTCGGTGAGGTGCTCGACGAGACGGACCTCGACGATCTGGTCGCCTACCTGATGAAGACGCGGGAGGGCGAGCTGGCGCGCCCAGCGAACATCTTCAACCTCGATCGGCGCGCCCCCAAGCACTACGTCCTCGCGGCGGGTGGCGACCCCGAGCGCGGCCGCGAGCGCTACGCGATCAGCTGCGCCGACTGCCACGGGGACGACGGCCGAAACATGACGATCGACGACACGCAGAGCCTCGGCACCCTGTCGCGATCGAGTGCATACGAGGTCTGGTTCAAGATGTTGAATGGCCAGCCCGGCACCGACATGCGGCGCCAGATCCTCGACCGGAGCGGCACCGCACAGGAGCAGGCGATCCTCGACGTGCTCGCGGCTCTGTGCGACAGGTCGCAGTTTCCAGCGATGAACGGCAGCAGCGACGTGCGCGACGGCGACCCCCGCTGCGCCAGCTACCTCAAGTAGCAATCTGAGGTAGACTGTGCTCGTCGATGCCGCCGCTCCCGCAGCAACCTGATGACCCGGCCGGCGGCGGAGGCCTCGCTTCCTGGACCGGAAGCGCCCACAACTCCTGGCTGGCGCTCGTGCTGGTGATCGTGATCGGACACGGCGCGGTGATGAACCTGGTGCTGCGCTCCAGCGCCGCCGCCTACCTGAACGCAGCCCACCTGGTGGCGCTGTTCGTGCTCGAGCTCTTCTCGCTGGTTCGCGTGAGCGTCGATCCGCGCGAGCTGTGCATCCGCTACGGTCACCTCGGCTGGGTTCGCCAGCGCATCGCCCTCGGGCGCGTAGAGGCCGCGAGTGACTTTCGCCTGGAGCCGATGCAGCACGGTGGCTTCGGCTATCGCGGCAGCTTGCGCTTCTCGGGGCGCGCAGCGCTGGTCGTGCGCGCGGGCCCGGCGCTCGGCATCGAGCTCGACGGAGGCAAGCGCCTTTCGATCAGCGTGGACGACGCGGAGCGCGGGGCCCGCGTCATCAACCGCCTCCTCGCCCAGCGTATCCCGGTGCGCGCTGGCGCTCGGGCGAGCGCGCGCGGCTGAAGGCTACCGCCATCAGCGTAGCGGCGCCCAGCGAGAGCAGCGCCGCGATCCGGAAGACGAGC
>Ga0247763_1000550_pt1 | contig 22365 bp, 22 predicted proteins | sample UWRJL141409B4_FD_179926 | JGI IMG/M metagenome (GOLD analysis project Ga0247763, IMG submission 179926) | Plant litter microbial communities from Arlington Agricultural Research Station in Wisconsin, United States - UWRJ-L141-409B-4 | ecosystem: Environmental > Terrestrial > Plant litter >...
GTGCTTACGTTGGCGCTGGAATCCAAAGGATTCCAGGGCAACGAGTTGGCTGTGCTGACGTAACAGTGGTGGTGGGTCTACCCCTGTAGGCCAAGCCTACAGGTGGTGGGTCCTCGGAACTCCCCGTGGTTGTGGTGACTGCACTTTGCCATAGTGCAGTCGGCAGCACTCCCAGGGCAGTAGATCAACTAGGCTACAGCACCCTTGGGTGCTGTAGCTACAGGGCAACTGGGCTGTAATTTCAACAAATAGACCTAAGCTATCCTTAATCCGGGGTTACTATATAAGGAAACAACCCTCCCTAAGCATTTGGCATCTTTGCTACCCTATTGGGAGCCTTCGTAGCCTGTAACGTATTTAGAGACACCGTTATCGCCTATTGGAACCAAATGAGTTAGTGTATAATTTCCGAGATCTCCTTTAAACCAGCGATAATCTGGGTTCTCCCTATCATACTTCTCAAAATATTAATGAGTCGCATTGCACTGCCGATATTATTAGACCGGTACGCCATCTCTTCGCCCTCCCCACCTTCAGCCAGGCCTGATTCCGCTATGCCGGTCGCCGGGTTGGTATTTCCGGATATGGCCGCTTACTGCTTGGTGTTACGTTTTACGTTTTCCGCAAATTAGTAAAGAAGCTAGATATTGTCCGCGTAGCTTGATATTCTCCTAGATAAGGAACATTTTTGCCTTTACCAAATATTATTAATATCCCCAGACGTTTCGGATAAAAAGGACTCCTAAGGGACGAAGATGGTAAGGTATTGTATAGCTACCCTACATTAATAAATTATTAGCTTTAACTACTCCTATTTCTTTCCCTCCCCCAAAGCGAGTATAATATACCTCCTATAATATATTTTATCCTTTTTACTAAAGTTTATACTTAAGTAGCTATTTAGGTAAACGACGGCGTACTTACCCAGCCTTCGCAACATTTATACCTACGTCCGTAAAAGTAGCTAGTTATTACTAAATTCTACCTCCCCTTACGCTATTACGCCGCTACCGCTTTTCCGTCGTAATTTGGCGATTAATATATAATTATATAACGATAGGTCCTATAAAATTACGCCGCGGTACGAATATGCCTGTACCAGGGAGATTCTCTACCCAGCCTTCTCTAGGAGCACCGTTTCGTTAACTAGCTAATTTAAGCCGTTTATACTAATAATACATCGGAAATAACGCTATCGTTAGAAAATATACTAATATAAGAACGATACGTTAAGAAACGTCTACGCTTCGTTATTTGCGAATTCTATACCGTACCTTAACAGGTATGCTACGATTTCTACCTGCAATAACGCCCGATCCGTAAAGACCCGGTTCGCAACCTTTATTAGGAATTACCGTATTCAGTTACTACGTCTATTATCCGCGGAAGGCTAATACGTACCCTCCGCCTAATTCCCTTCGGTCGAATCCTCCCTAAAGCCGTTAATCAGTTCCGCCGCAGCAGCCGCCCGCTTCCATACGTAATCCTCAATCTTGGTTGCATAATTCGTCACGTAGTAGACGATTACCATAATTCGGCACTACGTCGCGATGAACGAGATGTCGTGGTTATGCCGAAGCCCCACCGCGATGGCCTTGTTCCATCTGTTCACCATGCTGTGGCTACGCCGAATCCGCAACACGCCTTCCTCCGTGAACCCCGTCTTCTCGGCCAGCACCCATGGCGCCTTGAATCGGCACAGGTCGCCCCTCTTGCTCCCCTGTCGCTTGATCGCGTATTTCACACACGTCGGGCTGTGCGTGTGGATTTGCGTGGCGCCGGCGCAGAAATTCGCCTCCTCCTCGAACGCAGCCGCGAACTGCTGGCTGTTCTGCATCAGTCGCGATATATCGGACGTCACGGATCTCTCCGCTTGGGTAGCTACTGAAGCCTCTTGGTCCAAATCCTGCCACCGATCAGCACGAGTCAGCGTCGTGTATGCCTTCCGCCCAAGCACGACGGTCCTGGTCAGCGAGAACCCACCTCGGTAAACACGTTATCCACGTACTGGATGACCTGCTCCCTATACGATGCTTGCTCCTCACTCTGGACATCCCGTAATACCGAACTCAGTTCCATGTTTCCCTCGAGCCAGAGCAGGCCATGCAGGTGGAGCGAGCCACGCTCGTTCGTTTCAACCGCTCCAAAATACTGGCTAATCCGCCCGAACACGGAATCTTCCCCCGCCTTTACATAGTGCTCGAAGAACATAGAGATTTCCCTGTGAAAGAACACCGCCGAGCTCAGGGGGTCTGAGATGGCCAGCCGCGTGCGCTTGTAGCTCGCGTCCAGGCTCGTCAGAAACGCCTCTGCCTCTTCCGGATGACGGCTCCGGTATGCTGCCAGTCTTAGCTTCACCGGATTTGTCAGGTCGTTAGGATTAAGTGTGAACCAGATTGCCGGGATTCCGTGGCGGATGATGAGGGATAAGATCTTCCGCCGCATGCTCAACCGGCTCTCTCTGGACATGGGTTGTCGGAACCCGTAAAGCGACAGGCTTCTCAGCAGCTGGTTCACTCCTTCATCCGTCGTCTTCCCAGACGCCTCCAACTCGACTTTGGCCGCCTCCACCCTCTTCGGACTCAGCGACCGTACTATCCGCTCGACATCAGGGAAGTTCTTCCTCGTCACGCTAAGCATGCTGACGCGGCGGTTCCTCAATCTGACCCCCATATTGAAGACGAGAAATGCAACGGCGTGGTGGGTAGCGAAGCGACCACCGTGTCGCTGCAGCACCAGCCTAGCCCATGTCTCTAGGCTCATATTTCGCGACGCGACGAGACTCCGCGCCGCGGTCTCCGCTTCTGCGCTCGAAACACCACCACCTGCTCCGTCTTCGATGCTCTCCTCTGCCTGCCGCGGACCTCCACTTCCCAGCGGAAACAGAGTCGGGAAAGTTTTGGCAAAGAACCGCGCATCAAACGAGTCGGCAAAGTCGTCGCCATGAGATACTACAATGTACGGCTCTGAATTTCCCGCCCCCCCGTTACCCGACCCCATCCAGGCGGACCCGGTCTTCCCATTCCAAACATTATGAGGATCCAGTGCGTCGCAGACGTGCCGCAACTTCTCCGCATCCGCGATATCTGGTCCCACATCAAGAGCGAACATGCCAGACGAGCTAATCTCATGGACCGTAGCGGCAGGGTCACCCAGCACCGCTTCCCCGTGGCCATCCTCGCAGTCCAAATCAGCCAGGTCGACCAAGCCCGTCCGGCTAGCGGTGACGCTATCACCCCGCTCTAGAGACGCAAGAAGCTCTCGAATATCCGTCGGTTCCCCTTCTTCCAAACCACGCTCCGTCGGCGGCACAAGCTGCGCAGTCCGCGTCTTCTCCCATGCCGACGGCTCGTTCCGTTCCAGACGCGTGTAGATTTGAGGAGGCACACCGTGCGAAGGCGCTTCCCAACTGTCCATCTCTGCCGTGTCAATATCGATCTTCGCATACAGCGGGTTATTCCTCTTAAGCCACACCAGCGCCCTCTCGATAACGCGGCGCCGCACTGACAGGAGCGCTGAGAGATCGCTCGGCGCTGGCTTTTCAGGTCCCTGCCAGGACACATGGATCTCCTCCATCATCTTAAGAAGAGGATGGGGAAGGACGTTCGTCACGAGCTCCTGCACGTTGTTGGGGAACACTGTGATGTGCCCCTTGACGTGTTTCGGATACCTCACGCTCTGTTTCCTCCCCTCCGGAGCGCTATACTTGGTGATAAGGCCGTAACAAGAATTCAGCGCGATTAGCTTCTCCTCCACGACCGTGAGACCTTTCAGTGCATCCGGAAACGCGTGCTCGCAGCCCAGACGTGTGTGCAGATGCGCTGCCGGCGACAGGACCCCCCTACCCAGATACCTCAGGCATTCTCGACACACAGGAATATTTTCCCCCGTGGGACAACACCTGCTACACCGAAATGGTGAGATGCCTACAGAGTTCGCTACCCGCTGTACCCAGTTGACATCTTCCAGCTCGGCCTTAGCGTACTTGCCATAACATACCATACAGGTATGGATCGGCAACGTGTTCGCATCATGGAAGGCCTTATAAAATTTCCGGACCGTGGACACCTTCCTCTCAAGTGGGATAGGCGTGCACCAGGTCTGCTCCTGAGAGAGTCGTTCCTTTGCAGCGAATTCTTCATCCAGACGGTTCAAAATGCTGCTGAGGTCCTCCATCAGCTCTTTCTCGCTCCTCTCCCGACGGACTGCCGTTTTGGCGCGCTTTGATCCCCGCTCGCCGTTCTCAGTAGAATTGCATCTCTTCCTCGTCTCCTGATGTTGCCGTCTCGGCCCGCGGGTCCCGCTTTCCAAGCTGCCGGGTTGTTGCTGCACGTTTCGTGCCGTAAACTCGCCCATTGGCGTACTGCCCGATTGTTGCTGCTCCTGTACCCTAACAGCCCCCTCTATAACGCTCTCCGGTTGTGGTCGTTCATTTCGCACGACGAGCCCGAATTTGTCAAAGCCGAAACCAGCCGGCAAGTCTGCAGTGGCGAGCTTCCGGAAAGGCAGGGCGATTCCTTCGTCGTCGCCTTTCTTGACGTATGGGTCTTGATGAGACCATGCCCTCAGATTGATCAAATCATCCGGCTCAATTGGGTTGACACCCTTCTTAACGTCGCGCCGCCGAAGCTGCTGGGCTCTTCTGTGCATCAACCTGTTCAGCTTCACAACCGCCTCTTCCCAGTCCCACACCTCGCGAGCCGCTGAGCAAAGCTTGTTGCAGTAGCCTTCTCCCCTATCCGCCCATCGGTAATGCTGGACCTTCTCTTCGCCCCAGTATCGCCCCACCGTCTTCAGAGACGGGAACCCTTTCGGTCCTTTCGGGGGCGCGTTCCGTGAGGTCTCGGCCACGTCGACTGCTGTGCGATTACTCAAACCTCCAGGTCGGATACCCCCGCTGGCACCTCGCGAGGTCGAGCTCCCCTCCGCCGTCGCCCGTCCAAGATCACTCTGAAAAGCTTGATATATGTCGGCTGAAGTGCGGATCCCTAGACGCGCCTGCAACATGTTCTCCCGATTACGGGCGTCGGAGCGGCGGAACGAGTCGGACAGGTCTGGAAAATGTAGACGATCTCCGTTCATGTCGGCTCCGATAGTTTTCTGTCTCTGTTTAAATATTGCTAAAAAATAGTCTCTCCTCTCTACTGGCTGTCTGTCTAGCGCAGCATCCCACCGTTTTCTTTCCCTCTTCCATACCTGGGACACCCATCTCTTCCCTGCAAACCAAACGATTCCACCTCAAAACCCTAGTTATCACGTCCTCAAACCCTGGACGGTGATTCCAATCGGTACGTCTCACGTACCTGGCTCGTCACACATGGTGTGCTCATCACAAACCTCAGACACGAAACGCCTCCGATGAGTGCCCTCTAGGTCATATCTGACGCCAGTTTTATGTTCCCCTGATCAGGCACGCCCATAGCCTCATCGTTGCAGAAAGCAAGCTGCTTTTGGCGTATATAGATCGCAGCTTCTCCATCCACTTGTTCAGCGAACCCTCCTCCTCTTGGTTTGGGAGCCGGTCCTCCATATTCTAAGGTTCTTCACCAACCCTCCGTCAACATGTCTCGACAACCCAATTTCTCAAGTATGATCCACTTGCGTGATTTCATTGACACCATTGCGGATAATCCGGCTCGGGACTCTCCAAATTTCGTCGAGATTCAATCCGACATCAACATCTTTGAAGAAGATAGCTTCCACAGCCCCAACATCATTGTTGAGCCAATTCGCACACGCATTCACGCCTATCTGACACGCGAACAAAGGGATGCATATGTTCCCAATGCGTTCTTTTATGCCGATGGCCGCTTCTCGTCTGCTCCATCAGGTGGCACTCTGGAGATCAGCATCCAGACACTGAGTCTAATGAGGTATGTTCGACCTCACCTCTGTATCTAATCCGGCTGACCCTCTAGACACCCTAGCGACGTGGCCGATTTTGACGAGTATCGCCAGCACTTACCAGAGCAGTGGTGCCCGATGGTGTCTATCATCGGTTCGGTACCCTCCGGCGAAAGCAATGCAGCGAATCCCTCCGAGCCCCGCCACTTCGTTGTCGAAACCTCCATGTATGAAGCCTCGAAGGCTGCTTCGATCACGTTCTCGGTAGTCTGCTTCTTGGAAAACACCAAGCGTTAGGAGAAGGTAAAGACACCACCGCCGGGGGCTTTTCTCAGCGTCACCGCGAAGTTGGCGGGCCGCACAGCTGACACGAATTGTCTTGCCCTCCGGATCCTTGACCTCACCTACTTGCCGAGACCGAACTCCGGAACGGCAATGCCGACCCCGACCACGACGCCGCCTCCGAAGCGGTCACGCTGGGATGGCCGGGCGCCATCGACGCCATCGAAGAGACATCGCACTTCGAAGCCTGTCGATGAAAGTGACACGCCATCCAGCAAGAACACCATACCGCTCGAGGGGACGCAGGCCGAACCCAATCTGCCACCCACAGGAGACGCAGTGGAGTCGCCATTCGTTACCTCTTCTCCATCCACTGCTGCTAATCATGAAGAGTCTTTGGTTGACTCCATTCCGCCTTTGACTTCTGACAATGCAGCACGGCCGCATCGCAGCCGCCATCCCCCGAGGAAGTATGCCGAGTTGGATTAGGCTGGGCGGACCGGTAATACTTCTAGAACATATAGTTTTGATATCAATTTAAGTCCTTTCCCTCTTTCCACAGAACACCAAATTGCACCTACTCTCAAGTCACTGCTGGCCTTCTGGTCTGATCGCTTCAGCCACGCACAAACGTGAAAAGAGATAAACAAACTGAAAATTCTCAAGACAAACTCGGTTCCTCATAGTCTCGTTAGGAAAATGTCAGGCTAAAACAAATTCTTCGCTTCGATCAATCGGAGATCCGCTGGAATGGTATCACCCATCTTGACCTCGACCAGGTCGCCAGGAACAATCTCGCCGGAGGGAACAACCTTGGCCTCGCCGTCACGCACAACGCTGGCGGTGGGCGAGCTGAGGGAGCGAAGCGAGTCCATGGTCTTCTCGGCAGAGTATTCCTGGAAGAAACCGACGACGACATTGAGCAATATGACGAGGGCCACGACGCCGCCCTCGATATACGACTTAATACCGAAGGAAACAGCCATAGCCATGATCAGGACCTATCACCACACGCGTCAGCATTCTGCAAAAGCTTTAACGGAACACGAGGAGCTCACCAGGGTCATTGCATTCGCAACCTGGGCGATGACGATCTTGATGGGCTGAACGCCCTCGGCCTCGCCAAGGTCATTGCTGCCGAACTCCTCCAGACGCCGCCTCGCCTCCTCTGGAGACAGACCGGAGAGGAGGTCGGCATTGAGTTCCGCGGCGACCTGGTCGTGTGGGAGGGCGTGTGCCGGGCGGCTCAGTGGCTTGTTAGATTGACCCGACACATGCTCGGTGGGCGAGTTCTCGGGGCCACTCTTTCCCACTGTTGTTGGACGACAAGCTGGTCAGGCGGGGGTGCTGATGCTGAGGGATGTGTCGATTTGTTATGTCTGGGACAACTCAGGTGAGACTCAGGGTCAAGGAGGCCGAACGTCCAAAAGTCGACAACTGGCGGCTGTGTGTTGGTGAACACGGAGGGAGACTGGCGCCAAGCCGGAGGCGAGGATGGTGGGTGGGCCATGACGTGATTCAAGAAAGCAGCGCGGTCTTGGTTGTGATGCCAGCCGTCGGTTCGTCGCAGAGCCTACAGGTCGCCATCTGCGCCAATCGTGCCGAGCGAGAAGCGCAAATGAACAATGCTTTTCGGGTGCCGGAAGCTCGGCATCCAAAATGAAGAGCTTGGCGGCTGGGCGTCTTGGCAGTACCAGGACGTGGCAGATTTGCTGCGACTGCGACTGCGGCGGGCTGTCGTCAGGAACGGCATGGCGCCATACAGATCCGTACCTCCGGCGAGTGTCAGGGCTGGAGCACTCAGTTGCAAAACGAATGGCTCTCTAACCAGATCACGGTTGACTTGGCACCATGCTTGGCCTCTTGGCATGCGTGTCAACGACCGGACATGTCTGGCTGCATCGCGACATATCGTCCCAATTTTGGTGTTTTTTGCCGTTCGATCCGCTTGTCGCCTTCAAAACCCTTATCAGTGTGCACATTTCACCAAAAGAGATTTTCGGTCCCCAGATCAAATATTTTCACTGTGGATGTAGCGTTCCTGAGAAGCGTGAAAATTCTAATGCACAAAGTTCAACATCAGATGGCACCACTCCTCTGGTTAGCAATGAGGTCCGCAATGAAACTACCTGTATCTGTGTAAAGGGGGTCATCATAACACATCGCAGGGAAGTCCGGTGTGGGCTTCACGAGTATTACCAAAAAGGTTTTTGCCATGAGTACAGCGACTAGTACCTCTAGGGCAGGTAGGTATTTGCCGCATTGTTCTCGACAGCGCGTGACCAGACAGAAAACTCCGTAGAGGTGGTGTCCGCGAAGGGGCGAGACTTCTGGACACCCCACTCGTCGCCAACGTCGTTTGAGCGAAGCTGTATTTGTCACCTGATCAACCGTTCTCAGCCCGTAGTCTACACAGTGAAGCATCCCCCGGCTGTTGTGGTAGGTGGTGTGATATTGTGGTGACGCCGCATGGGCTGACTGTGGGGCCACTGGCAACATCACGGAAGGCCCCCGTAGCCATGCATGCGCGACCGTGGTCAGATCATGCTACCACTTGGTGATGTTGCTGTTGCCCTTTATAGCTTAAGTGACCTGTGCTGTGCGTGTATATATCACCCTTTGAATACCACATCTGTTGTGTGCATTCGGCAACTGTTTTCGAAGCTCACTTCTCGATATATTAGGCCTTGGGAATCCTGACCTCCTGGTACAGATATAATTCCCGGATTTCTGTCTTTGTTCCCATTATGAGACCGGTCACGGAGACGAATTATCAGAGGAAGTGGCGGCCCGTGGTGCTTAAAGTGCGTCCACTTGACAGTGGTGGACCGGCGGGATTCGCTCTTTCAGCTAGTTCGGCCGTCAGTTTCCCAGAACTGACTATTCAAACCTACCATTGGGGACTTCAGATTGGCCCGTATCTTTGGGAACTTATACCGGACGGAAATTGGAAATCTGAGCTACCGGCACGATATGACTTGGGAGTCTACTGTGGGGCAAGGAGATTTGGGCCAGACTAGGATTACAGATTCTGAGATTGAGGATATCGGTATGTGGAAACCCCCGTCCTTCCATGCCGATTCGAAGGAATGTTGACATTGAAATAGTCCTAGACACCTTAGAGTGGATGATGGCCCCTGAGAGAAGTGGCGGAATGTACCACCCGATTCACAACAACTGTCATCACTTTGTGGAACACCTTTGCATATTAATGAAGGACATCGACAAGGAGGTCATGGAGCACGAATTCTCCCACATGGAAGAAGAATACGGAGTGTTCGAATCGGTTAGGTCCCTGAAAGAACGCCTTCAAGGCCCGGTCTCACCCGCAATTTCTTCCTTGCCACGATTTCCATCTGATTCTCGCAGGAAGCAACGTGGACGGTTCTGGGGTTTATTTTAAAGAAAATGATGCTCAGCGTACCCTAAGTTAATCTAGAAAAAGAATGAGCACATTGTCCATTGCATTCCTACAGTCTGCACAGGTAGCGAATTCCGGGCCAAATCTCTCGCCTGGTATTCGCATTCCCGCGTTCAACACACGGGATGGATGAATACAGCCAACAAAGGATCCTCCGCGTGGTGGAGCCAAGACATGGGCGTTTGTAGGACTCCTGCTGAGGGCTGGCCGCAATTCCCGCAAAATCCTTTCGGCGCGCCGCGACATGCCGCCTCATGTTCTTTGAGGATCGGTCGTACTGCAGCGAGAAACAGACTTCCGTACCTGCCATCTCCTTTTGCGGCTATGGCGTCGGGGTCGATGAGACAACTGGGCATATTGTGACAGCTCATCGGCCCCCTCCCCGCACTGGAATTCGAAGCGAACCGGTCGTGTAGCCATGAGCTAGAATAGCAGAGGGCGCGATTAAAAACGACACGGTGACTAGAGCGAAGTCCAAATAAAGTTGTTTCAAACTATTAAATCATTTTCTTGGTCCTAACCTGAGATCTCCATTTTTAACCCTGTTGGAGATCTGCATTGCGTCCCCCATCAGGGACCCTGAGCCTGGCATTCATGAAACCCGCCCAAAGTCAGCGAGGAAAAAGCAATTCCATCGTTGCAGCCGGACCGACGAAGTTTCGCAACAATCCAACACCCTCAACTATGTCCTGTCGCTGAGCTTCGTTCCGCAAGGCTCTGTAGGCAAACCGCAAGCGGTTTGCGTCTCTTGCCTTGAGGAACGAAAGGCTCCTAGAGGACGCGAAAGAAGGGAAGCCCAAAAAACCCTATGCCTTGAGGAACGAAAGGTCTCTATGCTCCACCCTGCGAATCCAACCGCCCCACATTTACTCGTCAGTTTTCGTAGCTGGCCAATCAAGTCTCGCGCTTTCAGAAACCGACCAACGAAAAGGCTCCCAGACGCGAATCATTGGTCTCATTACGTAATCAAGACCCACCAACATAGGGCCCTCCGAAGATTCGCCGGCGAGCGGAGGGAGAACAGGAGACGCAAACCGCTTGCGGTTTGCCCAAAAGAGCCTTGAGGAACGAAGCTGGATTTGACGGTTTACAAAGCTGTTTTGGAAGAGGCCGAGATAAAGAAGGATTGGAAGAATGTCCTCAAGTGTGGGGATGTCACGTGCCCGATGAGTCGTGGTTCTGCGACCCCGTAGAAGCGCTTGAGGATGACGAGAAAATTATCACGATGCACCTACAATTCAGGCATGTGGCATATTGAGAGGCCTGGTACAGTTTTCGACTGCTGGTGACAATACCTCTATTTTCCGTGTTTTGTATGAGATTGGTTGATACATAGCAAGGAGTTTATTGGAAATGCAGATATAAATGGAGGATGTCTAATCGATTGATTGATTCAACTGTGGCTAACTCAACTTTGGCTAACTCAACTGTGACTGCGATGATTTGGAGCCAGCTCAATTCGGAGCCAGCTCCAAAAAAGCTAGTTCCAAATATGAATATTCTGTCTAGACAGCACGTTCCAGCCCACATTCACTATTGCTTAATTAGAGACATCATCGAAAACGATGTTAGAGTTATCACGGTCCATAAATTTGTTATTAACGAACGATCTAAGGCTTTGCGGTGGGCTGCTAGAGCCTTGATATCGAAGTTTCGATGTTTACACACTGCACGACCCAACTACGGGAAGACATTCCGAATCTGTGTCCTCCAGCGTGCTCTATCAGGCATCCTCGCACCAACACGACGCGCAGTCTTTACCCGATCAGTTTAGTCTTTTCACTTCTGCTCTTTATGAGAGACGGTAGATATGGATGGGTACTATCTTTACGACATAAGAAATCCGCCTCCCGAACCGTGTCTTGCAAAGTCGCCTTCCTCTACATCTCAAGCATCCCTTCCGATCCTGTGAGCATTTTATGCTCCTGGTGCCTCAATGCATCCAGAGGTGGAGTTGGTCTAGCAGCATCTTATGCTGTGTTATTGTAGCCACTCCCCTGAACCACATCCCGCCTTAGGGTCCGCAAAGCAATTCATGCTCTTGCCAAACAGCCAATATCTCCTCCAGAACCCGAGGTACCCTGGCCCAATCTCTCATATCCTAGCACTCTCCTCTCCGTCGTTCCCATTTCCGTTCCTAACCCTTCCGGGGCTTAACCTCCTCATCGGCAACGGGGTGCAGCATCAACTTCAGCGGATAGGTAGGCGAGTTCTTGGCGTAGCCCATGGCCCAGTCGTAGCCGACGGCATAGGCAAAGACCCTGCCGTCGCGGCTGAAGGCCGAGGCCGAGATGGCGCCCTCGCGCCGGGGGAAGGTGTAGAACCGCGCGTGCGCTAGCCGGTCCCAGAAGTAGATGCATCCGTCCGAACCCGCCGTGGTAAAAATCGATGTGTGCACCGGGTGGAAGTTGATGTCGTTCACAGCCCACACGTCCACCGTCTTTGTCACGTCCTTGGCTGCGCCTTTAGGCGCGGGGGCCTCGTGTCGGTGACAACGGAAGGTGAAGGAACTGAGATGGATGGTTAGTCACCTGGCGAGTGTGGTATAGCGGGATAGTGGGGTCTGTACTGAGACTTGTCCGACGAGGTCTCGGGAAACATCTTGATACCAGCACGCCCCTCGATACTGCCCACAGCGTAACCCTTACCGTCAGGGAAGGCAGTCACGACGTGGGTCTGGTGCTTGAGGGGGTCGTTGGTGGTGGAGTTTTTGAAGTTGTTGGGGTCGGCCTTCAGGTCGACAAGCTGAATGTGGCGGTCCGCGGTGGCAATTACGAGAAGGCCGTCGGCAGCGTCCATGGAGTAGACACGCTCCTTGCAGGTCAAAGTCGCAAGGGGAGAGCCGGTGTTTCGGACGTCCCAGTAGCGCACTGTCTTGTCCCACGACCCCGTCACGATAATGTCCAACGGGGCGTTAGGGACCTTGACAAAGCGCAGAGAGCGGATGGGCGCGTCGTGCGCGATGAATGATGTTGCCTGGCCGGTAGCGGCGGAGAGAAGATAGACTTTCTTTCCGGCACCAGCTCCAGCAACAATGGTGCCATCCTAGACGAGTGGTTAGAGCGAGATGGCTGCCCATCTCGGGGGAAGCCGTGCGCTTACCTATAATCACGAGGTATTCGTATTGTTTCCTTCATTCTTCTCGATCGTTCGAGCTGTTGGGTTAGACGCATTCAGACTTACCTGATTCCAGTCGCAGGTAAAGACCGGCGATCCTGCGTCGATGACGCCAACGCCCTTGGCGGTCAGATCATTAGCAACATCGTAGATGTGGACCTTTCCGTCCCACGACGAGGCCGCGAGGTAGCTAGCCACCGGCGACCACCGCAGCGTGGAGATGGTGTCTGTCACGTTAGACGTGACAGCCTGGTCCCTGTCTACAGACGCGCCTACTGCCTGCGAGGGGAGCGAGGGTGTCTTAGACTTGAAAGACGACATATTGGCCAACTGGAATCCTTTGTCGAGACTCAAAAGAGGAGAAAGGTGTTGAGACGCCAAGTTTGTCGTGGGTGAAGTCGGGTAGGACTTGAGGTGAGGGCGAAGATCCATATGGTCTGCTTCCGATTCACCCGCGTGCCCCACCTACCCCGCTTGTTGCGCAGCCCATCGATTGTGAGCTGACTCAGATTTGGAGCTAGCTCTTTTTGAGCTACCTCACTTTGAGCTGGCTCATTTTTTGAGCTGGACCACTTTGAGCTGGACCAGGTTTTGGGCTGGTGTCATGGAACTTAGATTGCTGCCTCCGGTCACGGGACCACGCGTGTGACTCACGCGATATGGATTGATTTAGTCGCGTCGACGTCGCTCTCGCGACGTCCTTTCTTTCCTTTTCCTTCTTTGCGTTACATCTTATATCTAGAGACGACCATAGCTACTTCTAGATTGATATCTCATCAGAGAGTTACAAAAGACCCTCACAGTAGCTCAAAATATAAGCCAGCTGCGGTACCACACAGCCACATTTAAGTGGTCCCAAAACGAGGCCTAACTATAGCTAATAGGAGCACCGCTATCAACTAACATTCCCTAAAACAGACTACAGTAGCAGAAGGAAAGAAAATCCATCGCGACACACGTACCATATTAATACCATCGCTATGGTCCGTGCCATAGTCCGTGCCATTGCCAGAAGGAAGCTTGGCCGAGAGCTCTACCGAGGCCATCACAGGGTCTCAGACAAGCCGCTCGGCACTGTCTATACTCTATCATAGCCGCGGCCCAAACCCGACAAACATTAAGACGCACCTCAACTGAGCCAAAGACGCAATACTTTTCAAGCCTCAAACTAAAGCGGAATCGCTAAACCACAAGCCTCGTTCCGAAAGGTTTTCGAGGGCCCGCCAGGGCCCGATCTCCTGTATACCCCATCCTGCCGCCCACCTCTAAGCAGCCCCCACAAACACTCGTCAATTTTGTTTCAGATGAAATCACATGCTCTCGCGTAATCTTGCGGAAAAAGAGTCATTGAACTGCTTCGGGGAATCACGCCTAGTCGCGCCGGCCAATAAGAATGGCCAACAGAATTACTCAAACTCCCTATGACTGAAGTCCATCCAGGGAGCTGTTTCATTCACTTTGTAAGTTCTTTAACGCCAGAATTTCTTTCTTTCTCTTCGTTTCCGTTCACTAGTTCCGGATTTCTGCATTCCCAATAGTTGCTTTACTTAATTGCTCCAACTTCTTGCCGCTACTATGCTTTCATGTACGGTATTTCCCCCTAACGTCTTGTTCCTGTACCTTTAATAGCAGTATAATACTTTTAAGCGACGTATACTGAGATAGAAGTACGTATAGGCTATAATAAATTGTACTAGCTAGGGACGGCTTTCTTGTTGACTATTGTTGTTTGTGTCCCACGTAGCTCCAGCGCAACCCGGCCCAACGTCCTGTCTTGTACCTTGGAATTAATGCAGGCGAACGCGGCCACGCACGGGAGATTCTGTCGGACCCCGGCTGACGACGGTGTTCTATTGCCGGGGGCGCGGAGCGAAAATCCAGTTGCCAGCACACTCATTGGTTGCAGCGTCCGTTCGCACACATCACAGCCCGCATGAGGCAGTGCTTTGCGGCTGTGCTCTAGCTAGCGGTATGCTAGGATGTGTAGGCTGTCCAGCGCCGGGCTTATAGATACCCCGCCACAGATGCTCGGTTTGGGCATTTGGATCAAACCTGAAGTTTGATCGACTCACCACAAGCGCTCAATCCGTTCTAACCTGTCGATAAAATGGCTGAGGTCGGAACTGCGATCGCCATTGTCCAACTTGCGGACAGAGTCATTGGACTCTGTATGTACTAGATTGAGGCGGTCCGAGATGCTCCAGCGGATCTTCGCTCCATTCTTCTAGAAACTTCAATGCTCCAGACAATCTTCAAACATATTGAATTCCTAATTGCTTGCGACAATACCGCATCAGCCGCCTTCAACGATCTTGCAAAGCCCGATGGCACGCTTGAGCATTGCCACAGGATTTTGACAAGCCTGATTGACCTGTTTCCCGATGGAGATATGTGCACGGGACATGCTTCCTCATCAAAGTTCACAGTGATGACGGCAAGGCTAGCGTGGCCGTTCAAGGAATCCAAAGCTCGGAAACTACTCGAAGAGCTGGGTCGATACAAGACGGCTATTACCCTGGCGCTGACTGCCGCGTCTGCGTAAGTGCCGGAGCCGCATCTGAATCTTCATGGCCAAGAACCTCAGAGATTGCTCCTACGTGTTCTCAGTTCAAAGCTAATTGCATCTCGATTTTAGTCAGGATATTAAGGATATCAAGGAGAAAGCAACAGGGATGTACGACATGTTGACTGGTAAGTCCACATCAGAGCAGCAGCAGGTCGCCCGTAGTATTACCCATATACCAGTGACGGCAACTCGCTGGAGACAACTCGTGATGGGAGTTGGGTAACATTGACTGACTGCACTCTAGAGAGTCAACGTAACGAGTTTTGCCGATGGCTTCAGACCACGGATCCGTCTCCTGTGCATAATCGATCTCGGAAACTTGTTGAGGATGGAACCTGCAACTGGATGCTGCGATTACCCGAATGGGCCGACTGGCTCGCCGCAAAATACCGGTGCCTCTGGATACACGGAATCCCTGGCGCTGGGAAGACGGTACTGGCGTCTTACTTGGTCGACACGGTTACATCCCACTGCCGTAATGAACTTGGGCCAAATTGTGATGCCCTCTACTATTATTGTTATTTCGGTCATAACCAGGACGAAAGCGCCCCATTATTGCGATGGCTGGTAACTCAGCTCTGCCGCCGGGCAGAAGCTGTCCCGGCTGAAACCTATGCCACCTTCAAGCAGAGGTGTGAGCCTAGCCTTCCGAAGCTCCTCGATGCTCTAGCAACTATTCTTGATGGCTTCCAAGCAATCTACGTCATTGTTGACGCCGTAGATGAGAGCAAGCCCCGAGAGGATCTACTGAAAACCCTCCGGGACCTAGGCACCGATCCGCGATTCAGCAAAATCCAGCTCCTGGTCACGAGCCGTGAGTACATCGATATCGAAAGGGTACTTGAGCAGATATCTAAGCCGGTGCCGATGTCCAATCCCTCCATCGAGCTGGATATACAACGTTACATTCGGTCGAAATTGCGAGAGAATCCCAAATTTAAGCGCTGGAACCCCCAGCTACGTGACGAGGTAGACGCGACTCTATCCACTCGAGCGAAGGGAATGTAAGTAAACTTTGTAAATGTTATAGCTGACGTGTCTTTCTAATGAGATATACCCGGTTAGGTTCCGCTGGGTTGTTTGCCAACTCGATCGCCTCCAACGGCTCAAAGGCAAGCCTCATATTATCAGACACGCTCTGGCAACTCTCCCAAGGACACTAGACGAGACATATGAGAGGATCTTCCTCGACATTTCGGACGAGGAACGATCGTTTGTACGGCAGTGCTTGAGATGGATTCATTTCCACAATGAGCATTACAACGCAGATGGCATCCCTTGCGCAATTCTTCTTCAGGCCCTCAGCTCCAGAGATGACGAACAGCGCGAATCAGAAGATGAGTATGCATATGACGCACAAGACATCAAGGAAATCTGTGGTTGCCTGGTAAATATCTCTCCAGGAGATGGCTTCAAAGTTTTGGTACTCGGCGATGACTTACAAATCCCGGTTGTTTCTTTCGCCCACTACACCGTGCGCGAGTTTCTCGATTCGGGTCGTATATCAACCAGCCCAGTCGGGTTTTTCATGCTTGAAAAGCCAGTTCAACCTGATATTCAGCGGAGAATCTTACTTAACGCGCTTAAACACCAAGCATCTGACCTCCAGACTCCAGTTGATGGCGAGTTCAAGGAGTGCAGAATCAATATTTTTCGCAATTTAACGGGGCACTTCCGTTTATATTGTGTTGTCTCGGCATTTTTTTCTCTATCCACCTATCCGAGCGAGATTATACGTCACCAGGACCTCAACGACCACGTGTTCGACATGCTCAGCCCATTGGGCGCTCACAATCAGCCGATTATGCAGTTTTTGCACTTGTGCGAATTTTATCTCGGCCTCATCAGCGGAAATAGTCAGATGCATTCCCTTAGCGCAATGGCGTTTACGTCAGTATGTTGGAGGACCAGCGACAACCCCAGCCGGGCCCTCGAGTGCGCCATGCTTCTATTTTCCATTCTCCTATTTACCACCAACTTCAAGCCCCTGGCTGAAGAACTTTTTCAGAAAATTCAGCAGAGTCTAGACTTTATGCATACGCCATTACGGTTTAGAATCAACGTAGAAGACGATGACGAGGAAGGTTGTTGGTATGAATTTGATGGGGTAATGGTCGAGTTTTTTGCCCAAATGTGGGGAGGATATGGAACGGGTGGACCTCTCAAATTCATCCTCGATCAAGAGACAACTCTACCCAATCCTACAGCAGTACTATACTCCTATATTGGCAGATCCCGGCACCCCGACGATCGCAATAGTTACAAACAGCGGCGGCTGTTGAGTAGAATATTGGAACTTGGCTGCGACCCGAATGGAGAGGGGTACACGACGACTCCCTTACAGATAGCTGTGGCAGCTTTCGACTTTGTCGAAGTTGAGACACTGCTCCGTGCAGGAGCGGATCCAAATGGGCTGGGACACCTAGACGGTATTCAGTGGTCTGGCATATTCGGCGACTTCAACCATTTGGAAGGCTTGAGCGCTCTCTATATCTGCCAAGATGGATCCAGAAAGGCGCCTTCGGAAGACGAACGGAGCATGCTTGAAGCACTCCTCCTCCAGCATGGAGCTGAATCTTTTGCTACAGCTCAACCGTTTCTGAGCTCCGACAGCAATGAAAAATAATCAGACAGGATACTTCAGGCGTTTAGTAAGGGGATTCGTAATAAGAAAGATGTGAGCATTGAGAGAATGGGGCAACAGTGCACAAAATTGAAATACAAATATATCGCCCAGGAGCTGCTCTCTTCTAAATGCCCCTTAATGGGCCCTATAGCATGCGTCTAGGATAGTCATATGCAAGTAATGGTCGTCTAAAAATGTGTCATGTCAGCTAGTAAAAAAGCATATCCTTCACTGCAGCCGGATCAACGAAGCTTTGCAATAAACAATCCAAAATCTTCAACTTTGTCCTCTCCAGCTTTGTTCCTCAACGCTCTTTAGACAAGCCGCTTGCGATTTGCGTCTCCTGTATCTCCTATACTCCGCTACCAACCCCTCAAGAAGCCTCACAAACACACATCAGTTTCAAAGATCACTTGCGTACGTGAAAATAGGAGCGACATGTATCTGTGGGAGCGGGCACTATGTAAGCGCCAAGAGAGCCCAAAAGCAGGTCTCTAGAAAACTAAACAGTAAGGAAAAAGCGGGAAGCCAATTTCGCTAGCGACTGTAGATTGCGTTGATGACAAAAAGGCTTAGGCCGCGCCATAACTTTGGTCGAGAAGCATTTGGACCCCCTTATCATGGAGGGGAGGCTGGAGCACCGGTCCTTGGCACATAGGTCTGTAACATGTGTGTTGGGGCGTCATCAAGGCTTACCTAGATGGCTAGGTACTTGCTTAACCCTACTTTTTAAGGCCCAGGGAGGTTTCTCATTAGCCACTGTCAGGCCGAATTAGCCAAGATTTTCCAAAATCCACAGCGCTTTTTCCATTCGCTGTCAAGAAAAGTTGCCCCTGCCTTTATTTTTATTTTTTTGTCAACAGTGGTTGAATGTGTAGTCCACTCAACGCGTGACACAAATTTCTCAACCACCCAGCAATTCCGGTCGAAAAAAAATTAATAATTTAAATTACTCGGCTAAGGAAATAGGTATTTAAACGACCATCCAAGCCATCCAGACTATCCAGACCATCCAGACCATCCAGACTATCCAGACCATCCAGACTATCCAGACCATCCAGACTATTCTTTATTGGCCAATGGGGGCCAGTGGGGGCAAATAGGTCGATAGAATAGCTGTACGTGACCACCCTATCATGACTACTATAGAAAAACTGGGTTCTGGGCCGGATTAACCCCTTCCAGTGCCAAGATTACCTATTGTATTACCCAACTCAGTTGACTAATTCAACGCGTGATTTTAGCAAGCCGAGCCCTCCTGAGCTGCCCAAACCCGAGCCAACTCCAGGGGGGTATATTGAGTTAGTTGGCTCGATCAGAGCGCTGATCCTGAGCCGGGAAGGCCAGAATTGGGCATGAGCCATCGAAAGGGGTGGGTGGTAGGCGTAGGTCAATAGAGGAGATGGATTGGCTGGAGACCGGAGCCGTACCGAGTTACAGCTGTCTACAGTCCTCCACGGACGTCATTGCAGCAGATTTACTAAAGTGGCCCTAATTTAAAATACAACTCTGAGTCGCAGGTTTCGATATACATGGAATAATATACACGCAAAATCCATCTCCCTCTTTCCTTCGACGCTTTCCCGCTCGAGAATGAGATTGCCGACTACGACCTACTCCCCGGCATTTCAACTATTTGCGTCCCTCCCACCTCGGGCTGATTCGGCGGTGGGGCATACTGATACTGAGGCGGAGGCATCGGTGTAGACGCGGGACTTGATGCCTGTGCCATCGGTGTTTGGTGTTGACCACTCCCGGTCCCGCTCCCATTAACTCCCCAATCCGATGGCGGCTCCGTCTTGGCTGCGGGCGGAGCTCTCCGCAGACTCCGGCGATGATACCAGAGGATAACAGACACCACAATCGCAAGAAGGATGATGCCGCCAATGACGATTCCAGCAATCGCCCCTGCCGAGATACCACTTCCAGAAGAACTACCGCCTTCGGTGGAACTCCCGGATCCTGCACCGGTCCCACTTCCCCCGGCCGTGCCCTGCGAATTACCACCCCCCCCTCCACTCCCTTCTCCGTTGCTGCCCCCACTCCCAGAATTCCCCCCCGAGGGTGTTCCCCCACCGGATGTGGGTGCCGTAACCAACGAAGCGACTCTCGTCGCGGGAATGCCACTAACATTTGGTTCGCACAGCCCCGCACTCCCCGAAGCAGGTAGAACGCCGAAATAGGTCTTGGGACAGCAGAAATACTTGTTTTTGGATAAAAGGTACATGTCCCATGTGGAGTTGGCGCATACCGGTCGGTTAGCGACGGCAGCTCGGCAGTCGGCTTCTATTCTCTCAATCACCTTTAGCGCCAATACTTCTCGGAGAAAGGGGCGGGGAGAGGGGGGTGGTTACCCGATGGACAGCAATAAATAGTAAGAATATCATCCTGACACGTCTGGCCGGAAGGACAACAGTTCAAGTTATCAAAGCCGTAGCGGACCGTACATTTTGACGGAGAATGCGCCGGACATTCGGAGCCCATGTACCCGAGCGGCCAACCGCCGCGATATTCGGACTGGCGCGCGACGACAGGGGCATTGGCATTGCGTTCATGATGTTGCGCGACGCGCGGTGCGATAAGTCGTGGACGGGGCGCGTCGTCTGGTAGTCGAACGGCGTTGAGAAAGGAATAATCCATTGTTCTCTACCTAGGTGGTTCCGATGATGTTGAAATGGAGTTTTTGCAAGGGGGGAAAGTTGGGCGACAGAAAAATATCGGGAAATGAGGGGAACAAAATGTCAAAGCCTCAGCCGCACATGGCAGGAGTGGTTGGATGAAACGTCAAGCCAGGGTGGGACTGGAGCCAAGACTTTGGATGTTACTCCGAAGCAGCGCGTTGAACAGGGGCTCACTATGAGTTTATGAGTTCGCTTTGGCATTTAATGCAGGGGTTATAAACGCAGGGACTGACTACTCTGATTTTTGGTGTTACACGGAATCGGTAGATATCTGGCATCATGAAAAGCAACAACATGAATCTGACCTTGTAAACTTGGAATCAACTTTAGAACTGGCCGCTTTCTTTCTCACGAAACAGATATCTCCAGTTCCTTAGCTTGGTGAATATTGTGGGTAGACACCTTACCCAAAAAGCCTTCCAAAATCGATTCCAAAGCTGCTTCCAAACGCCGAAATAGACACCTTCTTGCCAATGGTAAAGCCACATCCCAACAAGTGGCCACCTACCGAATAATTATTCAGTCCAATATCCGTCTGCACGCCCACCCCGACATTCAAGTCAAAGACGCTAGCCTGGAGATCCATCAGGTTGACCTTGGCGTCGACGCCCGCGTAGACGGGGAAGCCATCGTTCCCGCCGGCGACTCCGCCAAACTTGGCGCTGGCTTTGGCCTCGAGGAAATCCGCCGAATACTGCGAGATGGGATGGCCGTGGGTGCTAGCGACGTGGAAAACCGCCGCCTTGGCCGAGGCATCCAGCGTCTTGAACACGGCGTCGGGATCCGTTCCGTCCAGGTCGACGCCCACTCGGTAGTATCCGGCCTTGGCGTCCCGATTCTCATCCGAGTGGTTGGTTACTCCGACAAAAATCTTGCTGGGGTCCGTCTCCGTCGTGGCGACAAACGTGGTGGTGCCGTCGTGGTGGTCAAGGGCGGCGAGCTTCAGAGCCGGGTTGGCTTCCATTTGTTTGGCGAGTTGCTGGAGTACAGCATTCTGGGCGTCCTTGAAAAGAAAAAAGGTTAACGTTAGATTTAATAGCCTCATCATTTCTTATGTGAACTCACCTTGGGCACCGGGACGAGGACGGGAACCTCCTTGGCAATGATCTTCCCTCCGAGCCAAACATAAAACTTGTCGTCAATATTAATCGACGAGTGGACCCATTCCCCCTTTTCGTTCTTGAGCTCGGCTTCTAGAGTCGTGCCGATGAGTCGGATATTTCTCGCTGAATTACTAAAGTACTTGAAGCCGAACTGTAACACGCCATTGACGTTACCAAACACTAAATCCAGCGGGAAGGTTGCCGGCGCCCACTCAGGCTGGTATTTCGTTGCGTCATGCACGCCCTCGACCAAAACCTGAACAGTGGCGTGGAGGGTGGAACCCTCTAGGCGCAGGTCTCGGGCGCTTTGGGTAAGGCGAAGGGAGGAAACTGAAGAGCAGGTACGCGTCAGCATCAATCCGCGACAAAAAGAATCGCTTCAATAAGCAGGTAGGCTCTCTCACCTGGCATGCCCATGGTGGATCTAACAAAAAATAAACGACGCAAGTTTATCTTGATACTATGGGGCTGGAAGTGAATGATGGTTTGAAATCTGTAGTTGAGAATGCCGAGATTGGTGAAAGAGGGTAGGATTTATATGTTTGTCCAATGCTGGCTCAGCATGTCCATGTACCTAGGTAGGTGAGGTAGGTACCTAAGAGACACCTCTCAAACCTGCAGTTCCCCCATACAGACCTCAGTTCACTAACTATAAACACCGCAGATGATTCGAGAGCTCTGATTCGACAAGCTCGACCAACACCAAACTGACTTGGGATTTATCG
>Ga0247763_1000551_pt1 | contig 22315 bp, 17 predicted proteins | sample UWRJL141409B4_FD_179926 | JGI IMG/M metagenome (GOLD analysis project Ga0247763, IMG submission 179926) | Plant litter microbial communities from Arlington Agricultural Research Station in Wisconsin, United States - UWRJ-L141-409B-4 | ecosystem: Environmental > Terrestrial > Plant litter >...
AAATAATAAGCATAAAAATATTGTTTTAAATATTTTAAAGCTATAGGGTTAGGGTAGGAATAGAGCAAGATAAAATTTAGGGTTAGAAAAATATAAAGTTTCTACTTTACCTTAACCCTATAAGTGTAAAATATTAATATATTTTTTCTATACTTATAATATAAGAAATAACTTAATCTTAAATTTTTAGGGTTATATATACATTTTTCATAGAGTTAGGACTTAGAAAATTCTTTAGGGTTATATATGGGTTTTGAAAGTGCTCACTCGCTTGTAATGCTCACTCGCTTATCATGTACGTTATACCTTAATTAACATAGCTCCTAAAAGCGGGCCGAGCTAAAGTAGTATATATTAAATAGGTTGGCGTTATTAATACGGAATCCTTTATATATATAGTTGTAGTGATCTTTAAACTATAACTACTTATAACGTGCATGATAAGCGAACGGTACAGATAAGCGAACGGTATACTTTCTTGGCACAATACGACCTTCCCACTTCTTTTACCAATCCTACTACCAATTTACAATGGATTCGCTTTTAAAAGAATCAAGGCTTACTCTTGCAATTAAGGCTCTTAAAAACAATCTAAAGCTTACTTTTCGATACGTAGCTACAATTTACAACGTACCTCCAATAACACTTTCCGTTCGACGCAATAGCCGGCCTGTACGACGCGATATTCCAGCTAACTCGCGTAAGTTTACGGATTTGGAAGAGAAAATAATTATTTAATATATTATTAAACTATATACATACGTATTCCATTCTCGGCTCTCGTACGTAAAAGATATGGCTAACCGATTGCTACGCGAACGCGACGCGTTGCTTGTTGGCGTACGATGGGCTTACAACTTCGTTAAGCGCTAACCAGAACTTCAAACGCGATTTACGCGTAAATACGACTACTAGAAGGCCAAATGCGAAGATCCAATAGTTATTCGCGAGTGGTTTACACTTGTATACAATATTAAGGTTAAATACGGTATTCTCGACGACGATTCGTATAACTTCAATAAGACTGGGTTTATAATGGGTATTATTATTGCCTTTATGGTAGTTACTACCTCAGATGGCTGTAGTAGGGCTAAACAGGCCCAGCCTGGCAATCGAGAGTAGGCTATAGTTATCCAAAGAGTCAATGCCTTAGGCTGGGCTATCCTACTATTTATTATCTTGGCTGGGCAATACTACCTCGCTAATTAGTATTAAAAGTGCAACCTTCCGGCCTCCTGGCGTATTGCAATAACCGATAACGGGTAGACTACTAATAAGAAAGGCATGGATTGGATTCGGCACTTCGATTTCCACATAGCATCTCGTACGAAGGGTAAATATCGGCTGCTTATCCTTGACGGCTACGATAGCTACTACTCCGAAGAATTCGAGACCTATTACCAGGAGTACAATATTATTACACTCTGTATACCTCCGCACTCCTCGTATCTACTTTAGCCATTGGATATTGGTTGTTTTGGGCCGTTAAAGAAGGCGTATAGCCGCCAAATTGAGTAGTTGATGCGGATAAACATTACATATATTAGTAAGTTAGAATTTCTCTATGCGTTTAGAGAGGCGTTTTTTGCTTCGATTACAGAAAAGAATATCCAAGGGGGTTTTGCCGGAGCCGGCCTTGTACCGTACGACCCAAAGAGGGTAATATCCAAGCTAGATGTGCGTATTCGGACCCTAATACCCCCAGCCTTAAGCCTAGGTACAGTACTACCTTGGGTCTCCCAAACGCCATATAACCCTCGAAAGGCTACCTCGCAGTTAATATTTATTAAAACTCGAATTTCCAACTATTAGGGTAGCTCTCTAACCTTAATACTAACTGCTGTAGATCGACTGGCTAAAGGTACGATGGCTGTTATGTACGAGGTGGCCCTTCTACGTACGGAGGTCTCAGCATTACGAAAGGCCAATGAGGAGCTTAGTAAGCGACGGAGAGCCAAAAAAACATATGTGCGGCTTGGAGGGTTATTTACTGTACAAGAGGTATAGGATCTACTGGATCAGAAGGCTGTGGGTGAGCAGTTGGTCCAGGAAATACAACAAAATGGTGGTGGTGCAGGGGGGTCTTGTACGAAGATTCGGTGCTGTGGCGTGTGCGGCAAGCCTGGCTATAATGTACGTACGTGCAAGGAGGCTGCAGAATCATCTGATTTATCTGTTTCTGATTTAGTTATTGTAATTTCCTAGTGTGGTGGTTGTTTAATTGAGGATAGTTCTGGTAGGGTGGTGGAAAGTGTACCGTTCGCTTGTCTGTACCGTTCGCTTATCATGCACGTTATAAAATAATATAATTTTCTATTGTTAGGAATACCTATTCCTTATATAAGTTCTTCAAGCTAAGTTTCTTAGCTAATTCCCCTTAAATATACTATACTGGTTAGTATTTTAATTTATAATAGTATATTAAGTTATTTTTAAGTAGTAATATAACTTTACTTATAGGTACTATTAACTGTTTAACATTTAAGGGTATCTTTAAATTATAATATCGTTTCCAGGTATTATAAAATCGTCGCATAGAACCTCTAAGATTGTCGGAAATCAGTAATTCGTCCTTTTTATCAAGCTTACCTACTATACCGAGACCTATAGTTTTAGCAAAATACTTTATAACCTGTATATTTTGAGGATTAAAAGGCCCGTATTTCCTTTCGTATCTAAAGTATAATTAAACTTTAGTATAAATTATATACGCGATATTTACTTACAAATATTATATTTAAAGCTTAAGTAAATAGCGGTATTTGCTCTTAAGCCTTAGATTCCTACAAACCGCACAAGGGTTGATCTTACTACAATCTTCTATAAGACCTCTCCTTACCGCCTGCTTAATAATAGTATTTATTAATTTAAACGTTGTTAACTTAGACTTTATATCTTTGCGTTTTGTCGAAAGTAGTAAAAAGTTTAAGGTATTAAATAATAAAAGAGTATATATAACTAGCTATAAGTAGATGCGAGATATCGAGGTAAAAGCTAAGGCGAAACCATTCGCTTTTTGAAGACGGGGACTAGCGTAGCTATTTTTATATATAGGACCAATTTTGGGCTCGCTTAGCTAGAGTTAAAGTAGTTGTAGATACTGCGGCGCAGCCTTCCAGAAATGGCTCAGAGGGTAAGCAAGACTAACCCAATCCTGAGCGGCTCTAAGCCGGCCCTGAGCCGGCCCTGAGCAGGGGTGAGCGACGTCACGTGGGCGCGGTACGAAAAAGGAAATTTGGTGCCCCAGATTCGTCGCAGGAAACAACTTAATCCCTACCCTCAATCCATCTCCATCAAACTGTCATGGCCTCACTCGCCTGCCGCCTCCGGGCCCCCTACGCGCCACCAGCTCACGCAGATGGCGGGCTCGGTGCTGGCGCGAGCGCAAGCATGCGCATTCAATTTTGCCATCCTGGATATCCCGACACGTCGGACGCGAACATCATGCTCCTGCTTCCTGCGCTGGACACGGCCTACATCGATGGCCAAGACATGGTCCGCTTTGGCGTGCATCACGAGACGGCGCGCATCGCCTGCGCCATCATTGCCAACTGTGCATGGGACGGCTTCCTCTCCGTCGACAAGCACCGCGGCGCATCACCAATTGTCGTGGACTCTGATGGATTGCTGACGGCGACGCGTTATTATTTTCACGTACCAGCCGTGGCGCGCTCATCTGATGAACAAGAAGATTCCAATGACCTTCTCCCTTGGCGTTATCCTGTGGTCCCCTCCTTTGCGCATTTCCGATTTCCCCACCGAAACCTCCCCCCCTACTGGACTCGGGAGGAAGTCGCCCTGCCCGAAGCTCGGAATCGGCTGGCCAGGTGGACCGACGTGGCCGATCTCGTCGCCGCCCGGGATGTGTCGTGTCGCATTACCGACCACACCCTCGGCACCGAGGCGGCGCATTTGGTGCAGCGGTCCGACGAGGCCTGGTTCCGTGATAATGTCATGATGGAATACAATATGCGACCGGCCGCCGCGACCGACGACCAGCGCAACCTACTCCTTTTGCGATCCGACCTGCACAGACTGTTCGACATGCGCAAGTTTGTCATGGTTCCCAAAGGCTCAGCTTGGGTCGCTCACGTCCTCGAGGGCCGTCCGTCAGAAGAGCTCGCCGCTCTGTACCACAATGTGGAGCTGCAACCTCTCGTCGACCTGTCCATTGAATGTCTTTTTGCTCGCTTTGCCTGGGCGATCCTGGCGCAGGGATTAATGGTTCGCACCGGTGCTGCCGAGCGTCGACTGGTGGTGTTGGAGTCCAAGGACAAGACGGCTGTCGTCAAGGACGTGTCGGCCAAGCAATGCCGTCTTCTTTTCGAGCCGCAATTGCCGGGAAGCATCAAGTCTCGAAGCCAAAGCCCCCAGAAGCGTCCACGGGAAGAAGACGATGACCTGGCCGTTGACAACGAGGATGACGGATATGACGACAGTGATTACTTGCTAATAAACCCTGATGACGACGATATCTGGTCACGCCGTGGTCGGCCAAGAAAGAGACTACGAAACTCTTTACTGCCCTCAGAATATTCCGAGCCTGGTTGGGACGAAGATACGACAGCGACAGCAGCTGATGAGGATGACGGCAACGAAATGGACAAGAAGGGAGTCGGGCCAAGTGCCTGTGCAGGCGAGGGACAAGTCATCCCAGCAGATGGCACAGATAGATAGCGGTGGAGACAAAATGGCTCATAGCAGGAGCAAACCAAATTCGGTATCATGTTACCGACAAAACATGCAGGGTGCAAACGGGTAAAAGTCCAACAGGGCAAGTATCCTACTTATATACAAATGCTGCTTGTTGAAACTTCATATGCCGATATTGGTTTCCTGTGCATTTCATGTCGCGCGTTCATACGCGGGGTTCCATCTGCCACGCGCCTTGAGGTAATCCAATAATCCTTCATGTACACGCACGCCCGTGTATCGGGGTCGTTCTCGGGCAAGGCGTAACCTAAGTTGAACTCAACTGTTAGACAGGCTTGGGCAGGCTATGGAGAAGAATGGGACAAGGGGGGTGGCTGTGCAGAAAAAGAGAGAGAGGACTTGGAAGATTTATTCCAAGTGGAATCACACTTTTTCACTCCCTTTGATGGTGACCGCGACCCGGATCATCCGCTGGACAGTAGTTTCTAACAGATTCGCAGGCACTTGGATAGGAATTTGGTGACCCAGGCATCTATCTGCCCAGTCATTGCCCAACTCATTCGTCACCGTTAAACATACTAAAGCGCATTCAGTCGGTGATGGGTTGTGAGGCTGCAGCTTGAGGGGGGGGCTTCTCTGCCAGCGTTGATATCAACTTATGGAGATTGGAGCAGGTGCTTGGACAACCCCTACAGTGCGTACCGGTACCTGTGAGTGAGGATGAAGGATATAGGGGTGTAGAAAGGCTACATATTTATACATATATATAGGGGTCTCCCTTAGCTACTTCATAGGTTACTTGGATAAAAATTCATGCTGATGCTTTCAAACTTCAATAATGAATAGATGGCGAAATAAATGAATTAGGCCTCTTGCGGGGTTTCCAACCAACTTTCGCTAGCCTAGAGAAATTTCTCGAGATCAGTAACAATGTGCTGACTATACGAGGTACTGAATTTACGTCTTACTAGATAACGTTGCGTCGCAGCGGGCAAGGTTGTACCATCTGAGATCTCGAGCAGTACGAGAGATATCTCAAGACCTTGAGGCCCCCAACAATGATTGCTGCGTTCAAGGACCTTCCGTTGTAGCCGATGAAACAATGATTGCCCTCGCGTCCAGTAATCTCGATTAACATTACGCTGGCTGTTCGCCATGACTGTCGAGGCATATCACACCTAATCTTGACTAGCCACTCATACAGGCCGGTATGCTGCTGAAGCTCCTCGGTAACTATATCAGCCATCATTTCTGACAGTGGGACAGCTTTGCGAGTCGGGTTCTCTGTGCTCACTGAGAGGCTGCCCTCTGCAAAATATTTTTGACAAGTTTCTTGGAGTCGTTGTCGCAAGACATGGCAAGGCCACATACTATGAATATTATATGGATAATCCAATAGAAGCAATTGTAGCAAACCCGGAAGACTCCATTGACGCTAACGTGGAGAGCTTTTTCTCTCTCTACCTGTAATACTGTCAAGTGAGTCCGTACAAAAAGTCACTCTCTCCGTGGCGTGTTTGGGACTCTTAGCAACGAGCGGATCATCAACAGAGCATAGTATAAAAAAAGCAAGTGGAATCTTGACAAGGAGGCTCCCGCAGCACTAGAAGGCGTTAGCACGTCCGAAGAGCTTCTCAAGGATGCTCTGAAATAACAAGGGTCAGGGCTACGTGGTCGATGCCGAGATGGCCCGGGGCAAAAGAGCGGCCCTGGAAAAGCTGGACAGCAGCATCATCACCATCCCCGTCTCATTGTCGATGACAGTGGTGAATCTTACTGCAGTAGTTAACAAAAGGGGTCCCGGATTTCGCCTTCGCAGGGGCTGTACAAGTGGCACCAAAGTGGCTGTGCAGAGAGCATCGCTATGAGGGAACAGATTTGCGCGGTGCAATATCGCAAGATATCTCTCGCAAGGTATTTTGCTTTTTGGAACTGAGCGGGGAGGCCCAAACGCCTCCAGCAGCTTAAGACGCTTGACCATGACGATGGTATTTACGGTACGGGTGGGGGGACGACGATATACGGTATGAGGATGAAGAATTCGACGGTGAGTTGATGGTATGGGATCCGAGATGTCAATTGAGAACTCTGACTTTGTTCTCAATAATGAATACGTCCTTCCAACCAACATGAAGGGTACCCTTTGAACCTTGAATTCATCAGTTAAGAAGGGATATACTGCCCCTACTACTCTCTTTGCAACTGAAAAGACTAAGATTTTACCCGTGGAGAAAGGGTGTGTCGTTTGTTCACACTGCGGTAGGTATCTATCTAGGTACCTAGGTAGGTAGGTAGATTGGATGATGCTGACTTGCAACATTAGGACAATCAACTACCCCAGCTTCGCACAAATGGTCACTTGGTCTTGGTGGTAAAGCATCTACCTTACCCACCAAGGACAATTTAGCCTTCCCCGCACTTTATCTCTGGATTATAGCCTTTGGGGTTTACTCTAGGGACCCCCGATGAATCTCCAGCGACCCCCATCTCCACCTGTGCCAGTGCCAGACACCAGGGCGTTTGAAAGCCAAGGTTTAGTACTTGAAAAAGTCAGAATTTCAATGGTTCCATGTCAGTCACTCGCACGGCGCAGCCTCGGTTGCGCGCGTGATCCAACCGCTCAATCAACTTCGTGATCAGTTCGACTGCGCGATCGATCCAACTACTTGAACGCTGGGTGCTGGGTGCTGGATGCAGCCTGACCTGACTGGCGTATCAACATGTCCCCGTTTTGTATGGGAAATTCAGTGCAGGTGGCAGGTGTGGGTTTTATGTGGGGAAGGAGATCGCGGGAGATTTACTGGGGGGTCCTCCGAGTAAACCCCCAAATAATACATGTCACTATCTTAGAACATAAAGCACCACGATTCCAAGACATATATGTTTCCTCCGTCACCCTCACCCACACTCTCTCCTACTCTCTATTACACAGACCGGGTTATCCCTGGGGATCCTCATCATCGCCTGGCAGCCTGGTAGAAACTGGTTGGGGGACTGGAATTTTAAACCTCCCAACTGACTTCATCTTTACTGCTGGCACTGTTCCCGTCTCCAAGTCACGATGCTGGTGCTCGTCTTTCTGTGCAAAGTTTAGTGTCGATACCCGAGCCGTGACGGGTGCTACCGGGCTGCGAGTCCTGGCGTCGGTTGTTCTACCACGTCCAGGCATTGGCTTGTCTGTGTTTGTTTCTGCGAGCGCGTTTCGATACGGGCGGAATGGCTGGTATCGAGGCTGGTCGTGTTGTCTGAACTGTGGCGTCGCCGTCGCTGCTGTGTTCCCAGGGACGACAGGACGGGGTGTTAAGGGGCGGTTCTCTTCGGGTCTTGTTCTTCTTTCCGCGTCGCGTTGTTCTTCGGTGGACTGCCGGGGCATGCGTTGTTGTTGCCTGACGCGGTGAGGATTGGTAGCGGCTAATGGAGGAAGTGCATTGCGCCTCGGTGGCAGTCCCGTACCGTGAGGTAGGTTATCATCTGGGTCTGGCTTGTTGGTGTCGAGAGAAGGGCCGACTCCTCTGGTTCCAGCGCTTTCTCGCGGTCTTTCTGGGTTTCGTTGCTCGAGAGGAATCAAGGTGACGCTTGAACCGCCACCAGCATCACCAAGACCACCACCACTACCAAAGTCCATCCCGAAGCGAAACGGCGGCGAGAACAGCGACAGCCATCGGGAAAATGGCGTCTGATGGGGCGGGATGAACTCGGCATTCCCGCCGAAACCGCCAAACTCGTCTCTAATGTTGTTGAGACAAGCAAGCACGGATGCCCGCATAAAGGATTTGTCGGAGCTGAGGAGACGGCAAAACGGACCCTCAGCCAGCAACTCGTCTATTCTCTCTTCCACATCACGAAGAACTCTCTCAAAAGGGGGCGCGGGGGCTCGAGCCCCGTTCGTCCGTGCTTCCAAGAACCTCAAAATGTAGCGTCTGACATCCGACGCTATCAGCCTGGCGTCCTCGCCGTGAAGATCATGCGGGGACGCAACGATACACGACATGAAGCACATGTCTGCGAGATAAAAGGACGTCAATAAGCCGTCGCTGACGTCGGTAGACAGACGAGTCTCCCAGCGTGTGAGTTGGGTTCCTGCGACGCGGGCGACCATGCCGAAAGCCGTGAGGGACTTGATAAACATCAAGGTTGCAGCGACAAGGAAGAACACCCTTGACTGCAACATAACTTAGTTAGCATTTCCCTCCCGCCCCCCCGGGACAAGCTGTATTTCTGCTGAGTCGGGACCAACCTGCTGGGACATGCCGTGCACCTTAACCGTCCGAAGAGTGAGCGCATAGGCAGCTTCGACGAGGGTCAAAAGACTGAAGACCGTGTAAAAGGCATTCATGGCTACTTCGATCGAGTTTTTCTTGCTCGCAATCTCGACAATCACGGTTGGCCTGGGAAAGTCGAGCCAGAGGATAGGGAGTGCCAGGCCCAAGACGAGATAGAAGATGGACAGAAATGTCAGGATAAAGATGCCACACTTGGAGGTAAACCACATTGCGCGCTGCAGAGGGCGGCTGAACCGGTCTTGTAGCTCTCTCCAGATGACCGCGTGATTACCCCATAGCAGCAAAATGGTCGAGCTGATGCGAAAAATCTCGCGTAGCGGGAGAAAGACAAGGTAGTTGTAATTGACCATCGTTCTGTCATGGCACATCCAGCGATCGATTGCCATCAAGAAGTACCACCTTTGGATACGTCAGTCGCACGCCATGTGTTTCAAGGGACCAAAACGTCTGAGCTAGAAGCAATTACTTACGCTGCTAGTACTCGCGCACCAGCGAGGATTGTCTTGAACTCTAGCCATGTCGGCTTCTTGCGCTCATCGCTGACAAGGTAGCCAAGTATGAGCGAGAATGCAATGCTGGCGACGAGCCATATCGTTACAAACACGGCATCTGCGAGTCCAATCTGTATCAGCGGTTGCGCTGGAAGTGCCGACAGCGTCAGAGTTTGGTTGTAGATCGCCATAACGGCTGTATGCCTTCGAGGCTCACAGATTGGTGGGGGGATGCTCGTCTCTCAAGCGAGAAACTGTCAGACGGCTAACTGCAGCCGTTCTCTCCGTGGCCAGGCGTTTGGCTGCGGCTTTGCTCTTGGTGCCTGGCCGGTCCTTGGCGCCTTCAGCGGGATACTTCCCCCTCCTGATTGCTGCATCGGCACAACGAGTACGGAGATTGGCTCAGTCTGGACAGCTAGAACATTTGGTGGCACGATGCGGCGGAAATCCTTTGGCATTCATAATCGAGGCCAAGGGATTGGATGAAAGACGAGCGCGTCCAGCGAGACCGAGATGCGTAGCGCTGAGCTAGGGTAGACACAGAAGGCGTGTTCAGTTCTGATTGAACAGATCTTGGTTGGCGGCAAGAGAGGATCGATAGTCTGTCTTGTAGCTGGGGCTGGGGCTGGCCCGAAGGCGAGCGTACTTGGAGTGCAGGACGCGTCTCGATCTGGGACGCGGGAACGCCACCCCCTTGTGAGCGACTCTCAGCCGCAAACCCGCATTTTTCTTTTTCTGCATTGGCAAGGAGAGCAAGCTCTTGTCACAACAGGTCAAAGTTGCGGTGTGAATGATGGGGGGGTGTGGCTGTATCTCGAACCCTTGAAATTGTAGATTGGAAATTTGTTCTGTGGTCTTGCTGTGAAGTCTGTAGATTAGGTATAAGCGCCATCCCCCTTCAAGAAAAATCAGCCCAGAGTATTTCGGTGTAGGCCAGCCTGTGGCCCGGTGGGGCATTCCTTTCTTGGCCAATCGCCCCTCCACATGTGAGCTCGAACCGAGCGGCTTCGTGGTCCAGCATCATGTTCAACGTGAAATCTATGACGTGGTAGTTCATCCCGCTTACCCTGCGAAGAAGAGGCGCCCGGTCTCTCTCGCCCAATGCTTCAAGATCATAGTTTAGCTGCATCGTTGGGGTCTGTCCTTGGCCGCCGTGTTTCGAAATAACGATATTGACGGATCCAGTCAATCGCGCCTCGAGGGCCATCTTCCTAGCGATCCTGATCGTCTTGTCGATACCTTCGCTAGGCGCGATCAAGTCTCCCTTAGCAGCAAGCCACTCTACATGATCTCTTGCGAGCCTCCTCCTGTCGAACATTCCAATGAAAGCTTGATTGTCGCTGTGCTCGTAGCTTTTGAAGTCGACCGCGACCACGATGCCAATATGGAACGGGCACTCAAAACACTCCAGAGGCGCAGGACATCCTATTCCAAGTCCCACCATGGCGGCGCCGAGGGCAACATCGGCCCAACCGGCCTCTCGATACAACTCGCTCTGAGCCGTCCACTCTGTATTGGCGTGATCCACACTGGGAATTTAGCATTATGGCATGCAAACCAGGTCAATTTCGTTGAGGACTTACCTACCCCAGGCACGCCGGAGAGCAATTCCATGGAGATCACAGAGATTCTCTATGAGTTTTCCCAGATACGGACTTTTCGAAAAGCCACCGGAGAGAAATACCGACTGTAGGCAGAGGTCAGCAACATCATTTCAAAACGAAGGATAACATGGCGCACCTGCGCACGAAGACCCTTGAGCTGTACCTGGGCCAGCTGTTGCAGAAGCAGAGCTTTAATGCCCGAAACGGACCCCTCAAACATGTTGGCCAAGTCTTTGCTGATATTCAGCCATGTTAGCGTTACTGCGAAGGTTGCAAGGTGGGTGCCATACCCTGTGATTTGAACTTGGCCCCTCACAGAACCTCTACGCGGATTGTCGTCACGCCCAAGGCTACCAGGAAGCTGCAACGAATGCTTCACATCAAGGTCGCCAGAAAAGCCGTGTTTGGTTGTCTGGAATCTTTCGAGGAGCTCGTGCTGTTTTGACGTGACCATGGAGTGAGGCCCGCTTCCATGTCTTCCAGCCCTCCTGTCGCCATTGACGAGATCGTCGTAGTCTTTGTCGCTCAGCCGCTCCTGGAGGAATCTTTTGAGAAAGTACTGATCTACCAGTGCAGATCCAATATTTCCACCTAGCAAATCGTATTAGCTGTGCTGCATTCAAGAAGTCTTGGCTGAGACGGGCAGGGCTTGCTTGATGGCTCAGTAATTCTGGTGATCCTGAAGTCTGGGGGTGGTTGATCAACCTGATACGACACGAGATCCTACACCAGAGTTCAAAGTCAGCAATGCGAGGCTAAAATCGTATTTGTCATGTAGCTGATGACACATGGCAAAACCTACAACAGTACCACCACCCGCGTCAACCACGACAAAACATTGGCCCTGTTTGAGAACGCCGTCAGCTTCGGGTCAAGCACCAACTAGGGTATGGTCTGATTACCTTTCTCAGTCCTGCAAGACCTATCCGTGCTGCTGAATGCATGATGTGCTGTCCGCATGCCTCAGGCTCCGTGGTCATGCGAACGATACCATGCCCGTCTCTCATTTTGGGGAACACCCTTCTGAACGCCTCATTCACTGCTCGAAACGTTATATTTCTAGCTCTGGCGTGCCAAGCCTTGAGAAACTGTCAGTATTTCTGATTGCTGCTACTACGGCCTGTTGACTCACCGCGGGATGTGTAATTATGAGATCAATAGGACACTCTTCCAGAGCCAGGGCGCCATTCTCCTGCTTCTCGATGATGTCCTTTTCAACGGCTTCAGCGACATGATGAAGATAATCAGTGACGATCCGTTCGGTACTACACGTAAGGTGATACGGGATGGAGGCAGGTTCCCGGCCGCCATTGACATCGAAAGCGAGTAGTCGAGTCTCCTCGAGAGTATGCTTCAATCTCTCCAGCGCCTCGTCTCGAGTAGGGGGCTCGAGCTGAAGTTTTGTCCACCGCAGGACATAGGCGCCCTCTCCAATTCCATAGCCCCACATGGTCCCTTTGTTAGGAGAGTAGGTTATCAGTGACGGAACTTTGGATTCCATCGCAGTTCCGTTGTTAGCTGATGGCCAGGTGCGGACGAGGTTCAGGTCCTTCGGTGTGAAATCGTCCCCGTTAGTCAGGACCCACGAAACACCTGAAGTTAGTTTTAGTAGTCATGAAGTTAGTTTCAGTAGTCATGAACACATGCCCTCTCGAGCGGTCAACAGCGCGTCAGCAGTAGAAGGACAAACCGGTGAACGTGGTGCCGTAGTCAACAGCGATCAAAAATCGTTGAGGCATCGGGAGCACTATGTGGTAAGTTGGGTTTGATGGGATGTTTTCGGGTGCGCCTGTGCTGGCAAGCGCTGGGAGGCTGGAGTTTGTAGGATTACAAGGTCGAGGGCCCAAGGAGAGACTCGGGTTCTCAGGTTTGGCTGGGCTCGGTCAAGTAGTCTAGTGCGCATGCCAAGTTCGACCCCCTCATGAGCGAGAGGCGCCCTTCCTTGTTAGCCACACACCCCTGCTACTCCCAACTCCCACTCCCACCCCACACTCGTTCCTTCTGCTTTCATTTCCACCTGACACCTAGCGGTGCCGCTTCACTTGGTAAATCGTTAACCCCCCACCCGCCTTCACAACGACCTAGCAGTCTCGCAACCGCACTCGGCACAACTTGCAACCCTGACCTGCGTTCCTCAGATCTCCCTTTTAATGAATCCGTCAATTACGGGCCCTATGTGAATGCCAACTTCGCAGGAATGGATTTCGCGACACTCGACCTTCCCTCAAGCAGACACGGTCGCTGGGATACCATACCCACAACAGCAAGACTGAAGGGCCACATCGTTCTCGAAGATCGCGCCCCAAAATCCGAAGTGCCACCCGCCACAACAGCAGCGAATTTGCCAAGCAACAGAGCAGAACTGCTTGGGTCATTACCTGGACAGCCGTGCCCATGTCATCATAATCCGACAGGACATCGGATCGAACCACACGAGGTACGCTGCCAAATCTGGAGTATTTGGCTGGACTTATTCTTCCATTTTCTGTTGGCCCTCATCATTTCGAGACATTTACTAAAAAGCCGAAGCTTCACGACCAGTGCATCCAAGAGCTCCACTCCTACCCGCCCGCCCCAGCCTACCAGACGACTCCCTCTGCCCAGTCACAAGGGATGTGTACATCAGCTCGCGTTGAGCTCGATTCCGATCAAAATAATATGGAGAGGTCTCCCTTTGGTGGCCGCCCCCGTGCAGCGTCATCCAGCGTGCTAATGGCAGCAGCCCAGGGACAGACAGCTTTTTTGGGCCGTACGACAGCCACACTTCTAGTTCTTGACATGTCCGAGGGCCAACGGATTGAGGCAAATAATGCAAGCGAGGAGGAAGAGGAGGAGAACGATACGAACAGGTTTGAGCCTTGCCGATCCGTTGCTGGCCCGGATGATGTGGACTATAGCAAGAGAGGTTTGACAGAGGATGAAACTGAAGTTGACGTCGCGAGCGAGGCAGATGAGCCGGCCGGACCAATGTCCTCGCGCGAAAAAAAACAGAGTCGAGGTAGAGTAGTGCCTTACCAAGATGCACTGGCGAATCCAATGGAATCTGCGGCCCGAAGTTCTACCTTTTCGCACCAGCGCGGACTGCAGGCGCAAGAAGAGTCTTCGGATGCTGTCATACAGCCAGATCTTCAACCACGAAACCCTGAGGATCAGGGTGAACGGATACGGCACCCTCACTCGCACCAGAACGCCACTGCCGAACCTTCAGGAACCCACTTGCCATGGACTCAACCACAGCACAACAGCGGCAACATTGGCCCGGCGGGACAGTCCAGACATGCTGCATCCCAAAGCCCAGCAGTAGCTCAGATGAACGGGACATGGCTATATGATCATGTCCCCCAGTCCGGGAACCATACCCTGATGATACAACCCGCTCACGGGAAGGCACTGTCGGGGCCTGAGCAGATCCCCCATCAATCCCACTCGTCAGCACGTTCGTCAGCACCACCACCACCCATGGCGATCCGTGAGCACAGGGAAAAATCGTCAAGGTTACCATGGAAGAAAAATCGTAAAGATCAATGGCTCCAGGAAACTCAGCAAAATCAGATAATGGATTTCATGAAAGATTACCGGATCGCGACAGATGTTCATGCTAGTCCTATCCAGACTTTGTTAGAGTGGATACGAGTCAGAATCATGGAACACGAAGATTTGAAACGAGAATACGAAAGGTCTAGGCTTCTATGGACGGAGAAGTTGAACAAGGCAGACGCGAAATCCACGAGCTATCGAGTTCAGTTGAATGACGAGAGGATGCAGACACAAGCGGCGATGAAGGAATACATGCTATCGCAGCAACAGCTCCGAGAACGTGACAAGCAACTATCTCGCGCCAAGGAGACCAACGAGACACTCACAACAAGTTGTTCGGAGAGAGCTTCACAGTTGACACACGCCAATGAGGTCATCGCCGTACTCCACACCCAGCTCGACACGACGGAGCGGAAGCTGAAGGAAACAGAAGAGGCTGTATCTGTCTGGGACGCTGCCTTCAAGGAGCAGAAGTCATACTACGATGAAGGCATCACTGAGCTGAAGAGCAGGCTCGTCGAGGCGAATGCGAAGGTTACCAGGGTGGAAAGCCGCCTGAGGAAGACAAAAGAGCCCGCTGCGTATGAGGCCACCCCGGACCAGATTTTCAGAAAGGCCTTTCAGAACCTCTCACAGAGTATTAATAACCTTGCGGTTTCAGTGGAAAAACCAGACGACCCTTTCTCTGTATCAGCGGACCTAACGGGCTACCTCGAACGCAACTGGGGTAGAAGCGGCGACGACGCTTGGCGGTGCTTCGTCCATGCGCTTTGCTTCAACACGCTATGTGAAGGTTTTTTCCACTGGCCCTTTGGTTTTGGGGTGTTCGGAAAGGACGGACAAAAACGAGGTAAGATGCGGACAGTTTGGCAAATGAGCCTGCCAAGGTGCAATCTGAGAATGTGGGGAACCTGTCGAGCTAATAGATGAACAGACGGCAAGAGTCTAGAAATATCGCTTTCCTCGGACAACAGGAAAACCAGAGCAGAATTCTTCGGTTCGATCCTCAGAGTCTTGGAGAACCCGGAAGAAGGCCGGGCCAACGACGCTCCAGGTACTGAAGTTCTTCTCCGCAGCTTGCACGCCTTCAAAGTAAACTCGGACATGATTGAGCAGTTGCTGGTTCGGAAGCTGCAGCAGTCTAATGGAAGGTCACTGAGCGCTAGCCTGATGGCCTCGGTCTCGACGATTGTTCAAGATGCGTCGAGACTGGCCCTGAGAATGGGCGCGCAAAGAGCACACGTTATGCTGCAGAAGCCGGCCCACGGAGATCTGATCACGCTAGACGATTACTATAGACACAATTCGGGAACATTGGGGCCGGGTACACGTGTTCAAGTTGAATTGGTGTTGGAGCCCTGCATGGTTAGAATCGGCGACGGGAGAGACGATTTGACGAGTATCAAGATCATCCACAAGGGATCTGTCTTCGCATTCGCCGAATAGATACTATAGATTTAGCCTAGTTAGGTTTTTTTTTTTTTAATAAAACGAAAAAAAAGTCCGCAATTAGGTCACTCGTAGGCTGGTGGAGCTTGCTCAAACATTCGAGTTAAGATACCCAACCGCCCTCCCGGAAATTGGGGAGCACGCACCACACACGCATCACTCAGGGGGCAGCTGGACACGCTGTGGCGTTAGTGAGCGCTTATTGCATGCGAGTGTTCGGACCATTGGGGGGACCTCGAGTGTCAGCCCCAATTATCTATCGGTGGGCTGATATTTTTGCGGCTCCGTGCGTGTTGGACCTTTGTTGCCAGCGAGCGAGCGCATCAGGCTGCGCGCTTTGGTCTCTCTCCCCTTCTCACAGTTCCCTTTTCACAGTTCCTCCTCTGTTCTCGCCCCTTCATCATCGTCAAGAACTTTTGTCGGGATGACCAACAAACGCTCTCTAACGACACGCCACAAGCCGTGCTTACAATGGAGTCATGGGAGAATCACGATTACGACACGAATGACACCCGAAAATGGGTGGAGCTCATGAATATCAGCACCGTCGAGTTTGGAGTCGGGCCCTTGCCACCAAATCTGATCGCCATCACCGGGTGGCTCGCAGATGCCGGGAACATCACCTTCGACAACGATACCATCATCGTTGAACATGCCGGTCGAGCACAGGTCGGATCGCGAGCCATCAGCCCCGTCGTCGTCGGGGTGGCCGCCGCCGTGGCCATTATTTGGGCGTCGTGGTGGCTTTACCGCACTTGGAGCAACAACGATTTCTTCAGCCCTCGCCCCCGGGGCAATGGAACATTCGTCGCAGTGCACCATATACTTCCGGGTCTCGCAAACAACCCCGACTTCATGTCGGCCGACGTCTTTCACACCCAACTTGCTTCGTACTACCCGCGCAGCGAGGCGGAGCACGAGCTTCTTGAGAAGGACATCGACGTCTGCGACATGGATCATGAGGATGTCGAGAGCTTGATCGAGCTGATACGGCGCATGTACGAGCTGGATCTGCAAACGTGGGCGATGGAAAACGACAACAATATCAGGCAAGAGGAATTGGAAAGGATGCGCCAGAGGAGCGATGCTATGCTCCGGGAAGTGCACAGGGTGACTCACCAGTGGAGGTCATTGACGGCGGTCCGGCCGTGGCCGAAAGAGGAAAGGGTGAAGCTGGAGGACATCATCGAAATCCTGTCACATATTGGGGAGAGGAGGCATAACTACAATCAACCTGCGAATACCTGACACCGCAGTTTGCGTGCCTGCTCTCTCACAGGGGGGTTAGGCCAACTCATAGTATAGCGAGCGTGTCACACAACTCCACTACGTTCCGTGTCTATCTCTCCACTATCCGGACCTCACGCGTAGACATTTTGCTTACCACTGTCCATGCCGACCGGACCAACCCTGCCGAGTTCCTTACGTAGCATCGCGACGAGGCCCAAGCTCGGTGACCAGTGGTCACCGAGCTAAGTTCTGACATACCGCCTTTTAGTCCAGCGGGCAGAATAATCGCAGAGGAAAAGATCAGAATGGAAATCACAACTTGTCGATTATTATCCCGGCAACTCCACTTGGAACTTCTGTAAACCACTCCTTCTAGCAGACTACAGTTGCACAAGTCGCCGACATGATCTTAGTAAGCGCGTGCGATCGGCAGTAGAAAGCTGCGCTGTAAATTCTTGTAAACCGGACCGACCGTAGATTCCATCAAACCACCATTCAAGGAGAAAAAAAAAATAGGTGTCCAAGGTTATTGCTTTCTTTCAGACGGCCGCAGTTGACCTCCACTTCTCATACCAAACCAACGGTTCCATCTTCGCCGTCCTGCCGAAAATCCGCGGCAAACGCCTCAACAGTCCCTTCAGGTCCGATCCGGAACTGCGCACATAGGCACAGCTGCGGCCTCTTGGTGAGCCCGGATCCCTTTGGGACGCAGTCATCCACAAACAGCCACCCTATTCAATAGTTACCAGCGACATACTCAAGGTTGCCATCTCAGAGTCTTGAAGGAAAAAAAAAATGGGGTTCCATCGCCATCCCCGCTATTGAGGACATGTTGCGTCTGGTCGCATGCGACGCGGCGTCCGAGCAGCCCGAGCGCGATCATGTGCTTGAACGCATTTTGGTGAAGCGTAGATCTTCTCAAAATACCGATGTGATGTTGCGTCGTTGTTGGGGTTTGGGGGTGTTGTTGTTGCCTAGCCCAACCACCCCCGTAGCAGCCGCAGTTTGATATCGGATGCTACACCAAATTCTTCGATAGAACCAACGAACGTCATCATGCCTCTCCGCCACAGTTGAAAGCAGGATGCTAAACTGGAAGCGAGGAGCAACTCGTAGTGGAGAGAGATGGGACAAGCATCAGAAAAGTTCGAAGCCCTTTTCGCTGGATCGACCATTTTGGCCCATACGAATGACTCAAACCATCAGGTGAACAAAGCCTTGCGAAAAGTGCGAATGTCTTTTCTCTGGGGTTGACACAGGTGTAAAGACAGCAAATGAAATGCTTTGAATTGGTTGATTTTCGCAGGCGCAACCTTTGGTGGTCCTGGGCGTTGGACGTAAATAGCAAGTTCCGAGGCAGACTCGAGCACATCAGCCGATTGGCTAAACTGCCCAGCTTAAGTCTCGAGAGCAAGAATCACTGCAATTTTGGCCCCGCCAGCATCTCCGATAGAAACCACCACCCAAGTTGAATACCCACTCAATCAACTCGTCTAGTATTTACAAATCTCCGACGCATTCCCGATCAAGCACGCAACGTCAGGCTGCCAAGCGTGTCGAGCAGCTCGTGCGAGACGGCGAGGCAGTCCATGCACACAGCTGGTCGAGCTTCTTCTCGGCACGTACTTAAGCTATACACATAAGCCATATACTTACTTATATAGCTTAAGTGGCTGTAACATTTACCTTGTAATAAACTTACTAGACTTTAATACAATTGTTAAAAGAGAGTAGTCACGGCAGGTGGCCCCTAGATGCCCTACAGCCGTGGTATAATCGATTAGTCAGCCTTTGGCTGACCCACTGGGTGAGGTGCTGTTGCTAGCCCTGTGCCCTGGGCCCCACTGGGCCCCACCCACGTAGATAGATCTTTGGCATCGCTGCCCCGCAGCGATTCCTCTCCTTCTTTCCTCTTAACCCTGTAATTTATATGATGATCGCCACGTCTTCGATCCTACCATCGTTTTGGTGCCATCGTCGTGACATTTATTGTCTTTCGGCAGCTAAAATTTGCAAGCCCGGAGCCTGCGTAGGGCCGCGCGAAATAACGAACGTAGCGGCGCCAGCATATTTTTTGGGAATACTAGGTAGGGGTTTCATATCTGAGTCAAATCACACCAACAACAAGTCCTCCTCTACCAATCTCCCCGCCTTCACCTCTTCCATCATCTCCCCTTGCATCATGCCGTAGACAACCACCTCCCCAACCACAGCAAAGCCATTCCCTACCCTACGCAGTAACAACGTTATCGGACAGCCAAAAATCACCACAACCACGTCGCCCCTCCTCGCCAGCTGCGGGACGAGAGCAAAGTACCCCTTGCTCGTCACCGCAAACGCCCTCCCGCCGCAAAGCGACTGCGTAGCCTTAAGGAACAGAATCAGATTTTGGCTATTCGCCGACGGCTCCGGGTACCGCTCAAACGGCCACTGCAGCCGGCTGCCCGGCCCATGCTCGCCGCCTAGAAACGCGTCGAGGGTCGCCATGCGCGTCTCTTGGTCAGTATTATCCGTCGAGTTCTGCAGCCAGTATAGCGTCGACACGTCAAACCTGTCCACGTTGGCCACTTTCGACGCATCCACCGTCACCTCAGCATCGCCATCGCCATCGTTGGTCGTAACGAGAATCTTCTCTCCCGTCTCGGCCTCCTGCGCGCGGATCTGATCTCGCGCCCTCTCCAGCGCCAGCAGCCGCATGTGCGACATGAAGCCCTCGGCGCGGCGTAAAAACCATTCGGCCGAGTCGGCGTTGTGGAACTCGGCGCTACCGAAGCCGGGACTGGTGTAGTCTGCCATGAGTGTGCGGAAGAAGGCCTGTCGCCATGGGACGCCCGCGGGAAATGGAGTTGCGGAGACATCATTGGAGGCGTGGGAAGCGGCGAGCTCCCACCACGTCCAGGTCCAGTTGCTATCGTTATCGCCGCTAGAGGTGACGGCATCCAGGGCGTCGCAGATAACACCCCGGACGTATAGGCTCCGCTCGTCGGCCGAGAGGCGCCAGTGGGGCGTGGCACCCCTGTCTGCGTGGTAGGCGTCATCGCCCACCGTTATTAGGTTCATGGCGAGGGGCTCTGTGCTGAAGTCGGGGACCCAGCTTGGTAGCACCAGTTTTGAGGCCGTCTTCTTAAAGGTCAAGAGCCCAGCGAAACGGAGTATGTCGAGCCTCCCCGACCCGGTCATCTGCTGCACGGCAAAGCGCCTGTAGATATCCTCGGCCGGGCTGCTATAATCCGGCTTGACGGGATATCCCTGGCTGTCGTCAAGCAGGCCATACACGGCAAAGATCTTGTCCCGCGGGTCCGTGGCGGTGGAGGGTCTCGCAAGGCAGACGAGATTCAGCGCGCTGTGGCCGAGCGGCTGGCCCGCATCGGCAGCCCTTCTCCTCTCGAGCCTCAGCTTAAGGATGGTCTGGATCGATGCCAGGTTCGCTCCCTCAGCATACGCCAGGTTAAGCTTGAGCTGCGTTTCAGCGTCGATCAGGTCCTCCACTTTGAGGAGGCCGAGACCGTCCCACACAGCGACAGAGAGGCGGAGATGGTCCAGGTCGACTTCGTCATTGCCGCAGAGGACGACGGCCTGTCTGGCTAGCACGATCTCCTGCATGATCCACATGCGCCTCCAGTAGTCGCGGGAGAAGAAAGTCCCCGCAGCCTGGAATGCCAGTTCGTCAAAAAGGGGCTCTCCAATGTCGCGCCGAACCAGCTTCATGCTCTCCTTAGAGAATGTCCGACCGCCGAAATGATGCAGGGCCCTCTCGATCGCCTCCCCCCAACGACGGAATAGCGCCATGGCCCGGCCGCTCTCGTTGGCAGCCGGGCCAATCCAGACGAGAACGGACTCGGCGCGTGAGTAGATTTGACCCATGAGCGGGACTTGGTAGCATTTTTCGTCCAGCGACGCCTGGTTGATGCAGAGGGCGTCGATCCAGAGGTACTCGACATCGGAACGAGACCACACGGCCATAAGCGCGTCGTGCAGGTTCCGGGTGGCATTGATGCTGAAACCGTTGATCTCCACCTCGAAAGTGGTTTTGGGATCCCCCCACATGTACGAGAGGGCGTGGAAGGGGGGCGCTGTGGCCAGGTCGACGGTTGTGAGGAAGCAGTCAGTGGAGGCACCTCCAACGTCTGGAGGGGTCGATTTGGTGCAGATTAACCTAATCTGTCGGGCGGGGTCGGCAAGAGGAGAGTATGCGTCGACGTGCGCCTGTGTCATTTTGAGAGGTGAGAGAGCATGAACCGGGGAAGCGAGTTGTTGAAGTGTGATTGGGCTGCGACGAAGTTGGGCGCGTAGCATGAAGTGGAAGGCGTATTAATAAGGTAAGCTTCCCTGCAAAGAACTTTGGAAACCGCCGAAGGCTGCCGGCAAATGCAATGATGCCATGATGCCAAACCTTCCAAAAGTCACCATCAAATTGTGAATCTAATGGGGAGGCCCAAACCCTATCGCAAGTCCATTTCCTCAGACGTTAGAATTTTCCATTCGTCCAGGCTTAAGGTCGTCTTTGAGGCCGTGGAGCATGCGGTCGGGAAATTGATTTCCTTTAGTGACGGTGAATGAATCATTCACCTGGTTCCAGTACTTGGCGACATCTGGATTAAAAGAAGTAAACTGCTTCATCAGGCCCGACTTGGTCCTTGAGCATGAAGTGATGCATCTGGTGCCTGAACCTGGGACTGAAGGATTCCCCTCAATGTCAATCATGTCGAACTTCGACCCGAGATGAGCGTCCCGCCCACGGCGTCGGGCGGGGCGACCGAGGCCATGTTTGTCGTCGTGCGTGCCGAATTTGGGGAGTTTATGCGCCACACCGGCTTCCACCTATTTATTGCACGAGGTCAAACAGCGACCGCTCCGGGGCGGAGGCCGACAACGCCTGGGCCGTCATGGCGGCCAACTACGAGGCCCACTTTCAACGCCTTTTCCGTGTCGGACACCGAGGGCCCCGCCTTTCAGACGCTTACAAAGCTCATCTTTTTTGGCGTGGGAGGCTCGACTGGAGAGACTGCGGACGCACACCGCCGACACCCGTCACCCCCCCCCCCCCACACCCCCCCCCCACAAAGCG
>Ga0247763_1000552_pt1 | contig 22313 bp, 20 predicted proteins | sample UWRJL141409B4_FD_179926 | JGI IMG/M metagenome (GOLD analysis project Ga0247763, IMG submission 179926) | Plant litter microbial communities from Arlington Agricultural Research Station in Wisconsin, United States - UWRJ-L141-409B-4 | ecosystem: Environmental > Terrestrial > Plant litter >...
AAGGTTTGGTAAACTTTACTGCTCTACCCGCCGCAGCCATGCAGCCATGCTGCAGCAGCCAGGTCGTTGGTTGGACCGTTGAGTGATGGATCAATTCTGATGTGATGATAGAGACGGGACCTAGGGGCGGGTGAATGGGGGGAGGGGGACAAGATCTGGGGGATGTATAGGTAGTGTGATGTGGTATGGTATGATATGATATGGTGGGATATGGCCGTGGTAAAGGTCCAAGTGAAAGTTTATCGGTTGGTTACCATGCTTTGGGCCACGATTCGATGATCCTTCAATTTAGTACAAACGGGTGAGAATAACGGGTAACTACTTAACACCCTAGCGTAGTAGTGCAGCAGACCAGACTGGAGGGGCGGTTTGTTACGTTTGTTTCCATGGGACGAGACGAGAGAACTGCTAGAGGACGGGAAACATGAACCATCCGCTGATGGGCGAAGTTGCTGCTCGGGTGGGCGGGGAAGGCGGGATTTACACTGGGAAGGGAAACACGGGCAAGCGTGCGGGAGAGGGGTGGATTTTTTTTCTTTCTTGGTTTTGGTTTTGGTTTTGGAGATGGGGGGTATTTTGCGACTCCCGGGTCCGGGTATTATTATTCGGGCCACCTCAGGCGGCGTGTTTGTTCATGGGAGGGATGGGGGTTGTGTCTCCAATGGGGGTTACATGGGGAGATTTTTTTCTTGTTCTTCTTTTCTTTCCCTCTTCTTCTTCTTCTCCTCTTTTCTTTTCGATTGTTCTTTAATTTGATCTTATTCCTAACCGCCACCTATTCCTTGACCAAAGAGTTGTTTAGAAAGCCGACCCTCGATCGGGCTTGTTCACCTGTTTTGTTCTGTCCCCCGCGCGCCAACTACATGTGCTTTCGTGGCACCTTGCTCAAGTAGGTAGGCTTGGCTACCTACCTACCTTACCTAGTCTGGCAATCGCAAAGGCGAGGAAAGGCAAGAAGAGGCAAGGCGAGGGACGTGGACGTCAACGGTGGTGAATTGTCTTGACCTTGGCAGCGGTCTGTGCCGTACACTTATACTTAGGTGCGGAATTGCGCATCCGATCGATTCTTGAACCTTTTCGTCTCAGTGGCTGTTGTTGTTGGATAAGGTCCCCCCGGCCTTCACCTCCAGTCAATCCTCCACCCTCTTCTACTACAGGATACCTACCTACCTACCTACCTACCTACCTACCTACCTACCTACCTACCTACCTACCTACCTACCTACCGTACCTACCCGAGGACGCGAGAAAGCCCTATAAACAAAAACTAGAACGATCTGTTCTTGGGCACATTCTATGCTTCAAAATCTTGCAGAGAACGAACCCTCCACTAAGCCAGACGTTGCAACCAACTCAAGAACCAAAAAAATGCTTGGCCCACTCCGCAGCCTGTTGCAACGCAGAAGGGAAAAGGAAAAGGAAAAAGAAAAAGAGCAGCTCGTCACTCTCCTGAGCCGAAAATCCAAAGATACAAACACAAACGGCGTCAAAGCCTCCGTTCAACACACAGAGAACAAAAACGAGAACGAGAACGAGAACGAGAACGCTGCTCTGACCTCCAAACCAGCCGAGATAAACGGAACTACAGTCCCAAAAGCCCGTCCAGAGGCACATGCAGAAACTGTCAAATTCACGCTCAAGCCCGAGCCGGTTGAGAATCTTCGACCGCTGCGGGTGGTAGTGATTGGGGCGGGGTTCTCTGGCATTGTAGCGGCGATTCGGATTCCCGAGAAGCTACGGAATGTGGATTTGACCGTGTATGAGAAGAGCGAGGCAGTGGGTGGGGTGTGGTGGTTGAACAAGTATCCCGGTACGTTTCCCAACCTAGGTGTCTGTCACTGCCTAGGGAGAAAGGAAGAAAAAAAAAAACTAACAGGAATTGGATACTAGGTGTTGCGTGCGATATTCCGTGTAAGTGGCTGAGTTTCCCCCCCACACCCAGTGTCAGGTTCTGACAAACCATCTCCAGCACACTCCTACCAGTATTCGTTTGCCCCAAACCCAGACTGGTCCAACTTATATGCTCCCGGCAGCGAGATCCAGCATTACCTTCAAGACGTGGCCCAGCGATTTGGCGCAACCCGCTTCATCAAGACCAGCCACGAGGTAAAGCACTGCGAGTGGGACCACACGCAAAAGCTCTGGTTTGTCCCCCTTATTCACAAAAGAAGAAAAAAAACCAACTCTCTCATTCTACCTATCCGAGTCTAACTCCTAGTCAGGAAAATCCAAGTCCTCGACCATACCACCGGCACTACCATCACCGACTCGGCCAACGTCGTCGTCACCGCCCGCGGCCAGCTCAACGAGGTGAAATGGCCTTCCATACGCGGTCTGGATTCCTTTTCCGGGCCCAAGGTGCACTCTGGCGCATGGGATACAAGCTATGATTTCCGCAACAAGAAAATTGCCGTCATTGGCAACGGCTCCAGCGCCATTCAGATCATCCCGCAGCTCCAAAAGATAGAGGACGCCTCGCTGACGTGCTTCTTCCGGTCACCGACGTGGATTTCTTCAGAATTCGGAGACCAGGGCATGGTGCAGTTGGGATTAGATCCCAAGGTGACGGAGTGTAAGCCATTTATTTTTCTGGGCCCCTTGCCCCTTTTCCCAGTGCCTCGAGAAAAATGAAAACTTAACACCAAAGCCACATCATAGTCACACCCTCCCAACGTGCCCAATTCGCCTCTGACCCTATTGCCTTTCTCGCCTTCCGCAAAGTCTTCGAAGACGGCGGCAACCTAATCCACGACAGCACCCTCCGCGGCACCGCCATGCAAACCTCGATCCGCGACCTCTTCCGCTCCAAGATGGCAGAAACCCTCGCTTCCCGTCCGGACCTTGCCGCGACTCTGATCCCCTCCTTCTCCCCAGGATGTCGACGGCTAACCCCCGGGAAAGGCTTCCTCGAGGCACTAATGCAAGACAATGTCCGCGTGGTATACGATCCTATTTCCCAGGTTACCTCGTCCGGAATCGTCACCGAGAAGAAGAATAAGGAGGAAGAAGAAACCTTCTCTGTCGACGTCATCATCTGCGCGACCGGATTCTGTGTGTCTGAGGCGCCGCCGTTCCCAGTGCTAGGACGGGGTGGCACCTCGCTCGCAGACCGCTGGCGGGAACGGCCCGAGTCGTATTTATCCCTGGGGGTGGATGGGTTTCCCAACTACCTGATGATGTTTGGGCCCAACTCGGCGATTGGCTTTGGGTCGCTGACCAAGATTCTTGAGGCAGAATGTGATTATGTTGTCAAGGCTGTTAGGAAGTTGCAGAGGGATGATTATGCGAGCATGGAGCCCAAGGCGGAGAGGGTCAAAGATTTCACCGAATATGTGGATGCCTATTTCGAGGGGACGGTATACACGGAGCAGTGCAGGAGTTGGTACCAGCAGGATGGTCGCATCGTTGGTTTGTGGCCTGGGTCGACGCTTCATGCGCTCGAAGCATTGCGCTCGCCGCGCTGGGAAGACTGGGTGTATGAGCAAGTTCATGAAAAGGGGAAGAAGAAGAATGGGTTGCGCTGGTTGGGCAACGGATGGAGTACCACGCAAACCGACGGTGACCCTTCGTGGTACATCAACCCGGATGAGGTTGAGATGCCCTTTGGCGAAAAGCCCGAGGATAACCCCAGGTACAAGACCCGGCCGTGGTCCTACTAAGGGGTATTATAGAGAGAAAAAAAGTCAACGGAACAGCGAAAAAATAACCAAGAGAATTACCATTTCATCATTATGCGTGCTCATAAGCAAACAAGGTACCCTATAAGGTCCAACCAGAAACGAGCAGTCGTCGTAACACATGTCGTCTCATCTATGTATTAACGCTGTCTCCATCGTAAAGAGAATATGCCGCCGCCGCCGCCGGAGTGAATAAGGAAGCAATCAAGACAAAACAAGGTATATATCATATCAGAAGCAAAACGCCACCCATGCATGCCATCAGGACCGCACCTCTTGCTCTTGCAGCGACGTCGCCGTAGCTGGTCGTTCCAGTGCAGGGGACATCATGGCACCAAGCTCCGACCCCTGACCACTCTGGCCTCGCTTTCTCCCTGGCAAGAAGCGCGACATGGTCTGCGAACTGAGTGACGGGGTTTCGGTGGCCGGGTCCGATCCGAATCTGAAGAAACCTCGCTTCTTTTGCGTCTGATGCGGTGCCGGCTTTGTGTCGTCGTCGTCGTTCAGCCCGACATCCTCAAAGCTCTCCTCGGGTGTCGGCGGCTCCCGGCCAAAGTTGCCAAATCGCCTCTCGCTGAGCGCCGATCTTGGCGAGCGGGGGAACCGCGCCGAGTCAAGACTCCCGCGGTGGACCGTTTCAACAACGGTGATGGGACTTTTGGCGCAAATATCCTTTGGGGACGAAATGTCAGCGGGCGGCTCTCCACCGAGGTATCTACCAAGCAAAGGAACGGCAAAAAGGGGTGAAACATACAAACGAACGCCGGTACGAATCGAATGACTCCCTCGAGATAGAAAAGTGTTCAATCTCCCCGGGGCTGTTCTTTGCATCGCTTGACGAGCGAGCAAGGTAACGTTTCGGCCAGGCTGCGTCCTTCTCAACGGGCGATGGCTGCGATTTGTGGAGATTTATTGTTAATTACTGTGCTCTCCTGTCTAGGTAAGCCCAATGTCTTACATACCGGAAGATACACGCCACTATCATTCACTACTATAAATATCTATTAGCTCTAATTCAACTAGGGCACGGGATAGAATACTTGGGAAGAAAACCTACCACTCATCTTGTACTCCCCCGTATCCTGGCTCCTCCTACTACGTATACTCAATGCCGACACCGACACCGACGTCGAAGCCTTGGACCCGACCGTGTCCTGCCTTTCGAATCCGGGGTGCGCTACTGCATTGGCATCGGCTCCGATTCCCACTCCGGAACCACCGGAACCCGGGCGCACGTTCTCGTCCTGCGTGACAACGATACCGGGGCGGCGCGCAAAAGGGTTGCGGATCGGCATTGTTTCGTTTCGTTTCCCCCACTGAAAATTTTCAAACAAGAATGGATAACGGTGGGAAGCCAGGGAACGCCTGGCCTGTCTGTCTGCAAAAGAACTACTTCCCGAAGTTATATATCTTTGAGATATCGGGGGAGCATGCGGGAGGAACAGAGCCAAGCAAACTTGGTTGGTCATAAATCCAATGGAAGCCAATTCCTCGCAGGAAAAAAGAGAAAATAAAAAGAAGGGAAGCGCAACCCTCCAGTTAAATACCATAGCTAAGTACCGTACGTAAATAGCACCCCCATCCATTGAAATTGCCCATCATGCCCTCCCAATGGAGTCTGGGCCCGGCGAACAGGGCAGGGCAGACCGCGGCTTCCCCGCCAGGGCAAGTGCTAGTTAGTGGCACGGCGGGGCACAAGGCGAGGGGGCCACTGGGGCGACCCCTCCAGTGTAGTTCTTGGTAACACGGCCTGTTGGCATTAGCTCATGTCAGTTCGACGGCCCGTTGACTCTTGGATCAAAAGATCCTAGATTCCCAGTTTATGCGAAGTTCGATGGTTGTTCCATATGTCAACTCAATATCTAGTGACATAGAAAATCTCGTCTCAGCTCGGCTCACATCTCACCACGCCCACTGCGGCTCGCACCACAAGTGCAGACAAACAAAACCCCGAGAACCCGAGCAACCCAAGATTGGACAGGTACACAGGCACAGGCTCACCAAGAAAGAACCAAGAATCTTACCCCTCATGTGAGCAAACCCACTGTCTTGGACAGTGCATCTCCGCGTCTCGGTGCAGGCCGCGCCACACTGGCAATGTGACCATAAGTTCTGATTTGACATTGGTTCTTTTTTCTGTCTTTCCCCCGCCCGGCCAGAGCAGGACTTTTGATTCGGTGTTGAGTCGCGTTACTTTTTTGCGCTTTGGTTATGTTTGCCACCTTGGTGTCCCCGCTTGTGCTTCGTTACTCGATAGGATGGCAGTCATGATCTGAAAAGCCCATCTCTTTTCGCGATGATGGCATGTTGGTTACGAGGAAGAGAGCTAGAGGCACCTTCCGGCTAAATCAACCGACAGGGCCGCGGAATTACATCGTCAACATCAGATAGCTGTAGATAAACTGCCTGCACTCAGCCAGTGGCGCAGTCTATTGTTCATCATCGTCATGGATTCATTTGTAAGACCGCTGTCTAGTCCGAATCGCTGTCTTCGTCGTCAGAAAAACCTTTGAACTCTTCCTCCGTATCATCATCCAGGATCTCGTCCGCATCCGGCTCGTCGTTTTGCTCCTCGATCTCGAAAACCCCGCTAATGTCCCACCGATCGCCCTTGGCAGTCTGGCTGACATACTTGACAAACCGCAATGTGCCGCTGTCCCGCAGCACGAGCGTCATTTTATTCCAGGATGCAGCTTGGAAGAAGAGGATATTGTCTTCCTCAGCATTGCTCTTGTAGATGGCTGCGTCCTCGTTGCTGTCGTCGTCGCCAGCCATGTAGACCTCGTGGCCACCGACCTCAAGTTCTTCCTTCTCTTTGGGCTTGGCTTCCTTTTCAATTGCCTTGCCTTTGCCCTTGGAATTTGAGCTGCCTCCGTTAGCCTTGGCTTTGCCCTTGCCCTTGCCGTTGGTGCCATTCTCAATGCTGGACGCCTCGGATGAGGCATCCGAAGCATCATCGTCATCATCGCCCCAGCCCTCGGTAGGTGTGATGCCGATATTCAACTCGAGCCGCGGCTTGCCTTCATGTCCAGTGGCAAGCGTGTAGTCTTTGCCATGACGAAAACGCCGGGCAACTACGTCGTGGCTCTCCACGACAGACTGAGTCGCCATCTGGAGCCACAGGTGGAATTGTTTCGATGGCAGGAGAATTTCGAGGAGCTCTTTCAGTGGAGACGCTTCTGAACCCTCCTCGCCTGGTTGGAGGTACATATACTGATGCTTGTGCGGTGGCCGGGCAACCTTCCACGCGCTCTTTTCAATCTCTTCGCTATCTCCTGGTAGCTCCTTTGCTTCTTGAGCTTCGACATACGAGCGAAGCTTCGCCGCAAACTTTGGATGGAGAATGTCGGGTAAAGTTATACTGAACTCGTCTTCAAATTGCTCTGCGATCTGTTCGAGCGTGTCGGGCGTGAGGTAGGTGGGTGAGAGGTACTTGAGCAAGAATTCGATGTCGGCCTCGTCCTTGAAACCAAACTCCTTCTTCTCGTTTGACTCACTCTTGCCGACCTCGACCGGTTTTGCCTGGGGGCGATCATGTTGATCTGGGTTGCCCTGGAGCTGCATAAGGCCGCTTTTACGAGCCGCCTTCTCCTCGGCACCTTCAACCCACCCATCCTCGCCGATCTGGGGAATGTGGAACCACCCACTAATGGCCATGCGGATTCGACCGCCATTTCTCTCCAGGTCCTCCCTGGAAGCGGCATGGTACACCTCCTCCACATCATGGAAGGACTCGCCAGGCTGGACCGCAAAGAACGAGAGCTGGTTCCACGCAGGCGGGATGACCTTGACGGGGTCGGGCAAAGGGGTCTTGGCAACCTCGCCGTCCTTGCCCTCCCGGTCTACCACGGGGAACAGCCGGAGTGCGCCGCCCCACTCGGGTTGCCAGGGCGTATCCGGGTCGGTCAGGTATAAAATGTAGCTCACTTTCCGGGAACCGATGACATCGTCATGGCAGAGCAAATAGCAGCCGGGAGTGTAGACATTGATAGCCATATCAGTCTTGCGCCCACTGAGAGGACCGCAGCCAGTGATGTGAGAGACATAGTCGCGGAACGTTTGCGAGTATAAGGCGTCGCGGAGTGCGAGGAGAGAGGGCAATTTCGCCAGAGCCTCATTGTCTAGACCATCGAGGTTGGCCAGATCGCCGCTCTGGTGGATCTTGTAAATATCCGTCTCTTTCGGTGTGAAGGATACATTTGCTTTGATCTCGGAGTGGACCTTGCGCAAGAGGTCATCGTCGACTAGCTCGGAGATGATGCTGTGTTTGTACGGGCTCGAAGAGCAGTATTCTGTGGTGTATTTTTCGAGCACGGCATCGTCGAACAGGCCTTTTCGGAAGCGGGCTTTTGCTTCTTCATCACTGAGCGCTGGACGGCAAGAGCAAGGTCAGTGCTGTCCAGTGTAGAGCTCCAGAGAGGCAAGTGGGGCTGTTTACCGTTCTTGGACCGCTTCTTCACGGGTTTCTTGCCGTCGGCGGGAATTTCTGCCTTTCTCTTCATCCTGGCGATTCAATTGAGCTTGAGGCACCAAAACTACTGTTTGTTGAACCTGTTGAAGCAGGGGTTGGAAAATGGGCTGACTTTCTCTAGATAAAATATCCCAATGCTGCCGAGTGATGCGGTTTTGTGGGTCCTAAATTTTCAAGCCCGCCGAGCAAAAACCCCGCCAACTTGGAACCATTGGTTGACCCCCGAAAACCACAGCTTTCGGGCTGCGATCCTCCCCAATCAAGCCTCGCATGACACCTGAAGCGCTTGCCCATTTGGAACCCGCGACGACGTGACACTGGTGATGGAGTGAAAAGGGGCGCTCGGCGCAAATGTTGGGCAATGTCTCACGGTTATCTCACCGATAGCATAATGCCATATTCCCTCCTCTCTAGACGCCGGCGCTACCTGCCAACAGCCCACGCCCCCCTGGTTGGCCTTTCCGGCTCCTGGTGCCCGCCGGGTTGCTAAATCGCGGCGTCTGTTTGGAGATCACTGAAACCGCAGGGCGGGAGGGCCGCAGGCTGCCTGCATTGAACCGCCGACCCTTCCTTTTCATTGGGATTGACCAGTTGCTAATTATTCACATTGCAGCGATAGCTGCAGTCATTTGTCGTTGGGGTTTACCTGCATACACTGAGATTTGTAACGTTTCTAGGAAGTTATAGCGGTCGAGATGAGCCTGAGTGGCATATCGGTTTCGAAGTGGTGAGCTCCCGACATGTACCATTAAACGCCTGAAGGCTGTCAGCAGGTACGAGGAAGCCTCATCTGGGCGCAGTGCAATAACTCAGCTCGACGTATATGTGACTTCTGAGTTAATACCAACGGAAGTTGTAAGGTATCCAAGTTGCCAAGGTCAGACACTTCCAGCTGAGAGAGGGAACTCGGTGGTCTGGGCATTGAAACATCAGGCCGAGCCACGTCGAGAAGACACCAGACGTCAATAGTTGTTGCATACATCCATCTAGTCTCGTTCTCGTTCTTTTCATCCATTCCCGTTGATGCTTGAACAGCATCGATTATTCAATTTTGAGGCCCAATATAGGCTTGCCCTGTTTATCTTCCGAGATTGGCCCTGCGCGATCACTCGTATGTACGTGCATGATGCGCATGCTATAGCTTGCCATTCCTCTTCTCCACAGCCTCCCTCAGCAGTGCGATGACCTCGGCGGGGTCCTTCGCCCCAAAGACAGCACTTCCAGCAACAATGACGTTCGCACCTGCGTCAGCGGCCTGGTCTATTGTCCCGGGTCCAAGACCACCATCAACCTCGATATTCAAGTCTGGATATCGCTTCCGCAGCTCTTGAACTTTGGGCAGTTCCGACGCCATGAACTTTTGACCACCGAACCCTGGCTCGACCGTCATGACAAGAACCATCTGCACCCACAACATTAGTGCATGCATCTAGAGGAGAAGTCATCTTGAGACTCACGTCAGGCCTCTCCTTCTCATGAGGGCTATCCAAGACATCCCAGAGCACGTCAACCTTAGTAGCGGGCTTGATGGCGATGCCTGCCAGCATTCCCTGGTCGTGGATATACCGAATCAGTTCTCGAGGGCTCGTCTTCAGCTCTGTGGTAGCCTCGGGGCTCTCGGCAGCTGTGGAGCTTGCAGCCTCGTAGTGAAAGCAATACAGGTCACAGCCTGCCTTCTTGAACTCCTTGACCCACTTCTTGGGCTATAGCTCACACGCAACATCAGCAGCCGTGACCAGGTCGTGGTACGGATATAGGATTACCTCTGCAATCATCATGTGGCAGTCAAAGGTCCCTTTCCCATGAGGCTGGGAGGGCCTCTCCACATGAGGCCGGATTTTGGCTACCACTGGGGGTCCGAAGGTGATGTTGGGGACAAAATGCCCATCCCTGTTATTGTTGTTAAGCCCTGGAGTTTCCCAAAAAAAAAAAAAAAAAAAAACGAGCCAGAGTGAGTGCACCTGGATCTCCGTTAGGACCTACATGATGTCGACATGGAGCCAGTCAGCGCCCTGGGCGAGGGTTCTCCGGCAGTCTTCGCCGAGATTGGCAAAGTCGGCTGAGAGAATCGAGGGCGCAATAATAGCCCCGGGCGCCATTGCTGCTTTGTAGTGACTATTTCTGTGAAAATGAGCGTGTGTCGGACTAGAACAGAGCAATAATGACCTCACGGCACTAAGTTGAACTCTCTTCCGGTTTCGAAACTCGACCCCAGAAACAGAGCAAAAAGGCGGGGGAGGGGTTAGTTAACAGCAACAGGGATCTGCCGATAAGATTGTACGGCGGGACTTGCCAAGAAGGGTGAATTTCACCGGTGGACGGTGACGTTCCCGCACTGACATCACCTTATTTCCGAGCTCGACAGTTGCATCATCCTCATCCCCAACGAGATCCTGAACATTGCTTCTGCGAAGGGGAACGATATGGCAAACTTGCTTTCATATGTGCCGATAGTTAACCGGTTCCTGGGGGAGAGTCCCAGAAGCGTTGACATTGAGCCCGTGGAAGTGCACAACATCGAAGAGGCAACTGAGAAGCGACCACGGACGCTAAGACACCTCCTCAGGGCGAACCATATGAACCACTCCGTCATATATCACAACCTTCAATTCGACAATCACATGGCACATATACTGTGCTCGGCATATGCTCTAGGAGCGGAACCACCTCAGCTTTACCATATTTACGATGTCGAGGCCAAGGAACTTGACCCGTGGCAGCCATCGCCCTCTGAAATTCTGCAGGTGGACTGGAGGGACTTCCTGGGAGACAAACGGTACCAGCGAGCTTACGTCGATTTTTTTGAGGATGCGCTGGCAATGAAGCACTCATACAATTGGAAGGCGGTGATGGAAGAATACATGCTTGGCGGCAAAGAACCCTTAGTTAATGGCCTTATCGGCGGGCGTAAGTGATGAAGACATTCGAGTGTGAAATCTTGCTCACTTGCATCGTAGTTGGACACCCTCTCATTCATCTCGGATATGCTTACGAGTTTGACAACCGCGAAGTTGCGATGGAGGCACTGGCCATGGCATCCGTACAGTACAACTTCCTTCACAAATATACCGATGATCCATCATACACCAAGAAAGCACCGTTTAGTTCGACATCGCCCAAGGAGCTACTTAATCGACTGTCAACGGATGTTCGCTTCGATGGCATTTTCAAAGAGCCTGGTTTCTCCAACATCGAACCGCTCTTTCAAAGACATGAGTCTCTTGTCCTGGAATATTGGAATGCCTGGGAACTCTCTGACCCAGTGAAGCAATTCCAAGAGTCACAGGAGGCCGCTGTTGACCTTCTCGTGGCAACTGTCCCACCCGGGACTCACTCTTACAACTTTTTTATCGTCCACATCCTCACCACAAGTCATGCCATGCGGATTCTCCTACCATTCTTCCCCGCCAAATTTCACATTAGCTTGGTTCGGCAATGGTGGCTGCTGACATTGGCAGTTTACATTGCCGAATTACGGCCCAAGATTGATCCAGATTATGTTCCTAGGGATTTGAAGGGCAAGGGCTGGAAATATGTTCAACATGCGGCACTGACCAATGACTGGGCTACTGATGCCCATTTCGTAAAAGGTGAGTCTGAATAACAACTGGGTCTGTGTTTTCCATTAATACATTCCAGCGATCCGAGCAATGAAGGTAGCATCAGAGACTTGGGGGGATGTTCATGAGAGGTATCTTGGTGCCGCTGTGAGGTTTGTCGATGACTTCAAAGGTTGGGTTCATTGATGAGGGGGCTTTGGAAAAGCTTCACCAAGGAGCCCTTGGAGGATATTTGCAATAAAATACTTGTTCCAGTTGCAAGGCGTGAATATCATGATCAGAAAATAATGACGCGATGTCGTCTTTGAAGAAATGCAGGGTTAGGGTTGTGGTATCTTACCCCTGTTGCCTTGGCGCGCTGAAGCTTGGACTTGGAGACCTGCAAGGCTGAACCCTGCACGTCCCAGCAGTGTGCTGCCTGCCAGCCATGACCCCGTGTGCATTTCGACGCTGGCACGGCGATTGCTAATCTTCAGCTACGCCATTGAACACCAATGCGCTTGTATACTTCCCAGTAACAAATGCTGCATCGCAAAAACCTGCCAAGTTCGCAATGGCACCGCCTGCCAAGCGACGGAAACGCGCTGTCGTCGAAGAATCCGACGAAGACGAACAAAGTCTCCCAAAGCAGAACACCCTGAAGCGATTCCTCTTCTCCTCCCCAGATGCTAAACCCCCACCTGCGAGACCTCTCGACGGCAGCATCAGCATCGACTCTCCAAGTTCGCCTAGCCCTGTTCGAAAGAGGACCACACGCGCGACAGCCGCTGCAAAAACCAACGCACAGTTCATCGCCTCCCCCCAGAGCAGTCGCCTGGCGAAGCGCCCTACCAAGAGCCCGAGCACGAGTCCTGACAAATCACGCGCGAGGGGGCAGAAGAAAGCAAGGGTAGAAGAAAAAGCAAAGACAGCCGACCTCTTGACTCTCTTCTCGAAGCAAGTTCAGCGGAGCCAGAACCAGAGCCAGAGCCAGGCGGCGTCTAACGGGACAAGCAACAACAAAAATAAAAGCGCCCTCGCGATTGAGGATATCATCAGCGATCCTATCTCCGAAGATGATGATCTCACGATGCACAAGACTGCCGTTTCGTCGAGTATCGTAGGCAAGACAGCACTGAAGCGTCTCAGCCAGACCCCTCAGTTCAACATAACAAGCACGTCTTCGAACCCGACAGGCGGACAGAGATTCCTCAAGCAGCAGCGGGGTACTACGTCAGGTTCGTACACAAATGATGATGACTCGAGGCCGTGGTCAGAGAGGTTTTCCCCTGTCAATCTCGACGAGTTAGCTGTACATAAGAAAAAGGTTGGGGATGTGAGGAAGTGGTTGGAAGATGTGCTCGCTGGGAGGATAAGACAGCGTCTCCTGATTCTCAAAGGTGCTGCTGGAACAGGGAAAACAACCACGGTGCAGCTGTTGGCCAAGGATCTTCGATGTGAGATTCTCGAATGGAGGAACCCAAGCAATTCCTTTGGCGTGGCCCAAGGATACCAGTCGGCCAGCGCGCAGTTTGAAGAGTTTCTAGGACGAGGCGGCAAGTTTGGACAGCTGGACATGGAGTCTGATTCAACACCTCCACCTCCTACAAACGGACCGCAGGCTGCGTACAGAAAGATCATCATGATCGAAGAGTTCCCGAACACGTTTATGCGGTCCTCAACAGGTCTCATCTCCTTCCGAAATGCTATTCTGCAATTTTTGGCCGCAAACATGCCGGCTCTGGCCAACTTTAGCTACAATTCCAGCTCGGATTCCATTACGCCAATCGTGATGATAATATCCGAGACGCTCCTTACAACCGCATCTGCCAGTGCGGACAGCTTTACAGCCCACCGGCTCCTGGGTCCTGAGATTCTCCGCCACCCTGGAGCCGCCGTTATCGAGTTTAATCCTATTGCACCAACCCTACTTGCAAAGGCGCTCGAGTTGATTGTCCTGAAGGAGGCACGAAAGTCTGGGCGCCGCAAGACTCCTGGACCACTGGTGCTCAAGCGACTGGGCGAGATTGGCGATATTCGCAGCGCCATCTCTTCGCTTGAATTCCTGTGTGTCAAGGGGGACAACGATGCGGACTGGGGATCCAGGGTCGCCTTCACAAAACCCAAGAGAGGATCGAAGGATGTACCGGCACTGACCAAGGGTGAAGAGAACAGCCTTGAGCTGATTTCGCAGCGCGAGTCAACACTTGGGATATTCCATGCTGTCGGCAAGGTGGTCTACAACAGGCGAGCGGAACAGGCTCCGCCAGAAGGGTCGTTAGAAGCGACAGCAGAAATGCTGCCAGGCTACATGGCTCATCTGATTCGGCCAAAACTGTCCGAAGTGAACGTCGAGACCCTAATAGACGAAACCGGTACCGATACTCACACCTTCATATCTGCCCTGCACGAAAACTTTGCTCTCTCCTGCGAACCGCCTAACGAGATGGATCTCAACTCGGCAGTCGACTATCTTGACGGCTGCCTGGAGTATCTATCGGTGAGCGATCTCCTCTGCCCATCGTGGGATATCTTCTTCAGCAATAAGGGATACCCAGGCGGCAGCTATGCTGGCAAAGACTCTGGGAGTCATATTTTGCGCCAGGATGAAATGGCATTCCAGGTTGCTGTGCGCGGCCTTCTCTTCTCATTACCGTCGCCCGTGAAAAGGCAGACGCATCCAGGTGGTCGTGGCGGTGACGCCTTCAAGATGTATTACCCGTCGTACTTGAAGCTGTGGCGTACCAAGGAAGAAATGGAGTCAGTCATTGACATGTGGTCGACCAAGATGCTGAAGGGGGAGGGTGGAGGGATGGGGTCATCGCCAGCGTATTCTAGTGGACCTGCTGTGTTCAGGAAAGCCACAAACGGTACTGCCGGAGTTGAATCTTGGGGTAAAAAATCATCAAACCGACCGTCTCAACCCGATGTTGGGAAAGGCCATGCCTCGATACCCCAACCTTTGCTTTCTCTTGGTAGCGCTGCGAGGCAGGAGATGGTACTGGAGCGCCTGCCCTACATGGCACATATTGCAAAGAGGAAGCGCTGTGCCTTCGGATCATTGAAGATTAAGGATCTAGAGCGGATGACATCATTCCAAGGCATTGGGGCAGCAGCAACTGTCGATACAGATGACGAAGCCGATGATGAGGATATCGGACCAACAACCGAGGGTGAAGCATGGGCGACCGATAAACCGACAGAAGAGGGGACGCCAAGGAAACAAAGGGGGAGACCAGGAGGACTGGGGATCATTTTAAGCAGAGCGAAAGCAAACGTCGGACAGGATGAAGAGGAGGGATTGGAGATGTCCGGCCTCCCAATGCAGAGCTTGGTTCTCAGCGAAGATGACATTGAGGATGACTAGAATATATTATCGACCGCTGCGCATGATAGACAACGACGCAGCGTCCTAGCTACAGATAAAACTTACCACTGAAGAAAGGAACAGCATGGCGTTGGGAGGGCTGGGGGGAATATTTGCAACCTGGACGGCAAGACCATGGGAAACAGGTTGGGGGCATGTGAAAATAATAAACAAAACATGGAACTATGTTGCAATGAGACCGACCGCAATCGCAATGTTCAGGTGTTTGGGAGACTTGTTAATGGCTGTGGGATGAAAGCTGTTGAGGTTGGTCTGAGCGCGCTGGGTCATTAATAAGTTAAAATTCGACCTCGGTCTTACCGGAGTAGGCCCGCTCAGACCGAACTCATCTCCTGCCTTTTACCGGATGTGACCGTGAGTTGGCCTAAAATACTCCATTCCCTAATCTTTGGAACACACTCTCTGGAGCATCCAGATTCGATTTTCATTTTTGGCATTTTTTTTTAATCTGCACCGTACTGCGCTCCTTGCTTGTGTCTTTCCTTTCCCATTTCTCGCAATAAACCTGCATCACACTGAAAATGTAAGGTCGAACTATGTGTGCAGCGGTTCTTCCTTTTCGGTTGTTTCCCCACGTCTCCCGTTTAACGATGGAATCATGCACGCCCACAACACCAATCGATGCTGTGATATCGGCCTCCTTCCTGGCACGAGATACCCGGCTTTATAACCAGCTGGGCCGCTCATCAAACAAGCGGCTGAACTTGACGTTGATTCCACGGACCCGAAGTTGCGGCACGGATAGCTACCCCCACGCCTCGAGGACGGCACCGGGTGCGGGGTGCATAGCTGGAGCTCATCTCCTGGAAAGCTAGTATAGCTATCTACAGTGGGGGGACAAAAGTATCGACCCAAACCCCGCATATGCAACGCGTTCGTGTCGCGTCGCATTTTCCTCCCACACCCACCTATTTTGCCGCCTTTCTGGACAAGCACACAATTAAATGCATACCCCGAAATTGGAATATTCTCCTCACAAGAGGGCCAGAGTTGCTCAGGGATGGCAATTGGGCCTATCAAAAGCGGCGTTGTGGGTAAAAGAGGGCGTTCCTCCGAACAGCGTTTCCGGCATCGTGAAGCGCTATCGGGACCAAACTTCAGGTCGATCAAAACCACGCTCTGGCCGGCCACGTATCCTTTTAGAACGCGATATTCGAGTTGTTTTACGTTTGATTGACAAAGATCCTTTCATTTCCAACAAAACGCTTATTAAGGAGGCAGGTTTAACCTGTTCTGTACGCACTCTTACGAGGGAACTCATCCGACGGGGCATCCAGCACCAACGCGCCCTCAGGAGGCCAAAACTAAGCGAGAGACTTGCAGAAAAAAGGTTAGCCTTCGCTAGATTACACGTACGGAAGCCTCTAAGTTGGTGGAAGCGTTTAATTGTATCCGATGAGTCTACAATTGCGCGTGGAGATGGCGCGCGCCAGGCCTGGGTTTTCAAGCCAAAGGTATGCTTAATACTACCCTAAATAGCTCTTTTTAACTACTTGCAGAGCGAAGATCGCCTTAACCCCAAGTACGTACAGCCAAAGGCTAAGCCAACTCGCCATTCTCAGATGTTCTGGGCTGCGTTTAGCTTTAAAATTCGCACTGCTCTTGCGCCTCTATTTGGAGACCCTCAATCTAAGGGGGGTGGAGTCACCGGCCGGATTATACTCGAAACTTTGCAAGAACACCTCCCTACAATTTGCGAGCCAGGCTCTATCTTTATCCAGGATAACGCTCCAACACACTCTTGCAAAATAGTTCAAAATTGGTTGGTAGAATGGGCTCAAGAGAACGGGGTCGAGTTGGTGGATTGGCCTGCTTACTCACCTGACCTTAACCCCATCGAAAACGTATGGAAGATTCTAAAGGAAGATATAACGAAGGAGTTTCCCCATTTAGTTGACCTTCCGAAGAACGATGCCGCAAAAAGAGAGCTGATCTACGCTGCGATTTGCGTATGGGAGGGTCTTGATGAAGAGATGTTAAATAAGCTGCTTTTGGGGATGGTGAAGAGGTTGCAGGCGGTGATTGAGGCCGATGGGTGGTATACCAAGTACTAACTAGTCTCATTTGAAAGCTCTGCTTTTTAGTATCCTGGAAATGCAATTTGTATGGGGTTTGCTATATAACTGGCATATCTGCAAAGCTTTCAAGTATAGGGGTAGTGGGTTGGAAAAATGCAAATGTGGGGTTGGGTCGATACTTTTGTCACCCCACTGTAGTTAGCTGCTCTGATTTGTGGTTCTTTCCAGCAGAAATCTCAGTCTGCTCGCATCTTGTCCATATCGCTCTGCAGCACCATGATAGATTTGCAAAAGACTGCAACGCCGAACCGCCCAAACCCTTGTTAGCTAGGTAGCGATGGCGGCCCCAGTCTTGATCAACCAGCGGCCTGTTCCGTGCGGGGTCAGCGTCGGCTCATGAATCGAGCGACAGCTCCCGTCGAGCCTCGGCTCAATCATTCAGCGTTCCATTTCCACCGCCAGTTTCCAAGAACACATCAAGAATCGTGTTTACCTTTGCTTTTCGTCCTGTGTGGGCACGAAGCAGTTGGGGCAGACGACGTGTGCCGTCTACATCTGTTCTGTTGTTTGGGCACCTCAACTACGATCCTCATTGGCCTGCGCTTGTTGCCTGTGAAACTGGCCAACTAGCTCTAGTTGTTCAAGGACTGGACGTCCCCAACCACCGCCAGCTGGCCAGCTAAACCAGCGTCAGTCAGGGCAGTTGTCTGCGCTTTTGCGCTGGCAAACGCATTCCGGACCCCGCTTGCTCGCGATCGGAACGATAATTCATTCAGCGACGTCTTTTCGACTCGCGTGTTTTCTTGCACCTTGCCACCGACCAGAATACGGGCGACAACACAATGGCGGGGCAAGTGCGCCAACCGATTGACGTAAGGTCGCTGGAGGGGTGGCTGGCCAGACATGTGCCCGAGATTGAGGCGCCACTGGATGTCAAACAGGTATGCTTCAACAAGCAGCTGCGGTTTCGTGCTCCGCCGTCATGAAAAATCCTCGCTGACTGACTGGCCCGCAGTTCGGCTTCGGTCAGTCCAACCCGACGTACCAGCTCACATCGCCTGACGGAAAACGCTACGTGCTGCGAAAGAAACCGCCAGGGCAGCTCGTGTCTAAGACGGCGCACAAGGTCGAACGCGAGTACCGTATCATCGCCGCCCTAGCCAAGACCGATGTCCCCGTGCCCAAGGCCTACTGCCTGTGTGAGGACAACAGGATCCTCGGCACGCCTTTCTACATTATGGAGTATCTGGATGGCCGCATTTTTGAGGACCCGGTCATCCCCAATGTGCTGCCTGACCAGCGGCGCGCAATTTGGGCCGATGCTGTGCGTGTGTTGGCAAAGCTTCACCGCATCGATCCCCGTGAGGTTGGGTTGGAGAATTTCGGGAAGGATACGGGGTTCTACTCGCGACAGGTGACAACGTGGCGGACTATCTGCGAGGCACAGGCTGCCATTGAGGATGTGGAGACGCGGGAACCGGTCGGGCCGTTGCCTTACTTCAACGAGATGATGGGTTTTTTTGCCGACGAAAGGCAGCAGCCGCTTGACAGGGGGACGCTGATACACGGCGACTTTAAGATTGACAACCTCATCTTCCACAAGACGCAGCCGAGGGTGATTGGTATCCTGGAGTGGGTATCCCCAGAGTGAGTTTGATCAGTGATAAATGTGCTAACACGGTCGCAGCTGGGAAATGTCCACCATCGGCCATCCCTTGTCTGACATTTCTAACCTCATTACGCCGTACTTCACTGCTCGCATGGATCCTAGAAGAGCCATCAATGTTCATCCAGGCTTCAAGCCCCGCGCCACTCGGGGTTTACCGTCCCTTGATGAGATCACGAGGCTGTACTTTTCGATTGCCACCCCCACCCCACGTGCCGCCGGCTCATCTTCCTCGCTGGAGCTATCCCTATCAGAGCAAGATCAGGAGCGTGACCGTAGGCGGGAGCTGCAGTGGGCGCAGGCTTTCAATATCTTCCGTTTGGCAGCCATCTGCCAAGGCATTGCGGCGCGCCAGGCTGGGCGCCAGGCGAGCAGTGAACAGGCAAGACGATATGGCGACGCAAGGGGACCACTTGCTGAGTTTGCGTGGCAACTAGTCAAGTCTTCGCGGGGCGAAAATCCAACCCGGAGACCGGCGAGGCTGTGACGGTGTTTAGTTGGAAGAAAAGAGAAGGAGATTTATCCATCCAAGCTATAAATAGTGAAGACATATTCGTGACGGCGTCTTGCATTTAGCTTTTCATTTTGGTAACAATTATAAACCGCTTTGTATATTGACCTGGTGTGTTTTTGATACTGGCGCAGTCGTGATATCTCGAATATGCGCTGCGGTCAGATGCATACTTGTCGATTCTCACACATGGTGAATCTCGGGACGGCGAATTCATACGGCTTGGTTATTTTTTCAGCGATGACGACAGACCATCGAGATATTCGTTATGGGTATTCGTAAAAGGCTTTCCGATATCTGGCCGATTTTTCCCGAGTCGTTTTTCCCGGCCACCAGTTTTCACTATTGGTGATCCATACATCCATGCCTGCCATGGATGCCTAATGGATATTACCGTAGTCTCCCTCTGCACCTACGGAGTACGCTTTACGCAAGAAGGCCATCGAGGCACTTGATTATTTGGGGACTTTGGTCTAGGTACTTAGGTAGGTAGGTAGGTTGTCTGGACTAAAAGGAGCAAAAAGGAATAACCCAGTAGGTACCTTATTCTCCACATCGCGCTGAATATAACCCCAATCCCAATCGCTGGAAAGATTGTTCGTACTTGCGCTCTCTCTATACGTAGCTAATACCCCGTCGGACCTGCTATCCCCCGCCTCTGCCTCTCTACTGCATAGAATAGTCTTCAATAGAATGGTCTTCAATGGACTAACTTACTGACCTGAATGGAAGGTAGCGCATACCTACCTATCTATTATGTTCACTTTAAAAAGACTTTGACGAGGAGAGTTTTAAAATCTTGAGAAAAAAAAGTTTCAGGCCTCAAGTTTTAAGAAATAAGGGTCTATATTGCTAGCTTAATGCCTCGCACCAACATGGCCTACGCTAACAACCTTCCAAAGGTTGTACCTACATTTGGGCTTTGGGTCTGGTACAATCTACCGAGTGGGGAGGAAGGTGAGCTGAGATGAGAGCGGAGGGGGAGGAATAGGCGGCAGTCCTTCACACAGCCATCAAGAAACTTCGTCATACGCAAATAGGAGGGCGGAAACAGACTGGAAATACTATCATCCGAAACATGAAGTTCTGTTTTCCGTCTACATCGGCAAACATGGTTATAGAAAGAACGTGAATACAAAAACAAATAAATGCGGACAATATGGATATCAATAGGCATGTCTCAATATAGACGAAAGTGCAAAGTAGGTTGACACGATTCAATCAAAAGCAAAATCAGAATAATAATCCAAACTATAACATGTGCTCCATCGCTATTAAGGCCGTTTCCTCCTCGATGTGTAGCAAACTATTTCCATACCATAAAGTCCGGTTCCCAACCCACTTAGCCTGGGGGAGGGGGGGGGGTTCACTCATCCGAACCGCAAGTCACCGTCACCCAATCCAGCCTCAAACGTGAACCCGAGGGGGCATGCAGAACAAAGTGCGAAGCGCCAATACGCGTAGGTAGAGAAACGAAAACCCATCCGTGCCTGTTTCTGTGTCAATCTGTTGGTTGGGAGTTGAACAAATGAAAGCCTTCGTTGTACCATCCCGCCGCAAGCCCATCCTGGCATCATTGGTCGTCTCGATCCCATAACCTGTGCTCATGAACCATCCGCCGAGGGAGAAAATGAATAACGAGCCACCCAGTCCTTATCGTAACAACGTGAAGCCATATTAAAGAGAAACCAGTGGGTTTGAAGAGCTTATGCATCTTGGTTCTCTCCTGCTTTCTTTTCTCGCTCTTCTCAACACCGCTCCCGCCCTTTCGCTGCCGGAGCAGACGAATCCATTTCCTGGTTGGAATGGAGAGGTCGTTCGTTGACTGAGCCGCTTGAACAAAAACTGCATACTCCGCTTCCGATGAATGAATCAAAGAAACTCCCCACCCCAGAACTCCATTGCCGTAATCGTCCGTTCCAGTAGTAAATGCCACGACCAAAGAAAAGGAAATCTATAACAAATGCAGGTTAGAGGGAAGAAGTCAACTCCGAGGGCGCGACCAAGTCAATCCAGAGGATGAGACCTCAGAGGATGAGCCGTCGCAGAATGCAGCCGCCTGAGCTGTGGGCCAGATTGACACGTTTTGTTAGGCGGGTAGACTGTGAGCCCGTCGATGAGATAGATCATTGGCTGAAGGATTGTTGTTCATGCCTCTGCTCCCCTATTGCAGCCACGGTTCCGCGGGAGCTGACTGACTGTTGGCAGTGCTCGAAGACCCAACATAACTGGGGCCATCAAGAGCGCCCATCGGAGGAAGCTGCGTATATGTGTTCATCTGCGGAGGGGGCGGCTGATTAGCTTCAGAAGATGACGCCCCAGCCGCTCCGTTCGGTGGCATCGAATAACGCCCATGATCGTCCACCGGACTCGATAGGGAAGGAGCGAATGAGATGCCCATCGGCGTAGGTGCTGGGTGCTGGGAGGGTGCCATCCCTAGTGGCTCAGCCTGCGGTGGCACCGGCGGCATGCTCGGAAGACGGCCCATGGCAGCGTTGTAGCCGTACGCGCGAGGATTGCTCACGGGAGGCATAAACTGTGCAGCCGATGGGTTTGTCAGCGACGGATGCGGCGCATCAGCGGTTTGGTGCCAGCTCGGCCAGTTAATAGGGTGGCCTACACGCTCACGGGCAGGGCTCGCCTGCGACGGGGCTGTCGAATTCCCACCCCCATGATGGGCAGGTCGGTTGGTTGTGGTGCTCGTGGATTGCGAGCCTCGGAAGCTGCCGTGTCTTGGCCTCGTGCGTCTGCGCGTATCCAGATTGTCAGAAGACGGTGGTGAGCGCCGCTCACCGGTCTGCCAGGCCCTTGGGGGACTTCCGTCATAACGTGTCTCCGTCGACGTCGAGATGATGCGGACATAGGGCTCCCCAGCATTCCTATGGTGAAGAAAGAAACTAATTAGCTAGTTATTGAGGTCGGTCAGGATAGACTTACTGGAGTGGGCGAGGATCTCTTGCGTTCGCAAGCCGAGCCCTACTATAGTTTTCGAGGAAAGCATGGAAAGCCCTCCCCTGAGCGGCGATCGCGAGCTCCGACGGAA
>Ga0247763_1000553_pt1 | contig 22310 bp, 12 predicted proteins | sample UWRJL141409B4_FD_179926 | JGI IMG/M metagenome (GOLD analysis project Ga0247763, IMG submission 179926) | Plant litter microbial communities from Arlington Agricultural Research Station in Wisconsin, United States - UWRJ-L141-409B-4 | ecosystem: Environmental > Terrestrial > Plant litter >...
AACCTAAGCTGAGGGCTCGGGAAAAATAGCAAAATCCCTCTCTTCTTTTCTACAATAACCAACCGACCACACTCTACCTATTATCAAGCCGACTTGGTACGGTGATGGTCCGAGGCGGTTGAGCCTTTTTCCTTCCCAAGCTCAGGGCATTTGTTGAGAGAGAAAAAAGAGCAAAGGCCTACCACAAACGTTGGAAATTCCTGCTTCGACCGCAGCCTCGACGAGTACTGCGTCAGTCATATATGCATGCCCATCTTGAAACCAGTTGTCCATGTAGGACTGGAAATATCCGTCGTCATCCCCTTGTCCAAACTAAACACGCAACTTGAATTTCTTGAAGGAGGACGGAATGTTAAGATATAAGCGGGATTCCAACCTGACGGTTACTTGCAGCTGCCAAAAGAAAAAAAGGAAACAAAATAGAAGAAAAAAAGTATTCACGAGGGTACAGCCGCCACGAGTGCATCACCACGGTAGGCTTTTTGGTAGATAATAAACCCCATCTCGCTGTAACTGAATGGCTGCTTCAAAAGCACACCGTGATCAGGATACAGTTGAATAGCCCGAACACTGGATTTCGCTGGACACCGGGGCTCACGAAAACCTAGGTGTTCAAATCATCTTCGACAGTTAGGCAGCATGGGATACAGGACTCCCGACAAGATACAATCTATTACACCCAAACAAAAACAACACACTATCTCTCGGCCTGCTTTGTCACTAGCCTCACATTTCCTGTGACATCAGTCTCCAACCGCATTCTTGCCTTATCCAACCCTCGCGATTTAATCAACTGATCAATCTTTGCATCTGGCAGTGCTCTGACATCGTCAAGCACCTCTTTGACTTGGTCCGCCGACGCTGCCTGGGCGATCGCCTGCCACACACCACCACTGAAGGAGGAAGTCGTGCCAAGGGCGAAGTAGACGGTGACGACCATCATAAGCGTGATGTGGCCGACCAAGAGACCCAGCACAGCAAAATACCCAACAAATCTTCGCGGTGCGAGGACGGTCCTGGCCCATACCATGGTGCTATTCTCGCTTCCCAGCCCGTCAAACTGCCCGACCACATTGGAATACAGGGTCTGTGTCCATGAGGCCCACAGCACATCGAGGGCCAGGGCCGGGTTATTCGTGGCATTGAGAGCCGCTTCCATTAGAAGGACATTGGACGGGTGCACTGTGTCCCCACCCGACAGGCCGTTGGCTGTGAAGAGGAAGCAGCGAGTGCAGAACACCATCGAGTCATTCCATGACGCAAACTGCGGCCATGTCCCGTTGTTGACGATGCCTTTGTCAAAGGCCTTACTCATGGCTCCTGGAGTGTCGCTCCGATGTGAGGAACCAGTGCTCGGAATCGTCAGTAGTACGTCCCGTGGTGGATAGGGACTTGTGAGACGGAAAGTTCCCCGCGAGGTGGCATCGGTCTGGTTCCCAATAGCGCCAAGTAATCGGAGAATATCATCTGTATTCCAGCGGTTGGCAACATTGTCCCTCTGGAGGTCCAGTTCTATTGGCCGCGATGATGTTGATGCTGACACAGTTGAGGTTGTGTGGTTGTATCGAAACCCGCAAACAGACGCTTTCATTTGCAGTGTCGTATTGCTGCCACTGCTGACTGTACGGTTGCTAGTGTAAGTTGCCCATCCGTTCTCGTCGGGCCCACGACGCAGCACGGTTTTGAAACTGTATGTGAAGGGACTCGTGCTGTGCAGGCTGTACCAATCGTTATACGTTCCGGCAAGGTCGATCAGGACAAACCGCTCAAGTCCCCGGTCACCAATGCTGCAGATTGCTCGAACACCGCTCAGCCTCTCGCCCTTGACGCCGACCGGTGAGCTTGTCTCGCTGAACATGGGGCAGGAAAAAGGAACTCTAGACATGGTCTCCTTGGTGTCGAAAGCTTCGCTCAGGGGCCAAGGTCCTGGCTTGGTCTTGATCTCTCTCGCGTTGATGAACTGGAACCCCGCGCGGTAAAAGGCACCCATCGGAGCCGATACATTGGCAGTTACTGCTAGCTGATCCGTCCCGCCCCAAAAACTGAATTGGCCGTCTAGTTCGGCGGGAACGCAAACGGTTCGAGCCTGTTGGGTCACGGCCGGGCCCTGGTACGAGCGGAGAAGCAGACGGTCTTTGGCCTCAAAGGGTAGATACGCCCTTAGTATTGTACCCGTGTCACTGGCTTGGCTGGAGACACTGGCGTTATCTGCCCTGACCTCGGCAAAGGTAGACCATGTACCCGGGGATTTTGTCCACAGGTAGTCCCCGTTTGCCGTGACGAACTTGCCCGACGTGTCGAAAACAGCCAGCCTCCGCGACTCGGGATCCGATTTGATAGTTGATTCGCCGAGGTCGGAGACCAAGAAGGTCGAAGAGAACTGTAACGCGACGCCAGTGAGGGAAAGTAAGATGATGAGCAACTCGGATCTCGAGAGACAGAAGCGGTGTGGTAGACGTTGGATGATAAGCCAGACTATGTCCCATGGACCTCCGTTATAAGCACGCAGGACAGCCAGCTTGGGTGCGTCTTGGAAGGATGTTGAGGCGGTTTCGAGCATGAGACCAGCAACGAGACAGGTACAAACGACGAGCTGGGCGCCGACGACGAGGCGAAGAATGACAGTCGAGAGTGTGACGGTCGGAGCCATCCACGAGCTGAGGACGATGGTGCGCCAAACATGGCTGTAGTCGTCGATGAGGTGTTGCTGGAACCAGAGATAGCCAAGAAAGATCATGATTCCAACCTGCAGAGGGATGCCGCCCAGGACTGTGATTATGCCGTAGAGCTCCATGCGCTGGAGAATGCTGGCTTTGAGTATTGGATTCATCTTTGCGGGCGAGGTCGAGTTCTCTTGCGGCGCACCATTGTCCTGGAGCATCAATCGCGTCCTCTCCGCAGAAACATCCGGAATCCAAGAAGCTCCAAAACCGGGACTGCTCGTGCCGGATCTGTGCTCCATGGCGCATTTATGAGTAGAAATTGGGCCAAAGACCAACACCCGAGCGAGATCCCCCCCCCCCCAAAAAAAGTGATGACAGTCACGGAAGGAACGACCAAGTGGCTGCAGCAGCGGGATTGAAGATTAAATGCATTGCTATTCAGGGCCCCCAAACCCGCTCTGAGGACAATCTTAGCCAGTTGATTTACAAGTCCCTCACAGACGCGTGTGTGCCCGATGAATAAACCTAAAAAAAACAAATCATGTTGTTTGGAAAATAGGGGCGAAACATGAACTGCTTCTGAACTTTGTGCTCTTTGTAACCAGCGCGGTAGGACTCCGAGGTTCGCGCAAGCAACCAAGATCGCAATTTGGGCCTATTGTGTTCCAAATCTTTGGGCTTTTCTTTCCCGGTGGATCGTAAACACCTCGCTCCTTCCCCGAAATCCGTTCCTCAATTCCGCTCTGCCCCACTTCACAGCCCTCTGCATCGTATGTCGTCGGAAGCCTGCTTGGGGCCATCAGATCTGTTGTTTAGTGCTTTAACCGGTTACAGAGGTTGATAGATTTGTGTAGTGAAAGACCCCGGGTTGAAAAGGGGCTTGTCCCGACTCCCATATCCTGGCCCCAACCTATTGGGTCCCGAGACCTGTAGCATTCAGCAACCACCACAGGCTATCCTATTGCTCACTAAAAATTTCAAAAAATGGAAATGGAATTTGCGCGGTAGACAAATGCTGTCCAAAAATGCTTCTTAGCATAAGTATAATGACGCACCGAACTGCCCACCGTTCCCGGGTCGTGGAATAGGGCCTACTGGTCACAGCGGATACATCTCGGATCTACTTCGTAGTAACCTCGGCTACCTAGCAAGCCACATTCCCACCGCCTTAAACCTTAGATATATACCAAAACCACTTATCCCACTCCCAACAATATGGCACAATCTGCAATCGGGTATGGTGCAGTGGTTAGCATACCTGGCCCTTGAGTTCTAGCGTTTGCATTTTCTAGCGTTTGTATTTTCCAGCGTGGGCCAGTAGACCCGGAGTTCGATTCCCGGTACCCGAAAAGAAAACATGCCATCCTTTTTTTTTTTCTCTATCTTTTCCTTTTTGTTTCATTCCGACCTTATGATTCTATCAGCACCTGACTGACTAGTAATGACAAACCCCATGACAAAACGAGCTCTCCATCACGCCCTTATTACGATCCCGGCGTGTCTTGCCTCTAGGATTCCCGTGATGGCGTGCAAGCTTTGTTATGAGATGAGAAGTAGAATCGCTAACATCAACTAACACTTTCCATATAACCAGACTACTTTGCCCGAAAAACTCGACGGCTTTCAAGCAGCACCGAGGTGGTGGCGTGTCTCCATGTCGAATACATGCACCTAGCGAGAAACGGAGACGCGGACGGCACTCGGTCTACAAAATGCTCGACTACGTCACCAGATACGTACCTGTGTATGTGTTTGTGGGTCAGAGGGGAAGAAACCGTAAACTCTCTGGAGGCGCGAAACGCGCGTCTAGTACACACTTGAACCCATCGCCATCATCCACTATGTTCTGTTATCAAGAACTGACACGAGGTCGGCTACTCACATCATCACAGTTGCACCATTATCTTGTCAAACTGTTTCAATATTTTGTATTTGGCACCAAAATCGGGTAGAATATAAACGAAGAAAATGCTGTATTTGGATCACTTGTTACTCAATCGGTGAGCGGTGTTCTACCAGGAACCACCGTGGTCATATATTGCCCCTTTGTGGAAACACACATTGATGTAGAGGAGAATCGAGGGACGAAACATGAATGGGCGCAACACATGCAAGGCAGAGATGAAGAAAAGGACGGGGGAAGCCGACTAGAGAGAGTGGAGACATCACCTTTTAAGGCGTGATTAAAACCACCCATCTGGCCTCCCCAACCCAGCCCGCTCCAACAACGACCGACCTTCCGGATGTGCCACCACAAACGGGATCCAAAACCACCGCTCATCCAGTACCCTCGGCACCCTTTCTCTCGGGACGATGATTCCTTTTTGGACAAGTCGTTCCAAAATCGCCAACACTACCCGGGCGACTTCTTCTTCCCGTTTATAATTCACCACATCCCTCTTCCTCTCTTCCTTTGCCACCACCACCATCTCCGTCCACACTCTTGCAAAATGCTCCAGCGAGCCAACCAGTCCTACTACCCGTGCACCGCACCGGTTCTCCACTCCCCCTAACCTCAACAAATTCCACTCCGTTTCGTCCACCCCACGTAATCTTACCTGCCAGGTTCGGCCCGCTGGGACTTGCACCCGTACATGTAAAGACCCCAATGACCCCGATGACGTCCCTGACGAAGAAGAGGAGGAAGAAGAGGAGGAAGAAGAGGATGAGGAGACCTCCCAGCTAGAAGAACGCATCCAGGCCAAGAGGACGGGGATATCATTTTCTGGACAAAGAAGGGTGATACGCGTGGGCTCGCGTGAATGTTCCTGTTCAGAAGTCGAAACAGAAATACCATGAGCGGCGAGAGCGGCTCGGCCAGAAATAACATAGCGGGTATGGCCTAGCGTGGAATGGATTGTGGTGAACAGGTGGGTTAGCGAAGGGGACGGGGCGGTGGGGAGGAACATGGAAGAAGAAGCCATGGGGTGGGGCTGGGGAGTAATAGTAGTAGTAGTAGTAGTAGATTTGTTGTTGGCTTGATGTCGATTCCGAACCTGTCGGTTTCGTAGGCTTTCTCGGTTCTCTCGGTTCTCTGGGTTCGGCGGCCTGTGATGTTTCGACTGGTGAACTGGAGTCGGAGCTGAGGGCGCGGTTCGTGGGCGGGTTAGGGGCCGGGGATCAGTCACTGCTACTGCTGAGGCAGTCGGGACGTGAGAAAGAGAACGAGGATGGCGCTTTTGAGCAGTGTCAGTGACCTCGTCTCGGAACGCCCAGCTCCAGCAGTTAACGAGTGCCCGGAACATTCGAGGGCAGCAACAGCCCATAGTTATAATGCTGTCGAGGCCCTTGGCTCAGATGTTGCAACAACGCCCATGTTAGTACGTTCGGTAACAAGGACTTGTCAGCAATGCAAAAGGCGTCACAAAGAATGGCTTCGCTCGAGAAGGAACCTTTTTCTTTTATACAACTGCCGAACCGCTCATTGTGTGCAGATCACGGTACTGATAGGGCGACATTGGCATTGTACGGCCGGACAAAGAGGCTAAAAGAGTAAACCGGAAGAGAGCCATCCCATTACGAGTAGCTGTGGGCTGGGCCCCTAACTCGAAGCTGGAACCTGCGATCTGGTAGTGAACCGTGAAGCGAGGCAATGAATGATCCACCCATCTAGCTCCCAACCTGCCAAACGCCTAGTCGTACATGTCTGTTTTGAAGGCTACCGCCTACCCCGTAAATATGATCCCTCAAAGCTCCTCTTCTACTTCCATATCTTCGCCATTCGCTTGACCGTTTGCTCCCGCTGGCGCATCTTTCTTGGCCATGGTCGCCTCCTTGTCGATCATCTGCCTTGATACCGCAACGATGTTGTCCTCGATAAGCTGTTGACCAACGTCCTCCAAATGCTTCTTGGGATCCAGCTTGCCAACATAGCGTGTCTTGAGTTGATCCTTAGTCAACTCTGTCTCCTCCTTGACTCTCTTCTCATAGCCCTCTGCTAGGCTGACAAGACGCTCGAGCCGCTCCTTGGTTCGCTGACCCTCGACTCGGAAGTCCTCCATCTGTAGTGCCTCGGTCCACACGTGCTTGTGTAGGTTCATCAACATGTTTTCTTCCAGCCCTGTCTTGCGGTAGTTGATGCCAATCGAATAATAGTGGCGGTTGAGACCGTGGATGAGCGCTTGAATCGACGGCTTGTTGAGGTGGCCCAAGTTGGATGTGCTCTGTCTCGGCTCCTGGCCCATCATAAGAGTCTGAGGATTGATGAGACGGAACGCATCAATCACCACCTTTCCCTTGACCGACTGAATGGGATCTACTACGACGGCAACGGCGCGAGGCGTAAGCTGCTCAAAGCTCTGTTGGGTGTTGATGTCAACCGAGGAAAGCCAGCAGCCAAACCCGGGGTGGGAGTGGTACCAACCAACCACTGATTCGGGCCTGTCATGTACCAGTCAGCGCGTTGGCGCGAGCCAAAAAGAAGAAAAAAAGGGGCTGGCGCTGAGAGAATCCCATACCTGCCGGTTTGACGCAACATGTCCATCATCTTCATCTGGAAGACTGGGTCGACGGCTTCGACACTAACGCCGGTGCCGCTTTGCGGCATCGCAAACACATCAACCACGCGGACCGTGAAGTCATCGACAAACTCGCCCAGCATCAGACCCATGACTTCCATCGGTACCCCGGCGCGACCGTGTCGAAGCATCTTGAGTAGGGCCAACGACGAAATATAAACTGTCTCTGAGTTGTCGATTAGGTTGTTGTTGTCCTGAAAAACAGGATTAGCACGCATGGAATCTTGAATAAGCCTAGATTGTGCCCAATAAACGGGGTCCATGGCTGCAGAATTCAGGGTTGAAGTGGAAGATTGCGTACTGCACCAGGTTGCCCGCCATAAGCATTTCCACCAAGCATCGACCTAAATCGCTCCATCTTATCGGCTATCGCTAAAAAAGTATACTGGCTCGAGGAAGGAGAGGGCGGGGTGTTTCGTGGAAGGCGCGAGGCTTGAGTGCGGCGGAAGGTGGCGTTGAACAGGTGGATGATGAGGTGGGTGGTGGAGGAGGAAGGTGCGGATTGCTTGAGCTCCCCTTCGGATCGGAGCTTCAGCTGCTGGTGTTGACGAAAGCCCTGGCAGCCTGCGCCAGTGCCCGGATTACCTAACCTTGGCCTTGGTCCGTGCGATTGGCCTGCCATCAGGGATCAATGCCACTATCAGCCTTGCATATCTTCCCCACTTCTCCAACACCACTGGCCACTCACTGCGCAGGCCTTCTCGCAACGGAAAATTTAGCGTCGCGCAGTCGTTTCTAGCGAGCCAATTGTCAGCGAGCAACGGCAGCTACCATGTCGCCCCCCAGCCCCGGCCGAGGGACATGGAATTCCCCTTCGACTGTTGCTGCCGCAGGATCCAGCTCCAGTCTCAGCAGCGATCGCGATCAGACTTGGGAGGTTGAGAGCCAAGAGACATTGCAAGCCGAAGAAAGCGCGCGAGAGAGTTCGTTTTCGTCATTCTCTTCGCTCGACGAACGCGACCCGCGCGGCGGCGAGGCGAAATTTCGGGTGCGCGGAACCCCACGCCAACTGCCAGTGCTTCGACCGTCTCGCTATCCCACCAGGACAATCTCGTTCAACCCTCTTGAGAACGACAACAGCTCGACAGTGACTGGATCTGGCCGTTCAAGTATCGATTCGCCTGACTACAAAGAGATCCAGGGGCTACAACTGTCAGATTTCACCTCCTTTCGCCCCCATTGCGATTCACCACCGGAATTTTGGTATCCTGCCCCGCGACCTGACCCCGACCTCTTTTACCAAGATTTCGGCGTCGACAGCCTGAGACAGCTGAACTCGATCACGATGCCGACAACCAGCAGGGATCCAGCTGGCGTTGAGCGCACTCGGCCGCTCTATGAAGTCATCAATAACGACAAGAAGCGCGTAGCGTACTTTTATGATTCCGACATTGGCAATTATGCCTATGTTACAGGCCATCCGATGAAGCCGCATCGCATCCGCCTGGCTCACAGTTTAGTCATGAACTACAACGTCTACAAGTTTCTTGAGATCTATGTAATTTACCAACACCTTCTCCTCGCAGTCGCATTGGGCTAACAACCAGTGAAGCGCGCGAAACCCGCCGTGACCTCGGAGATGACGCAGTTTCATACGGACGAGTACATTGAGTTTCTTCAAAAGGTGACTCCAGACAATATGGATAGCTTCATGCGCGAACAGGGCAAGTACAATGTCGGCGACGACTGCCCGGTGTTTGATGGACTCTTCGAGTTTTGCGGTATCAGTGCTGGTGGCAGCATGGAGGGAGCTGCGCGACTCAATCGGGAAAAATGCGACATTGCGATCAATTGGGCTGGTGGTCTTCACCACGCAAAGAAGAGCGAGGCTAGCGGCTTTTGCTACGTGAACGGTAAGATTTGGCTGATGCAGGTTATACCTTTTCTTCTTGCTAACTTTTCCTGCAGACATTGTCCTTGCCATCCTGGAGTTGTTACGCTTCAAGAAACGTGTGCTTTATATCGACATCGATGTTCATCATGGCGACGGCGTCGAAGAGGCGTTCTATACCACCGACCGGGTCATGACGGTTTCTTTCCACAAATATGGCGAATATTTCCCTGGCACGGGAGAACTTCGCGACATTGGCATTGGCACGGGTAAGAACTATGCCGTGAATTTCCCCCTCCGCGACGGTATTGATGACGAGGCATACGAGACCATTTTTGAGCCTGTCATCCGTGCGGTCATGACGTATTACCAACCCGAGGCCGTCGTTCTCCAGTGCGGCGGAGACAGCCTGTCGGGTGACCGGCTTGGCTGTTTTAATCTCAGCATGCGTGGCCACGCCAACTGCGTCAATTTTGTCCGGTCTTTTAACCTTCCTACTCTTGTTCTCGGTGGGGGTGGCTATACTATGCGCAATGTGGCTCGCACTTGGGCATACGAGACGGGAAGACTCGTGGGCGTGGAAATGGACTCGGTCCTTCCCTACAACGAGTACTACGATGTAAGTCTTGGGTCTAGTTTGGCGATGCAACACTCCGCAGCTGACAGGGTTTTTAGTATTATGGTCCCGATTACGAGCTTGACGTTCGGTCTTCCAATATGGAGAACGCCAACAGCTATGAGTACCTCGAGAAGATCAAGATCGCCGTCATTGAGAATCTGAAAAAGACAGCACCCGTCCCATCTGTTCAGATGCAAGATGTCCCCCGCCAAGGCATGGGCATGTCAGATGAGCAGGAGGATGAGATGGACGATCTCGATGAAGACGAGAACAAGGACGCGCGCATGACACAGCGACAGTGGGAGAAGAAAGTCCAACGACAGGAGGAGTTCGAGGACAGCGATGATGAAGACATGGCCGAGGCGAATGGAGTCTGGAAACCAAATGGTCGCCGCAAGGGCATTATGGATTTCCAGAACCCGAATGCCGTCGAAGACGATATGCAGATCGACAGCGGTGTGGCCACGCCAGCTCCCAAAGCTGCCGAAACTGCTGCCGACAACGAGGACACCATCTTAGAAGATGCTGAAGCCAACGCCGCATCAGTCGAGGCTGATGCCTCTGCTCCGCCCGCCGAGTCGGAGAAGCAAGCTACCCGGGCAGATAACGATGGGGATATTGACATGGGCGATGCTGAAGAGAAGCCCACAGATCCTGCGATCAAGAAGGAGGACATTGATGGTGCCTCTTCGAAATCACCTGCCGGATCAGCCGAACCGGCGGGTGTTGAAGTCAAGGATAAGGACGGGACATCAACGTCACCTGCCGGGGTAGCCAAAGCTAGCAGCGTATCCGGAAAGTCAGACAATGGCGCAACCGACCAGGCCGACGGCGAGAAGAAGTCGAGCTAGTAGCGCCTGCTCCCTCGGTGGTGATTTTCCAGTTGTTAGCGAAGGCGTTGATTTCGGTGGTGGCGTTTTGGTGGCTTGCAAAAAGCGTTGGATTGCTATTTTCCTCTGGGCAATTCAGCCATGTCCGTCATGAAGAGGGTGGTTTTCTTTACTCCTGATAGGCCTGTACTATAGTAGACAGGTAGGCCTTCTATGTGAGACCGCTGGTGAGGATGCGGGATGGTGGGGCTTATCGCGCAGCAATAAGGGTCTTGGCAAAGCGAAGCCAGCTTCCCGTGACGGGCTGCGATAGCAACCCATGCCGTGTCTCACTCGCCCGAGCGCTGAGCGGTCTGTCTGAGACATGGCTTTGGTCTCAGGCATTCTTTCATAGCGATGAAATTTACTCTCTTGACAATGTATTCTCTCCACGTTGCAGGTACATTAGGCTCAACTTTCTCGCCGCAAACGCTGTGACACCGCTGGAATGGATCTCAAAGCCGGCCCCACTCTCCCCGGCGCCAGCAGCAGTCCCGCCCACCAATGGCCGTATTTCGCATTGTCAGCATCCACTCCGGGCTTTCCACCTCGACTACGACCCGGACGGTTCCTCACCACAGCCGTAACCGCTCTCGCCCTCGTTGCCCTTTTTCATTCTTTTTACTCATGGGCAAGGAATCACGTGCCATCTTCAGTAACCATTCCAGCTCCCAACCCGGAAGCCCCCTTTCGCTGGTCGGACATCCCCCCAAGCCGCACCCTTTCATGGCATCCCTGCTACAACGGCGCGCTCGACTGCGCCCGGCTGGACTTACCCATGGACTGGGTTGCCGCGGATGCAGGCTCCCTCGATGATGATGACGGCGATGATGACACTCATGAAGGGGACCCCAACGAGCGCGTCATCCTCGCTATTACTCGCCTCCGCGCATCCACCACCTCCACCGGCAAGGCAAAAACCCTCTTCTTCAACCCCGGCGGCCCTGGCGGTTCGGGAATCTGGGCTCTTCTCGACCACGGACGCGACCTGCAGACTATTGTCGGTGAGGACTACGATATTGTCAGCTTCGACCCACGGGGGGTCGGCGCGTCGTTACCGCGCGTAGAATGCTGGACTTCTGCCCGGGAGAGATTGCTTTGGGAGATGGGGGATGTGGGCGTGGTGGATGCCCATGACGGAGTGGTTTATGATACGTATGCGCGTGCCGTGGCGCTTTCGGGGGTTTGTGAGCGGACAATGATAAGAGGGGGGAAAGGGGCGTTGTTAAGACATTTAGGTACAGCGAGTCATGCGAGAGATTTGCGCGAGATAATGCGGTTAATGGGCGAAGAGAGGTTAAGGTATTGGGGGTTTAGCTATGGGACGGTGTTGGGCGGGACGTTTGCGGCAATGTACCCGGAGCTGGTGGAGAGGATGGTGAATGATGGGAATGTGGACTACCGCGAGTGGTATTCGGGGGGTTACGTCAACTTTCTGCACGACGCGGACAAGGTTATGGAGGGGTTTTATACGTCGTGTTATGAAGTTGGGCCGCTGAGGTGTGCGTTTTGGGTGGATTCGCCCGAGGGGATTCGCCAATGGTTGGAGGCACTTCTCACAAAGATCCGCGTCTCCCCCGTGCCAGTTCCGGTTCCCTCTTCCGAGGACGGCGGCGAAGAGACTCTCCCCGAACTGGTCACCTACTCCAAAGTCAAACGCATGCTCTCCACCGCACTCTACCAACCCCTCCACCGCTTCCACCACGTCGCCACCGTCCTCGCCGGTCTTGACCAAGGCGACGCCGGACCTTACCAAACATACACCTCCCTCGACCAGCCTTCCCCTCCCCCCTTCTGTCCCGCTGCTGAATCTCCCATTTCTTCTCCCTCCGCAGAAGACAACCCCGACGCCTTTTCCGCCATACTCTGTTCCGACGCACACCCCTTTAACCTCAGCCCAAGCGAATTCTCAGGATACGCCAGCAGGTTAATAACCCTCTCACCTACTTCTGGCGCCGTACATTCTACAGCCTACCTTTCCTGTGCGGGGCGGACTGTTCGTCCCCGTTTCCGCCCACCGAGTCTGGATTTATTCTCTGCCACTGAAGCCGAGACAGCAAATAAAACTGCATCTGCAAAGGCAGATACAAATACAACTGCAAATCCAGATACAGATACGACTACAAAAAAGATGAAAACCCACTTTCCGATACTATTCATCAACAACCAAGCCGATAACATCACCCCCCTCGTCAGCGCGCGGAACAACTCCGCCCTGTTTTCTTCAAGCGTGGTGCTTGTACAGAATTCCCTTGGCCATACCAGTTTAGCGGCGCCCTCTACCTGTACGGCGCGATGGGTAAGAAAGTATTTTCGAGAAGGGGAATTTCCTGAACAGGAATCAGTTTGTGAAGAGGACGGTGGGGGACCCTTTAACAGGGTGGCGTTTTCCCCTTCCTTTTCCAAAGTGATGGGAGGACAAGACGGTGGTGGTGGTGTAATGGAGGGGGGCGATGGACACGAGGAGGAGGAGGATGATAAGTTGGCGCGAGCGGTGGACCAGTTAGCGCGGGATAGGCGGTGGGGAGTAAAGTTTGGAGCGGCGTGGTATAGATAGAGCACGAGTAAAGTAGAGTGGAGAGTAGTATGACGTTACGCTGAGGGGATTTTGTTGGGCACCTAACGCATTGCGTGCGCGGCGTTTCTCATTCTCATGTTTCACATGTTCAGACGCATGCATTACACCATTACATAGCGCTCGCTGTTGGTGGTGTTTTAATATTGTCACGGTAGAGATACAGGAGTTCTTCAGAGTCTAGCAGTACCAGTACCGCACCACCTAATCCCTATATGTAGGTATCCTTCCTTCCAGGTAACCTGCCTAGGCCAGGACCAGACATGCTGCTTCTGCTGCTGTTGTTCTATTCTATTCTGTTATTAGTATTACTGCATTTGTATCCGAGATGCCTACTTCTTACTGACATCCCATCCCACCACCCTATCCTATTCTATTCTATATACATGTGCATGTCTATATCCATATCTATATGTCTTTGTCGTCTCTGTCTGTCTCTATATCTAATACTCAAACTTCTCCATGTTGTTACTCCGTTACCGCTGCTGCTCACCTTCCCGGGCATTAGGCAGCGGCGTCAATGTGTCATGCACTTGGTCGATCTAAAAGCTAAACAGACCACTTCGCCTCTTTCCAAATGGATACACGATGAGTGCACTGAGTGACAAACCAACGCTGATGCTGATAGCCACTTGAATGACACTGAAGAGCACGTTAAAAGCCGTGCTGTTGAGATCCGCTTCTTGCGTAAGCGTTGTCGGGGCCATCGTGCTGCCGCTGATGACGGTGCCGTTGGCCAGCATGGTCTCGTTGCGCGTGATTTGATCTGCACTGGCCACGCCACTTAGGAGCGAACCGCTAACCGCTAGACCCGAGGGAACTTGTACAAAGATGGCGGGAAGCATGGCAGCAGCAGCAAGTCCAAACCCAATCTTACGATGTGCGCGTGTTGTTGATGTTGTTGTCGTCGGAGACTCGGGAGGTTTCATGTTGCCAAGCTCGACGTCGTTTTCAGGTAGTGATGTCGTCGAGTAGTCGTTAACAGTGCATTCCCAACCGGGAGTACGGCGACGGCGAACGATACGAGCGACGCGTCGTGCGCAGTGACGATCCCAAAAGTCGAGCAGGTAATTTTCTGCATATTGGCCAAGACGGGAATAGAGGTTGGCGAGAACGCCAATGCAGAGCGCACCGAGAGAGCTAGACAAGGTTGTGTTGCCCTGGAAATTCCGCGACGAGAAGCTGCTTACGCAGTATCCTGCGAGGGAAATGAAGGCCATCACTGAAATCGAAAGTTAGTTAAATACGTCGCAACCGAACGCTGAGTCGTAGACTTACCAGGAGTCTGTCTCCACTTCGCTTGGTTGATGGCACATAGGCAGATGGTAAAGGGGAAGACGAAGAGAATGTAAAAATCCTGACCCGGTCTGTGGAGATACCACTCGGAGCCAGTGGAGCAGTGTACTGAACTCACTGCATTCTCGTCGATATATCCGTAGATGACGGACCCGATAGTGATACCATAGCCGAGAAAGAGGGAGTATATCAAGGCGTAGACCATCCGAACCGAGCCCGATATCATCTGATGGCTCTGTAGCTCCAGACTGGCGCAGAGAACCATGTAACCGGGAAGGATGAGCGCGATGGAGGACTGGGCCAGAGCCGAAAAGCAAAAGAGATTCCCTCCATTGATCGAGCCAAAGACCCGTGACATGAACGAGGTCGCCACGGCCGCTGTGATCTCAAACACATTGGCGTAGAGTTCATTGGACGGGGCCAGGTAGAGCTGCAAGAACCCCACGAGACAGCCGAGGACAAAGCAAATCGGCAGATCGATATAGCGACCCTCGAAGCCAAAAGGCGCCACTGTTGCCGATGCAACCCCAAAGAGGATAAGGCGAAGCCAAGTAGGAAACTTCCCCTTCCGGTTCAAGACCTCGTTCAGGCGAGTCGTGGCCTCATCGACACCAATCAAGTCGTGTACAACCTCCTTGTATATCTCGTGAACATCCCGTAGACGGCCGAGGTCGAGACCTTGCGGGCTCCGGACAATCTTGACCTCGGTAGTGTGTGTGTTGCTATCATCAAACGAGATGATCATGGTCCCTGGCAAGTACATGAACTGTCCCTCGATACCCAAAACTCGCGACGACATCCTCATGTAGTTCTCCAGTCGGTGCGTCGGAGCTCCGTACATCATCAGAGCATGGCAGAGCTTGATGAGATATTGATGACGGCTGATAATCTCGGCAATGTGAACGGTAATCCGGTATTCCTCCGCCTTTTGCTTCGACTTGCTCCGCTTCTTCGACTTTTCCTTCTCAGCTTTGAGCTTTTCCGACACAGCTTCAGACATGTCCTTGGCAGACGCCGGCGCCGCAAACATGAAGGAACCCTCCATCAATCCTGTGAGAGTAGTACTAGACTGTGACCGCATACCCCGAAACTTCCCCCTCTTCGGCTCAGGCGTACTGGGCCGTGATGTTGGAGGCGAGTTCGCTGGTGTCCGGTTCGGTGTCCGCCCAGGGGTACTTGGGGCGCTGCTGAAGTCGCCGCTTCCCGTAGCCTTTTGCTCGGCATTGTACAGCCTCAAGAGATTTCCAAGAATACCGCCTTTGAACTTTTCCGGCCGAGGTACGTATTCCGAGTCGTGTGGAACCGGAGTCGCTGTCCCGGAGCGCGGAAAGGTATACGGTTGTGAGAGGGGAGTTGCCCGCCGCGTGTGTGTCCGGACCAGTTGGTTGGCAACGTGGTGGGCTCCCCTCCTTCGCAAATCACCGCTGTCAGCCGAGTCGGCCACTTCCATAGGTCTGCCCAAACCTGAACCCCCAAGCAGGCCGTCGCCAGCGAAGGGCGTCTGGAGACCAGATTCGGACATATCCAGAGAATTTCGACTCGAGACAGGGGCCGACGAGGTACCCACTGCGTAGGCAAGACGGTCGGCTCTGTCCTTAGCCTCTCGCTCGGATCGAAGTGGTACGGAGGCCAGCTCGGCGTCGGCGGGACTTTCGACCGCGGAGTGTTTTCGGAGGACAGGCCGTGGCTTACTGGGCACCGCGGGTCCGCCGTGATGCTCCGGTTTCAGGATTTTGGTGAGGGCAGCAGTGAGCTCCGCCTTATTGAACGACTCTCTCTTTGATGGGCTTTCCGTCCGAATGGGCGACGGCGGGACTGTGTCGCTGGCTGGAGACAGGTTGAAGTAATCCTGGGAAGCAAACTGCGGCTCGTTCGGAGTCGTCCCATTTCCTGCGGGCCCGCCAGCGTCAGTGGCGAACCCGACTCTCTTCTTCTCCTTTCCCTTGTCATTCTGCGGCGATGGGGACCGATCTCCAGTTTCTGAGGGATTACCTCGCCGGCTTGGGTCATCGTGATCTCGAGGTGATGCCATTGCTGTGTGCGTGTGTGCTGGTGATGCAAGAAAGAAAGGAAGAGAAAAAAAAAACCCCTCTTGCTGTCACAGTACCATTGGAGGTTTTGAAGAAGGTTTAGACTTGTTAGTGCCGCGCCTGGCCTGCTAGTCCTGGAGTCACACTCTTCTCCGATGAGCCGGCCGTACTCGAGAAAGACGCGGGATATCCGGGACAAAGAGGAGAAAAAAGACTGACAAAAAAGAAGCACCACAGAACACAAGTGGGAGCTACAAGATATGTGCCAATCACAGTTTAAAAAGGGACGGGAGAGAGGTAAGAGGGGTTGGTACCGCTTCATCAAGGTCAGCCAAGCTGGATCGGCAGGGGAATGTAGCCTTCGTTTGTTCATCCCCTCACCCACCTCGTATCTTTGACTTGCCGCTGCACGGGACACCAGGATGAACTCGGTTTTTCTAGGAATATTGGGCGGGGCGATTGCGTGGCATGCACCTGTGGTGACTGTCTGGAGCTCGTCCGCCACTCGGGTGGGAACGCTGTGTGTCAGAATCTTCATCGACGTCATCGAAGCGAAGCCCGATAGCGGTAGCCGATGTCGAATAACGGGCTGCATTTGGCGTGGACTGGCTGCAATCGAGTCTAGATTGAACCAATTGTACGCCAATTGTTCATTGCAGCTGGCGGCAGGCGTAAAGTAGCTTTGGAGCGACGGTTAAACTCGATGAGAAGCTTTTGGCGCAGGAACGAAGCTTCATCCCATTTTCGGATACACTCGCGGTTTCCTCATGACTCAACAGGGCTGCCGATGGTGCCCGTTAGCCCGACCATCAAGGTGATTTTTTTGCTTTCCCATTACTCTGTGTGGATAAACAGCACTGCTGGGCTGCTCGTCTCGAGGTTTGGGCATTTTGGCAAAATGCGCATGTGGTGTGATGATCTGTTGACGATGCGGCTCTTCGGTGCAGGGCAGCGAAGCCCTGCAGGTCCCCTGCTGCAGGCCCGGAATCCGGGAACCACACAGATCTGCAGCGGGTGCACAGGCCAGTCGATCAGCAGCTGCGAGATCGCAAATCCGCTGCCGCTGCAATCCGCAAGGCACAGTCAGGTCTGGAAATGGCCAGGCCGTCTTCAAACAGATACAAAATGTTTTAATTGGGGCCTCTGGAACCCTGCCGTGAATTCTAACTTTGAATCGCATACCGATCACTCTTTTTCCATCCATTCTTTCCTTCCCTGGGTATCTCCCTCCGAATTTGTCCGTGACTTTCGTCGTCACCATCGCCCTCCGCTTTCCAGCATACATACTCGTACACACCGCGAGCCAAGCGACTCAAGACGGCGAAAGAACGACAAAGTTCTCATTATCCCACTTCTCAGCCTGGCAGAGGATTTTTCCGTCCTCGTTCTGCAGATGCACCATGGCTGCTCCATCAATCCCGATCCTCCGTCCATTCTCGGTCGTCGCTGCTGCCTCCAGGAACCACAGGTCGGAAAACTCGGCAAATGGTACCTGCACCAAGTCGGCGTCGTAAAAGTCCTCGAGGATCCATTCCGTGTCGATGCGACACAACTTAGGGCCGTTGGTGATGGAGATGGAGGCTTCGACCCCTTGGTTGACGTTGACGATGGATCTGCACCGGGTTAGATGATTGATCGCATCAATCCGGGGGGCGGTTGGCAGGACTCACATCTTTCCCTCGGTCTCGCTCACGGCCGTGACGTTGACGGATACCCAGTCGCCAGCCTTGATGGGGATGCCCTTGATCTGGTATGAGGCGTCCGGGTACCACTGCCACCACGCATGGGCGCTCTGACCGCCGTTGGAGTTGACAACGGTCGTGACCCCGGCCTGCAGTAGGGCTTGCTTACATTCGGCTCCGTCGATGCCGACCCACGCCGCGGCGAACTGTGGCGGTGGAATGCCCTTTCGCAGCCTCAGGTTCGGCGCGGTAAAGTAGCTGAAGGCGTTGACGATCTTGTCGTCGGGCTTTGAGTGCTGCGATGCCCCGCACCAGTTCCCGCTGTAGCTGATGGTGTCGCGTTTGCTTTCTCTGCTACTCCTGCTGGGGCTGGGCGGCGGGCTCGTTCGGTGCCGGCTTCCGTGCTGCCATCGTTGTCTTGGTGGTACGGGCAAGAGCTCGAGCTCGGATGAGATGTCGACAGCGCCGTTGTTTCGTGTCCCCTCAACGACAAAACTTATCTCGGCGGCGACGGACCACGCCGCTAGCGACCCTAAGAGCAGTTGACGCAAGGTCCACATGTCGGCAGCGAATTGCTTTGCAGCGGCGTCGGGTCAGCGTCGTGCTCAGAAGCAAGTGCTAGACCATGGACGCGGGCAGGTTTTTGCTTTTGTAGAGCGGAGACAGGGTGTGATGATGCTCAGGGATGGTCAGGGGAGTGATGGACCTAGACCTAGCCCAGCGTGGCATGTCGTCGCCCAGAGGTGATGGGGTGTGTTCCAGCTGCTGGGAACCGGGTGTGGCGACGCCGTCATCTAAAGCTGTTCCCGACGCATCACCAATCCCGGCCAGTGCTGAGGTGCCAATTTCACTACCTCAACCCATGATTTCCCTGCGACCAGGTTCGCCATTGCCCAGACAATGCACCACGGCAGAATTTGACTCGTCGAGACATCGAGGGGCACCGACACTAGTGCAGCAGGGTGGTATTATAGGTTGCAAGCGACCCCTAGAGCGAACCTCAAGACAGGGGGTCGCATCCCAAAATAGCCACACAAATTACGGCGAGCACGGGCCGACCTCTGCAAGCCCGGTCCAAAGCGGTTTGAGCCTTTGATAACAGGACTCTGCTATAACCATCCGCCATTCCCGAGTAGGTTCTGATTCCGGGTTTTGGCCTTCTTCACCAGCTGAAGGGTGTGGGGCAAAGCAACATTGAGGGGAAGCAGCAAAGCCCTGCTTCTCTGGTGGATCTAGATGCCGCATTGACGCACACACAATCCACAGCACTATCACCAAGTTTCTCGGCAAAAGCGGTTATGGTGGGTGTGGCAAAGATGCAAGATGCAAGATGCTACAGCAACTTTGGATTGATACAGGCCACGTACACACTGGTCAAGTATCAAGGTGGCCAGATGGGGTCGCTTCCAGAACAGGGAGGACCAGCTATTAGCCGGGTCCCGTTTCCTCCTCGCAAGACTTCACCCGGGAGCACTCCCAGATATTGCGTTACCTGGTTGACAGGCTTGGCTAATATATCATCGTAGCGTGCCTCGATGCTTGTATCGGCACCTTGCGACGCTAGATTTTTTCGAGACGAAACATACCCCGTCGATAGCATGCTACTTTGTTGTAAACTATCAAAGCTGCCCTCGCTTCGAGGTGGATCGGCCCTGTATCAGCACGAGCCCGACAAAAAACAAGTGGAGGAAGGATTCAACGTTGATGCGAGAGGTGTGTGTCTGTGTTTACACACTTTCCCAACTCTGAAGCCGGCAGTTTGGTTCCGACTACGCCGCAACGGTAAAGGCCAGGAGAGCACAGTCCACTACGAAGTGCAAGCTTGTTTTTGGATTTTCAGTGCTACCTCTACTAAAGACTTACGACACGGACCAGCCGACTCTCGGTCACGGTATACTACATCCACCTGCAGTGAGGGCTGGGAATAATGTAATGTGTCCACAGTTGTACTCCAAAAGCTGTGGTCTGAGAACCACCGGTTTGAGGCTGGTCATTTTCGTTCTCTCCACTTTTGAAGGACTGGGGCTTCGGGTGGGTGGTTCTGGCTCGCGGGCGCAGGCCCGACAACGAAGGTTTGCCATCTGATGTGGATATCCCGGCCCTGTCGATGCTCTGTCGCTTTTCTATTTCTATTTCTCTCCTATTTCCCCATCCCTTGCTTCCTTGATCCCTTGCTCCCTCCCGCTGGCGGGATGCTACTCTGCGGAACCTTTTTCATATTGCGACGAGTTCTTGCTGGGGTTGCGGGTGTGGTAAACTTGATGAGAGCTGGCTGGCTGGCTGGTGAGCCTCCTTTCAAATCGGCTCAGAGTCCCCCTTTCAGATCAATGAAATACATCTTTGGTGAATGGAACGGGTGACGTGCCGCTGGCCCTACATTGGGTAGTAGTTACCCTTACCTCAGCTACCCCGGGTGGTGCTTGGTAGGTACTTTGGTATTCATAGGGAGTTATAGTAACTAAGTCTGGTGCATGTGAAAAATTTCGTGCATTTTTCTTGGCAGAGATGCCACGTTGTTACATGTAGGGAGGTAGCAAGTAGGTAGGTTAGCTGCAGCTGCAGGAAATAAAGTCTTTTTTTTGCTGTCTTGCTTTCTTCACCTTCCCTTTTGGTTTGGATTGGATTGGATGGGCTTACGTGACGTGACGTTGAACCAGTTTTCGTTTCCGTTTCTTGGACAAATGTGGTGCTGCAGAACTGCAGGGCTCGAGGGAACTGTATGCAGTATGCAGGATTTATCAAGGGCGATGCGGCTAGGTTGGGTTGGGTTTGGGGGATTGATCTGTTTTCTTTCTTTCTTCTTTTTTTTTTTTTTGGTCACCTACCTACCTAAGTTGCTCAGCTGCAGGACAGGTTCAGGTTCAGGTTCAGGCCCAACTGGCTTGTCCGTGTTTAGTGTTCAGGGGGACACGGGGATGGTTACAATAGAGACAGCTAACTCTTTGACTAGGTACCTAAGGTAGGTAGGTAGGTAGATATGCCCTGACAATATTGAATACCATGGAGACAGCCACTTGGCAGGCTGAAGGACGGGATCATCTTGTCCATCTTTTCCATCGAGTACCTAAGGCACCCATCTCCCTGCCTACTTACTCATCATCTCCGTCTACGTGTAGGCCATTTCTGTCGGGTTTGTTTGCTTGAGATCTGTCAATCCGTAGTAGAGAGGCACAAACCTCACAGACATGGAATCAACCCGTCAAAGTGTTGGCCTGGCACACTCGAAACAATATTGATAATATTTCAGCACCACAGCTAGGATAACAACATACAAAGACCGATATCCAGGGGTAATTGCGAAAACCCCTTGATGGAGCCTGTCTGGTCTCTTTCACGCTACATAAGTCAGGTAGGTAGGTAGGTAAGTACCTTGCCTTACCTTTTTCTTACTGCGCAGGGTATAGGCTAGACGGGCCTTAATTCCTCCGACCAGAGCCCAGTGTAACCCCTGACCCTGACCCTGACCCTGACCAGACCAAACCCCTGGATTAGGACTGGCCTATGGCAGCATTGTGGCCCAGGCTCGCTCGTTGCTAGCATGGCGTTAGAAGCATGGCACGGGAGTGCTGCATGCAGCATGTAGCAATGACTGGACCATTGATGACGGGGTTGGCCGGGGTTGGCCAGACGGACCCTATTTGTGTCACCGAGTCTACCTAGGTAATCTCCAGCTGTTTGCAACCGAGGAAGGACAGTTTATGTCAGCACCGCGGATGTTTGAATTCGGAGCTATGGTGGATAGATAGGTATATGACATTTATACCAGCTTATGCACTGTGTGATACATAGTACGTGTGGAATACTCTCCGAGACCCTCCACCTTACTTTAAGAATAAACCTTTAGTCTAGCACACATCCCCTACTGTGGTCCCCTTCTTCGTCAACGTTTCCATGACTTTAGTTGAGCATGTCCCCGATTCAGTGTCCAAGTCATGGGTGCCTTTTTCCTCGCTCATATTTCTCGCAAGGGTCCTCTCCGCGGTTAAACAGTTTGCTTATGGGTCTTTCTAGGTGGGTAGGTCATAATACCTCGCTACATGCAGCCTTTTAAGCACTCTGATTTTAAATCTTCACTGAACGGAAACTAATCCAATGGACCTGCCTGCAAGTTTACTATTCCTCGGAATGACCTCCTCAGCTACAATCCAAGCCTTGCTATCTCCTTCATTGCAACATGCTAGATGAACATGACGGAACTCTACCGCATACTTGAGAAACCCTCTGTCTT
>Ga0247763_1000554_pt1 | contig 22307 bp, 18 predicted proteins | sample UWRJL141409B4_FD_179926 | JGI IMG/M metagenome (GOLD analysis project Ga0247763, IMG submission 179926) | Plant litter microbial communities from Arlington Agricultural Research Station in Wisconsin, United States - UWRJ-L141-409B-4 | ecosystem: Environmental > Terrestrial > Plant litter >...
AGGCACCAGGCGGAGGGACGCCGCTTTGGGGTGCATGGACGTGCGTGCATGTGATGTTGACTTTGTCCTCACCGCAATGGTTTTGTCGAGCCATGATTGGTGGAAGATTCTTTGAGTGTGACCCCTGGACTCGTTTTGTTGTTGTACCAGCAGGCTGATGACGTCAACCTATCAGATTTCGCGATTTGAGAATCGATAGAGATTTCTATGGTTTTTTTCTGTAGAACTTGTCCCCGAGAATGGGGCTAGGCTGGGGTGTGGGTGGTGCAGAGGCGGCGGGATCATATCCGGAATTTGTTGAAGCGCCCATGTCGCGAACAGAAGTGTCTCCGATTGTGAAATGAAGATTTTTGACCCAGTGGGTGCTGCACAACGACTGGAAGGGTCAAAGCGTATGAAATGTTGGCGCATTTGAGCATTGATGAGGAGCTTCCTCGTGTTTAGTGCAGGGCTTGCCTGAGGCAGGCAAGAGCGATGGCTGCCTTGCCCGAAAACTTGCCGCTGCAGATGTCGTTGATTGGCTGGCATTTGGTGACTTCCTCTCCTCACCCAACCTCACTCGGGACCGACGGACAACATTCACCTTTCCTTCCCACTCCATTCCAAAAGCGCCCATGAGGCTTCTCAACACAACCACCTTTGAGCTCGAGAGTTTCGTGCAGCCAGGTCGCTATGCAATCCTGTCGCACACGTGGGAGGAAGATGAGATCCTCTTCGCAGACGTCCAAGAGGGCAAGGAGAAGCTGCTCTCCAGCACCAAAAAAGGCCTGGCAAAACTCCTCGCTAGCTGCAGCCTCGCCAAGCGCGATGGTCTCAAGCACATCTGGATCGACACGTGCTGCATAGACAAGTCCAGTAGCGCTGAGCTTTCCGAGGCCATCAACTCCATGTTTGTCTGGTACGCCAACTCTCTCGTCTGTTACGTCTATCTGGCTGATTGCGACTTGTCGAATGGCGACATCAAGTGGAGATGGTTCACTCGGGGCTGGACTCTCCAGGAGCTTATCGCCCCGTACGATGTCCGCTTTTACAATGCAAACTGGACCTTTATTGGCACCCGATTCACCCTGGCCGACGAAATCAGCGAGAAAACCGGAGTGGATAAACTGATTTTACGGCGCCATCGCGACGCTTGTCCCCGGTCGGCGAAGCTTCACTACCGCGCAGTCATCCGATACACCATGTGCACTGGCTGTCAAACTCTGAATTCATCCCGTCGTCTCCTTGATGGATTCACCGTGGCGACGCGCTTATCGTGGGTGGCTGGCCGCGAGACGACACGACCAGAGGACATTGCCTATTGCGTTCTGGGTATCTTTGACGTCAACATGCCTTTGCTCTATGGGGAAGGCAGTAACAAAGCCTTTACCAGGTTGCAGAGAGAGATTATCAGCCGATCCGATGACCAATCGATTCTCGTCTGGGACCTTTCGCCCTGGGCTAATACATGTACGGCGCAAAAGAACCCTTGCGAAACCGCAATACCGCGAGAACTCGTGATTAATCCAATCGACGCACTACCATCTCGTCCTAATCACTATGTTATCCCATGCGAATCGGCGCTTGAGCTTGCGGACTCTTATACCATATCCATCTCCAGCTTGTTCATTGAGCTCGATGTCTTTTTGGGGAGATGTACTCCAACCATGCCTCCGACCCAGATATCCAGGGCATGTTTCGGACCACTTTGGCTAGCCTTTCTGAATTGCAATGGGGAATTCGGTTCGTCGGCTCGAGCCATGCTGCTGTCACCGTTGCCTGAAGATTTATCCTTCCACAGGGTTCATCTGGATGGATACAGCACTTTTGAGACCGAGCTGGGTGATGAGTTTGCTCTGGGTTGTGGTCAAGGCGGGCCGCGAGGTGAGTCTAGTCTACCTACATGCGTACGCGGCAGTATTCCTTATTGCAGCGAGAATGAACTAGAAAGCTAATCTCTGGAGATACACAATCAAAGTCACCTTCAGCCCTGTGGAATTCAGAAAGGAACGCATTCGGGTCAAACTCCAAGCTCACCCGGAATCCCGACCCAACAGCGCTACCCTTCGCAAGACCACCCCACCATTACATGTTGAAGTTTCCGGGAACTCGCCGTTCATATTACAAGAATCTCTACCATCAATCCGAGCTGGAAAGTTCATGCCCCCTTCTCCAGACCCCTTTTCAACCGCTCAAAAGTTGCATCTCTTAGATACTCGGGGAGGAGGAGGGGCCAAATCCTCGATTTTTGGAGCCCTGGTCTTTTCTGATCATCAGGAAGGAAACCAAGCTTTTATCGTCATTTGCGGTCTATCATCCAGCCTAACCATTTTCGATATCTCCCAGAATCTAGAAGGGGAACGGGGCGTCGACCTTCGGGCGTTTCTTTCCTATGGCTGGTGGCAAGACGCGACGGGATCTTCTCCGTTTTGTCTCGTCATGTCCTGGAGGGCTTTTACCGTTATTGCTGACCCCGGAGCGGGAACGGAAAGCGGCGACGATGACGATGACTACGACTACTCTGAAGATGGCATTAGATATCAGAGGGGAATCAGGGGAGTTAACGGACGTTCTCTGGTAGGGTTGGTCCGGAGATTTAGCGGGCAGTTGGAGAGATTTGTGCTTCGGGAGAAGTCCTCGCTCGATCTTGGGGCGTTTCAAATAAAGGCTCGCATAAAGCGAGTTACCGCAACGCAAAGGCATGCCATGAAGATTTCGGTGGAAATTGTAAGGCGAGACAATGTGGGCTAGCTAGCTAGGTACCTACCTGGGTACCTGATAGGTAGCCAGCTGGATGTTTTTCTCCAAAGTACCTATATATATCCATCCAATGATATACTAAGATAGGAATAGAACTCGGCGCTAGGAACTAAGTGTCTCTCTACAGAGGTCGCAGTGGCTACGTGCTACTACAGAGCTTCTCTTGATTCCCTCCCTCGCCCCGCCCGGCGTCCTTTCAACACAGGACAGCAGCGTTAAGCAGCACTAGCATCACCCCTTTCTCGACCCAAACGATGAGAGCCTAAGAACGGTCCGTTTAGAACTAGAGTACAGATTGGATGTAAGTTGGGCATCCAGACTTCGGCGAGGGCGGACAGGGCCATGGTGGCGGGTGGGGCAACCCCTCCTCAAGAGGAAGTCAGTTCGTATGACTGGCTGTTGGAATCTGGCTGCCCTCCAGGCTGTCATGGAGTGCAATGTTCCAAGATGTCGACGCGCCTTTTACGACACCATCGAGACCACGAAGTAACATCAGGCTAACAGAGATACTCACCATCCGCGAATTGTTATCAAGGCAAGTATTTTTTTTGCAAACAAGACTGCATCAGCCAGGTTGGTGCTCATCAATGTCTGAACACTACACCATACTCACCATTTTGCTCAAGCCGCTCTTGAACCACCAGGAGCGGATTATACATCATGATCCAACACATACCCAGGTATGGATACAAAAGCGTAGAGAGGGCTCACTATTCTGTGGCAATGCCAATCCACTTAAACCAAACACCTAGCAGTGTAGAGAAGGTTCGCTGTTCCGTGACAATGCCAATCCACTAAACCAAACACCTTGCCTCGCCTCACACACAGGTGCACCTGTACAAAAGGTCACCCACAGATCAACAAAAAGAACAACTGCAATGTTCGCCGCTAAATCTGGCGAATGAATCCTCCACTCTGGAAAAATCTCAACCGGTGTTCCTCCAAGTCGGCCCAACTTCGAAGTTCCTGCTCTTCGTCTTGGGCTGTCATTGTGCCCCCGTCAGCGACGGTGTTGGCCATGGCAACGACGCCACTTCCAGGTCCAGTCTTCTCAAGACGCATGAGAATGTCAACAAAACGACTCAACAACTCTTCTGCCTTGATGGCCAACGGACCCTTACGTTCCGGGGCATCATTGACAAGGGTGCTCGCCACTTGACGGATCTTGTTGATAATAGATCCACCATTGGGCTCCATGTTTCTTTGTTGGATGGACGTCAAGACCGTCATAAGATTCTGGACAATTAACTCACGCTCGGCCGACATGGCCATGTCAATACCGTCAGATTGCTGTTCAGACGCGGCTTGAAGTGCGGCAGCAGCGACGCTTTCACTCGCCCCGTTCTCCCGTCCACTGTAGACTTGAGATCGCATGTTCTCGCGATGTGCGTCGCGGAGATTTAAATACCGTTCGACATAGTAGGATCGTGTTGCGAGCTGAGATGCGTATATGTTGGCCTTTTGGATCTCAAACTGAAGGCAACGACGCTCTTCGGGATGCGACTCCATAGTAAGCCGAATGTCTGTCGGTGGTTGAGGCGCAGGGTAGGCAGGCGGGCAATACTGGTAGCCAGGGAACAAATTTTGTTCACGCTGAGGCAGTGGGAAGTCGGGAAATTCGGGAACACCAGCTGGTTTACCGTTGGTCAAATCGGGACCAAGGTCTATGGTGAGTTCTCTGGGAAGGCTGTCCATAGCCTGTTTAACAGCTTCCAGACAGCTGATGAGCAAGGCCTTTTGATCCTGGAATGCTAGACTATTAATCCCGTACGAGAGCTCGATGCTGACGAGACCATTCATGGTCATATATGTCCGAATAGCCTGATTGAAGCCCGTAAGCAGAGAGACAGTGCCTTCAGGTTGCCCGAGAATCTGGTATGGCAAGATGTATTTATCGTCCACTTCAACAGGTAGTTCGGGATATGGCTCGGTTGGTGTGGGTGGGGGTAACACAATCTCAGCCTGTGGCGCACCAAGTTGAACCATTGATCTGAGCCCAAGGAACATGCACCAAAAGATGCGACGGCCGAGTTGATCCTGTATATGGTCAAAGGGGGGTCCTCGGTAGGTGACCCCAAACATGGACGATCCAAGATCGCGCGGTTTGTGGTAGCCCATCTCCCTTATAAACGACATGGTTTCCGTCATAAACCGCCGGCACAGCTTCCATTGCATTGTGTAACCTGCCGCCAAACCCAAAAAATAGCTGGTCGCAGCGTCGTAGACAGTCACCTCATCCTTGTTGTAAAACATGGGCCCGCGGGCTTCGAGAGCAACCGCACGGCACCGATCGATCAACGTGATGGCTTTGGGAAAGAGATTCATGCCGTGCTGAGCCTTGAGGTGAAGACGCGCTGACCTGGGAAACGAAGCGACCAGGCAACCGACCATGCCGGCAAGAAGGGCAAGAAACTCGCGATTGGTTCGGTCTTCTCTGTTGGCAAACGACTTTCGAAATGTAGGCTCATGCGGAAAAGGCGTAAGCGGATGTATGTAGGTAAAGAAGTCATCGACAAGGAGGACAAGGACAGGCCAGGGAGCAATGGACTCGGCCTCGAGGACCGGCTGTGAACTTTGGGTTCCAGAGATGGAAACGAGGGTTTCGGCGGCATTGTGTGGTCCGGGGCTCATGTTCCCGTCAAGTCTGTGTCGCTTGGCCGCCTTGGCCGCTTCGACATGTTTATTCGGCGGGCCGCGGCGCTTCATCTCGCGGTTGAAGGTGCAATCGATTCCGATATCGCGACATGGTCGGCATGGTTGGGTCTCGTCGCACTGTCGACAAGCTGGTTAGCTGGGGTCACGATTTTGTGCGAGAGGGCGTGGTCAATTGGTTAATACCTTCACCTTGCGTTGGCTGCACATGTCGCAGGCCCTGCGCAGGCGCGTGGCCTTTGGGGCAATTGAGACGGGCGGGCCATTGCTGGCGAGAAATGGTGTCGGCTCAGCTGAGGAAGAGTACTGCGGTGTCACCGGGCTCGCCATGGGCGGGGCCCCGGAGCCGACGGCGACCTGGAGAGCTTGCAGGCCATGATGGTTCACGGCAGCTGTAGCGGCGGCTACAGCAGCAGCAGCGGCGGCATCGTCGAAGTCGGCGTGGACAAGGGGCTCCGGTTGTTGGGCGACCTGGGATTGGAGGGGCTGATCGTGTGGCTGCGGATCGTGCTCGATTGGGCCAGCCGACACAGCGCCAGCCGGGGGTGGAGGATACGAGGACATCGGATGCCCGCCTGTGCGATTTCCGAATCCAAGGCGGAGAAGCTTCGGAACGGGTGAAGCTCGGTTGTTTGGCTTGCCTTGCTTGCGAAGATGCGGTCTGGCGTCAGCCCACGTGATCTCGTCACGTGGATGCGCGTGGAATTGCGGGTGCGTCGCGTGCCCTTTTCGCTAAGAGCGTGGCGCTGGATTTGATTCTCTGAACGTGTCTTCTGGACCTGGATGAATACAACGCACGGCCCCAAACACTCAGATTTGAATGTGCAGGGGCCAGGCCGTATTATTCAAGGTTTTGGAAATGATGGATCCAGAGGGTTGATTTTGTTGGCTTTTGGGAGGCATTGGGTTTCGCGGTGGGGTTGAAGATTGGGTGTGTCGGTGTCCAAGCTATTGTGGAGCCCTGTCAGGTTTGAGCAGTTCATAAAGTTGAACACCAAATGGATTTTTGAGTGGCTTGCATCATAAAGTTAATTTTTGCCCTAGCCTGCGACGCCACAGGTTGCGCTCTAACAGACGAAGCGTCCCGGTCCCCGCGGTACAATTCCATTACAATTGTGACACTCTCACCCTGAACAGAGAACACATGCAAGAAAACCTGCACTGGACTGGTCAGGCCAGCATGTTGGAGATGGCGGTAGTATTGTGCATGTCCAGTCATGTCATCGGACAACATGAAGTGTACTACGGAGACTACTTATGAAGGAGACATTTTGCTCAGCGCTCCCGTTGGTTCTGGTCTAGTCATGACGATCATGGTCATCCTCCTCCTCCTCGCAGTACCACGAAGAAATCTCATGCTTCCACTTCTTGGGGAGTTCCTTGTAGTTGCCCGACGCGTAGAGGTAGTCGCCCTTGCAGTCCTTTTTGCTTTTGGAGGTGTCAGTATTTCTGAGTCACATGAAATTTGGGAGGCGAAAACTCACCCGTAGTAGTAGCAGTTGACATAGTTGCTGTGCTTAACACTATCGCATTTGTTGTTGTAGTCGCTATCGAGATCATCTTTAATTTCCAGTCAAATCAAATGTCAGTCCCCAATTTTCTTGCAGCACAAAAGAAAAGGGGAGGAGAGGAACGTACAGCACTTCTTGGGCTTGCAGTCTTCGTATTTCTGACAGTCATAGTAGTCCTCCTTCTTGCACCAGTGGATGTCGTATTTCTTGTCCTTGAGGGCTGAGTTGCTGTTCACGTCCAGAGTCAGTCTTTTCTGTTCTGCGAGAGTGATTCCATAGGGCTGGCAAGGCAGTGCGTCTCACGGTTCAACTGGGTTGGCCTGGGCGAACAGCGCCAGGGAAAGCGTAATCAGGGCGGTGGTGACCTTCATAGTGGGCGAGATGTGCTTGCTGTATTTCAGTTCTGAAGTTGACTTGCTAGAATCAGGATGTTGCTGTTGCTAAAGAACTTTGACATCAATTTTTGAGAGAACTGGACGCTCCTATTTGTACTTGTGATGCGATGCCCAGCCTGACGAGCATTACCTGGGTTCTGTTGTGTTGTTGCGGCTTATGCTCATCTCCAAGAATAGAATAGGCACATGTAGATTACCAGCCTCAACATGAAAATTTGATCCAGTCTCTGCAGGTCATTAATCCCCCCAATGGCCCGTCACATCACATTACGGAACTGTGCAACCCGGTCTACGGGGCAATTTGGACCCAAAGTATGTAGCATTCTGTGACCTCTTGACTATCCTACCATTTCGAGCTTCTAGTTCTGGATACCAGTCCGGTGCTCCGCTTCTCGTGTCAAGTACAAAGTGTCCAGTGGACCGAGTTGGCGTCCGATGCGGATTGCAAACACACAACGTAGCGTCGAGACGACGGCAGGTAAGACATTGACCGGATCATCGCCGCTTTTCGCTTTCTCAGGGTCCTGGTCACCACCTAGGTACCTTACCTACATTGCAGAGAAAAAGGTGTGGAGCCTTATCAATATATGCGCGATGAGTCCGTCTGTATATTAGCTGAGAAGCAAAGCACCGAGCCTACCGCGGTAATGTGTAACCGGGAGGACCAGTCTCCTCAACTTACACCAGTGCCAAGCACAGTTCCATGATCCGGTGTTGTGGGACTGGACTGGATGGGCGCTGTAGAGGCTCTGGGAGCCTTGGCATCTGTACGGCGCACATCTCCCTCATGCACCTGATCTGTCGTTCCGGGATTTTACGCTGCAGCTCAGCCTTTTGTCTCTGACCGGTTGTGAGCGGTCCGGGTGGACGATGGTGAACCGGGGCGAGTGGGTAAAAGCACTCTATTCGCTTGGAGGGAACAATGATATGTAGATGATCATTGAAACTTCTCTCCGGCCCCATACTCAAGGATCAAGTTGTGCTGTGATGCAGAGTTCCTCCACGAGGAACTTGGGGAAGGGCCTTGCCGGGAGGAGATCTTCCTGGAGCGCACGCTGCCTTGGAAGCGTCACTCCGCGGTGAGTCCGTCCATTGGGTTCAATGGCGAATTTTCATCTGCCATTTAAGAACAGACAACTCTCCGCGTATGTTGACAAAGCCCCACCTCCGATTAGGCGAAGGAGCACAGGGAATTGGTGAGAGGTGCCACATCACTGGGGGTTATGAACTGTCCCAGCCATGAACGGCCGCATTTCCGTTTTCGATCTCCTTAATATCTCGCGGCTCTCCAATCGTGCTCGTCGGCAGCCGTCTTTCCCGATAAACATGATAAATCGAACCGGTCTGGTGTCTGGCGAAAGCGTGTGTCTGGTGTGTGTGTGGTCAATTGCTGCAAGGCATCGGGGAATTTGTATCATGTCCGGCCGGGCACCCACCACATGTAGTATCCGGGGAAGGAAGACATGGAGAACCTGCAGGCAAGAGGATGGGCTGAGCTGCCACCCGGGTAAATGAAGTCAGGGCCTGGAACCATTGCCGACCTCTCCCGGTGTGCTTCTTGTGTAATGTTCATCTCCTGACGTTCATTTATCCGCCAAGCACAAGAACCGTCGCTATCAACACTGTGTGTGTGTGTGTGTTACCCTCCGGAGGAGGCGCAGATATTGATTGCTAGGCCCGCCCGCCAAAATGCCGGTGGGATTTCGATCAATTGCTGCATGTGTGATGTCTCGGAGCGACAGTGACCCGGTGGAGAGAGAGGCAGCTCGTAGCTGCCATTCCGGGAATTGTCCACACTCGCAGTGCTTCCCGCATTGAGAAGGCTGAGCAGCAAAAAAAGCAATGTTGCAATACCTCGCCAGGGTGCTGTTCTCACCTTGGCACAGGAAAGTCCCAGTTGCGATAGCCCTTGGATGGTAGCGCAGACTGTCTGTTGGGCACATTGCGCGGGTGCGTCGTGATGGAAGGTCATCCGTGATCATGGCCCATGATTGTGATAAAGTCATGGTGGGGTGGGGTCCTGTCTAATGATAAAGGCGCGCGGCCAAAGTTGTAGCGATAAACATCATTCTTCAAGAAAGCAAAAAGCTTACCACCGAACCCTTTTCTCAGCCCGGTGCTGGGGAGGTCGGTGGTTACGAAAAACCCCTCGGGGGGGTTTTTTCTTCGGTCGGACTCGGAAGCGCACGTGTCGAATACATACTCTCCATTTCGAGCCGCACCAGGATTCGAACTCGAAGCCTGGCACTGCCGGGCACCCTCGTCGTTTTTCCGGGGCAGGAGAGAACCGCCGTGTAAAATTGAGCCATTGGACTCACACCGTTCAAACCTGCGCACCGCTGAGGGGGGTCGGTGAAAACCAACCCACTTGACGGGGTATATATAGTGCGTGTACAATTTAGTAGGGCCAACTTCGATCGCCCCATCAAAGACTGTCTATCAATGTCATTCACCCAATGTTTCCATCGATTTTGACTCTAGGTATCGACGTCTGTCCTATGCTTGGAAATACTAGCGTGACACCACGTCTTACTCTTCTGATCATAGCCAGCCTCACCCACACCACATATTATTGATCAGTCCGTCCGTTGGGCTGCTCACCACTTTCCCCCGCAAGGCTCAGGCTCTGGTATCAACGACGTACTCTTAGATTACTTCGATTAACTTCCACCGCAATCCATTCCCATGTATCCCACATCAGAACATCAAGCTTCACCGGGACCCAATGTGGGGTTCGATTCCGGCCCAGAAGCCGCAGCAGCCTCTCCTTCTGTGGGTCATCATCCAGCCCAGATATCCAGTCTCTGAGCGACCATGGGAAAGTCGGATATAATGGCTCCAGATCTCGTCTCCTTTGAGATCCGAGTTCTATCTAGCAGCAGATTGTTCGGTCGTTATTTATGCAAGTCTCTTTGTCGGTATCGAACTGGAAAGTAAACTTGAGCCTGCTTGGATGCTGCCGGTGGATGAGCGACACCGTGAGGTCCCTCTCCCCATCACCAGCACTATGACGCAAATAACGCTCGACTGTCCCAGCAAATTTTGCGTTGACCTCTCGTCGAGATGTTTGCCCGTCCTCTAGGTCATAGATACATAATAGCCAGTCGCTCAACAAGCAGTACTGCCAGACGCTCAGCTCGATATCTGTAGTGACAGCCTTATTGTACGGTGAAATGCCATGTGAGTCATCAGCGGAAATGAGTCGCGTCCGCGTTTTCGGGGTGAAGAGCCGCTGATCGAGGAGAGCGTCTAGGACGGAATAGTCAAACTCATCTGGAGTGTGGCGGTTACTGGCGAATATCGAAAAGGCCAAGAGGGCCACCTTAGGCTCACTGTCTGTCGCCGTGGGGTCATTCCTGACCCTCCATATTGGATAACCATGACGGGTGTACAAAATTGAACATAAGAGCAACGCACTCCGAAGGGGTGAGGGGATAACACACCCCACTGGCTCTGAGATCCCATCTCTCCGATTTGGCGTTGAGGCGAGCGATAAGGCCTCAGTATTTCAGACCCCCGGGGAAGTGGTAAATGAGGTCTTCTTCGACGTCAGAAGGTATTGGTGTCGTCAATCCTGTGGGGCTGCGATACAAAGATAACTTTTCAATACGAGTGTCCCAAGTGCGCAGGAAAGTATATGGTGCAGAGTCGAGCCGGCAGCTGTGCCGTAACTTGAGAACCAACTTGGTGAAATTCTCGCAAGCCTGGTAGTGATCCTTCCCGAGGAGGCGGAACTCGGCCAAGACAAGTTGGCAGAGGGCGTCTGCGGCTTGGAATCTAGTCAGCAAGAGCTCTATCTCATCTCTAATGGCTTTATTCTCGAGGAATTCGGGAACAGATCGATGAGTATAAGCAATGCAGGTCTCGACTGGAGAATGGCCAACTCTTCGATCCACCGGCTCGACGAGACCCTTGCAGCATCCATTGAGGCGCTTGCGACTGATTGCGGTACGTCTAGCCTTAGAAATGCCATTCGCGTCCGTCTCCATGCGCTCGTCCCGCTCAGCGAATCTTGTGTCGGTGTCGTAGTTGTCCAGAAAGGAGTAAGCGCGCAGGGTTACTGGCAGCTCCCATTTCGTTGATAGAGGTATAATAGCGAATGTTTGGAAGGCCTTTCTCCGATTCGGTTTGCTAATAGACTTGAGGATATGCCAGAACAGGCTGTCCAACTCTTCAGGTAACGAGTCAACGAGTTGCATCAAGGCGGCTCGGCCAGCTCCATTCTCCAGCTGCTCTCGCATTTCCTTGACAGCAAGAGCAACCCACAAAAAAATACCCTCGGCTTTGGTGACAACGGCTTCGATAAGGCTTTCCCGGCTTTCCACGTCCAGATAATCGTCGAGCTTGTTCGTTGTATATGTGACCATGTCGAACTAAGCGAGCTAGTGAAGTCGGGGCCGTTGCTCGGGTGAAAAGGCGCTCAAGAAGACATTATACTCTCTGCCGGAAACACACAGTTTGATGCCCTGCGGTGCACAAGAGACCCAACTAGTCAGTAGCTTTACCATCTCTTTATTGTCATTCTGTGCGGTTTCCTAGTACTCGTCAAGGCCATCGATGAAGAAGCAGAAGCAACGATAGTCATAGAGGGTTCTGTCGCGCATGAGACGGGAGAAGGCTCCCCGAATATCTCTGCCTGGGATGACAATGCGGGATTGAACTTGCCAGGATTTGGCATTTACTTCAGTCCACAGTTCAGGCATGGCCTTGGGTATTAGCCCTGGGTTGGATTTCAAGACGTTATGTAGGAGAGAGCGACAGAGTCCATCCAGAGACTTTTGCCTTGCCGTGCCGGGTCGCCAAAAGAAAAACCTCGCGATAAGGAGACATCTGTCGTCTTTGAGAAGTAAGCATTCGTTGTCGGTAGCGCGGGCCTGTCACATATGCCAGTCGCCGGGAGTAGCTGTTTCTGAGTTGGAAATGTGCTTACTGGCCCATGTGAGGAGCTCCCTCCTTGTTCTCTGGTGTCCACCCAGGAACTTCATCAAGGTCGACTTCCCAGATCCGAGTTTCCCTGATATATGAAAAATCCCGCTTCCTGTGGAAAGCCAACGTATGAACTTCTCACTAGCGGTACGTCTCATTTCCTCTCGCTTTGCGTCGCAGTATGTATTAGCGGCGGAGTCCTCATCGAGAATCCATCGAAATGTTTCCGAATGTGCTTCCTCAACGGTATCAGACCGGCCATACATACGCTCAAATGCCAAACTGTTCACAAGGCGGGCTTGCAGGATAGCTGTGATGGCGCCTTCCTGGATGCCCAATCAGCCGGTGAATCTGCTCTTCAATTTCGCCGCTGATGATGGTGGTGTGGACGCTTTGACGCAGAGCATCGATGCTCTCGCGGAGTCGCTCGAACTTGGTGGCGTTATCACTCGCGGAATCGACCAGAGCCTGCAGCGAGATCCTGTTGAGAAACGTCAGCTGCAGGTTGATCTGGTTGCTGCAATTGTTCAACTGCTGCTCCAACTCTTCCTTCTCCTTTTCGTGCACTTTATGCTTCAATGCCGACCAGAAACTCTGCATCTTTGACGTAGTTTCTGTGGGCTTGATAGGCCGAAGCAGCTTGGCGAGTTTCTGCGAGAGCTCTCTGTACTCAGAAGCCAGGATGCAAAGCTCCCTATCCTCTCCGGTGAGCATTGAGTCGTTAGGTGGACTTAATCTGGAGAGGAACCGCGTCATTGCGTATGTGATTGCCTCTCGGCTTCGATTGTCGTCGAGAGCGCCATCGAGCGACTCGTGGATTTGATCGCTCCTTTCAGGAGGCTTGTGCTGAATGTAATGAACGCGACAATGCTGGATGCGAGACCGACGGCTGTTACTGGGTCCATTGCGATTCTCTTTGCCACCGAGTCTCAATGTTGGATGCGCACTCTGTGGGAGGCTGGAAGACATCCTGAGAGAATTTTCCCATGACCAAAAACGTGCCGCGTGCGTATTGGCTGAAGGCTGTTCTCTGAGTAGTTCATCGTGCCTGCCGCATGCCGCAGAATCTTTCTCGGACTTGAGCAGTTTGGGAGGCACGTGGTGCTGTCCCAGCGACCCAACAAAAGTTTGACCATGAAAAATCCCGACCGTGGGGTCCCGAGCTCTTGTCGTACTGTCTATTTTTTTCCCTTGTCTTTTCTTCGTAGCCAATTTTTCGCTCCTTGGGATAATATCATGAACCTTGACAGGAGAAGCTTGGCAGCCAAAGCGAGGACCCCGTCCTTACTAACAGTCTACTATCACTCAAAATGGCCTCAGATGCTAACGCCACGGCGTTGAAGGAAGTTATAAAACCGTTGTTTCCTCCATCCCGGATAAATACTTCATCCGCCACGTGATTGATGGCGTTGCATCCAAGACGACTTTGGGCGGCGCGGCAGCCAAGTTTCAGGGGTTGCTGCCAACTTTTTGGTGGCTTCAGTACCAGAGTTCTGAAACGCGGTCCCAGCGCAGCCCCAGTTCAACCACCTTCACGATTCCATGTTTCATGACATTTTGTCAATTTGATCTCATCTCATCTCATCCCATCTCACAGTTCTCGCAATGCATCCAAGGAGCGACTACCTAGGCTTCCTGGGCCTGGTGTTGAAGACAACCCTGCTATCAGCAGCAGTTGTTAGTGCCACCACGGCACACCCATATCAGATCATATCACCATTTACGTGTCCAGCCTCCGACATAAGCACAACATGTCCGCTCTATCGACCGCCATCACCGCCACCATCACAATCTCAAAACCGGACTGCATCTCCACCCCACACATCAACATCTCCTCAACAACCACCACCTAGCCAAGAGTCCGCTAACCCTTGGTCCCGCGGCCCTATCTGCCGCCGAGCGGGCCACGATGAGTTCTGTGCCTTTGCTCACTCATCTTTCAACTCTGGACATGGAATTTCCATTATAACCACCGCTTCCCGGGTCCTTCTCCTCGGATCTCAACCTCCTCTCAATGAAACCCTCTCGCCGGGTTCACCGTCCCCGGACATCCCCCCACCGTACAAGGATGTCGCCATCCCCGGTAAAGGAATTGGTCTTGTGGCCACCGAGCCCATCCGTACCGGTCGACGGGTCATGGCGGCTACCGCAGCCGTCATGGTTGACGACAAAGCCTTCCGCGGGCTTCGTCGAGATGATCTCGCCGTATTGTTGGGACAGGCCATCGTTGCCCTCCCGAAGGATCACAGTGGGCGGTTTTTGAATCTCTCTGGGAGTGAAAGCCCCGAAGAGACCCAGCTAGACAGGGTATACAAGATCTTTACGACAAATGCGTTCCGCACGCCAATCCTGGGATCGACACTGGGGGAGGGCGGTGACAAGGAGAAATCCTCGGGGCCGGATCCGGAGGTGAACTTTCAGAGCACATTTACCGAAGGTAACAATCCCCTTTCATACTTCAAGTCTCTCTCTGTCTCTGTCTGTGTCTCTGATAGATAGGTACTGACACACCCATCCCTCCCAGTCTCCCGCCTAAACCATGCCTGTGCCCCTAACCTAGGCTACTACTTTGACTCTGCAACACTCACGCATCGAGTTTATGCCGTGAAAGACATTCTTCCCGGCGAAGAGCTCACCATAAGTTATGTCGAGTACGTCCCTCCCCCTTTCTCTCTCTGTCCCCTACCCGCCACCTCACTACAAATATAACTAACCTCCCTCCTTCGTGTGTGCGTGCGTGTGTATAGTGTCCTTCAACCGTCACAGACTCGCCAGTCTTTGCTATCCAAAACGTGGTCCTTCCAGTGCACCTGTCCACGCTGCACCGCCGAGAAACACTTACTCGAGGAATCTGATTCTCGACTCTCGCAAATGGCGCAACTCCGTCGCGAGCTCGATGACTATTCCGTTTCTGCGACTCCCGAAAAAGCCGAGTTGCTAATCACGTTATTCAAATTGGAAGGCCTCCAAGTACGCATCTATGAAGCGTACTACCGTGCAGCCATCGAGTGGAATGGGGTAGGAGATTCCGGCCGCGCGATGCGGTATGCGAGGTTGTGTCTGGACAAGGGACTGCTGCTACGGGGGGCAAAGCGGCCATTTGTGGACAGCATGCGAGCATTGATTGCGAATCCAACAGGGCATTGGAGTTGGCGATTTCGGTTGAAGTTGAAAGAGGAGAAGAAGGATGACCAGGCTACGGAGGAGGGGAAGGGAAAGGCTACTTGAGAGAGGAAAGGAGCATTGGAGAGTAGGCTGGAGGGACCAGGGCCATTGTTAAAGGTATATTCATTTTTTGGTTAGAAATTGGTTAATATTTTGTTTCGCATTGCTTTCCCGATTTCTTTAATGCGATTCACACGTGGAATAAGTTGAACAGAACCCAGGCCAGCTCGAGTCGATACATGTTATCTCCTTAATCACAAGTAATGGCTGGAATTGCGACCAGGACAGTTCTATGTCCCATACAATTAGACGAGGCTCGAAGTCTAGCTAAGATACCGCCATAGCGTGTATACTAGTACCATACCTAACCATCATGTCTAGGCTACAGTGTAAGTGGCCGTCTATGTTCCACAAGCTCGCCCAATTCAACGAATGCACAACATGCAGCAGCAACTATAACTGCCATAAGTGCAGAAAATACAACGCTTCGGCTATGACAGTCGATCAGGTCCTACCCTTACTCCCTGCTAGCCCGTCGACTGAGTTGGCCCTCAGTCTCGGGGAAGTGGTTCCGTCATACTAGGATCGGTAACATTGGCTTCGCCCTCAAGAGTAACGCCGCATGCCACTGTCGCCGTTAACTCTGCGACCGATAGCAAGGAGAGTCCCAACGCTTTGGCCTGCTCCTACACGCCAGCCAATAGAGCCACGCACTCAATGACGTCTTCGGGTTCCAGCAAGTGCCATCGCGCTAGGGTAACCTTGGTGCTGGGACCGACCGTCACGCTGTAACAATGCTCTGCCTCGATCTCGGCAGTGCCATCTGTCGGCCCAGAAAGGCCATTGAGGGCCCGGAACATGTCCTCGTCGGTGAAATCGTCACCCATGCAGAGGGCAAACTCGACCTTTCTGCTGCTTTCCGTAGTATCATCTTTCGTCTCCAGTGCCTTCATCTCGGCGTTGTACGTATGAACAAGACGCTTCACAATCTCACCCTTGTTGATGAATGTGGGTCGGACTTCAAGGTTCGCCTTACCAGCCATAACTTCCACGTCCCACTTGCGACCAACTGTTGACTCCAGCTCCTTGTGGCACTTGTGCGACATGTGGACGCCTTGTTCAGGGTCGGCGAGACGGTAATGCCAAGTCACGGCACAACGCTTCCGTTCGATAAACGAGCCTAGAAGTAAACAGATTAGCTCTGTGCTCGCAAGTCAAATGGACCAGTCAATTTACCTGATACCCGATCGGTGTAACTCTGGAAAATGTCCAGGACCTCCTGCTGCCAAGACATGTCAAACTTATCGGCCAAGTTCTCCCAGTCTGTGGTGCCGGGGTGTCTCATAAAACTGCCATGCTCGGCGCTAAAACCCAGCTCGGAGATATGGCCGAGGTGTTGGTTGAGGAACTCTTGGTCGCGCCCGGAAATGATCCAAACAGCGTTGCGGTGATCAGCCGCGAGTGCCTTGAGGCTCGTAATGACCCGCTCCGAGGGAACCGCTGCACTAGGTTCTCTAACGATAGGCGTCAGCGTACCGTCGTAGTCAAACATGAATAACCGCTTCTTGGCGCTGTGATACGCCTTGAGCATGTTGTCGCGATCGAGTAGAGGGGTGGCGACAATGTTCGTCCTCGAGTTCAGAACCGACACTAGGCGGCGGAGGAAACCGGTAATCCAGAACTGAACGTTCTTGCTGATGACATGAGAGAGCATAGCTTTCTCCTGCTCCTGTCGTTTCTTGGGCTCCATGGTCAATGCATGGTTGATCTGTGTAGCGACGCCCGACAAATCCCAAGGGTTGATGTGAATGGCGTCCCTGAGAGAACCTGCCGTGCCGCTGAACTCGGAAAGAATAAGCGGGCCAGCTGTCTCGCGCTGGCAGATTACATACTCCAGCGAGGTCGTGTTCATGCCGTCTCTTACCGAGGTGATGAGTCCGACATCACCTGCTCTGAGCAGGGCAAAGTACTCCTCCTGGCTGATATACTGGGGGTAGTGCTGAACCGGGGAGAAACTGAGGGAGCCGTACAGGCCATTGATCTTCATAACGAGCTCATTGACGCGACTGGCTATCTTGTTCTCCGGTTCTTCCTCCTCTTCGATATTGGTGGGTGACGTGACCTGAATGAGGACAACCTTTTCGCGCCATTCGGGATACATCTCGAGGAATCGCTCAAAGGCCATGAGCTTCTGTGCAACACCACGGACGCTGTCCAGACGGTCGCGACCGACAATGATTTTCTTGCCAGCGTACAGCTTCTTCAGGGCATCGTATTTCTCGTTCACGGAGTCGGTCCACGCCAAGCTAGCGACTTTGATAGCGTCAATGCCGATGGGGAAAACTCCGATCTCAACTCGGGATCCAAAAGCATCCACTCCGGTTGTATCGGATTCGATCTTTAGAACCCGAGAGCAGCAGCTCGCAAAGTGTTTAGAGTAGCTGTAGCTCTGGAACCCTATGAGGTTCGACCCCAAGACACCCTCGAGCACTGCATTTCTCCGCGGCAGGCAACGGAAATACTCGCTGCTGGGGAAGGGAGAGTGAAGGAAAAATGAGATGTACATGTGGGGCACTCGCTGGCGGAGCATGCGAGGGAGAAGCATGAGATTGTAGTCATGAATGATGACGATGTCGCCGGGTTTGTAGATCTCAAGAACTTTGTTGGCAAACTTCTGGTTCATGTGAGTGTAGTCTTCCCATTGCTTCTTCTCGGCCCGGCCGTCCGTCGGCTCGTGTTGTTTGTAGTGGAAGAGCGTGTACAACTCATGCTCGGCGTACCGGCGCCATCGGGCCTGGTCCTTGAGCCTGACGCCCTCGTCGTGGCCATCGGAGTCATCTGCAAGCCACACAGGGACTGTCTTTATCTTCTTATCGTGAGACAGCTGGTGCTCGAGACGCAACATGTCCTCGCGGGGAATCCAGAGCCCATCGGCAAGGGGCGGCGTTGGGGGAGCGCTCTCGCCATCGAGAGGCACGGGCTTGGAGAGCACATTGAGGGAACTGAGGTGCACCGTCGTGCCGGGTGGTGTGCTGGGGGGAGAAATCAGGTCGGGGGGTGTCCCAATCTCGCCCGTCCAGGATACAACCGTGTGGTTCCACGGGCAGTCATCGGATGAGAGGTACGAAAAGGCGTCGAACAAGGCCGATTGCCCGCGGCGGGGTTGCAACTCCTGCATGACAATGACATCAGCCCCACCATCCAGAAACTTGGCGCCGCTCCAATCGTCCCAGTGCTTCCTCTCGCCCCCGATTGCCAGTTCGCGAGAGCCCCAGAACAGTCGAAAACTCGAAAACAGGGCGTTCACTTACCCAATCAGAACCCTTGCGGTATTTGAAAGTGTGAGGAATGTTGAAAGTCACCGAGATGATGTTGCCGCTCAGCGCCAGACTAGGGCTCGTCTTCCGAATCTCGGAGATGGACTCTCTACGGCTACCCATGACTGCAAGGCTCAAACGGCGCAGGAACTCTTTGCTTTCGTCTGCTCCAGCAACGACTGATGCCTTGAATGCCTCTTCTCCCTCACTAGGGTGGATAGGCTCGGGGGATGGCGCGAGAGCGTGGTCAATGTCCTTTCGGGAGAAGTAGCCGGGGCTAGTATTGCCTGACCCCTCGCCTAGGCTTCCGCTTTCCTCTGGCTCGTAGGTATCACGAGAGATCCCTGGTGTCACGGGCACCTCGATCACGGACGGTCGGTAATGCGGCGGAAGCGAGGAATCGGTGCGCTGAGGGACGGGTCGATCGGCCGCGGGGACAGGCGGGTCTTGGTCAAGGCCCTGGGGGGTATCTGTCTTCTGCTCCATGGTGAGTATCAACGACAGAACAAGTCGTTTGCTCAAGGGATGCTCAGGTGGCAGAGCCAAAGTGATCTGCCGCCGGAGAAAAGAAAGTGGGCAGAGGGCAGACAAAGAAAGCTGGCGGCGGTGACGGGAAACTGGGTACCCCAGCAGCGATGATGAAGTCTGCAGCGGCTGCGGGGCCTGCTCCAGGGGAAGACAGGGCCGAAAGGCCCAGACCCAGACTTGCCGCAACCATGCCAGGGAACCTGCGAGCACGCCGAGAGGGGTGGTGGGGCATCCAATCGACCGACTGCGGTTGCCCGCTTCACGACTGGACGGAAGTTGCGAAAGACCTATTTCCCCTCTTTTCTCGCGTCTCGTTTCTCCTTCAAACTGGGGCACTTCCTCCTACCGCCTTCCCGCGATCGGCGCTTTGTTCGGGTGCTGTTCCCAAGCACGCTGCTGCGTCAAGTTACGTGCATCACGAATCGTTGCTGATGCAGCAGCTGCTTGTATCCAGCTCCGTGATTGGATGAATCCGCGCCGTGGAGGGGCAGCAGTCGGGAGAGGCAAGGTCGCTCAAAGATTTCCGTCGAGCCCCAAACGACGCGACAGGGCCACCGAGGCGAGCAAGGCGGCAATCTTTGGCCATTGAGGCCCAAACACCTCCATCTCAAACACGGCTGATGCACCTTTCCTCGCCCACTTGGGGTTTGGAGGTTGACTCACGATGGGACGAGAGAGGGATGCAGTCGTGAAGACAGCATGCACAAAGCACTGACCACGCACCTGACGTAATTGCGAGGGGTCGCTGGTCACTCGGCTTGCGGCGACCGGCCCAGCGGATTCCAGGTCGCTCAGGGGGCGGTCTGTCGGGATGTTGCTTGTTGCGAGGGTGGAATTGGCGCCAGGGAGTGGTGGAACTGTGAGAGGGGGAAGAGCGCGAGGGAGTACTCGGCCTTTTTTTCTACTTGGAACAGGCAGCGCCACGAGTTGGCTAACGAGTCTGCCGAGGATAATAGCTTCGATTGCTGCGCGACGCCGCAGAAGACAAGGTTTGACGGTTTGCAGGGCAGCGCCGATGGCGACTGCAGGCTTGGCGGGATCAACGTCAACCTCTCAGACCTGAAGACCAGCTCCCCTGGTGGACACGGCAGCTAAATACGTCAGAACAAGCAGGTCCCGCCGACTGCCCTGTCTATCAGCAGCTGGGCGTGCGAGCAGCCAAATGACGGGCCGTCGAGGCGCGGTAATCCGTATGACGGGCCAGATGCAGACCGAGACACTTGGCGAAGCTTTGAGGAACCCGGAATGGACTCATCATGGGAAATACCGGATCCCACTGGTACCGGCCATGCCAGCTCGGGGCAGTGCGGCGCGGCCTGGCGAGAAAAGACAAAGACACAGAAACTCGAGCTATAATCAGGCTGAATAACGAGAAACGCGCATCGCTCGCGATGAGCCATTTTCCCAATGTTCCTCGCTCGCCGAAAATACACCCCCATCTCTCCGCCCTGCCGCAGTTGAGCCGGGTGAATTTGGCCGCAATTCCCCGACAGCTCGTGGCAAGTCACTGCCGTTGCGGATGCAAGCCTTCGCGCACCTGCAAGCAACGCTAAGGATAAGGCGAGATGATACAAACGGCCGAGAGGCTCGCCGCCCATGCACTTTTCACATGGCACAATCCAGGCACGTCACTGGTCTCAACTCGATTCTCCTGCCGCGCCTCAATTTCAGGCCTCACCCTGGCAATCCACGACCCGCCTACGACGCTGCCCATCACGCCTAACACTTGAACATTGCTTGCAACGTTCTGGTTGCTTGTCGGGTCCAGTTTTGACCGCCTTGTGCCATCGCGATACGTTTTAGAACTACCTCTGATAAGGTTGCATGAGTTGATACCCGATCAGTGGCAGCACTAGTCGTCGGGTAGAGTGTCTGCGCATCCTAGAAATAGCGACGCGCATCATCGCCGCCTTCAGTGAGGGGCACGCATACCCTACTGTGCGCCTATCGCTCCGGCCAGACTTTGGCAGCAGCGGACACTTGGGGTGGCGTTCGACTCCAAAGAGTCAGAGTCCCGGCGCAACCCGAGATTCTTGATGCATTCACTCGCAAGCAAAATTAACAACCCCGCTGTCTTTCCCAAATACCTAGATAGTCCCTACTTAACGCGTTTTTGGAGAGGCGCGCGCCATAAAATACGATATTACAAATAGTTTTTTATTACTAGCCCAATATTAACTACCTTTAGAGTGTGATCGGTGGCCTGGAAAATGGGCTTAGGATGAGCTTTCTGAATGCCCCGCACAGACCACTTTTCCAGCACCTGAACAACACCCAGAATCCATTCCAGGGCCTTGAAATTCCACTTCATAATCTTTCCTCCCAGCACCTGGAAAAAAATACGAAAATCTTGAATATAAACAAAAAGTGCATCAATTAATTGCCCCAACCTTAGGCAACTAGTTTATTTATTTTTCCATTATTTTGACTTGCTGTTGGTGTGAATGTTTAAAAGTGGAAAGTATAGTTTTTGCGACGTTCTTTTAACGTGTTTAGGTGCGATAACCACTAAAAGTCGTTAAAAGCGGCTTTTCCAGGTTGAATTCAGGACTTAACATGGTCATCTGTTTTCTTAGATGGATTTGGCAAAGTGGTGGTCCACTTACCAAGGCGATTACCTCAGTGGCTCGGAAAACCCGAAATAAGCGCGAAGTATTCATGAGAGCTGGCAAATACCGGCGCAATAGGGCTACACTGAGTTCGTGACTACTCGTTCCTTCCACTTGATACCGATTTCCGTGGGGTTGCCAGCACAAACGCGAGCAGTTTGCAAGTGGCTCATCAAATGATTTATTTGTTGTGCAGATATTTCCGGAACCCCAAATAGAAGGTGCAGGTCACACTTCCCTCCTTCTTCACCACAAAGTAGACGGGAACATGAATTCCCTTGGCCCAACGATCCTCTTCCCTTTCCCACACAAACACCCCATACACGAAAACTTGAGCCGAATTGCCTTTTTCTTTTTCGAAACGTAAAGGAAAGCCTACCGGCACAAGGTACGTCTCAAATCGCATCATACAGCACCCAGGCGCGGTAATGCATCATCCACCCCAGCTCAGCATGATATTCCTCC
>Ga0247763_1000555_pt1 | contig 22295 bp, 17 predicted proteins | sample UWRJL141409B4_FD_179926 | JGI IMG/M metagenome (GOLD analysis project Ga0247763, IMG submission 179926) | Plant litter microbial communities from Arlington Agricultural Research Station in Wisconsin, United States - UWRJ-L141-409B-4 | ecosystem: Environmental > Terrestrial > Plant litter >...
AAAAAAAAAACTATGCCAACTTGCCAAGTCACCAAACTACGGAACCACGGGGTGGGGTCAAGGTTGCGCGCAGACCGGTTTGGGATGGATTGATGATTGGAAGACGGAAGGCGGGCGTCGTTCGCGTCATTATATCCATTTGGCATGTCATTTTTTTTAATCTTCTTAACCCCGCAAAGGTTTCCGATCCAATGGTCATGAAGAATAATCTGAGAGACTAGAGGCAGGAAGGGTATATAAGTGTCAGATTTGTTGACGGCTGACAGATGGTGTGAAAAGACATCAAATCCAGTTCAATTGACATTAGACACCGACAGATCAATGGCCCCCACCGCCGCAGAAAGCATCACTGTCCCCCACGTAGTCGAGGCCAAGTACCTCGTTCACAAGGGCGTCTACAAAGACATTGCCACCGTCAGCTATGACGCCGATGCCGAAACGGGCAACAAGAACGGCCACACGCCCGCCAAATACCCTCACTATCTCCCCACCTGGAACCCCGAGCAAAAATACCCTCCCCTCGAGCCCTTTGAGCATTATGAGCATGGCCGTGACGCCGATCCAACTTTTCCCAACCTCTTCCCCCACGGAATCAGCAAAGTCGCCCACTTGACGCCCACCATTGGCACCGAGGTCGACGGGATCCAACTCTCCAAGCTCACTTCCGCCGGCAAAGACGAACTCACTTTGCTGGTCGCGCAACGCAAGGTGGTCGCTTTCCGCAACCAAGATTTCGCCGACCTGTCTATTGAAAAAGCCCTGGAGTTTGGCAGCTATTTCGGCCGACACCACATCCACCCTACCTCCGGGTCTCCCGAAGGGTTTCCCGAGATTCACCTGGTGCATCGCGGAGCGGGGGATAATAGCGTGGATCAGTTTTTTGCGAACCGCACGAGCAGTGTGGCGTGGCATTCTGACGTATCGTATGAGCAGCAGCCGCCGGGGACGACGTTTCTGTATATCCTTGACAAGCCCGAGACGGGGGGCGACACGTTGTTTGTGGATGCCGTGGAGGCGTATAATCGGCTCAGTCCGCTGTTTCGGGAGCGCCTGCATGGACTCAAGGCGACGCATTCGGGTATCGAGCAGGTGAATGCGGCGGCTGCGCGGGGGAGCATCAAGCGTCGGGAGCCGGTGGTTAATGAGCATCCTATTATCAGGACGCATCCGGCGACGGGGGAAAAGGCGATTTACGTGAACCCACAGTGTGAGTCTCGCCCGCTCTCTCTTGAATTTGTGAGCAGTTCTGACAGTCAGCCAACAGTCACCCGCGACATTGTCGGGCTCAAGAAGGAAGAGTCGGACGCCGTCCTCAAGTTCCTGTACGACCATCTTGCCTATGGCGCTGACTTCCAGGCCCGCGTCAAGTGGGCCGAAGGGACTGTGGTCGTGTGGGATAACCGAGTCACTCAACACTCGGCGCTGATTGACTGGAAGAACGGACAGCGCAGGCATCTGGCGAGAATCACGCCTCAAGCGGAGCGGCCCTATCAGACTCCCTTATGAGGGTTGAAGTTGACAGGAACCAGGTTGGAAAACCGGGCATGGGTGCAAATAGGCATGGTATAATTTGTTTGTAGCCGACTTTCAAACAAGTCCAGATTGTTTTTGCTGCCGTGATTCATATGAATGGAATTTCATTGAGCAAGCTTTTCGGGTCTTCGGCAGTTTCGTGTTTGATCTTGTTGCTTTCGCGGCGTCGTCTTTGCTCCTCTCGCCTGGCTCGCATTCGCACGAAAGGGTCATCGTCATCATCGTCTTCTGGTTCGGCTTTGACAGGAACTAACTGTGGCCTTGCAGGGCGACTCGAGCCGGAATTCCTCGGTCCAGTTTGCCAGGTTTCCGCTCTCGGGGGCCTATCGACAGCTCGTTCAGGGGCAGGGGTGGAAACCGGAAGAGTAGACCGTCTGGGGACCCTAAAGCGTGAAGGGCCATCTAGGTCGTCCTCATCGTCATCATCGCCATCGTCGTCATCGGACTCGGGTTCCTGTTTTAACCGCAGCTCAACGCCACCATTCCGGCCAAATCGACGCGACGGACTCGCATCCTCCGCGCGAGATCCCATCGTGACTGACGACAGTGAAGCCAACGGCACCGCCTTTTTCCGCGGACTGTCCATCAACCCCTGCAGCGTCATCGCCATCTGAGGGTCATCACTCTCCTCGCGTTTCCCCAGAACACTTGCAACCGCTTTGCGCTGCTTCGTTGCTCTGTCCAGAGCAGCATGCCGACGTTTAACGAGGTCCGTCATATCGCCCGTGACCGGCCGGGAGATGGTCTTGATAGCCTCGGCATTCTGCGAGTCAGTCAGGTTTTTGAGTCGTTGGTACTCGGCGGCGTGGAGATGGCGGGTGAAGTCGCCGGCGACGGAGAGAAATTCATCTTCCACCATGCGATACTTGTCATCGTGGTCGACGCCTTCAATCATGAATCTGCGACGGGATGGTTAGGTGGCGTTCCGTTCAAGAGTCAGTCAGTTCACGGGACGGGGAAAAGAAAAAATGCACTCTTCTTTGAGAGGTTCGGGAGGAGGTGATGTAGACGGTGAGCGTCCTGGTAAGAATATTAGAGTTTGGATTTCTTGGAAGTTGGCGCAAGGCGTACCAGATGTTCTGCCCAAACTTCGTCTTGGCTTGGGTTTTGGGGTAGGCGTTGGCGTTGGCGATGGTTTCGCGGAATTGCGGGCCAGCGCTGGACTGCGACTTGAAGATGCATCTGGGGTTGCCCTTGAGGTGCCAACTTTCCATGGAAGTTGCCGGGGCATTTTGAGCTGTTTTCGCCTCTAGAATGCGCATCTATTGATGTACTTTGTGGCTGCCGGCATTTTGAAGCTTGCATTTGACGAGAGTGCGTCCCAAAGGGAGTCACGAGAGGTCTGTGCATTGCCCCACATCCCCACCTGCAGCAAGCTTAGCTGTCTGAGGGCAAAACATCTTGAAAGCTTCTTGATAAATGAGTATTCGGTTTAAACCTTTCCCACCAAAACCTTAAACCTTCTCATGATCAAAACTTTAATAACCGAAACCCCAATTTAGCAAAGCTAGGGCTTGCAGTATAGAGCTGAGGGGAGAGCTTGACCCCTTCTTTCCAGTTCCTTCCTCGTCTAGTACGAATGAAGCTGAATTTCCCCAGCCGCAACATGAAAAATTCAAAACCGAAATGGCAACCACCATTGCAGTTGAATTAAGCCTCTCTTACCCAGAGTTAGGAGAATGAATATGAACTAATAAGTCAGTCCCTTTTTACCCATTAACGAAAAAGAAGAGAAGACGGAATACCTGTTGCAACTTTACAAAAAACGGCAAACTGGAACATGTTTGCTACATTTTGCCGTCAAGCACCCTCAACGAGAAACAACATCGACGACACGGGGTCTTTCAAATGTTACGTTGAGGCCTCGGTGTGACATCGCCAGGTTTTCACTCACATTTAACAGCCAGGGACCCCAACTTGAAATACTATTTTTGATTTGACCCACCTGCCAAATAGCTTGAAACTAACTTGCTCTTCTTTTTTATCGGTTCACTCTAGAAATGCCCAAGGCACATTTGATTGGTTAGGTAGTGAGCGGCGTTCATGAGGCTCTCACCTAATAGGAAGGCGCGGCTCGGCTCTGCAGCCCACGTGGGCGTTTGGAGCCTTCCGGTCCCGGGATCAGAACCTCTGACGACATCCCCCGCGCGAGGAAAAACTTGACGCTCGTCAAATTTGCAATCAAGTGACATTTAACGAAGATGCAGTAGTTGCAATGGCCAAGGCCATCAGCGTCACATCTAGCATTCTCCGCTCCATTACAATAGCGTCCAAAAGTCTTCCACTCTTCAACGACGATCCTGTCAACCCAAGATAACAACCTCCACACCAATGCCCCGCCTGCGCACTTCAAATTCGGAACCGATTGACCTCTCCAAAGCAGCCAGGAGCCGTCAGAGGACCTTATGGCACTTTGGACTCGCTGCGACCGAAAAACGATAACAAACTGCACCACCTCCAGCCAGTCCGAGGGACACGGTCACGATCGAGAGTCTCCTTCGCTCGGTGCAAGTCGACATAGAAAAACCATTGCGGGCAAGGTCGCTGTGTGGGTTCGGCTCGATCCAAAGTGCAGGTCCTTCAAAGCGACTGGGATACCAAAGGCGCGGTATCGCCCTGTAGGGACGGCGGAAAAGATGAACGCCTGATGGGCAATTTCGAGGTTCGGGTAAGGATATTGAAGGCAAGTTCGGGACCGGCCATGCGCCCCATCGGTAGCTTCCCGAACTTCCCAGCTGAACAACCCCGGTTACAACCGCGAAAACGTGGGCAAATCCGGACAAGGGTCTAGTACCGGAGCAGCCAGTCCGGTAGGATTCACCGCGCGCCGTTCCACTTCTTCAATCCGCTTCCAGCTGGGCCCAGACCCGAGGATTATCGATTCTAGTTCATGGCCCCTAAAGGACGCGGCGATAGTGCGTCAACAGGGTGCAACCCGCCGGGGTGGCCAGCCAGCCCCATGCAGGTTCAGCTCGGGACGGGATCGGGGCTAGACCGCCCCCAGACCGAGTTGGGAACTGACCCACCAGTTAATCAAGCGCCACGGCGGTATGCGACGGCGGGAGGATCTCACGAGTTCGCGATAAGGCGGAAGTGAAATTCAATGGCTTCAATTCTTACAGCGGCTTAGACAGACCGGTGGAAGCTGAACGCGTGGGGAAGCTGAAGAAAACTATTGGAAGGTGTATCTCGGGCCTGCACCAAACCCCTGAAGAAGTTGCACGAGCCCAAACTTGTCTGCAGCAGGGGAAAGGGTGTTATAAGAGGGGGAGGAGTTGGTCGACTTACCAGTATGGTCGCCTGGCCTGTGTCTCCCCAGTCTTCTTTCTTCCCTCATCTCCTTCAACGAGATGGCTGTGCTTCGGCGTCTTGGCCTCGTGTCGATGGTGGCCGGCCACGCGGCTGCCTACCAAGCCCCCGCGCCTCTTCCCGGACAGGTTTACCTCCCGAGCGTTGGCAATGTGCTCATCGGCGGAGGCGTAGGCTTCCGTCCCAACGACAACCTCGTCGACGGTATTCTACGAGATGGCATCACCAACCGACCTGTCCTCGGGATCACCCTAGATGACATTGTCGTTCTCAGGGCTGCCAACGGCCAGGAGAGGTGCTGTCCGCGCGGTACTCTCTTCAACGGCGAGCGATGCGTCTTCCCTTCATCTGCCGTTTGCCCGGAAGGATTCCGACCCGAAGGCAACATTTGCGTCGGCAAGAACAAGCCCGACTGTCCTGGAAATCTCATCTACGAAGACGGCCAGTGCGTCCGCTCAGAGCCACCCAACTGCCCGCCCAACAGTGAATTCAACAAAGAGACGCATCAGTGCGAGGGATTTCTCGATCCCGTCTGCAAGTCGCCCCTGGTGCCTCGGAACGGAACTTGTACCACCGGGCCTCTCTGCAATCCCGGATACACACTCGTGGACAACCAATGCGTCATGATCGTATCGTCAAACTGCGATGGGGAGAACCTCATCCCTGATGATCTGGGTCGCTGTGTCACCAAGGAAGGCCCCGTCTGCCCCGATAACACGACCCTCGTCGATCGCAAGCTCTGCGTGCACAAGGACAAGGCTGCCTGCCCGACAGGCTTCCGGCTCGTCGACAACAGTTGCTTCCATGAGGAGGATCCCAAGTGTCCCCAGGGCTACATCTGGAACAAGAGCGTCTGCTATCGTGAAGAGCTACCGGTCTGCAAAGAGGGTCGATACAGCAACGGCAACTGCGAGTCTATCGAGGGCCCAAAGTGCGACTTTCCCTTTGAAAAGAAAGGGTCGGTTTGCGAACACCGGGAGAAGCCCTTTTGTGATCCAGGAATGAAGCTCTTCTCCATTGAGCAACGCACTGGCGTAGACCGCGCTCGTTGCTGTCGTGACGTTCCAGGCATGCAGCTGCGTTGGTCGACGTGTGAATTCCCCGCAACGGGCCCTGAGGAGTGTCCTCCAGAGATGACATACGACCCAAAGAAGAAGATATGCACGTCTCCTCCCAACTACGCCAAATGCCCTCAAGGCTTCGAGCACGACAAGGTCAACAACGTGTGCATCTCCACGGGGTCTCTCAAATGCGAGGTAGGGATCCCCATGAACGGCCGGTGTATCCTTCCCGGCCCTCCCGACTGTGGCCGGGAGGCCAGGTTTGACCAAAAGACAGGCCGGTGTATCGGCGGCATCCCAAAGTGCCCCAAAGACTCCATCCTCTCTGGTAGTCATTGCGTCTCGATCATCTACATCCCCGAGTGCCCTGCCAACACGACCCTCACCCTCAACGGGATGTGTATCTCAACAATACTCCCCACCTGCCCGGACAATTCCACCATCACCGACGGCAGCTGCGTGCATCCTCACCCAGCCAAGTGCCCTGATGGGACCTACACGTCTGGCCCGAACTGCATCGAACCTGGTCCCACCCCGACTTGCCCAGCCGGTACATTTCTTGTCGGTTCAGATTGCGTTGGCGACGAGCCGCCACGATGCACGCCTCCTTTTGTCAGCACTGGCAACAACAAGTGCGTCTCTCCAGAAGGTCCCAAGTGCGGCAAAGACTTTGCTCTCGACGAGCAGGGACGCTGCGTCTCCAGGCTCGACCCTGTGTGTCCGCCCGGGTCGCAGTATGTGCACTGCACCAAGACTTGTGTTTCCCGCGAAACACCCAAGTGTCGGGAAGGAGACATGGACGCCAAGGGTAACTGCCGCAAGGGCGCCCCCATGTGCCCTCCCGGGACTGCCTTCATCGAGGGTGTCTGCGTCGGCAGCAAGCAGCCGAAATGCCCCGAGGGGAGCCGCCACGATGGTGTCACGGGCAAGTGCATTTCCGTTGCGGATCCCGAATGCCCCGTGGGGACGCACATGGATGGAGACAAGTGCGTCGCCGACCCTGCCTGTCCCGAAAAGACACGCCTCAAGGATGGCAAGTGTGTCGTCGACACACCACCGGACTGTGGTGGGCTGGGTCTCAAGTTCAGCAAGGAACGCAACATGTGCGTCACCACGGGCGATCCCAAGTGTCCTGATGGCACCGTCTACGATCGTGCCGGCAGGAGATGTACGGCGACAAGCAAGCAGAGGTGTTTCGATCTTAGAACATGCCCTGCTGTGGAGGAGGCCCCGCCTACGCTCCCGGACCGACCAATCTATTACAGCACTCCGGAGATTTCTTCCGAGCCAGTGCAGACTGAGGAGGCTGCTGCTGCTCAGGCGGCACAGGTGGTGCTCGAGGAACGGCAAACTGACAATGATGCCAAGGATGAAGATGATGATCTGGAGGAGGAGGATGATGATGTGAACGAGGAGACGGAGGATGCTGATGACTTGTAAATTACCTACCTGCATAGGTACTCAGGGACGGTCCAATCCAGTCTCTTTTTTTTTTTCTCATCTTGTCTCTGTAAATAAAAACAAAATGTACATGTATACTACACGACCAGATTCCCACGCTTTCCGTAACTAGTAGGTTGATGATCGAGAATAGGGGGTTAAAAAGGGGCCAATGTCTTGAAAATGCCTTGAAATTTCTACCCTTCCACAGCGAAAACTGGAAAATGTTTAGGTAGGTAAACAAGCTTCCAGTCCAAACATGCAAGGGGTGGTGGTGGATTTATCATGTTACCGAGATGGCCCGCGTAGAGAGAGAAGACTTGTCATAAGATCATTATTGTTTGAGACCAGACAGAGTGTTTGATTAGATGCTTAATCCAAAGCCACTGACGCAGATTTGGAAACCGTAATATGACACATAAATACCTAGATGGGGGCTGAGGTCAGCTACCCTGCACTTACCACCCCTTAAACCAACCCTGAGCCAGATAGGCATAAAGTTTTTGTAAACTATTCTAACATCCCGTTGTTACAGTTCTTCATAACCCATAAGCCGTCTTCCGTAACCAGACCGCCAAAACAGAACCCCCAGGAATCATCCACTCTTTTTTGGCCAGTCTACATCCAAACGCCTTTCCAGCCAAAAGAACCCAACATTCCATACCAATGCCTGGGATGGCTTTCGTCCGATCCCTGCTCAGAAACGCCAGCCCCACTCGCCGCTTCATGCGCGATCCCATCCGAGGCCCAACCGTTTGTCCAAACTCCGGACCCCAAACACTGCGTATACAGGGTGAGGATTGCCACCCGTTGTTGTAGCGTATCGATCCCCAGAATCAAAACCAATGATGTAGCCAAAGCAGACTTGTAGTCCGAACCCGCTAGACAATACAAAAAGGAGAAGGTAATTGCAAATATTGTTCCCCGGATCAAATATTCCGCGGCCCCAAACAGTGGCTTCTCATCACAAAGCCACGCGAGTTGTTGATGCGGCGCTGCGAGCTGTTTGCCTGCTGCGACAGACGACATTCCGTGTGATGGTATGTCATCATCATATAAAGAAGATGCCAGTAATCCCTCTGCTGCCCCTCTGATCCCCGCTCCCGGCCCGGGCGTTGAACCAAAAACCGGCGATGGCGTGAGGAGCGGTAACCCCGACGATAATGGGTCTCCATAAAGAGAAGGGACTGGTCTCTGTGGCCAAGTTGGACAACTTGCAGATGGCCCTCCCGCATTCGTATTTGCGCCAGGCACGCAATCCTGATTCTCTCTCGCTCTTCTCCGCCGCCAGCTTCCGAAGCTCGACTCCAGGCCCTTTTCAGCTGTAGATCCCGACATTGAGTCAAGGCCGAGTGCTTCTCTCGCACCTTCGATGAGGGTCAGGATGAGCTCACGGAAACGATCCAACGTCTCAGCATCTTCAACGTCCTTGTCAACGAATGGGGAGGCTCCGAGTTTCACATTCCATACCAGGTCCACTACCTCGCGGTATGCCTCAAGCTCTGCGTCATATGAAAACAGCTGCTGCCACCTCAGGAGGTCGTGGTCAAACTTGTCGATCAGGATAGTATCCCCGCTCTCGCCTACTAATGTTTCGGCAATGGCACGGGCGACCGCGAGGAAAGAAATTGTATCGCCAACCTCGGTCGAGGGGTCGCCACGACAAATTCTCTTCATCATCTCAATTCCAGAAGACCACAGTCGGCGATAGTTCGAGAACTGTTTCTTGAAGACTCCGAACTCCGTCTTGGAGCTGCATGCAACGCTCTTCAGTTGGTCATATTGCTTGATAAATCGCGTCTGGAGATTCCGGAAGCCACGTTTGCCAACGCTGCTGTATGCCCGTTTAACAAGGTTTTGTGCTATGTCAGGGAAACCGGCTCGAGTGAGGTGTAGCGATGCGAGTGTGACATCCGCGCCATGCTTGATGAGATACTTGACAATATCCTGCTTCCTTGCACGTGCTGCGGCACTGAGAGCCGTGCCTCGCATGGACACGGCGTTGATGTGAACTCCGCTTTGCTGTAGCTCAACGACAGATTGGAGATTGCCTTGGGAACATGCCGATATGAGACGGCGAATTTTGTAAGCCGACGGAGAGGTATCAGCGGCTGAAATCAAGTTCACATCTTTCAAGCCGAGCGAGAATGTCGAGTCCCAAAGCAGCAGGAACTTGAACATGTCGAGGTTGCGTAGCCTCGCAGATTCCGTGAGTGCTGTAACTGGCGGCGAACTAGGAGATGATCGTTGAGTGGTGAGGCTCTCACTGAAATCAGCGCCGAGTTCGAGAAGCAATTGTGCCATGCCGACATTCCCGACCCCCACGGCCGAAAGTAGCGGAGTGAGCTCTTGGACGCCGGTTGCATGGACCACTGATCCCCTTCCGCTCATCAACGCGCCAGAATCAACCAGGGTGCGGACAACATCTTGTCTATTGCTCTCCACCGCCGATATGAAAGGTGTCGTTGTGTTGTCCACGAGTATCACCTGGGCATTGACATCCGCTCCGAGGTTAATCCACGTCTTGATAGCATCCACCGTGTCTTGCGCGCACGCCTTGACGAGTTCGCCGTTGAGATGCGGCTGAAGATAGCATTCGCCAAACAGCTCCGCGGGCGCAGCGGCCGTGCCATAAGAGTTGATCGCCTCGGTGTCGCTGGCGTCAAGGCCTTGGCTCGCCAATGATGCGGAGATGGTGGGGGGTAAGTCTTGAGGTGGTTGATTGTAGAAGCCGCTGATATTGCAATGTATCGGTACATGTAGTCCAGCAGGACCAGTCGAGTTTAAAATGTGACCGCTCAAATGATCTTGCGCTCTGTTGTGTCTTTGGATTGATGGCCGAGGAACATAGTGACTAGCACTCGAAGCGTCCGAAAAATTACCAAGCAACCACGAGCCTGCCCCATCAGCAGCCTTGAAGCCGGAGTCGAGTTTGAGTATATTGCGTACCAACTGTTGCTGTCGGAACACCTTGAGGAGATTATCGTCAATAATGCCGTATGATCGCAGATTCTGCCAGCCAAACCTAGACCACACCTCGCCATCACTTAAGAAGCCATCAACAAGTAATTGAAGAGAAGGCAGCATAGAAGCCGCCTGAAGCTTGTTGTAGTGGCGGAGCAGCACGAAACCATTGATACTCGGTCCAGCGAGCAAGGATGGGGTTGTGAGGGCAATTCTGGTGCCGAAATGCACTGGACCAAGGATCCCCTTGAGTGCAACTAGCAGCTCGTTATCGAGGATTGTGACTGAAAGTTGGTCCAGGATGCTTTCAACGTAAAACGCATGTGTCTTGGGCGACGGTGTGGGTCGACACGCGCATTTTTCGTCGCAACCTCTCGAGTCTAGATCGTGGTACTTCCGACCTCCCCAAGAATCCGCTTTGTACACGCTCGCCTCGTCTCCCGAACTCCACGATGTTCTAATCGAACTGTTAGTCTGCCCATGAATGAGTCAATGGGGTTAAACTCACGAGCCTGCAACATGTATACGGAACTTCCTTGACGGCTTGCCGAGATATGAGCACCCAGCAGGCAGTTCGGCGGGCGCAAACGCGCCGTTGGAAACGGCGACGGGAAATCCGTCTAACTCCGCGAAACCGAACGGCGATGATATCGCTTCGAAGTCATGAATCGTGCCGAAGCCCGGGACTTCACTGGGACTATGGACTTCACCGAGACTGTCTGTTCTGGTACTGATGCTGTATGGAGGCGGATATCCTATGTCGTCCAAGAGAATCTCGGTTGGTGCGTGGTCGGGAGCCCTTGCGTCCTCATAACGTCGAACTGCCTTTCGCTTGAGGTACTTGGCAACCCGCGTCTTATCCATCATCTTGCGAACGCCATCTTTGACAGTCCCAGAATTAAGGATGCGGGAGGCACGGCTTTCTGTCATGTTCTTTTCGAATCCCCATCGTTTGATTCGGCGCTTGTACATTCTTTCACTATGATCGGTTAGAACAGCATCTGATTAGCAGAACATTCCCCTTACGTGGCACGAAAGCACCAAGGCTCTCCTGACAGTATCTCCATCACAGTTTTCAGAGAATTGTTTCTCCTTATGTACAAGTTCTCGATGTCGTTTTTCATGGCTTCCCAATCCTCCTCCGAGTGTTCACGTCTGCCCACCCTGGCCCATAGCGTTGGGGAGGAACCGTTGTTATCGCCGAATCGATGATACCCGGGCACGAGAGGTGAGCTCGGTGGTTCGGTGTCCACCACCATCGGGTCGGGACCTTTGGGCGAAACGAAATTGGCTCAGGGTCCTCGTGGCATATTGTCAACATCTTGTCGCCTCCATCATGATAATGCTCCGGAACCCAGTAGGCAACCTCAAGCCCTTCGCCACTGTCATCCCAGGATTCATTCAGCATGTCGGCCATTGCAGGAACCCCGTGAGCTCAACGGTAGGCCAGCGTCAGGGCGGAAGTGATTTCATGCTCCATGCAGGTTCCAGATAGCGTGATCGGGAGATGGATGACCGCCAATCTATACTCGACTGGCGAGTTGAACGTGACGAGGCTCCGGCAGGCAGGGGCAGCCAAAAGGTCCCCGCGTCGAGCGCGGGTCAAGATCCCTCCGACTGGAACAAGATCTTCGGGACAGTCGATGGTTCGCGCTCAGAGGGAAGGCGTCTAGCCCCAATTCTGCCTATGGCCCAATTAAAAGCTGCAGATTGGACAAAAGGACCCCAGCACATAATGCCGGGGGACCATCTTACCTATCAGAAGGAGAGTCTTTTGGGAGGCGTCAACAAGCTCTTGATTGGCTACCTAGTTCGGGTACTTCTGCTGGTGTCCCGGGAAAATGCAAGAAAATCCAACCGCTTTTCCCAGCGTCGAAATCGAGTTCTTGGGTGCTCTTGCCGTATCGGGGAGCGCAACCAGCCTACCCGCTGCTCCTTCACGGTGTCGCAAAGTACCCAGGTATTTGCGCGTGAACTTTTTTTAAGTGGCATCTTAAGTTCATCATGGCGCAGTTATTTCTCCGTTAGGCATAATTCACATACAATCCAGATGCCTCCACCTCCCTCACCAACAACTTCCAAGGCCGATGGGCCGACCATCTCGTCGTGTTGGCAGACTCCAATGCCTCCCTTTCGTTCAGGAAACGTATCTTGTTCATATCCGATTTCCCCGACGGCTCTGCAGCAGCGCTGATGGTCAAGGCCGCTGTCTGGACCGCTGCATTCTTCTGCGTGTAAATGGCGCGCATGACAGCTAGCTCAAGATTTTCTGCCACAACGGTGAATCCCTGGCTGCGCATCAGAACCACGCTGTTGTCATTGTCAAATAGTTTTGCCAGCTCGTAGGCGAGATTCGCATGGCGCTCCATCACGTCCGGCATGTTGTCAGGGTCATAAAGTGCTGCCGGGTCGCAAACAGGCACGGCCTCACTCCCCAGAAAGCCCGCCGCATGGACGCACGCACGCAGCGGCACCGATGTCACCGTGTAGGGTGCCACTGCGTCAGATTCGCAATGCACCACAGCTTGAACTCCGCCGTGCCGCTTGTATATCTCGGAGTGAATCCGGCGTTCGGCATAGCCTTCGGGTGAGCTAGGATCGAAAGCTTCGGCCTCCGGCACCGCGTACTCGACTAGATCATCAGGCGACGAGACGATCCCAGGCGCCATGCTACGCGACATGACAAACACATCGGGGTCAAGCGGATGTCGAAAGGAGAGGTGACCATAAGCGTCGAGGAGCCCGCGATGATGCAGAATGTGGCAGCCGTCGATGAGCTTGCGTTGGTAGGCTTGGATCAGACGCGCGCCGAGGTTGTCGTCGATTTCCATTCTCACCGTTCTGGGGTGGATTGTGTAGTATCCATCGTTCTTTCCCACCTAATTTGCGGTTTTCAACCCATCTATTGTTGATCACGTCATAGGGAGATCATCACGCTTAGAGTTCGAGGTCACCCCTTTCGCCCCTGGACAGCAACAACAACCCCTCCAAGTCCACCCTGGCATACAAAATGGAGGTACCTGCCCTAGGCTTAGTGAGGCCGCTGTTTGACGCAGCCCTGTTAGACGTTGACGGAGCGGGGATCATGGTGGAGTGAGACATAGAGTTGCCTAGGAGCACGATTGTCAACATCCATGCTTGAGCTCAGCGTGCGCCTGCAAGTCTCAGTACGTTGGTGTCTATCTCGGCAGATTTAAAGGGTTTCAAGCCCACGCTAACAATCTCTCAGGGGTTGGATTGTATTACCCCCGCCACTTTTCCGGGTGTCAGTTTTCCTCCACCTGCTCTAACCACCCCTGGTGGTACGCACTAAGCACAACTATCTCAGCTATTTACAGGGCGGATTCGGCCGCCTACGCCGTTTCCTCAACGCGTGACCGCAGCGGGGCCGTAGCCACCGCGCAGTCCGAAAAGGGGAAGCAATTCAATTCAATTCAATTACTTTTAGGGTGGCCTACCCTGGCCTACGGCCAGGGTTAGCGCTGCTACCACCGTAGTAATTACGTAATACCCCCCCGCTAGTTCGGGTCTCGCTTCCTCTACTGCCTTCCCGTCGCCCAGGGGCGAAAACGCACTAAGCTAAACCTATCTTACGCCAGTGAGGCAGGTGGTCCAATCTTGGCCTCTAACTAGGGAAGAACCGTAATGCCTATCTCCCCACCATTACCTTATACAGCTTAGCTGTTATAAGAGCCTTACCCTTCTTTCTGACCTTACACACCTCCCGTACCTTGCTTCGGTAGGCTACCAGTTCTCGGCAGTAGGAAACGTACTAGGGCTCCTAGGGCGTACCGTAGTAGTGTTCCGGGGTACCTTCCTTTCCAAACCTCCTTAGGTAGCTCACAAACGGGCCATAACCCGTTCTATATTATACAATCTTACCTACTCTGGCTCTCGTAGTACCAAGGACATCAGGGTATGGGCCTAACCCAAGGTCGGCGTACCTCTTGGGTCGGGACTCCGCCCACTACCCTTGGACCCTTTGCTCGTAGCGTCTCTTCGCAGCAACCTTGGCGTAGGCGTAGGTAGGGGAGCCCCTCGGTTCTACTTCCGGGGCCGTAGCTAACTTAGCCAGCTGGTCCGCTCTTTCGTTGCCCCAGACGCCAACGTACGCCGGGCACCACTCAACTCCTACGCCGGGGCTTTGGAGCGCCTCGAAGGCTCTGCGCACCACCGGTTGGCTCGTCGGGGAGAACCCTTTACTCGCTGTATTAACCGCGGCCTGCGAGTCGGAAAGGACCAGGGCCTCTCTTTCTACCTTCACCACACTTAGGGCTACCGCTAAGGCGACTACTTCTACGTCAAACACCTCAGCCCGACCTAACTTCTCGCTATAGGCTTCAGTTTCCACGCCGTTCCTCCACACGGATACTACCCACCCCGCACAGTCTTATCCTTTATTCTTGGAGCCGTCCGTATATATTATTGGTGTCCCCGGCCGTACCTCGGCCTCCAGGGCTTTCACCGCGCGTAGCTGCGCTTCTCTACCCGGCCACGAGAGCCCTACGGGGATGAGGCGGTCCGGGGGGGGGGATTGCCGGCCTTTGTATCTTCAGCGCCTCCCCCCAGAGTTTCTGGAGGTTTGTGCCCTTGGGGGCAGCGCCCTTTCTGGCCTTCTTCTGCTCGAGGCGGCCAAAAGCGTGGCACGGCGAGTGCTCCGGGGCCGCAGCGAGTCTGAGCTGCCACCTTTCTTGCCTCCTCGCGACTTCCAGTCGCGCCGGGAGCACCCCGCTCTCCCTGTGTAGCGCCGCCACTTGCGTGGTGAGATACGCCGGGACCACTGCCCTTGCCGCTTGCTTCAGCGGTCGGTCCAGTTCTTTCAGGAGCTGCGCCTGCGAAAAGGGGAAGCAATTCAATTCAATTCAATTTATTTAAGGGTGGTCTCCCCTGGCCGTAGGCCAGGTTTGACAGGCTACCACCGAAGTGATTACATAACACCCCCCCGCTAGTTCGGGTTTCGCTTCCTCCACTCCCTTCCTGCCGCCCCCAGGGCGGAAAACGCACGAAGCACAACTAATTCACGACCTCCTCCTTCTCCTTCGCAGCGACGGTCTACTTCGGAGTCCCGGGTCCCTAGTCCCGCGGTGTTGCAGTTCCGAAAAGGGGAAGCAATCTAGGGCTCTTTGTGTATTGCTGGACTGCACGTAAACTCGACCCTAACCCTGAATCTCGAATTCTTTGTGCCCCACCCGAAGCTGTGCCTGCTTGCCCTCGCAAGAGCTTCTGGCCACCATCCATTACAGCCGCTTCCCTTCTTCAATTAGAATACCGGAAATCCAAGTCTCGTTCACTATATCACCAAACCCCATTTATCAGCTGTAAAATTTTGATCATCGGTGACGCTGCCGAGCTCAACTTGACTTGACGAGGAACCCCGCACTCGTGCGAGCTCCCCCACAATGGGGCCGCGAAAAACAAGAGGCATCAAAAAGAAATACACGCAAGACGCTCTGAGTCTCGACAGCGACGATGATGAACCAATTACAGTTGAAGATGACCAATCCGAGGACGCCGACTTTGATGCACAGACAGAGAGCCGTGAGGAAGTAGAGGAAGACAATGATGATGTCGAGGATGCCGAACCCAGCAGCGACGACGACGATGACGACGACGATGATGATGACGACGCAGATCAAGGCGACAACGATGGAGAGGCCCAGGAGCCAACCGCTCAGCCGAAGCGCGTCAGGAATCTCCGAGTCAGTATGATTCAAAGTCGCAAGGGCTTCCACGATCTTCCAAACTACCCCCTCGAGACCCGCATCGTCACGCGCGTCTACGCGGGGCCCCTCAAGCGATATGCAAGGTATAGCGCCCTCAGGGAGGTCATGTATGGCCCAGAGTACAACCGTATCAAAATTATCTGGGATCTCGACAACAGGTGGAAAGACTACCCTCTGCTTCCGCCAATGTACCCCCCTGAAGACCCTCGTGGTATCACCCCGAGTCCGTGGCTACCGACCGGCTTTGAAGCCAAGCAGCAGGAGAGGGCACACAAATGGTACGATGAGTTTCGAGAGAAATGTCCCGAACCCCAAATCGCAGATCCAGTCCACCCCGATCACGTCACAGATAACCTCCCGAGAGCCAAGCACGGTCTTGTCACGTTGGTCGGGCCATGGGATGAACAGGAGGAGTACAAACTTAACCCAGGAAGCGGTATCGCTCTTTCCCCAACAGGCGTGCCACTCAGCGAACCTGCTGGAGATGGTGATGGTGATGATGACCAAGAGTCAAATGGCTGGATGGTTGATGTTGGAGGCATTCCCCTCGCCATCGCCTGGGCACCCCTGAGCAACAGCGATGCCCAGCTGCTGGCAGTGGCATCGATCCCCTTTTCCGATCAGGAACCCATCCCTCCCGACGCGCCAGACGAAAGCGAGGAAACTCGGGATTTCATGGGATGCATCCAGCTCTGGGAATTTGTCGGCCGCAAACCACCGCATTCCCTCGCAGTGCCCACTACAGCCCCTCCAAGACTTCTCACGGCAAAACTCTTCAACTGGGGTCGGCCAAAGAGGATTCAGTGGAGCCCGGTGCCGATTGAGACTACTGACATCTGCGGTATCTTGGCGATCCTCTGCGGGGACGGAAAGGCTCGGGTCATCGAGGTTAAGAACTCGGTTAGTCAAGAGTATCTATCCTCGTCGGAGTGGATCACGACGCCCATCGCGACTCTCGGTCTCTCACGCGATTACAATGTTAGTGTAACCTGTCTCACGTGGCTCAACACAAACCGCATCGTCCTTGGTCATTCAGATGGCACCCTCACATTGTGGTCTATTTATCCCCGGCAAATGCTACAACGGGTCGGGGCGCATTGCAACTACATTATTGATGTCTGTTCTGGCTACCCCTCCAACCCGTCGCTCATTGCATCCATTCCGGTGGGTGGTTGCACGACCCTAACGGACCTATCACAACCGAGTTCCGAGCTCACGTATTTCCCCGTGCCAGCTATTAGCTTCCAGCCCAACCTGCTTTGCTGGAATGAGATCATGCAAGGCTTCATGGCCTTGTATCCGTCATCGACGCCCACCACGTCTGTTGCATTCCTCCACCATCGGTTCTTTTGCCAGGCACGAAGTACTATTACGACGTCGAATGCCGTGACTTGCGTTGCAGCTGGAGCCTCACATCCCTTTGTCCTGGTCGGTTCTGCCGACGGGTCCGTCTACGCATGCAATGCGCTGCAGAAGTTGTTCAGACAAAAGGGCGAGTCTCTGCAAAAACTCAAGGTGTTTGAACACGAATACAGGCCGATTGAGAAGCCGGTCTCGGAAGAAGACGCTGAGCTCCCCGAATTCAGGGGTGCATCCAGGGTTCTTCAAGGCTTCCTCCCGGAGGTGAATGATGATCCCAGAGCGGAAAAGAGGAAGGAGATTGATCGAAAGAAGAAGCTGGCGCGTAAAGAGGCCAACAAGAATAAAGGTCGCCCGAGGAAGAAGGAAAATGCTGTAGATCCTGATGATCGTGAGGCCGAGATAGACAGCAAGCTGGCATCTCGGGCCGTTACACATGAGCCGTTGACAAGAGTAACCACGATTTCGTGGAACCCTAATCTCTATTTTACGTGTTGGGCGGCCTGCGCCATGGCTTCAGGTTTGATCAAAGTCATTGACTTGGGTGTGGAGTGAAGCGGGAACCATCCGGAGACCTAGCTTAGGTAGGTATAGATATTCGTCAGCGCGATGTCGCGATCTATTAAGCGCTCATTCTCTCTCTCTCTCTCTCTCTCTCTCTCTCTCTGTCTGAGTCAGTCAGCACTGGGCTCCAATGCTGTGATGGTAGTCGAATGCCTTGGCCATGCCATATAAATGTGAGGCGGCAGCAAGAAGCACACAGACATGGAAGAGTTGGTGAGAGCTTCCCCAGATGTCAAAGGTGCCTGGGGACTGTCGTTCAGGCCACCGAAGCTAGACAAAATTCTTTCTGTCAGCAAAACTGGGACCTTGAGAAAAGGGGGTTGGTCGGGTGTCTGGTAACCTACTGCGTAGAGGAGTGCACCGAAAATGTACAAACCGCCCTGTAAGATGACCCAATCGAGTCCCATGGAAGCGTTTAACTTTTGGTAGCTGGATTCGGTCGCCATGAGGTGGCAGATGGGTACTACTCCTGACAGTCCTAGGCCGACAAACATGAGAGCTCGGTAGGGCCGCCACTCTGGAGAGCGGAAGTGATCTAGCCAGGAGACGACGAGACAGCCGAGACCAAGCAATGAGATCTGTTCAAGCGTTAGTCAGTCAGTTGGCAGTAAAAAAAGAAAAAGGGGGGGTAGGTATTTCCAACTTACCACCCACAAACAAAAAGCCATCTCAACTGGATGGCAAAACAACCCATAATACAACGCCGGAACATAGCTTCCCACAATGAGAAACACAATTCCCGTGTAATCCAGTTTGTTCCCCCACTTGGCCACTGCGGGCGAGTGGTTCGACACGGTATGGAACGTGGCACTCATTCCCAGACAGAGAAACGCCCCGGCAAAGAAACACGCAAAGACAAGCACGTCCGAGCCCGAAGCCGAGTCATATCTCGGCGCAATAACACGCTGCAGGAAAAGCGCAAGGCAAAAGAAGGCTACCGCACCGAGCAGGTGCGTCCAGATATTGACGGTTTCGTTGTGCAGTGCGCCAATGCTTGCAAAGGATGCCCGGTAACTGTTGCTGGTGGGGCGGTACCCGCTGCGGATGAAGGCATTGTCGCGTCGCCAGGCGGGCAGCTCATCCCAGAGGAGGTGGAATGCAGTTTCGATGCGGGCTTCGACTTGCTTGGCGGCGCTGGCGATGGTTTCCGAAGCGGTGGACGGCCGCCGGCGCTGTCGGGCCGGGCCGGGGGTGATGGTAGTGCTCATTTTTTCTTGCCAATGGACGGGGGTTTTGCCTTTTTTTGCCCTTCAATGTTGGGTTCTTTCTCCTGTATCCTTCCTCAGGTTAAGTAAAGTGTTTGTCAATCGGGATTTTGTAGGATGAGTTCTCCAGGTAACTAGGTAGTTATCTGTGCCCTCTGCAAGTTGCTTCCCCTTCCCAAATCCCAGCGCATTTTTTGTTGGGAACCATGATGCATTCAGGGTCCACACTCAGTGGGCAGTGGGATGCCGAGGCAGTGTGCCAAACCTGTGACAATGGCAGCTGCAACTAGCGGCGGCTGTTAGGCCCTAGAGAAGTAGTTAACTAAGTGGACAGACAGCTGGCGGCGGCTCATCCTTCGCGCCAAAGCCTGGACACCACCCTAAACTTCAACGACAAAGCACCACACCACACCAAAATCCAATGCCGCACCATGGCATTGACGCGAAAGCCACGCTCAATCAGCCGCTCAGGCACGACACGGGGCTGAAAGGAACGTGATGAATGGCCAGCCACAGCCTTCATTTTGCAGAGTCGAGTCTCGATTCGAAGCGACGGGAATTGGATCCCCACTTTCGGCCAGTTGCTCGCTCGCGGTTTGTCCCTTTTCCCTCCCGTCATCTGGCGTCGTCTGATTGTCTCCTGAGTTTGCATTTGTCAAGAAGGACTGATGCCATTCATTTTCTTTCCGCAACGAGCGCGGCGATTGTCGTCCCGCGCGGCCCACGCCATTTGGTGGTAGCAATTCGCAGCAGTTCGCAACAATTCGCCCCCCCACCACCAATTCCATGAGGCTCGACGCAAGTGGCGTCGGCGGCAGACACCCAAGTGTGCCCCTGACAGATTGCTCCTGCACGTAAAGTAGTACTAGGTGTAGCCGCCTCAACGACATTTCGACATCATTGTCAATATCGCGCGGCGGCCCTTCTTCCCCGACCAACATTTGCAATCTGAGAGACTCGCCCCCCGAAAACCCGGAAGCATCTAAACTTTATCTCTATTCTTGGAACTGCACCCTGCGAGCCGCTGCACGCTGATGTTTTTGCAATATAGAGCCTCAATCCCCGTCCAAGTGTTGGACTGTCGATCTGGATCGGCCAAGGGTCGACTGACAGGTCCTTGGCCACTCATTGAGATCCGGGAAAACGAAAGCTGGTAGCTCCTGTGGGGACTAAGAAGTTTGTTTCTCCTCCAGGGTCCTAGGAGATGTCATTTGCAACTCTCAGAGATCGTCATGGCCCTGTCCGACTTTCCGCTCAAGTGACGTGATCGTCGCCAGTGAGCCTTTTTGACGAGCCTTTTAACGAGCTCCTCACCTCCTGGCGCGAGACCGGCTCTGCGTGACCTAGAGTGTTCGATGCAACTTCACCTCTGATCGCTGGCCGTTTTGCCAGATGATATTCGCCGCCAAATCACCGCGAATACCATCATTTCAATTTAAACCCCCTTTTCACTAGGTCGGCGAGAACGAGAACACAAGAGAGAGCGTCCAAAAATAGCGGGTGCCGCCCCAGTGGCCCCAGCTGCTTCAGCAAACTCGGTTTATCACGGTCCCTACAACGCCGATCGGCCCAACTTGGCTGGATTGAGTTGTTGCTATAGGCACAATTAAAGGGTTGTAACCTTGGTCTCAGCGGGCCTTTTATTGTCCAGCCTGGGCACCTGACCCGGGACTGGCTGGAGGTGAAGCAGAGGCCCTGGAGCTCTCGCCCGGATAAATCCCTCGGCCTATATCACTCTTTTTGCCTCGACCACCAGGATCTTCATCTATTTCCATATTACCCTCGAGATTATCGCCACCAGGAACTGCTATCGCCATTGCTGGGTAGCCCCTTTGCGAGCCCGTCCGCCGCCCCTTGTTCGTCATGCCTCCTGGGTGCGGGGGTACCGTCTCCTGTCGAGACCCAGAGAACCTGTCGCCATGGAGGATTTTTTTTTATAAATATTCCGTCACGGGCTGAGCCATCGCGCCCACTCCGATCAGCCGCTTTTGTCTCATAGGTGTGTCGTTGACGAATCTCGAACGAGCAAACCAAGCACCTCTTGTTTGCACACATACACAAGCGTCTACAGCAAACATGGTTGCGTCAGTCCTCGCCCTGTCGCTGCTCGGCCTCAGTGCCGTCAATGCACTCCCCGCACAGCCCGTTGAGGAGCGGCAGACATGGACCATCGGTGGTGGAGGAAGTAGCTTTGGCGGCGGCGGTCTCCGCGAGTGCACTCCAGGTGTCCCCGACAAGGAACAGGGGCCATGCCTCATGGCTCCCATCACGGGCGGCCTGAACCCCCCGCCAAAGACGCTACCCAAGCAGCGCCGGGATCAAGCCCAGGAAACCCTCAAGCGGCTCCAGCAAGACCTCGTCAAGCTCCAGAACAAGGAGAACAAGTCCTCAGCCGACAAGCAAAAGATCAAGGCTCTCCAGGCCGCCATCAAACACTTGTCGGGTGTTGTGGCCATCTCAGCACCCCCAGGAAGCTCGACTACCTTCATTCCTGGCAAGCGCGACCTCATCACATTTGAGCCCATCGGTGCCTTTTCCTCGCAGTGCCCCAAGTCGCTCGAGGGATACAAGAAGGCCATCCAGCGACTCCAGACCATCAGGAACCCCTCGCTCGACGACATCCTCAACATCCAGCGCCTGACACACATCCTGACCGGCTGTGGCTATGCCATCTCGGACGACAGTGCCACCCTGATCAAGATCTCGGACAAGCGCAGCGAGAAGGCCGACTCTGCCATCGTGACCAGCTTGCAAAACGCCTACACTGCCAGTCTTGAGGGTCTCGGTGGATCCGCTCCCGCCTTCAACACCTGGTTGCTCCTGCAGGGTGTTGCCGACCAGCTCGAGTACTACGGCGTGTCGGTTGACCGGTCCGTCGGCCTCGGGGGACTGAACAAGCGCCAGGGTGACTGGAGACTGGGCTGCCAGGGTGCCGATCTCATCTCGGTCATCACCCTCTGGAATGCCCTCGTGCACGACTTTGGTCGCGATATCAGCAAGTGGCCTCGCGACATCTTCTGGCAGTACTACACCCTCCTCCGCACCCTCGAGGCCTGTGGCGTTATTGTTGGCGGGCTCATTCCCAACCCCACCGTCCCCGGTGGTCCCCTTACCCCTAACCCCACTGTTCCCGGTGG